>Ga0272449_1001321_pt1 | contig 25883 bp, 20 predicted proteins | sample YNPCB0241_FD_198679 | JGI IMG/M metagenome (GOLD analysis project Ga0272449, IMG submission 198679) | Hot spring sediment microbial communities from Yellowstone National Park, WY, United States - YNP-CB-024-1 | ecosystem: Environmental > Aquatic > Thermal springs > Hot (42-90C) > Sediment... | reverse complement strand
TGGAAGAAGGCTGGTTGAAGATAGTCGTAAGGCGGAATCTTGCCCTTTTGCGGCTTTTTGAAGACATTCCCCTTGATGATTATCTCTTTCTGGCTCAAAAAAAATTGCAATGGCTGCGCTTTCTCAATTTTCGCGACCGAATTTTGTTTTATTTTCATTTCTTAGATGTCAAAAATAATCCCCATTCCTTCTTCCCTATAATATTGCCTTTAACCTTAGTTTAATTAACGAAAATTTTTCGTAGCCTGGCAGATTAATAAGTTATTACATTTTTAATAAAATAACCTTAATGACTTGGCATTGCTCTAGGATTAAAATACATTTTGCTCAAAGAATAGTCTTTCAAGTAAATTCTCTCTTTCAATTTCATTAGGAGTGGATTCTTTTATAATCTCACCATCTTTCATTAGATATACTCTGTCGGAGATTTTCATTCCTTCCTTAACATTTTGTTCTACCATTAAAATCGTCGCTTTAAGATTTTCTTTCATAATTTTTATTTTTTCTAATAGCTCACTAACAAAAATCGGAGATAATCCAGCTGATGGCTCATCAAAGAGAACAAGTTTTGGTTCTTTTATAAAGACCATGCTTAAGGCAAGACGATGCCTTTCGCCGCCTGAAAGGAGACCAGCTCTCTTGTCTTTTATTTTATCTAGATCAGGAAATAGTTGAAAAATTTCACTTATTTTCTCTGAAAATCTCTTTTTATCCAGAGATAGGCCAGCTACTTCTAAGTTTTCTTTTACGGTAAGGTCAGGAAAAACCTCTGCACCTTGCATAAAATAGCTAATCCCTATCTTCGCTCTTTTTGCTGGAGAAAATTCATTTATTTCTTTATCGCCAAATATTAGTTTTCCCTTCCAGGGCCTTAATACTCCGGCGATAACCTTTAAAAGGGTAGATTTTCCCGCACCATTTGGACCAATAAGGAGAACAATTTCATCCTTTTTCAATTCAATTTTAATATTTTTTAATACCATTCTTTCATAATATCCTGCTTCTATGTTTTCTAAGGACAAAATCACATTGTTTATATTTTCAGCCATTCCTATCTCCCTATATTCCTAAATAGGCTCTTCTTACATCAGGATCACCAAGTACATCCTGGGGAAGACCGAAGGAGGCCACTTTTCCCTCATCTAAAAAATAAACCCAGTTTGCTATATCTAAGACAACATTCATATTATGCTCGATAAAGATAACTGTTCTTCCTGTCAGGGCAATCTTTCTAATTAAATCAAGTAATGGTTTTATCATCAAAGGGCTTACTCCAGCTGTCGGCTCATCTAAAAGAAGTATTTTAAAATCCCCTATAAGTAGCCTGGCAAGAGCAAGAAGCTTTTGTTGTCCAAAGGAAAGAGAACTTGCAGGTGAATTTTCTTTTCCCTCGAGTCCAACAAATTTTATCCATTCTCTCGCTTTATTTAGAACATCAGATTCTTTTTTCCTTACAAGTTTTGGAATAAAGAAGAGATTTAAAGGGTATTCCCCTGGGTGATCGACCACTCCAAGAAGGACATTCTCTAAAACCGAAAGCTCCCTAAAAACCCTTACATCTTGGAAGAGTCTACCAATCCCTGATTTCGCTACTTCCCACGGCTTCAAACCGTCAATTCTTTTATCTTCAAGCCAGATTTCCCCTTGATCAGGAATTAGAAAACCGCTAATCAGGTTGAATATAGTAGTTTTCCCAGCTCCATTTGGACCAATGAGCCCAGTAATTCTTCCTTTAATAAAATCTAAATTTACGGAATCAACAGCCTTCAAGCCCCCAAATGACTTTGTCAGGTTTACAACCTTTAAGGCGATTCTTCTCTCCATTTTTCTATAAAGTCCTATTCAAATTTGTATTCTCCTGCTATCCCTTGAGGTCTATACCTCATAAGTATTATGAGAAGAACTCCATAAATCATCTGCCTTACATTTGGAGCAATTGTATCGGGGAGTCCTAAGAATCTTAATGCTTCAGGAAGGAGAATCATAAAAAGAGCACCAACCAGAGGACCTTTCATATTTCCAGAGCCACCAACCAAGACAACAGCAATTAAGAAAATGGATTCATCCAAAGTAAAACTTGTTGGGTCAATATAAGTGACATAGGTAGCATAAAGAGAACCTGAGATTGCAGCAACACCGCCTGCGACCGTAAATGCCCATATTTTGAGAAGGGGAAGATTTTTACCCATAGCAGAAGCGGCAATTTCATCTTCTCTTATTGCTTTAAGAGCACGCCCAAAAGGAGAAAAATAAAGCTTTTTTACAAAAAACAAAACAAGAAGGAAAATAACGGAACTTAAAAGCAGAAAGAGGGGGATCGAGTCAAACTCAAATCCAAATAGAGAAGCTCTTGGAATTCCTGGAATCCCGTAAGGACCCCTTGTGAGCCCAATCCAGTTATAAAGAATGGAATAAATTATAAGTTGGAAACCCAAAGTGGCAAGGATGAAATAGTCTCCTCTTAATCGAAGAGAGGGATAAGCGATTAAGAAGGCAAAAAGCGAAGAAACAAAAATACCGCCTATCAAAGCAGGAAAGAAATTAAGACCTGCCTTTATCATTAAAAGAGTAGACGCATAGGCTCCGATTCCATAAAAAGCAGCATGACAGATCGAAAACAAACCTGCATAGCCTATAAGAAGGTTTAGAGAAAGAGCAAGAATCCCGTAGATACAGAGCATAATAAGAATATGCAATAAGTAGTTCATATTTCTTCTATCCTCTTTCTTCTTCCCAATACTCCTTGTGGCCTAAATAAAAGAAATACTATCAAAAGTGCGAAAGTGACTGCCTCCTGCCATCTTGCAGATATTTGCCATACTACTAAACTTTGAATAACACCTATTAGAAATCCTCCTATTGCTGCTGATTCAAAAATTCCTATCCCACCAACAATCATGGAAACTGCAGAGACAAGAAGTGCAGGCATTCCAACATTAGGGTCCATTCCTACATCAATGGCAACAAGACAGGAGGCAATACCAGCAAAAAGAGAGCCAACAGCAAAAATCCATACCCTTAGATGGGAAACTTCAACTCCAAAGGTAGAAAGCAAAGTTGGATTATTGGCATAAGCTCTTATTAATTTACCAAAATTTGTGAGTCTAAGGAGAAGGAAATAAATAGAAAAAATTATAATAAATGCTACAAACTCAGCAACCTGAATTCTTGTTAAGATAACTCCGCCAAATTGAAAAGTTTTCTGGATGCCTGGAAAGAGAATCTTTGTTTCATTTCCATAAAGGAGAGCGATAAGATTTACAATAAAAACATTGATACCAATGGAGCTTACAAGAGCAATTCCTGAGGATGTCTTCTTTATGAAAAGAGGTCTATAAACAAGGACCTCCATAAAAATTCCCAGCAAAACACCTGAAAAAAGCCCAAGCAAAAAGGAAGGAAGTAAAGGAAAATTTAAAATTCGGTAGAAAGTATAAAAAATGTAGGAAGAAAACGCATAAACAGCTCCATGGGCAATATGAAATATCCCTGTTGTGTTATAAACAAGGGAAAAACCAAGAGCAACAATAGAATAAATGGCGCCATTCACTAAACCATTGGCTATTAATTGAGCCAACATTATTTAATCTTTACTTTTGCCTTCTAATAACATCTTTAAAGTTCCTTTCAATTCTACTAGATTTATCGGCTTCTTTAGAAAATATTTAGCACCGAGATTCAGAGCATCAACTGCAAGGTCAAATTCCTGATATGCGCTCATCACAACTGCTGGAATATCAGAATAGTTCATTTTAAGCCATTCAAGAAAAACCAAACCATCCCTATTTGTCATATCTTCTTCCGACAATCTTATGTCAATCAAAGCAATATCAATACCTTCTTTCGCCTTTTCTTTTGCCTCTTCAAGACTTTTTGCTATCAAAACTTCGTAATCTTTCTTAAGCACATTCTCAAGGGATCGCAAATAGTCCTCAATATCATCAACTATAAGAATTTTTGCCTTAGGTTCCTTCAATTTTTTCCTCCAGAATTTTTCCTCTGGGATGGTGGGAGGGTCCATATCTTAAAAGGTCCCATGAATCTTCAAGATATTCATAATCTTCTTCAGAAGGAGGAGGATTCTTTATTACATTTTTTATTTTTTCATATATCGACTCCCCTGAGGGAAGACAAATCCAGAAAGAACCGCTTTTTGGAAAATTTTCAGGTACTTCAGATATAAATAAAACAAGGACTTTTGCCTTTCCTGCAAATTTCTTTACTGTTCTAAATCCCTCTGGATTCTCAATGTTATCTGGGTTAAATGCCTCAGCAATCCATAATTCGGTAGATAGCATCTCTGGTAGTAAGCTTGAGGGTTCTCCTAATTTCGCTGTAAATATTTCCTTTATCTCTTCATAAAATAAAAAACGAAGGTATCTCTTTAAAGAAAATTTTAGTTCGTTATCTCCAGTAAGGATTGTAGCTCTCATTTTTTCCCTTCCTGCCATCTCCTTTCACCATAAAGTTCTCCCCTTTCATTTATAAGCTTTATTGTGACTGACTTAATTAAATCCTTGAGATAATCCTCTGCTCCTTTTAATTCACTTAAGATATAACAATTTTCACCTATTAATCTCTCATATACAGATTGAATCGGTTTCCCCCTTTCAATCACTTTGCTTTTTTCAAGTTTTTCTTTTTCTTTATCTGTAATAAGAACAATTTCAAAACTTCCATTTCCTTTGTATATGAAATTTATATCTTTAACACTTGAGTGAAGGTCAAAATGGGTTTTTTGAAAAGATATATAAGATGCATAATCAACAAGCGACTCATAATTTTCAAGCTCCTGAGGGTCTTTTAATAGCTCTTTAGGTAATCCAAGTTCTATAAATTCACCAGATTTTATTTTTTCTTTTATATCCTGAAAGAAAATTTTAACAAAGAGCGCCTGTTCAGCGGGTGGATAGTCTCTGGTAAGTCGTTTTATTTCCTTTTCCAGTTTTCTAAATTGGTATTCTTTATCATTTTCTATTAAAGTTGTCTTCAATGCTTTTTCAGTTACATCTCCAACCCTTATTCTTCTAATGTCTATAGCATCAATAAATCTAAAAAGAATAGTAAGTCGCAAAAATTTTTTTATAAATTCATCTTTATCTTTCACCCTCTTTTTCAATATTTTTTCAAGTGTAAGAATATTCTCATCCTTCTTTTCCTTTCCTTTATAATATTCCAATGGAATACTTTTTTTATCCCTTAATAGTTTTTTATATTCTTTCCAATCAACAGGGGCGTTACTTTTATGATAAATGCTAAAGAGAGCAATCATTTCGGTAATAGATAAATCATTTCTGTCATCCCTGTTAAACATCATTTCTAAAATGGAAACTTTAGAAAAATCTATAGAATTATGGTTGTAATAATCATCTTTTTCTTTTATCCTAAAAAGTTCTGGATACCTTAAAATTAGTTCTCCTGCAATATATCCATGATTGTCTCTTATAAGATGTGGCTCTCCATGAACATCAGTTCCTTTATGTCCAATATCATGAAGCCATACAGCCATACAAAAAGAATAAAGTAAATCATCATCTAAATTTAAAAGCGGTCTTTCATTTTCATCTTTAGGATTTTCTCTCAATAATGGAACTAAAACCCTATTCATATTTTTCCAGTCATCAAGGGTATGTTTAAATGAATGGTCTATCATATGGTAGCATTTATCGCCAAACCAGAGTAAATCCTTTTTAAAACTCCAGTATCTTATATTTCCAAGAAGGTTTTTCTTGTATTTCTCATCTTTAAAAAACTCATGGATTTCTCCAATTTCTTTTAAGTAAGTGTAATATACATAAAGAAGAGAAAAAATTTGATTTTTCAAAATATAATAATCTGCACCTTCTTTTATTGCGTCTTTCATAATACTAAAATCATCACTAACACTTAAAGCAAATGAAGGAATATTTGGATATTTTGCTGTTAGAAGTTTTATAAGTTCAATCCCATTTGGTTCATCCTCTCCAAGATATATATCAACAAGAATAAAGTCAAAATCCTTAATATTTTTATTTTCTTCTCCTCCACTCCCCATTGGACCTTTAATTACCTTTATCTCAAAATCTTCTTCCTTTTCCACTTTGTTGAGTTTTTGATATAAAGACCTGAACTCTTTTGTGTAATAATAAATCTCTATAAACCCCTTCATCCATTCAATGATTTCATTCAACCTAACATCATCTTTTAAAATTTCTTTAAACCTTGTATCAATTTCAACCATTTTTCTTTTTGGATTATTATCTATTAAAAGAACTTTTTTGGATTTGTTAATGTCATTTTGTATATTTTTCTTCTGAGATTGTCCGCTAACCTTTTCCTCTTGCGTTTCTAACTTCAATTTTTTTTCCTTTTCAAATAAAATACAACCTGCCAATAGATTTGCCATTTGATGTAAAAACCTCGCCACATTTCCTGCAGCATGTCCAATTGCTCCCTTCTCTATCAGGTCTTCTGCTGAAAAAAATTCTCCTACTTCTTGGAGGAAAGTTTCTACTTGTTCGAATTTTTTTATATCATCCTTTTTTTTAAAATCCTCCTGTAGAGAAGCCCAAATTTTCTCCCATATTTGCTCAATGTTGCTTAATTGCATGGTTTCTGGTTCTCCTTTTTTGTTATCCACATCAATTCCGGCTTAAAAGGACAACTTACATATCCAATATATTCTCTGAATAATTCGTAAAAAAACTTCCACTTACTTATATTTTTTAAATATCCTTCTGCATCCTCATAATCATCTTTTAATCTAAAATCTGGCTCCGCTCCAACTATTAAGGTAGGCTTTAGACTTAATTCATTATTCGTAATAAGATCTACATCGTATTTTGGGAATTTTATTCTGTTATCCTCAATACTCCATCCCCACACTTTATCAAAATATCTTTTTATAGAACCCTTTATTTCATTTTTTATTTCATCTTCACTCATACCCTACTCCTTTTCATATCTTTTAAACCATTCACCAAAATTTTCTATTCTTTCATTTTTAGATGAATAAATCACAATCCCTTCATTTAAAGCAACCTTTCCTATACCCCAGTTTTCCTTTATTGACCTTTTAAATTCGTCTATTGTATAAGGAAAAACATCAACAGAAATACCAATTCCATTTGGTAAAAATTCTGGTATGCGATTATCAAACCTTTTATTTGATTCCTTCAATAGAATTAAAATATCAGCATCACTTGCTGGTGTTGCCTCATTTCTTGAAAGCGAGCCAAAAAGAACAACTGCAAGAACATTTTCATCATTAGAGAATTTTTTAGCCCAATTTTTAAGTTTCTCTATGACTTCCTTTTCGTCTAACTTAAAAATTCTTACTGACAAAATCCATCACCTCCTCACATACTTTTATTGCCTCTTCTGCCTCTTTTTTTGTATAAAATTTAAATGCTGGACCTGATGGATGAGCATTTGGATATCTTGTAGGAATATAATACTTATCAAGGATTTTTGCCTTTTCAATAAGTTCTAAAGAAGGTTTTAAATCTTCGGGTAAATTCTCAAGAAGTTCATATACAGAATGTCCCCAGGCAATTGAGTTCTTTATAATATATAATGCTTTTACTGCCTTTTCACCTGCCTGTTGACAGGCAAAGCAAGCCCATCCATAATCACCCATTTCTAAACTTTTCTTTGCATGCTTTAAATCATCCTTTGCCTGCTCAAACCAATCATTTGCCCTGTTCATCTTTTAATCCTTTTCTTATTTTATCAAGGCAATTATCCAAAGCACAGAACCAGTCGTGAAAGGACTTAATTATTTCTGGATTTGCTCCTTTTACTTTCCATCCTTCCTTGAAATAATTTAATATCTCTTCTACATCTCCTTTTTCAATCGTATTCTTTCTTATTTTTTTGTCCATAAGACACATAAAACCAAAAATGGGAGCAGAGTATTTAGTTTTATCAAAAGAGTCCGAATCATACTTAATCCCACAAAGATTTAAAAGAATTTCCCATAAATCCTTAACCTTATCCTGTTTCTCTGATTCTTTTATCAAATCAATGATTGCTTTATTTTCATTTACTAACTTTTTCCAATCTTCTTGTGCTTTTGGTATTCCACAATCATTAACTTTTCCATCAAAATCTTCTCCAGTTACCGAATACCACAAATCCGCCAGTTTCTGCCTGTAATAATGCGGTTTCCCTTTTTTCTCATTCAAAATTTCCTTTAGATATTCTATTTTTTTCGCATCTTCAACCTCATTAATCCCCTGCAAATCAATATCCAACGGCAAAAACAAATGCGCAATGCGGTGTTTGAGGAGTGAGAATTTTTTTATATATTCTTTAATTTTTTTTTCTTTAGAAAAATACTCCCATAACTCCTCAACCAATTTATCACTATTCTTCTCATGTGTCCTACACGACCTACAAAGCTGTTTAATCTTTTCATAAACATCTCCTGCCATTACACTACTATACTCTTCTATAAATGAGATTTGTATGTTATTAATCTTTGTGCCTTTCTTTTCCTTGAAAGCTTCAACGAATTCTCCCCAGCGTTTGTATATTGGATTATCGCTTTTAGAATTAGCTTCAAAATGCGGATGAAAGATAATACCGACTTCAGCTATTTGAATATTAATATTATTCTTAATTCCAGACAAAATAGATTCTATGATTTTTTGTATTTCTTCTACTTGGTGTCCTTGTGGCACCCTTCCTTCAATTCTGTTAGCATAATCGTTCCCCTTAATACAAAAAAATGCAAAGTTTTGAAAACGATGAATTTCATTGTCACACTCCCACAAAGTGAACTCATCCCTATTTTTATACATTCTAGTAACAATGACAAGCAACTTCATTTCTCTTTCCTCCTTGTTAGTGACATACAAGTATTTATTAAACAATATTTTGATATTCTTGGTATAAGATATTGCTCAAGAAGAGAGTAAGGTAAAAATTTGACTTTTTCACTCAATGTTGGAGGAATGCCTCTACCCGAGTCCACAATCAAAAAAGGAACATTTTTCTGGATGTTTAATAAGAGTTTCTCTTGCTCTTCCTTTGAAAGATTTAATTCATCAATCAATCCTTGATGAATTATGAGCATTTGAATGGGAGGGGTGGAAGGTTGAGATTCTAACTTAGAATTATCAAGATCAAATACCCATTTTATCTTCCCTGACCCAGCACTCAAACCCTCTTTAACTTTAGGGTGCACTGGTATTTCCTTTTGCTTATATTTTAAATGTGAAACAAAATATACCTTACTATCCACTCCCCAGAGCCATAATTCTTGTTCAGAATTTATTTTTATTTTTTCATCACTTTTTTCTGCCAATCTATCATCAGCGACTGCTACATTTATTAACAATGCTTCTGTCAATTCAAAGGGAAGGTTGGGTTTAATATTCTGAGTGAACAGATGAACGAAATCAGAAGAAAGTTTGTCAATTATAACTTTTCTATACAATTGAAGAGACCCGTCAAGATGTTTCATCTTTCCGTGCCTATCATATCCTATATGGATAAATTGTTCGGTACCTTCTGAATTAGTGCACTTCGTCTTTTGCCCCCAAACTTTTATTTTTACAATATAGTCTTTACTATTAAACCCATTTGCGAAGTTTGCCCAATTTTTAGTAGGTTGTTCATCACATTCCTGCTCAAGATAAATATGCAAACAAACTTTTTTGTCTAATTTATCTAATTTGTCTAATTTATCTGATCGATATGTTAATTTTATAATATGTCTAATCCATATATCCCATACTTTTTCTTTCCAATTATCTATATTTATTGCATCTATCGGCAATATCCTTTTATCTTCTGTAACGCATCCTCCGGGGAATAAGCTCTTAAGGTCTTTATTCATTATGATAACCCTGAATGGCATAAATTGTTTGATACCTTCTAATTCATTTAATTCTTCGTTGTTTAAACCATTGCCATCTAAAATAACGAATTTTGGTGAAGAGAAAGATTCAGCTTCGGTGAGTTCTTTTTTAAAATCATATATTGAGTTAAAAACCTTTATACCAAGTTTTATTAAATCATCTATTTGCTTAGTATTTTTAGTTAAAATATATGCAAATTTTGATTTCATTAATCTAAATTCATATACCAAGGCGTTATCACTTTTACCTCTTTTTACGGGTAAATCTTTTCTTGGAAGACTTCTTACCGTTAACATTTCACTCAATCTAGAAAAATCTGTGGAACCATATAGAAGTAAAGAATTTATTTTCATTTCAGCGATTCCCCACGCTTGCCGTTTTAACTTTCCGCTGTCATCAATTATGGAGGATTTAATATAAGCATCTATCACTTCAAGTAGAGAACTGCGTTCCTTTTCTTCTATTTTAACATTTCTTTTCTCATTTGGATCTGTGATATTGTCCCATATTCTGATTATGTAAAATTCCTTTTTTTCTTCATCTTCTAAAATCTGAATGAAAATTTGAAGGTTTTCATTTGAATTCAATTTTTCCCTTCTATGTTTAGCGGAATTTCTTATAAAATTCTCCAGAAAACCATAAACCGAAAACTCACCTAAAGGACCTGGCAATGCTACTTCAACATCTTTATCTCCGTTCTCTATATCTACTAATTGCAACTCATGTCCTAAATTGCAAGTAGATGAATATGGATATTCTTGAACATTTTTATTATTCAATTTTGGATACTGATAAACTGGTGGATTATTTTCGTGCTCTTTGTTTTCCATACAAGAAAATTTTGCACTCAATTCATTGCTGTTAATGAAAACTCTTATTTTTAACCTGTTATTAAAGTCATCCCTATACCTAATCCCCTCGTTTGCTGCGATTGTGTCCATAATTTGTGAGTTCTTAACAAAGGGCAATATCACTTCTTTGTAAAACATCAAGGATTTGGTAGTAACAAGTGGTTCTGAAGAGATTTCAGCCAAAAAATCTGCTTTTTGTTTTATATACCTATCTAATCTACTTTTAAGAATATTTAGGGGGTTGGGCTCATTTACCTTTGGAATTTTAATTCCGAAGTTCTTCAATCGATCTATAATATCTTTGGTTTCAGACCTTGCCAGCACATGGCTTCCGATGTTATGCGACATATTTCTTGCCATAATCGCCGCAACAGCAGAACACAGGGCGTAGGATAAAGCCCATACTAATCGAATTTCAGATATAATCGTTAAAATATCCAATGAGTTAACCAAAAAATAATTTCTAACTTTCATTGGTTCTACTGTGTTTTGACCTAATATAAAAAGTAAACAATCAAGAGTTTCTGATAAACTTACCGGAGAAAATGCATATAAAGATAGCGTTTTAAATTCACTAGATAACCATCTTAATTGTTTGCATATAAAATTCTCAGCCTCATCTTGTTGCTCAATGCAATTTTTATTTCCGTTAATTATTTTCTTTATAGGTGTATAAAAAATCATCCATTTTCTTCCAAAATCTTCTTTTACTTCAATTTTCTTATCATTACTACTAAGTATAACCATCAAATCTATGCCATTTTTTGGAAAGAAATTTCTTATAAAATCTTGAGCTCTGGGAATATTAGAGCTGCTTCGTTTTAGCTTTAAAATAAGATTATTAATCCTCTCTTCATCTTTCTTAGGCACTACAATTAGTAGCTCTTTATTTATTTCCTTTAAATTTATATAAATAACAGATATAAAACCTTCTGCCTCTAGTCTTTTCTCTAAATAAGTTCCCTTATTTTGCAGATACTTTTCCATTTCCATATTATGTTTCACCTAATTCTTCGAATTCATATTTTGTAAAAATTAACTCTTTTAAGTTACCCAAGATAGATTCCTCCTTATTTTTCAAATCTGGATATCTCTTTTCGTATACTTTAATGAGTGATTTATACAAAACATCAATTAAACTTTCATCATATAGGTTTAAGTAGAATAAGGTATTCATAATTCGTTTTATTAGCTTACGGAAAATTTTTCCTCGTGGGGTTCTATCATCAATTGATTGCCCATCCATTAGTATGAATGAGGCGCTACGAAAATGATCAATAAAGATATTATAACTTTTGCGAAACATTTGAATTTCCTCTTTCTTTATATACCTGCAAATTGACTGGTTAAGTGGCGCAAATAAATCAATATCATAAATTGTTGGAGAGTTTTGGAGAACCATTGCGATTCGTTCCAACCCAATTCCGCCACCTAAAGCCCAATTTGAGACTTCTTCAAGTTTACCCTTTCGGTTTATATACTTATAAAAATTAATAGAAGCAATTTCTATAAAACGAATGGGTTCAGGAAACTGATCGCCTCTGTCATAAAAAATTTCAAATCCAGCACCTGCTGGCCAATTTTCAATAGCTGAATATATAAAAGTACGACGACCAGGAATAGGAACCAAATTTAATTTAAAATTTTTTCGCCATATACTCAGTTCTTCTTCAGAGACAGGAGGGATTTCAATAGATCCAATTCTACCGCCGTTAAAATAAGCTATAAAAATTTTATCATTATTTAAACATAAAGTTTTTAAAAAATACTTAATGTGGGTTACAATTTCTTCAAACGCTGAAAAATCATTTCGTAAACAGCCAACGATTCCAAAAGTGCACATTTCAAAAAATGATACATGATGACTCAATCCCACTATTCCTACATCTATGTCTCTGAAACATCTTTCAACTCTATAAAATTTAATTTTAGGTTTGGGATCATTGCTTAACATTACAGGAACCACTAGATCATGTCCTCCACTAGGATTAAAAGTATTAGGAAAATACTTGGAAAGTAGACCTAAAGGCTCTCTCTTTTCCCACGATTTATCAAAGCTGTTCAAAAAAGCGTTTACTATTTCATTTGAATTCATATTATTTTTTCCCCCATTGAGTTAGTTTTAAAGAAGGAACTATATCCCCAGATTCTTGAATTTTAAAGATACCGCCTATTCCATGAAAAACTTTTTTATTTCTAATAGAAGACGCTATTTCTTCTGTTGACATACTTTCTCTTGTAAACGTCTCTGAAATAAGTAAAAGAGTATTATAAAAAATCCAGCTGGTGCTACTCATTTCCTTCCCAAATTTATTTTTAAAATCTGTTTGTAATTTTTGATATTCCCTATCTTCCTCATTTATATTCAAATCTGGGTGATAAACACCAACCGCTGCGTCACCAGCTACTTTATTGGCATCTGTAAGTATAAATCCTAATGAAGCATAGATATTATTATTAAATCCATATTCTCTAATTTGTTTAACTAAAATTCCTAATGATTGTCCAAATCCAACACAAACAACCAGTTCTATATTTTTTTTCGATAACGCTTCAATAATTATTGATTTAAAATTGCTCTCCTTAGGATCATATGGAACCAAATTTATTGAGTAATTTCTATGTTCTGCCAATTTTTTTATAAGCTCTGAAAATGAAATTCCATATTCATCAGTTTGATAAAATACCGAAATATTAGAAATTTTTTTACTTCTTAAAAACTCTTCTAATATTTCAAATTCATTTTCAACCACAGGCGACATCCTAAAAACATAGTGTGTATTTTTTGTCATGTCAGGATGTGTTACATTAGAAAAAAGAATAATTTTATAATCTTCAGCAAATTTCTTTAAAGAAAGTCCAACTTGGCTGATATATGTAATTATCACTTTTGTTTTCTCTACCTGTGTAAGGAACCTAAAAGCATCAATCGATCTTTTGGAATCACCTTGCCCATCTTGATAAACAATTTTTATATTCTTGCCTTCTTTAATTAAATTTTCAATAGCCATATCTAAACCTCCTTTCGCAATCTCGCCCGCAAATGATAACTGTCCCGTCAATGGCAATATTGCCCCTATTTTTATTACTTCTTCTTTCTTTTTGCAACTGGTTATTCCGAGAATCAGTGAGAAAGCGATAAAAAATATTGCCAGGGTACTAAATAGTTTTTTGTTTTTCATTCCTTTAGGTATGTTGCTCATTTTCTCTCCTTTTTTAAATAATTTAGGCTATTTAATGAAAGATTCTTTAAGTTTCCCTTACCCATACCTGTTTTAACCATCCTCATACCAATCCTTTGCTTTCCCTGTTTGTCCTTTTCATAACACCTTCATATTAAAAATTATTCAAATTTCATGCCAAAAGTCAATTTTTTCATTTTGCCCTATATTTTCAATGTTTCCAATTTTTTATCAGCCTAAGATACCATTCAAAAGTGAAAAATTTGCACATTTTATGTGTCAAATTTGCCACATTTCCCTGATTTTATGATATAATTATAGGCATGGTAAAGGTTTTGGTAGTTGATGATGATAAAGAATTTGTAAATTCCCTTTCAATTGCCCTTGGGGAAAATTTCGAGGTTGAAAAGGCTTACTCCTTTGAGGATGCTTTGAGAATTTTTGAGCCCTTCAGATATGATGTTGCTCTTATTGATGTCAGGCTTAGTGAGTCTCCACAGGATAGAAGGGGATTGGAAATTTTAAAAGAGATAAAGGCACAGGATCCTTATTTGCCTGTTCTTATCATTACTGCTTACGGCGATATTGATGTTGCTGTTGAAAGTTTGAAATTGGGAGCAGAGGATTTTATTCAGAAGAATAAGGTAAGTCTTGATGATTATAGAATAATCTTAAATAACCTTTTTCGGACGGGAAAACTTAAAAGGAAGGTCTCCTCTCTTGAGTCAAGACTTGAAAAACTCGACCCCTGGGAAATTATTGGGAAGGATAAGAAGATAGAGGAGGTGAGAAGGTTAATAAGACTTGTTGCAGAGGATGGGTATATCAATGTTTTGATAAGGGGTGAGACAGGAACCGGGAAGGAACTTGTGGCAAGGGCAATCCATAGACAGGGAATCAGAAAAAACAATCCTTATGTTGTGGTTGCTCTGGCGTCTTTAAATAAAGAAACTATAACAAGTGACCTTTTTGGACATGAGAAAGGCTCCTACACTGGAGCTATAACGAGGAGAATTGGTTTTATTGAAGAAGCAAATGGAGGGGTAATTTTCCTTGACGAGATAGGGGAGCTCCATCCTGAAATCCAGGTTAAGCTTCTTCGGGTTATTGAGACAAATGAATTTACAAGATTGGGTGGAAATAAGCCAATAAAAGTGGACATCCAGTGGGTTATGGCAACTCATCAAAATCTTGAGATGATGGTTAAAGAGGGAAGATTTAGAGAAGACCTTTATTATCGACTTAAGACTTTTGAAATTTATCTTCCTCCTTTAAGGGAGAGAAAAGAGGATATTCCTCTGATAGCATATCATTTCTTGAAGTTATTTAAAGAAGAGAGCAGAGTAGAAGTAAATGCAATTAGCAAGGAAGCCATGGAGCTTCTTATGGATTATGATTGGCCTGGTAACGTCCGGGAGCTCAGACATTGTATTCAACATGCCATTTTAAAAGCAAGGCTTTCCAGCAAGGACGTTATAGAGCCAAAGCATTTGCCCCAGGAAATACATATGAAAAACGAAAAAGACCGGCTAACGCCTTATTTTGATATAAAATTTCCCTTGAATATCCATATGAAACTCGCGGAACTTGAACTTAGATGCGTGGAGGAAGCCCTAAAAAGTGTCAGGAAGAAAACTGAGGCATGGAAGCTCCTTGGATACTCCAACCGGTTTGCCTTAAGGCGAAGGATACTAAAAATATTTAAAAAATATCCAGAACTCAAGACCTGTTATTCGAGCCTTTATGAGGCTTTCGCTAAGAATAAATAATGATGACATAATATATACAGTATAATACAATGGCATATATAATTGTTAACGAAAATCACATCATAAATCAAATTGTTCAAAGATATAAACTTGAAATAGAATATGCGAAAAGCATATTAAAAGAAATTGTAGCTACATTAAAACAGCAAGCCCCTGATGATTGGAGATTCACTATTAGCCCATCTGCCAGATTTTTTGTTGTCCACCTACCTTCTCAAGTAAAAATACTCGGTTTTAGCTATAAGGAGGCAGGCGCAGATATAGTTCGAGCAATTCAAAAAAGTATCAAAAATAATACGATCCATAATATAAATCTCGACAGGTTTGTAAATATGTATTTAGAAGCCCTAAACAATTCAAACTTAAAAATTATTCATCATTTGAGAACTGCCTATCCAAAGGAAAAAGGAGAAATTGGTGAAGAAAAAAGAATAATATCGAGCCTAAAAAGGGAATTGAGTCATATTATCCTTTTTCAAGAAAAGAAATTTTCTTCCCGTCCAAATGCTCTTATCATCAATGGTCAGCTATGGGTCCGACAGCAATACAACTGGATAGATATGAGAAATTATAATAAAGAATATTTTCTCTTTAAGCAATTGACTCCTGAAGGAATAGATGAAACAAAAAGAAAGATATTTTCATACTCCGTTAATGGAGACATTAAAGAAGAAACAGATTTATCAGGATGTCCCTATTGCCCTAGTTGCCATCTGCCTATAAAAAAATTAGAGAGCTTTATCAATTTTAGAACAGAAAGCTATTGGAGCCTTCCCACCTATATAGATCGTCGCCTACTAGATCTGGAATTTCGTGAAAGATCAGCCGATAAGACTGAAGAGGGGCCTCTTAATAAAGATGAAATATTAGAACTTTATTTCCTTCGCAATCTAATTGAAAAAGTACGTCGAAAGATCTATAAAATTTAAATGAAATTATAATATTTCTTAAAATATTGCATTTCACTGTGTGTGGGACGTCAATTTTCGTTCGCAAAATAGCCATCGCAAACTCTCCATTTTTAACTCCTAATTAGCTGCTAAAGTTTGTTCCTGCTCTAATAAAGGACCCAGCTTATCAGCTTTGATATAAGCATAATCATTGGCCCATTCTTCGGTGTATTCAAGAAGATAGCAAATAACAAGGCGAAGATAGGATTCAACCGGAGGAAAAACGCCCATCACCCGGCTCCTCCGCCTTATCTCACGATTTGTTCTTTCCAGCACATTGGTCGAGGAAATACGGCGTTTGTCTATCTCCGGAAAATTATAAAATCGAAGAGAATCCTCAAGCCCCTCCTCCAGGCAGCGCATGGCTTCAGGATATTTGCCCTCATACTCCTCGATGATAAGTTGAGCTAATCTCTCGGCACTTCTTCTATCCGGCTGAAGCCAGATCTGTTTCAACTTCTCAGCTAAGCAGGCTTTATCCCGATGGGAAACTTTAACCAGAATATTCATCATGAAATGTACCACTTAAAACTATTGGAAGCTTTTTATTTTTGCTGGGTCTTTTGACATCATAAACAAGATACAGATCAAAACCTTTTTAAACTCTTCATCATAGATCCTCGGCCTCCAGCGCTTTATCCTTCTCACTTCCCCGATAACGACCACCTTCTCTCCCTCTTTATCCGATAAGATTATCTTTCGACCACAGTTCCCTAATAACCAGCTCGCATAACAGAGATTATAACCGGTAAAGGCCAACAAGCTCCTCCAATGTGAGACGCTTTCCCCTCTTAGAGCCTCTTTGATATCTCTTGGCCAGCTCCTTTAATAGGGCTTGCTTAACTTTTATTCTTAACCCCATGTCGTTACCTCCTGGCATGGGTCACTCCGATATTTAAGGACTCACCCCGCCAGATGGCAAGATAATTTCGTCGAGATTTTCTTGTGAGGCAACGAATCGATTTCGTATAGAATTTAAGTGAGGCAATTTGTAATCTTGAAAATTTCATTAGAAGGAGTCTATAATATAATGGATCTAAAAAAATTAGTCTTATAATAAATTTAGCAAGAAGGAAATTTTAAATGACAGAGGAATCTTCGGAGGAAAGAATAAAGAGGTGTGCCCAAATTACAGAAGCAGGGCGATTGCTTGTAAATTTAGCTAAATCAGGGAAAATTGGTCCAATTTTTATCAGAAAAGATTATGTTGACAGATGCCTAACATATTTAAGTTCCGAGAATAATATATTGATAGTGGGCGAGCCAGGTGTAGGCAAAAATGCTATCGTAGAAAGTATAGCACTTGAGCTGGCTAAAGAAGATTCTTTTTCGACTCCATGCGCAAAAGAAATACTAGAAATTAATGCAACTAAGCTCTTAGAAGGCTGTCTTTATGTCGGTAATCTTGAAAATAAAATCTCTCAATTATTAAAAAATTGTGTTGAGGAAAATACAATATTATTTTTTGATGACATACATTTTGGAATTGGGACTTGGGCTGATAGTAAAAGTCCTTATAATGATATGATTAATATCTTAAATAACTCACTTTTGCCCGATTCAAAAATCATTGCTGCAACAACCCCTTACGGCCTAAAGACACTTCAAAAGATTCATCCTCAATTTGTAAATAAATTCCTCATCGTAAATGTCTCTCCAACCGATGTAGAGCAAACAAAAAAAATATTGCACGGAATTAAAACCAGCATTGAATCTAGGAATAAGATTTCTATCGAAGACGGGGTATTAGATGAACTTGTGAGACTAGCCGATACGTTTTATCATTGGAGGAGATTACCTGGTAAGGCCTTTGAAATTTTGCTTAAGCTTATTTCCATTAGACAAAATGATGTCTTAACTTTGAATGATTTATATAAATTTATTCAAGAAGATGTCGGGCTTTCAGAATTTATACTCCGTGAAGATTACAGGTTAAATGAGAATGATATAAAAAATTATTTTAAACAATTCATTTTTGACCAAGACGAAGCTATCGATGAGATTACAAACATAATTTTGAGATTTAAAACAAGGCTAATCTCACCTGATAAGCCTGTAGCTTCGTTCCTATTCGCTGGTCCTTCTGGGGTAGGGAAAACAGAATTAGCGAAAATCTTGGCCTCCTACCTATTTAACTCAAAGGAAAAGCTCTTGATTTATCCGATGTCTCAATATAAGGGGGAAATTGGCTTCAGGCTTCTCTTTGGCAGGACAGGAGTGAGTATTAATGAATTGATACAGGGAGAGGCCAAACTCATAAAGGATGTCAAGACTTCCCCTTTTTCTGTCATTTTGTTTGATGAAATAGACCAGGCAAGTAGAGAAATTTTTAATGGATTATATCAAATCCTCGATGAGGGAAGATATATCGAAAATAATGGAGATATCACCTCTTTTAAGAGCACCATAATCATAATGACTACAAATATAGGCATGGAAAAATTTTGCCAGAAAAAGGTAGGGTTCAAAGAAGCTGATTCTTCTTTTCCGAAAGAACACGCAAGTATCCATGATGATATTATAAGGGAATTAGAAAACTATTTTGGTACTCCATTTTTAAATAGGGTTAATAAAATAATTATTTTCAGACCTTTAAGTAAAACTACGGTTAAAAAAATTGTATTAAAATCACTAGAAGACTTAACTCAGTCATTGCCCGGACTCAAAAACAGGGAATTAAAAATTAAATTGGATGATAATCTAGTTGACTTGATCGCAGAGGAGGGATATAGCGAAAAATATGGAGCCCGCAACGTTCACAAAATTCTTGAAAATTATATAATTAAGCCTATCGCTTCTTATTTAGCTAACGAACCTCAGTTAAATAAAATATCATTTTATTTTTATATATCAGAGAATGAAATTAAATTTAATCTGGTAAGTGAGTAATATCGGATTTTTTCCACTTCTATAAGATAATTTTATTTTTCAAATTCTCATAATATTTAATTTCATCATCAATGATTATCTTCATAACATCTAATATGTCTTCTTCCGCATGAGTTAATCCTTTCATTTTCCCTAAAGATGTATAATAATCATTCAATTTGTTTATAAAACGGATAATATCTTCTTTTGATTTTATTTCGTTTCGCAACCCCTTCACTCTTTGCATTATTTCTTCTCTTATCCTTTCGTTCTGAGGTTCATGCTTATTTAAATATCTTAATACCTCGATTATATTTCTTCCTAGCTGGCAAGAACTCTCTCCTGATCTCTCAACTATAACGATCTCATACTGGCCTGAACCAGGATTCAGATATACCCATTTTTCAAAGAGAGCATAGATTAAATCCCTAATTATTTCTATATCCCCCATCAAATCAACTAATTCAAAGTCTAGATATTTTATCCCCTTATTAAGGACTTCTTTAAATTTGCCCTCGATTAAACTTGCATTTCTCTCTTCAACGAAAACATGACAATTTTCACGTAATATTAGATCTCGATAGCTCTCTTGCGCCTTTTCTAAATTTGAAAATCCAGAAAAACTAATATAATTAGCTATTCGATATTGAATAATTTCATGTGACAAATTGAAATCGATAATATCGGAGCGCTGCTCCTTACGAATTATGTCTTTCAATAGCAGCGCAAAATTTTTTCCTGGTTCTTTTACGTCAAACAAAGATACGCTCTTCTTTCTTATCTCAGTTCCTCTAATTGAATCGGCAGCTCTTGCCTGCGACTCTATTTTATAATCTCCAAGGAAATTAGATTTTTCATTTAGCTCTTTGGCTAAGGAGTCAGCGTTAATTTTTTTATAACCTAGGATGTCCATTATAGTTATATCTTTGATATACTCCAATTGTCCCTTTTGCAGAAAATTATTTATAAAATTATAGTTCCACTTTATGGGGTCATTTTTAATATTTTCTAAAGGCACAAACTCCGCAGGTAATGTGCAAACTAGCCTATCTATTCCTACTTCAGGATGATCAAAGTCCCATTTAAAATAGCCTTTGTCAGGGTTAATTAGTTCTCCGAAATTAACTCTAGGTAACCTGTCTGCCAAAGCCTTCTCGAAATCATCTCGCGGACTATATCCTTTAATTAGTTCATATAGCCTTATCTCTATTTCATCGTCTGGCTCAGTTACAAATGACCATACCTTTATATTTCTTTTTGAATGCCTATATTTTTTATGCTCCTTTTCTGAATCTTCTACCTTTTTGATTCCTTCTTCAAATGTATATATCCACATATTAATATCATCTAAAACTTTTTCTGCAAATGCCTTCTTATTTTCGCCTATTTTAATTATACAGTTTATCAATAGCTGATGCTGCATTAATTCATATAGTCTCTTTTTTAATTTCGGATAATTTTTTCTGTCATTTTTTCTTATTGCTTGATCAATCCTTGTATTTAATACCCCAATTTGCTCTTCTATCCGTAATTCTCCGAATATTTTTTTCATTTCTTCAATAATTTCTAAATATAACTTTATCATTGCTTCTAAAAACTGCTTCGCATGCAGAAGGCATCCTTTTCTATTTGATATGTCGTTCATTATCGATAATATATATTCTTTCAGTAAATTTTTATACTTTTTAATATGAGTTTCTTGATAATAATTCAAAACTCCATGTATTGTTCTATCCATTCTTCCTGGTTGACAAATATCGCTTTCTGTTCCAATCAAATTAATATATTTTTTATCTACTTTATTTTTTATTTCATCAAAACTTGTCGGGGAAAAAATCGTTCCATAATCAATATCATCTATTCTCATTTCAGGTAAATCTATATCTTCATCCCTTGATCCAAATTTTATATAATTCGCAAGACTATTTCTATCTGTTGCGATAGTCGATGGATTTTCTTTTATCTGGTATAAAAAATGTTTTTGAAGAAAGGTGCTTGAAGGACTTTTTATGAAATCTTGAATTTCTAATCCAGGCTCTGGAAATAAAGAAGGAGATATAAAATGATCTAGAATATCCCTGCTTAATTTATGCGCATAAGAAATTATTAAATCTTTTATTTCAAATATATATTTATGTATTCCAAAAGTACTATATATTGGAATGTCAATTTTCCCTCTATGATTTTTTATCTGCTCTCTTATTCCTGTCATTAATATATTTGGTAACTCAGTCGTTGGGGATATGCCCTCAATAAGAAAAACATTAATAAATTCACTAATTGCTGGACATAAAAATATAGAATGCTTATCTCTCCTGCCTTTTCCATCAATAAAATAGACAAAATCAAATAAGTGGAATTTTTGTTTGTATATTAAATTGGAAGAGTAAGAAATATCATGATCTAAAAAGGTAATAAACCTGTGCATTTCTCTAAACGCAGCTATACTATTGGCATTAAATCTTTTGATCGAATCTATTTTATCTGTAATTTCTTCAAATCCTCTTGGCAGGACAAAGATGCCAAATAAATAATATTGATCTCTTGCTACGCCAATTTTTTCAAAGGCATAGTGTATCAAATTGGCAAAGTCAATAAATGTTCCACATCCAGTTCCCCCAGCAAATGAAGATGTAATAAATGAAAGAATTGGTTCATTGCCAACTCTTTTTGATGTTATTTCTCTGACAGCATTATAGATTCTTGAAAATACATCCTCAGCGTTTAAAAAAAATGAAAGCCTACTCAATTGCCTTATTTGTCCAGCCCCGAGTTCTGTAGTTACCTTACCCTCAAAATATTCTGCATCTTCTTTCCTAAGCCAGTTTTTTATATATGGATAAGTGTCAGGATTCTTTTTTAACTCGTTAAGGAGTTCGGTTAGATTTCCAGAAAAATTATAAAACTCGTTTCTACTAGGGTCATAATCAAGCATAAAATCTTCAACTTTTCCATTTTCTAGGTTGAACCAGCTCCTTACAACAGGAGGTTCGTCTTTATCAGTTACATCAAATGAAATTAAACGGACCTTATCCGGGATTTTGCTTTCTTTTTCTAAAATTGACTTTTTTAAATCAGTTAATACCCATTTTCCAGTTCCTCCTATTCCAATGACAATGCTCGGAAACATTTTGGCCCCCTAATTTTTTTTATATTTGAATATTCTTCCAAATATATTTCCACTCCATCCATCATACAAAGTTATTGTATCGTAATTCTTATCTTCGAGAGAAGACTTATAATACAAATTCAATTCTTTCGTTCTTACTCCAGTATCAATATTTTTTATCCAATATCCCTTTACATAAGCTATTACATCATCGAATTCATTTGTTATTTTTATCCTTGCTTTTTTTCCGCCGATTGTAGCTTTGTAGCCCCTTAAATAATAAATTTCGTCATTTATTATAAAATAACCCTCTAATTTAGCTCTTCTTAAGTAAAAGTTAGTTGCAATTGAAGCAATGCCAATGGCAATAGCCAAGAAATAGATATACCAATAGCTCAATATGTAGTTTACAAACGAAGGAGTTAAATTAAATCTTATAGTGACCACATCTCGACATGCTTCACCTGTATATACAAGCTTTCCGAATAATTCAATTTTTAAAATATATTGTCCCTTTTCTTTTAATGGTTCTGTGATTATACCTTGAAATTTTCCAATCTCTTCTTCAGATGGTTCGAGGGGAACTACCATCCGTGACTTCCTTCCCCCTGGCAAGTAGACAAGCTGAGTCCAAATGAGAGAATTCGGATCTGTCTCAAAAAATTTATAGGGATTTATGGGCTTACCTTCATACATAAGCATAACTTCAACATTTAAATTATTCCTGTATCCTTTAATTGTAGCATTATTAATAGGATAATTAACTTTAATATAGGGTACCATAATTACATCAATGGAAAATTCGCTCTTTATCTCAAATCCTTCTCTACCGGTTCCGATTATGACAATTTTATATAACCCTTCGGATTCTGGGTTAAATATTTTTTCACTCCGATATATTCCCTTTTCTTCTTTTCTAAATTCAAGTCTAAATATTTTGCCATCAGGAGAAACGATTCTTCCTGTAAATATTAATGGGTATTCTGGGAGAAGCTCAACTTCTGTATCATCTTCTTTTAGGAAAGCAAAAATCACCTCAAAAGGACGGCCGAAAGCATGTCTTAAACTCGGGCTTACAAGCTTCATTCTATTAGGGATGAGAATCTTATAAATTTTAACCTTGCCTTTTCCTTTGACTATTTTATATTTCCATATTCCAGGCGAAGGACTTGAAACAATTATAGTTTTATATGTTGGATATTCTTTTATATAGACATTCGGATCTGCTTCAGAAAGCTTTCTTCCACCTGAATCAGTTATTTCAACCTCTATACCTTTTGTCTCTGGATATATATCAAACTGGATTTTCTCAAGATACGGTTGTACTTCAAAATCTAAACTATCGCTAACGACATCAGGTGTGGTTACGGGTAGATAAAATATTTTTTGTACTATTTCATTATATTTTTGGTGAAGTTCTTCCATGCTTTCTATTTTCAAAATATTTCCCTCTTCAAGAAAATCCTTCCAATAAGGTAGCGTCTTGCTCCAGGTTCCCTGGGAAGCATCAATACCAATTATAAAAATTGCACAATTTATTTTTTTTAATGAATTATTATAAAATTTTTCAATTTCTTTAAAATATTCGTCCAATGTTAAATGTCTTTCATCATCAGGCTCTCCGTCAGTAAATATAACAATAATCGGTCTTCTCTTCTCCTGTAGGGTCCTGCCTTTAATAAAAAGCTGATAAGCAGACTCCAATGCTCTAATAAAGCTGGTGTAACCGAGCGATAGAGGCTTCAGAAAATTTAAAAGGTTAATTACCCTCTGATCATCGGGGCTTGATGTAACTGGAGTTAAATCATGAATAAATTCATTCCTTATTGTTGTTCCAAAATTTATGATACCAATCTTTAAAAAAGGCTCATATTCTGATCTTCTGGCCAAATTAATGATAAAATATTTACTTGCCTCGATCCTTAAATTATTTGGGTCTGTTGGAGGTGTGTTTCCATATCCAGACATGCTTGCTGATTGATCTAATAATAAGATAATATCGATCGGAGTCCCTTCCCTTTCATAAAGATTGATTTCCTCTTGTCTTGAAAATCTAAAAGGCTTTTTTTCTGGTTGACGGCAACAAATGAAGATGTTTATTGAAAAGAGGAAAAATACAAAGAATATTGTTATGATTCTTTTTTGCATAGTCTTATTCCCAATTTCTCGTCTTATATATTTTTAATTTAAAAAAAACTCGATGTCAAGCTTTTCGAGGTCCTTGTTGCCTCATGAGAAAATCTAGATGAAAGCTCATTCATTGCTTCACGTAAGAATCTATACGAAAATTTGGGCAATTTCTCTTTGTCTTCTGTAGCCGGCAGAGCCTCTCTTTTAGCCTATTTATCTCTCTTTTTAACTTGACGACTTTCAATTGCCTGTAAGTTTGGCAAAGCAGATTCTTCTGCTCCGGACTTATTGACTTATTTCAGACGATTCTGATAATCTCTGGTAAGGCCTTTTAGGCAGATCATGCCTGACTTGTTCCCCCGTCATGTCCTACTAGGTCTATCTCTAAAAACCCTGGTTTCGCTTCATGCCGTTCGGAAAAGGTCCTTATTCGCATAGAATTTAAGTGAGGTAATTCTCACGCTTTTATGTTTATACAATGTTTATGCAAAATGATGCTTATACAAAATCAAAAAATCATCTCATCTATCCTGACGCTCCTGGCTCTGACACCTGCACAAACGGAGCCTCTGTTGACTTCTTGGCTAACATCTTTCACAAGCACTTCCATCCAGCCTTTTCCAGTCTTTTTCTTCAACCTCATAAATTGTTTTGTAATTTAAACTATGTCGTGATTAAAATTTTTTTGTGATTAAAATCATTCTGGATTTATAATTGTTTCATGAGAGTAAGCCCGCGGGTTAATCCGTTTTTTTGGAAAGGTCACCTCAGTGAAAGAATTACCTTAATAAAAGGATTAGTTCAAAGGGAGGAGACGAAAAGGATATTTCAGGGAAAAGGGTTACCTCAGGGAAAGGACCGCCTCGTAGATGACTGAGCTAAGCGGCATTTCCATTGAAACCTTCCGCGGGGACTTTGAGGCCCTGGAAAGGATGGCCCTCATTTCCTGGCGGGAAGAATACGGCGATGCGTCCTTCCCTAACTTCTACCGGCCAGCCTTCCTCCATTATCTTACTGACCGCATCGAAGATAAAGCGCACCTCCTCGCCGCATACAAAGGCGAAGAAATCGTGGGCTTCATGGCCAATATTCCTCAGAAAATGAAATATGGCCAGAAGGTCTACTCTGCGGTTTATACCTGTTTGCTGGTCATACGAAAAGAATATCTGCGCCAAGGGC
>Ga0272449_1001318_pt1 | contig 25900 bp, 25 predicted proteins | sample YNPCB0241_FD_198679 | JGI IMG/M metagenome (GOLD analysis project Ga0272449, IMG submission 198679) | Hot spring sediment microbial communities from Yellowstone National Park, WY, United States - YNP-CB-024-1 | ecosystem: Environmental > Aquatic > Thermal springs > Hot (42-90C) > Sediment... | reverse complement strand
CCGGAGAATGGTTTCTCCACATGGGCAGGTCTCTGGAGCGACAAAAGATACTGTGTGCTTCAATGCGACACTATAGTCTATTTGTCCCCCAAATTGTTCGATCATCTTGTCTATCCATACATAGTTGAAGCATGCCAATCCATTGAGAGAACGATATGGCATTTAGATGGACCATTAGAACTGAAACATTTAGAAAAGCTGCTTGACATCAACGAATTGGACGGCATACAATGGGTTCCCGGCGCGGGCAATCCCGACGGGGGAGAAGACGTATGGTTGCCATTATACAGAAAAATACAGGCAAAGGGAAAACTGCTTCAAATATTCGTCCAGCCTAAAAGAGTGCTGCACATACTCAGCAAGATATCTCCTAAAGGCGTTGCGGTTCAAACCACATGTGCTTCATATAGGGAGGCGAAGGATCTTATTGATAAATTCAGGGCTACTTATGGCTGATGGGAGGTAATAAAATTAATGCGGAAAGAGGGGGAAGCATGCATTTTAACTTAAGAACGCCCATCTCAGAGGATGATATACGTAAGCTGAAGGTTGGCAATATAGTCTATTTGACCGGAACATTATTCACAGCGCGGGATTTAGCTCATAAAAGAATATGCCAGTATCTAAAAGAATCCAGGAAGCTGCCTTTTAACCTAAACGGTTTAGCGCTCTTCCACTGCGGGCCGCTGGTTAAAAAAGTAGATGATCAATGGATTGCGGTGGCGGCGGGGCCAACCACCAGCATGCGAATGGAGCCTTTCGAGCATGAAATCATAGAAAAACTAGGCGTTAGGTTTATAATAGGCAAGGGCGGGATGGGGGAGAAAACTAGAATTGCGATGATGAAGAATGGGTCAGCATATGGGGTGTTCACAGGTGGAGCCGCAGTTTTAGCATCAAAATATATTAAAAGGGTGGTGGGCGTTGAATGGATGGATCTAGGAATGCCTGAAGCCGTATGGACCTTTGAAGTTGAGAATTTCGGCCCGCTTGTGATCGCCATAGACTCTCATGGAGGAGACCTATTTGAGAAAACAATTAAAGAGGCTGAAGATAGAAAAGCGCGAATATTCAGAAGTCTGACCGGAAACAAATTATAGAACACCCTTCTTCTTCAATATGAAAAGCATGAGCGCAAATAAAATCCCGGAGTACATTAGCAAAGTTAGGAGGGGAGCCGTGAGGGCGACAGCCAATGCCATTAATAGGCATGGTAATACATACTCAGCGCTTACGCGTCCTCCAGACGTAACCATCTTATAGATTAATTCGGCCATATATTTAAATGGTTGAAAAATCGGGTCAACATTCTCTATTGCTGATTCAATCTCCCTAAGAAGGGGAGAATAAGCGTATAGGTCGGGTATATTAAATCCCCACGCATTCAATTTGGCTGCCACAGGCTCCTCTGATGCCAAACTTAAATAATAGCATAATGTAACGGAATCTTCGATCCTTCTGCCATTTATAACCCTGAAGAATCTTGCATAATAATTTAAGCCCCGGTTCTCAGCCAATCTGCTGACAACATAATATGCTGTAGCATAAAGAGTATTAAGGTCCCTGGGCCTAGTGTTCGGGGTCCATTCCGCTAAGAAACCAATGTTCCCGCCGAGTGTTCCCTCAAGATTTTTGACGCTTTCCTCCATGCTTTCCTTAATCATGCCCGCTCCGGCATAGCCTAATTTCCCAGCGATTTCTACGCTGACATACTGCGCCATTCCCTCATGGAACCATAGGAGATTCTGCGGCGATATACCTGCCTTCCAGAGGAAATGGTGAATAAGCTCATGTAATGCTATAACTTCCAAGTAACCCTCCACGTATCGGGTGAATATGAAATTTATATGTATATCGCCCATGCTTCTGCCTGAGAAAGGCACATATCCCCCCACGGAGAGCAGGGAATCAAAGTCAGGGATAAAAAATCTTACAACAAGATTATCGGCTGAATTATCAGACTTGAGAGATACGTTAAAAAGGTTAACTAATGTTTCATATGTGGCGTTATATAATCCCAGAATGCTTTGAGCATAAGATTCATAACGCTTAACAGTTTCAAACTTGAAAATGCCGCTTTCAAGAGAGACTATCTCTGCCTTCTTGTCAGGCACGCTGAAACCTATCTGTATGCGTAGAAGATTCTCGGATGAGGGCAAATTTTCAAAAAGGGCGAAGGTGGAGTTCAAATAGCTAGGCCTATATGAGCCGCTGGAACCCAAAGCCAAAGCCTCATTCCGGTTTATCCTAAAAGCCGATGGAAAAATAACCGATGCTTTAAAACTGTTCCCTCTACTGAAACCTATCTGCGGCGAATAGAACATTCCATCAGGCTCAATTATTATAGCCGCCGTTGAAAAATTAAACTCCACAACCATCTCAAACTTAGAACCCTCAGAGAAAAAATAGAAACTTAAAATATTATAAAAGTAATATTCTGAACCAACATATTTCTCAGGCTCCTCCACAGACCATTTATAGACCCGCCCATTAACAGTGTAGTTTAACCATTCAGAAAATCTTGGAACAAAAACCCATGAAGACCCATTCTCCATAGCACTCTTATAAATGATCTTAACATGCGTGAAGCCATCCTCATTAACAATAAACCAGTAATCAATGTATCCTTGAGGCTCCGGGCTGGAAAAAATCATCATGAACGGCAAATATGAACACAGCGTTAATAGAAGGCAAAACGTGAACACTAAAATAAGGACATTTAACCTAAGACCGAAACGTTTGACAATCATCCGCTTTGCCTTCGAGGATATTATTCTAAGCCGGGAAAATATTAATGTTACTCGGATACAGCCAGAGAATACAGGCATATTAGTTATCTTTATATGGAGCTAAGCAGAAAGTTTATATTGGGAAAAATGTAAACATCATTTTGCAGAAACTTCCCAAACATGCACCACGCCAACAAAAAGTTGGCGGGGGAAGGGTGAAAGTGAGAGAAAAATTCACTCTCACAATGAGCACCATGCATAGGTCCAAATCGTTAAACGGGTGCTGAACCCGAGTAAGCCCGGCACGCCGACGCCGTCTGGTGGATGGCTCGGCTTGAACGCCGAAGAAGGGCGCGGCAAGCTGCGATAAGCCCCGGGTAGGCGCATGCAGCCTTCGATCCGGGGATTCCCGAATGGGACTTCCCATCGCAGAGCTAATACTCTGCGATGCTCCCAAGTAGGGAGCGGGAACCCCCCGAACGGAAACATCTTAGTAGGGGGAGGAAGAGAAACCAACTGGGATCCCCTAAGTAGCGGCGAGCGAAAGGGGGAGAGTCCAAACCGAACCTTGTGGGGAAACCCACGGGGGATGTGGTGTAGTGGGCCCGGTCGCCTCCTCCTTGGTGAAGCCGAAGTGGCCTGAAATGGCCCGCCATAGAGGGTGAAAGCCCCGTAGGCGTAAGCCAGGTGGAGCTGGACCGGTGTCCCGGAGTACCATACCCCGGTTTGGGTATGGGAAACTGGGAGTCATCAACTTCCAAGACTAAATACGTTTCAAGACCGATAGCGAACAAGTACGGTGACGGAAAGCTGAAAAGCACCCCGGAAGGGGGGTGAAAAGAGCCTGAAACCAGACGGTTACACGAACGTGTGCAGCCCGAAAGGGTAGATCCCTCCCAAAGTTGAACGCGGCGACGCGGGATACGAGGGAGGGGGACCAGGGTTGCACGTTCCGTCTAGAAATCAGATGAGGAGCAACATAAGCCGAAACCGGATAATCCATAACGGAATGTAAGGACAATGATGGATAATGTCTTAACGCATCTTCAAATGAAGATGTTTAGACTAAAAATTCCGAAAAGCCGGCGATATTTTTTAAAGGAAAACTTCAGATACACTTCACATAAGGATTTATCATAGCAATATTATAGCTCCCTTCGTAATTATATTAACGCGAATTCTCCATTACATGGTTTAAATCGAAATATTCTCGGTTTCGGCTAGCTCCTCTCTGACTAGAAACACGGGCCGGGGAGTTCATGGCTGTGGCAAGCTTAAGGGTCTAAAGCCCGTAGGCGTAAGGAAACTGACATGCGCGCAGCCGGCCTTTAAGGCTGGTGAGGCGCGGGGTCTGAAAGGGCCCGGAGTCACAGCCATGAAGCTAGAAACCGGGCGATCTAGCCCTGGGCAGGGCGAAGCCAGGCGAAAGCCTGGTGGAGGCCCGAAGGGGTGCTGACGTGCAATTCGCTCCTCTGACCTGGGGCTAGGGGCTAAAGACCAATCTAGCCCGGTGATAGCTAGTTCCCTCCGAAGTGGGTCCCAGCCCAGCCCTGGGCGAGGTAGCCCACGGGGTAGAGCACTGACTAGAAGGTAAGGGGCCCTAAAGGCCTCGCCTTCTTATCAAACTCCGAATCCGTGGGCGCTGTAGACCCCAGGAGACGGGTTCCGGGGGGTAAGCTCCCGGACCGAGAGGGGGACAACCCAGACTGAGGTTAAGGCCCCAAAATGCTGGCTAAGTGCCAAACAAAAGGGTGTCACCAGCCTTAGACAGCGGGGAGGTAGGCTTAGAAGCAGCCATCCTTTAAAGAGTGCGTAACAGCTCACCCGCCGAGGCTGGTGGCCCCGAAAATGGACGGGGCTAAGCCAGCTGCCGATACCTCAGGGCGCAGCTGTAAAGCTGCGATCCGGTAGGAGGGCGTCCTGGCTGGGCGGAAGCTGGGCCGTGAGGTCCAGTGGACCGGTCAGGAGTGCAGATCCCGGTGGTAGTAACAGCAAAGAGGGGTGAGAATCCCCTCCGCCGAAGGGGCCAGGGTTCCCTGGCACTGGTCGTCAGCCAGGGGTTAGCCGGTCCTAAGGCCGACCTTAACCGGGTAGGCCGAAAGGGAAACCGGTTAATATTCCGGTGCCGTAGGGGTACGCTTCGCGGCGACGCAAGGCCCAGCGTCCGACGCTTCGGGATAGGCCGAGCGGCGCCGTCGCGCCGTTTAACCGTATAAGTCTGGGGAGTGCCGTAATGGCGAGAACCAGATGAAAGCGGGAATAGCCGCCCGTTTTAGGGCGGTTCGGCTGATTCCCGGAGCCAATGAAAAGGACGCTGGGAAGGATCCCCTACGACCGTACCAAGAACCGACACAGGTGCCCCTAGGCGAGAAACCTAAGGCGTGTCGGGTATACGCCAGGCGAGGGAACTCGGCAAATTAGCCCCGTAACTTCGGGATAAGGGGTGCCTGCGGTTTTCGCCCAAAGCGGGAACCGCAGGTCGCAGTGGCAAGGGGGTCCCGACTGTTTAATAAAAACACAGGGAGCCGCAAGCCCGAAAGGGTGTGTACGGCTCCTGAATCCTGGCCAGTACGGGTACCTGAAACCCGGGTTCAACCGGGCTAAGGGCCCGCAAACGCCGGGAGTAACTCTGACTCTCGAGTAGGGAGTCGTTAAACTCGGCTATATGCGGGGAAAGGGTGATGGCTGGCTCCCGAGTGGGGAATAGTGGCCAGTTTATGACCCTGACCCGCAGGGAACCACCCGCCAAAAGTTTAAGACGGACGCTAGCAGAGTTATATCCATGGTGGAAGTGATGCTTGAAGAATTCAAAGACATTATGGATCCGAGGATGCTGCCAAGCCGGAGAAAATACCTTTACTACTATATAGTTGGTTTAGTAGACGGCGAAGGGTGCTTCTCGATCTCCATAAAGAAGCAGGATGACGCTAAATTCGGCTGGGTTGTTGATCCAGTATTTTACGTTACTCAAAATAAGGAGAAATGGCAGATCCTAGAAATTTTAAGAAGAACTTTTAAATGCGGGCGCATAATACCTAAGCCGGGACAGGAAAGCACAGTGCTGCAGTACGTCGTGGATGCTCGGAGAAATCTCGCCGAGAAGATAGTGCCATTCTTCAAAAAATATAAGCCGATAATTAAATGGGGAGATTTCGAAAAATTCGCTGAAATAGTTGAAGACTTAGAGAGAGGCAAGCACAGAGATGCTGAAGGACTGAAAGAAATCATTAAAAAATCTTACGAAATGTCAGGTGACAGAAAATATAAGATTGAAGAAATTTTTTATGAGATAGATAGGCGGGTGGGCGCCTCAGAGACCATACGCCGAGCGCCGTAGATGGATTCTGGAGATGAAATCGAGGGCGAAGATATGGTCCAGCCCCTAAAAAATGGGGTTGCTCAAGGTAGCCAAATGCCTTGTCGGGTAAGTTCCGACGTGCATGAATGGATCAACGAGGGCCCCACTGTCCCCGCCTGGCACCCGGTGAACCCACATTCGTAGACGAACAGTCTACGGGCTCCCAGCGGGAAAAGAAGACCCCGTGGAGCTTTACTGCAGCCTGTCGCTGAGATACGGCTGTGGGTGCAGAGCGTAGGCGGGAGCCGCTGATCTTGACCTCTCCGGGGGTCAAGGTAGGCGCCAATGGAACACCGCCCACTCGCAGCTGTATCCCTTACTGATGCGAATGCATCAGGACAACGGCAGGTGGGCAGTTCGGCTGGGGCGGCGCCCCCTTGAAAAGATATCGAGGGGGCCCAAAGGTCGGCTCAGGCGGGACAGAAACCCGCCGTAGAGTGCAAGGGCAAAAGCCGGCCTGACTGGATCCTCCACAGTAAGGGATCCAGAGGCGAAAGCCAGGCCTAGCGAGCCGTCATGTCCCCATTGATGGGGGCTGGCGGCGACAGAAAAGTTACCCCGGGGATAACAGGCTCGTCGCGGGCGAGAGTTCCCATCGACCCCGCGGCTTGGTACCTCGATGTCGGCTCTTCCCATCCTGGCTCCGCATTAGGGGCCAAGGGTGAGGCTGCTCGCCTATTAAAGGGGAACGTGAGCTGGGTTTAGACCGTCGTGAGACAGGTCGGACTTTATCTGCTGGGAGCGGTGGCCGCCTGAGGGGAAAGCGTCCCCAGTACGAGAGGAACGGGACGCTGTGGCCTCTAGTTTACCGGTTGTCCGACAGGGCACTGCCGGGCAGCCACGCCGCCGCGGATAAGAGCTGAAAGCATCTAAGCTCGAAGCCGCTCCCGAGAAGAGGCGGCCATTCCTTGGCGTGAGACCCGGCGACGGGCCTCGGCCAAGGACGAGGGCCCCCGTAGAAGACGGGGTTGATGGAGCCGGGGTGTACGCCGGAAGGCTTCGGCCGACCGGTTCAGCCCGCGGTTCCCAATCGCCCGAGGTGTTGGGCTGAAAAAGGTTTAGCGCCCGGACGAAAAGATGGACCTATGCATGGTGTTTACCGCTACTGATTATTGTGCCTTTCTGAACTGTTCATTTCACTTCTATTTCTTCCGCTACACCCTGCTTTATTAGAGCCTTCGCGTTTTCCTCAGGGAGCACTGTTATATCTTCAGGCTTAAAGGGTCCGTACATCTTCATGTCCGCGCCGATAAATTGCTGCGGTATCTCCTTAAGTATGCGAACAATAATGAAGCCTTTATTTCTGGATTTTTTAATTTTTGGCCTTTGACCTTGCATTATGTCCCTTAGGAGATCTTCGTATGTTTCAGCTTGAAATAGCAGCCCATCATATAGGCTTTCCTCCTCGCTGGTCAGCGCTGTTAGAGGCGCTATTTCTCTCTTAGCCGCCATCTTCATCATCTTCCCATATCTAGTTTGGATTAAATCGCTAATCATCCTCTTAACGTTCTCCTCCTCCCTCTTAAGTAGCCTTCCCCTAACACTTTCCTCATCTATCATTCGCCTCTCCTCACGGATTCTCCTAACATAGTCAGATAATTGCGCATAGAAATCCTTCGGTAAACTCTGAAGGTCAGGGTTTTCCCTCTCTTTTCTCCAAGCTTCAAAGAGCACATCATACATTTCAGTCAACCACCCTTGCGGCGTCTTTACATAGCAGGAATAATGCTGCTGAGAGGGGTAAAGTTACCGTTTGCTTTTTAAACGGCCCGAAGGATTCTTCCCCCAACCTAAATTTAGGCGCCTCCTCAACATATATTTTAACTTCACCCTTTCTAAACGCTACTGATTTTTTAAGCGGATCAAACTCCTCAATCTCACTTGATGGGAAGGAAACCTTAAGCAGCCCTGTCTTCCCATGAAGCGTGTTAGGTAAGCGTATTAACCTATGAATGTCAACTGTGACTACGGTATCTATCTTGACGGATTGAAGAGCTATGCCTTGTTGAACAATCTTACCCCATCCCTTCAAGCCTAAACCTTTCACAATGTTCCAAGGTCCGCCGAAAGCCCAGCTCTTAAGCATTAAATCCTTATTCGCAATAATTTCGTCCACAATATTCTTTTTAAGCCCAAGTTTCCTCAGGTCTTCCGGGGTTGCTACTAGAAGAAACTCGTATGTTCCTCTTGCAGCGCGCCCCCGCCAGCCCCTCTCATCGAGGCTTGGACCGACAATTAATTTCTCGCCATCCCTTATAGTTGATCCGAGCCCATGGAAGATGATATCTATGCCTGTTCCAGTGACATAGTCAACTATTTCCTTTCTAGCTATGGAATCCAGCTTAAGGATCTCTTCGTTTTCAACTTGAACATGGTAACCCCTATGCCCACTGAAGGAGCATTTTATATCTGAAAATGAGAAGCCTAGATCGGATGTTAATATATCTATAAGATTCATTGTTTCAACCCTCGCGGCTTCAAGGCATACTTCGCAGGGCCATGTTTTCTCATCAAAGCTTTCATTGCCGCATTTAGGGCATTTGACGGGTGCAGGTCCCCCGCCCTTTAAGCCGCATTTCCTGCATACCCATGAGTCATGAACCTTATTACATTTTGTGGGTATATGATCGGCATCTATGTCGAAGAAAAGATCTGAGCCAAGCCAGCCTTTCTCATCCATCTTCGCCTCAGGGAGGCTGTAATATGCTGCTGAGTAATAAGCGTTTGAGGGGACGTTTCTCTTCATGAACTCCCTTAGTTCCTCAGCATTCATGAAACCCTTATGTCTAACCATAACGTTTTCCTTGAAAAGTGTGAAGCCGAACTCTCTATTTTCAATTGATTTTGGAGCTTCAATTCTATCAGCATTCTCATTATAAAATTCGGAGAATCTCTCGCGGATAAATGCTTGCGTGTCCATTATCCCCTAGACTCTTTAACTCTCTCCATCCTTATACTTCTCATTTTTCTACGATAATATGTTAATGGATGCTTAATCCTCTCGCATATGTCATCCATTCCAGGGCAGAGCCCATGAGTTTGAAGTGTATCGCATTTCGGCGGGGTATATTTCGTCCCGGATCCTCTTTCACCAGCTATATGTTCAATCTGATACCTAGTCATCCTCTCGTTGAAATCCGATGATCTGCGGAAGAGATCCACAATTGAGTCCGGGCTCACACCTATATTTAGAAGAAAAGATGTAAGCGCGAAACGTCCAACGTGAGACACATGCCGTCCAGATAAAGCCGCCTTATAAAGCTCCATTATGCATGGCGGGAAAGCTTCATTGGAAACTTCCGAAGGCGGGAAATCTTCAGCCGGCAGCTCCTTAAAGCTGCCAGAATACGTCTGCTTGATTTTTTCCGCCCGATCGAAAATTTTTTCTGGAAGCACTCCCCTAATTTTCGGATCAATTTTGCCCTCAATATAGCGCCGGATCTCTTCTTGCAGAAGGCGGGCAACCTCCTGCTTAGACAGGTGCACTTCACTATTAATGACGAGTTTGTTTACTAATTTCCAATCTTTATCATGAAAGGAGGATGCATTGCGGAGGTAATCTATGAAGTTCAGGGCGAAATCAAATTTTATTACACCCACCTTCTCGTTGGAGAACCTTATTCTCCAACCGAATTTTTTCGCTATTTCCATTATTTTCTCTTCGCTTTCCCTCTTTAGGAGCTCGTAGGCTCTCCTCGCTTCGGCAAGCGCATAGCGTCTCTTAACGTACTCATTGGCTAATGATGTTACCAGCGCCACTGCAACTGGAAAAGAAAGAATTTCAATATCCTCCTTATGTAATCTTGGATCGTATCTTACTTCCGGCGGATTGGTTGTTAAAGCCTCAATAACTCTCTTCTCAGCTCTTTCAAGTATAGGCGCATAGTCGGCTTCAAAAAGATTATCTATTTTGAAACCTAACTTTTTAACTTCCTCAGCTGCTTCCGGCATAAATGGATATTTAGCCATATCCTCCAACGTTAGTGTTTTCGCCATCTCCCTCCCCTTAAAGTTACAAGAGTTACACCGCTCTATTCAACCTCTATCCTTGGCGCCAAGAGATATGAGAGTTTTCCATCGTATCTCTGCCTGAAATCTAAGCGTATTGGCATATCAGTTGAAAATTCTAAGGTTACAATGTCCGATGTGTCCGATGCAGCATCCACTATTTCCGAAAGGTAGCTTAGGCTGAAGGTTGCCTTAGAGGGCTCCTTAGCCTCCATAGATATGAGCGCGTCGCTTCCCTTCTTAATCTCTATTTTTGCCCCTGCAATATCGCCTTTAGCAACCATTACTAGGTTATCTTCATCCGCCTCTATGCGGACATTATCGCTGACTAGGGCGGCATCCTTAAGCACATCTTGAAGGTCGCTGGTTGTGAGGGTTGCCTTCACATTGAATGTTATTCTGGGTTCAGGAACCTCCTCCTCACCAACCTCAAGGGTCGGCATATTAAAGGTGCGCGTATATCTACCCCTCATCGTAATCATGAAGCGTCTTGACTCCTCATCTAATGAGATCTCAACAACATCGTCTTTACCAGCCCGCTTAAGCAGTTTCAGTAACTCGCTTAAGTTTATGCATACCTTTGACTCTCCCGCAGCCTCATACTCATCGAAACTTGTCTTTTTCATCTCAAAGTCAACCATCGCTACGCGCGATGGATCCATGGCTCTAAGCTTGATCCCGTCAGGGCCTATGTTAAATGTCGCCTCATCTACAATCGCGGATATAGCTGTCAAAACATTTTTAAATGTCTTCGCATCCGAGATCTTCATTCTAAACAATGACGCTTCCTCCATCAACTTAATTGATCCATTTACCTAATTATTATCTTAACACGTCCTTTATAACCTTATTAATTGTCAAGTAAATATTGAAAGGATATTAAGGGGAAGAACCATAAATGGTTAATGAACGTTTTTGGCTAAAATATCCCTTTATTCCCGCGGATAATTTAACTCAGAATGTAAAACTTGAATGGACATAAGCTCTTAGGCATCCCGCTTAAAAGGTTCCCAGCAGAAGCAGCTGCCTATAGATAATGCGGGTTTTTCACTTAATCATGGGAATATTTACGAATATTCCCTGAATGTATAGTTGCATTTTGTGCATCTGAAGAATTGCGTTGATGATTCATCGGCTCCTCTCGTCTGAACTTGCCAGACATATGCAAGGTTGTTTCCGCATTTAGGGCATTCCACTGTAACAACCGGTAGGGTTTTAAGTTTCTGCTCCTTTTCACCGATAACGACTATCTGATCTTCAGGTTTGATCTCAGCAACTTTTCTACTTGGGAATAACATGGGAGAATCGGTCTCCTTTTCATACCCGCATTTAGGGCATGCTAGGAAGGTTTTCTTCGAATCCTTCTTATGCTTCATAACTAATCTAGAACCACATTTTGGGCAGAACTCTATCAATTTTTCTCCTCACGTTACTGTATTTCTCTCTTTAAGAGAAGTATAGAGGAAACTTTTAAACTTTCCTTTTTATTACAAAAATCTTAAGCCGTGAAAGGTGAAAATTAAGGGATCCACGAATTTATGGGCGTGTTTACGCAATGATCGTTACTTTAGTCGTGGGATCTCTGTATACGAACTGCTATCTAGTTATTTGCGACAGAACACAGGAAGCTCTAATAATTGATCCAGGCTTCGCCGATCACGAAAGCACCCGTGTTCTCAATGAAATAGGCAGATACAATGCGCGGGTTAAATACGTGATTAACACGCATGGGCATGCGGATCACGCAAGCGGCAACATGAAGATTAGGGAGAGAACGAAGGCTCAAATAGCAATACACCATGATGATGCTGAAATGCTCATCGACTCAAGGAGAAACCTCTCTGAAATGTTCGGCTTGAGGGTTAATTCTCCACCGCCTGATAGAATTCTCCGCGATGGAGATGAGATTAAGGTTGGATCCTTAAAGTTTGAGGTGATTCATACGCCTGGGCATACTCCCGGAAGCATATCGCTCTACTCTAGAAGCGAAAATATTGTTTTTACCGGCGACACCTTATTTGCTGGATCAATAGGCAGAACAGATTTGCCGGGAGCATCGCTTAGGAAACTGATATCATCCATTAAGAGTAAACTGCTCACAATGCCTGATGAAACCGTTGTATATCCAGGTCATGGTGGAGCCACTACTATAGGTAGAGAGCGAATATTCAACCCCTTTCTGGAACTAATATAGCGTTTTATGGCTCGGAAGGGCGGAGCGTTAAATATGAGGATTTATGGATTACGGTAAAACTTTGTTTGGGTTAAGTATATTGTTTGGATCGAAAATTCTCTTTATACCCTCCATTATCTCCACATGTTTTTTGCTTAGAACAAGGTCTAGATCCTTAACCCTCAAGCTTCCTATTCCATGCTCCCCAGTTATTACGCCGCCTAGGGCTACAGCCGCCTTATATACCTCATGCTTAATCATATTCGCCATCTCCAAATCTTTTATTCCCTCCTTCATTATGTGCACATGCAGGTTCCCATCCCCCGCATGTCCATATGCTGGCAGGTAAACGTTGTATTTGGCCGCTATCGCGTCAACCTCATCCATAAGTTTTTCAAGGTTACTTGGCGGAACCGTCACGTCAAGTATGTCTATCATGCGCGGTTTAAGCGCTGTATAAATATTGCTTCTCACCCGGAGGATTCTATTCTGCTCCTCCGTGGTTTCAGCAAGCATAATGTCTACTGCATTATTAGATTCACATATTTTAGATATTTCCTCGCATCTTGAAAGTATCTCCTCTTGACCTGCTCCATCCAGAATTATGATCAGCTGCGCGAAGCCTTTTTGAACAGGCCATTTCTCATTTAAGTGCTTAGCCGCTTCCTCTATCTCACTTATTTGAACATACTCTATTGCCAGCGGCATCGTCCCTGACCTAAGTATTTCCGGAACGGACTTAAGGGCGTCTGAGCGTGTGTTGAAAGGAACAACCAATGTGACCATAAATTTGCTTTTTGGAAACAATCTAATCACGGCTTTCGTTATTATGCATAGGGTTCCCTCGCATCCTATGGCCAGCTGCATAAGGTCGTAGCCAGTGTTATTTTTAAGAAGTTTTCCACCTAGAGACAGTATCTCCCCTGTGGGAAGCACTATTTCTAGGCCTCTAACGTAGTTTCTCATGACGCCGTATTTTAAGGCTCTAGCTCCGCCAGCATTCGTAGCTATTAATCCACCTATCTGAGCGCCTTCATCACCAGGATGCGGTGGAAAGAAGAATCCAGCTTTATCAGCAGCCTTAATTAGATCGCCTAATGTGGCTCCAGCCTCAGCGATAGCCATAATATTTTCCCTATCAACCTCAATTTTATTCATTCGCTCCAGCGAAATTATTATCCCAGGTTTTGTTGGAACGGAACCGCCTACTAAGCCGGTTCTTCCACCTACGGGGAAAACCGGAACTTTATTGGCATTTGCAATCTTAAGGATTTCTGCAACATCCTCAGCGGATGATGGTTTAACAAGTATGAGATTCTCAGCCGGTTTGGGCCTTATCGGGTCAGGTGTTTCATCCCTAAGGTAGCTCTCCATGAACTCCCGTTGGGTTATAACCCACCTGTCTCCGACTATATTTCTTAAGTTCGACATGAGTTCTTCTAAATTTATGCCGCGATCGCTCATTGTTTCTCCACACACCTCACCTTCTTAATCTCATGGATTAATTTAGGTAAAATCTCATATAAGTCTCCTATAACGTAGTAGTCTGAGAAGTTTAGTATTGGAGCTGTGGGATCCTTATTTACGGCTATTATTATATCTGAGTATCTCATGCCGAAGAGATGCTGGGGCGATCCGGATATGCCGAAGGCCATATATATTTTCGGTTTAACGGTGTTTCCGCTGAAGCCTACCTGATGCTCCTTGCCTATCCATCCAGCGTCCACCAGCGGCCTGCTTGAGCCCACAACCCCGCCGAGGAGATCCGCTAGATCCTTAAAGAGTCTAAGATCCTCCGGGCTTCTAACTCCTCTGCCGGCTGCCACTATTATTTCAGCTTCTGAGATGTTAACTCCGTTGGCTTTCGTTTTTTCCAGAATTTTTATTCCAGAATTTTCGATGATCTCTGTTTTCATCTTTATAATTTCCCCTTTTCTCGCAGGGTCCCTGCTACGTATTTTCATGACTTTATATCTTACGGTTGCCATCTGCGGTTTGGTTCTGGTCTTTATCTGCGCCATGATGTTTCCGCTGAAAGCCGGTCTTATCTGCACCAGGTTTCCCTCATCATCTAAGTCTAGATCTATGCAGTCCGCTGTTAAACCAGTCTTAAGGGAGGCCGCTATCCTGGGCGCTAGGCTTCTACCGATCCGCGTTGCGCCTATAAGGAAAATCTCAGGTTTAACCTCATTAACAAGTTTAACAATGTTCTGCTTATATCTGATTACATCAAACTCTTTTAGAGACGGATGGTCAAACAGGAAGACTTTATCTGCGCCATAATAAATTAATTCTTGGGCCTCCTCATTCAGCCCGTAACCTAGAAGGGTTGCGCAGAGATTTTTCCTAAGTCTATCTGCGAGAACTCTACCTTTACCTAGAAGCTCATATGTTACTTTATGTATTTCCCCATCTTCCTGCTCAGCGAAAATTAAGACGCCGCATTCCCCACTCATCGTTTCTTTTCACCTCAGAACCCCATTTTCCCTTAAGATCTGCACAATTCTCTGGGCAACTTCATGGGCTGCTCCAGATAAAAGCTGGCTTTTTCTCCTCTCCGCTGTCGGCGTATAAACCCTGACTACGCGTGTTGGTGAGCCTTCGAAGCCGAAGTATTGCGGAGCATCTTCCTCAGTCAGGTCCCTATATCCCCAGACGGTTATCTCTGTGCGCATAGCCCTTAGCTTATCTCTTAATGTTGGGAGGCGTGGGCTGTTCAGATCCTTTGTTACGGTTATAAGCGCTGGTAGGCTGAGTTCAATAACGTAGTAGTTTCGCTCCATCCTCGCTCCCACAACGATTCTGTCATTATGCATCTGCCGGATCTCCTCCACATATGCTGCATGTGGTATCCCTAGAAACTCCGCAACTTCAGGGCCAACCTGCCCCGTGTCGCCGTCAATTGTTTTCTCACCGCATATTATTAGGTCGAATGCTCCGAGCTTTCTAATGGCGGATGCAAGCGTATATGCTGTTGCTAAAGTATCCGCTCCGGCGAACCTTTCATCAGAGAGCAGTATGGCTCTATCGGCACCCCTTGCAAGGGCATCCCTTAGGGCATCCATAGCCTGCATTGGGCCCATGCTGATAGCGGTTACTGAACCTCCCATTTCCTCCTTAATCTGAACAGCTGCTTCAAGGGCGTTTAAATCAAAAGGATTGATTATGGCTCCGGCTGAGCTCCTGTCCAATCGCCCCTTCTCATAGTCGAAGCGAACCTTCTCTATTTCCGGAACCTGCTTAATCAGCACTATTATATTCAAAGTTTATTCGCCTCTGCAATTTATTTGAACATTTTCAATTATACAATATGAAAACAGTTAGTGTAGAGAAGCATGTTGATTCTCAACAGTTGAATTAGTAGGCCCTTGCAACATAAATGACTTTTTTAGCTTGCTGCCCACAGATTATGCATGGTGCCTCAGGCTTCTCTTCAACATCAATTCTGTGGCCTCTTATTTCACCGCCGGATAAGTCCCTAATTTTTTCCGCGCATTTAATACTCTCACACCAGCAAACTCTAGCGATCTTTTTACTCTCAATTATTTCATTTAGGGATGAAGCATTGAACGCGGTGACAATCAGGTTCTTTAGAATCGAGCTACTTCTCTCCTCAAGGTTCCTTAAGACTTCAGCGAACAGATCTTTTATGGCTTCAGCAGCGTTCTCGAAGCTAACGACCCTCCTCTCTAAACTTACTCTTTCTGAAAGCGTCACCTTCCTCTCCTTCTGATCTCTGGGACCAACCTCAGCCCTAACTGGCACTCCGAATGTTTCCCAATAGTAGAATTTTTCGCCGGGAGTTTTATCCTCCGAATCATCTAAATGAACCCTTATACCCTCAACCTTAAGTTTCTTATAGAGTTCCCTCGCATAGGCGTTAACTTCCTGCGCAACCTCCTTGTAAACTATCGGTATTATGACCACTTGTATCGGGGCTATTTCAGGCGGCAATATTAAACCTCGATCGTCGCCGTGCTGGGCAATAACAGCAGCAACAACGCGGCTTACCCCAAAACCGTAGCATGTTTGAATGACATTCTTATGTGCGCCATCAACATCCTCGTAGGTTATCTCAAAGGCTTTGGAGAAATTATCGCCGAGATTATGCACTGTACCTATCTGATTAACTCTTCCATCCGGGTTCCATGCGTCAAAGGCTATTGAATATGCTGCTCCGGCAAACTTATCGAAATCTGGGCGCTTAAGTATCAGGTAGCTAAGCCCTAAACGTTTAAAGATATTACTATAAATTTCTATAACCTCTTTAACCTGCCTTTCAGCGTCTTCCCAATCTTTATGGGCTGTGTGCCCCTCATTCCATAAAAACTCGCGCATCCTAAATAGGGGCCTAGTAGCCTTAGTTTCATACCTGTAGACTGCGACGCTTTGATACACTTTAAGGGGCAGATCTGCATGCGACCTAATCCATAATGCAAACATTGGATACATGGCCGTTTCAGAAGTTGGCCTTAAAAGGAGCCTCTTATCCAGCCTCCTTTCACCGGCATGGGTCACCCAAAATACTTCTGAGCCGAAGCCCCTAATATGTTCGGACTCCCTAGCGAATGCATCTTCAGGTATTACTACTGGAAAAAGCATCGGGCTATGCCCGGTTTCATCAAGGCTCTGCTCAAGCATATTAATTATATTCCTAATTATTCTTGAGCCCCAGGACTTATATACAGCGAAGCCCTTAACTGGATATCTGTTGTCCACTATTTCAGCGTTGAACAATATTTCATCGAACCATTCGCTGAAATTCTCAAATTTCTTCATGGCATTCCTCTTCCATTAAGCCGCGTCTATATATGCCTATTAGCTAAAAACCTATAAACTTTTCATCGAAGCCGAAATATCCGGTAAGTTTTTAGGCTTCTAAACCATAGCATATGTTGCTAAAAGAGGAGACGTTTGAAAATGGCTGAGCCCAAATATGATGAGATGCTGGAGGAGGCGTATAGGCAGCTTCCACCGGAAGTTTTTAAGCATAGCAGGCTTGAAATACCGAGGATTTCATGCACAACCTCAGGCGCCAGAACATTCTTAAATAATTTTAGAGATATATGCGACGCGCTTAATAGGGATCCTAATCATGTTTTAAGGTTTTTATCAAGGGAGATGGCTACTTCAGGGATGATAGAAGGTTCTAGAGCCGTTTTCCAGGGAAAATTTGAATGTGAAAGTTTCGATAGGCTAATCAAGCGTTACATGGATGAATTTGTCACATGCCCAATCTGCAAGAGACCTGATACAAAAATTATTAAGGAGAAAAGGCTTAACTTTTTATTGTGCGAGGCTTGCGGGGCTAAGACCCCGGTCAGGCGTATATGATCAAGCTGAATAAAGTGAAACATATTGGAAGTCTATGTTAAGGTTAGGAAGTGGGGGCAACACACCCTTCTAGCCGTTTGCGACACTGACATACTTGGTAAAACATTTAGGAGAGACGGCGTGGTCTTTGAAGTAAAAGAAGAATTCTATAATGGCTACAAAACATGTATGGATGAAGCCCTAGCATTGATTGAAAAGTCCACAATAATAAATCTTTGCGGTCGAAAAATTGTTGAAAAGGCTATTGAAAAAGGATACGTTCATCCGGAAGCAGTATATGAAATATGCGGGGTTCTACATGCGCAGATAATGAGGATGTAAGCATCAAAAATTGTGAGGTTTAGAAAATGAATTATAAAGAGAAGAGAATAATCAGCCTCTTAATACTCCTACTGGGCTTAACAATGCTGTCCGCCGGAATAGCATCGAACCAGATAGGCTATATCCTTAATTTCATCAAAAAAATTTTTGAAGCGTCAATAGCAGGACTGCCATAATCACCAAAATAAAGTTTATTAGATCGTCAAGAAAAAATTTAAGTGCTTAATATGAGCGCCGGGGTGGCCGAGCGGTTAGGCGGCGGGCTGCAGCAGGTGACAGGCTTGAGGTTAGGTATGGCTGGATATTCATCGAATATCATGGAATATTTAGTTAATGATTCCTCCACTTGCCATATAAGAGCCCACTACAGCACTCTATTAATAGCAATTTTAAGGGATGCGCTTAAGAAGGAACTTAAAAATTGAGATTTAATCATGCCTAACCTTAAGCCTGTCCTGTTAGAAACCCGCTGACATGGGTTCAAATCCCGTCCCCGGCTCCAATACTTCTGGTTCTGGATCCCTCTTCACATCCTCGCTTTAAAGTCTGCAATACCTGTTGCTTTTGTTAATGATCGTATGTATGAGAGTTCAAGAAGGCATGAGTCCGCTCGGAGGAGGGATGCCAACTTGGACTATGCAGCGCGCAAACCAATGTGCAAGGGAAACTTGCATATGAATGATCTGAAGGTTGTCCTTCACCATTCTTCGACGCTTAACCCAGTAACTCTTTTGAAGTGCTCCACATTTCTCGTTAATAGGGTATATCCGTTAACTAGGGCTGTTCCGGCTATTATTGCATCCCTCAAGCCTATGGGTTCTCCCCTGCGCATTAGCTCCGAGAGGATTTCGCTTGATTTTCTTGAACTTTCCAAGGTTAAAGGAAGAACCCCAATCGAGCTAAGTAAATCATCAGCCTGTTTAACGTTCTCAACGGATCTCTTTGATCTGAAGGCTCCTAGGTAGATTTCAAGGGCGTTCATTGAAGTTGTCGAGATCTCAGCCTCTAAGGAGTCGAGCTCTTCGGCTTTCCTAGCGGCTTCCGGACTGCCCCTAAGTAGTGCGACGAGGAAATCCGTGTCTAAGCAGATCTTCCTCATATTTTTTCCACATCTCCGATATCTCTCCGAAGATCTCCTTTTCCTCTTCGCTGTCCATAACCCATGCTCCAGAAAAACTCGACAGCGGCTTCCCAGCGGTTTTAGAGCAAATTCTCAGAATAACATCAGTAAAAGATTCACCCTTCCTCTTTAGGGCCGCAAGCCGCCTATAGGCTTCATCAGAAAGGCTTATAGTCTTAAAACCCATACAGACTACTCTCTATATATACATAAAATACACAGAGATTTAAACCTATCGCGTCGAAGCCCATTCGGTTCAATGCGCCTCCAGCGTGATGAGAGCTCTCAGAGTTGCATTAAGTCTCTTACATTATGAGTTAAGGCATGTCTGGAGGAGATGCTAAGGGTAATCCATGATGGGCTTGATAAAGAAGCTGAAGGATGTTAACGCGGATTACATTTACATGAAACTGGAGACTTGCAAAAGGCAGATAAGCGTAGGTGTCAAATATCTTTTAAACATAGATTCCTTTAAAGCCTGCATATCTTAGGGGTTTCCATGGCACCTAAATAGCCCATCAACGGGAAGGCCCTCAGGACCCTCTTCTCGTTCTCCCCCGGGTTAACCGGTTCCCTCAACTTCTAAGATAAGTTTCCTGCATAACTCATACGTTTTGGCGGCTCTTTCTGTTGCGTCTTCCGCATCTCCTCTGCTTATGACCTCTTCTGGGGATAGGAAGGCCTCCTCTCCTCCGTAAAGGCTTAGTTCCCTCTTCTTGAGGAGAACCTTACTTGATTCGCGTAAAAACTCTAGTTCCATCTTAAACCAGTCTGGAAATCTATCCTTAACATCAACCATAACGTCTGAAACATCATGAATTTTAGGATACTCTATTCCAACGATCTTTAAAACAGCCTTCATGGACAGCTCGACACATTCTTGGCTTAACCTTACAGCATAGGGATAATTGCCCTCGAAAAGGGCGTCCTTAGCGTCTTTAAGCCTGGCTTCAGCCTGCCGAAGATAGGCCTTTGCAATCTTAAGCAATCTCAATCCTTTCACCAAACCTGTAGTCTGGCTTCAAGTTCCAATACCAGCGTCCCTTATCCAAAACCACCTTTTTTGCACCCTGCTTCAGCAACCTTCCCTTAAGATCCAGTAACGCAGCCTCGAGGAAACCACTCCTATCATAAAGGATCGCCGCTTCATTCGTTAAATCTAGAAAAAGCAGAGGCAGCCTCAGAGCTTCCTCCTTCCTTAAAGGATAAAAACTAAGCGATGCGTATACGCCGTGCCTTCTAAGCCACTTAAGCTCTTCACTCAACGTCTCCTCTATGGGATACAGCTTATCCATCCTTGAACCTAAGCTTCCCACAAGCGAGTCCGAAACTAGGAGGATGTCAACGTCGCTGCATTTGGATGCTGATCCACGGGCCACAGAACCATAAACTGCGAAGGACTCTAAATCCATTGCCTTCAAAAGAGCCCTGAGGCAGCCAAGTATGAGCTTAAGATAGCCCTCAGAAGCAATTCTATCAACGTTCTTCACAATTCCCGAAGCCAAAAAAATAAAGTTCTCAGGATCCAAAAGCCTATAAAGCCTCGGCTTCCCCCGATCAAAAAGGAGCAGAACCCTCTTGGAATGAAGCTTACTAAAAGCAACGGAAACCCTATTCACGTCAAATGATAAAAAATCCCTAGCCTCATGAAACGTAAACAGCTCCTGACCAAACCTCATGTAAAGCCTAGAATAGCACTCGCCGAGCCACCTGGAAATCCACACATCCAAACACCTAACAAAATAAAAACCTTAATAATTTATTAATCTTTTCTAAAACGCTCCTACGATGTATAAAAACAGCGATTCTACTGTCGATAAATGTTTGGGATCAATTCTGGCAGATTGAAAAGCCTCGGCTTTTAGTTTCCACTGAAGCCTTCATTGGGTAACAGGTTACCTCTAAGCGCTAATTCGCGCGCTGATCGGATGCTCAATCGGTCAGTTCGAATTACTCAAGCCATCTAAATAGAAAGTGTTTAATGAAACTAATTTTAACTCTTGAATGGTGCGGTTTATCTTGCCCTTAACCCCGCTTCACTATCCAGTAGCCTATTTAATCTATAGGCTTAATAAGAGGCTTAGTTTGCCGGGTTTAATTGTAGGTTCGATGCTGCCAGATATTGAAGTACCGATCATGCTGATCCTATTTGGGACTGAAGTCCCGCCTAGACTGGTGCTTCATAGCTTGCTTGGTGCTGCATCATTAGGAACTCTATTTTCCCTAGCGCTAACAGTCTTAATCTATCCAACCTTAGTTAACGTGTTTTTCTCTATAAGGCTTGTTGAAGTTGAGAAGGAATGTAAACTCACGCTGAAGCTTCAATTCTCATGCTTACTTGGCAATACCTCCCATGTTCTGCTAGATTATACAAACCATGACTATAACCCCATATTTTGGCCCTTCCAAATGCCTGAGGAAACTCCAAACCTAATATGCTCAGCTCTAAGCGGAAGAGAGGCAGCGTCTTTAATAGTTCAGTCAATCTTAATTATCATTGGGCTCATCATACTGCTTATAAATGGACGGAGACACGCATGGAAAAAACTGCTTTTAGGCGGGTGATGAATCATCGGTTTTCTCCCACAATTCTTAAGGTGGAAAAACGATGCTTAAGCATATTTTTAAGAGACCGTAGATTGTTAAAGAAGACATTAGGCAACGTCACGGGCTGCGGAAGATGGAGAGAGAGAAATATGTTAGGGGGGCCTCTAAAAATGAAAAAATTGAAGATTGGAAAAATCTGACGAGAAAGATCCTAACTCAGAACATTATGCCATTCTGGTATCCAAAAACATTGGATTTGGAAAGCGGCGGATATTGTCTCAACCATGACATTAAGGGAAAACCATTAGGGAGGGGAGCGAAGAGGATTGTAACTCAATCTAGGATGCTTTGGTATTTTTCAAAACTATATAACAGCGGCTGGGCGGGAAAAGAAGCCTTAGAGGCTGCGGAGCACGGGTTTAATTTTCTACGAGATAAAATGTGGGATAAGGAGCACGGCGGTTTCTTTTGGGAAGTTGATTCTCAAGGCAACGTCCAAAAAGATTTCAAGAACATGTATGGTCAAGGATTCGCATTATATGGGCTTTCAGAGTATATGGTTGCAAGCAAAAGTGGGGAAGCTGCTAAACTTGCAAGAGAACTGTTTGAGTTAATGGAGGAGCATGCGTACGATAGGGAATATGGCGGATACCGCGAATTCTTCACTAGAAACTGGTCTATTCCTGAAAGGGACATGATGACTTACATTGCCCCCAGCGTTGAATTTAAGACGATGAACACGCATCTCCATCTACTGGAGCCCTTCACAATATACTATGAAGCCACAAAGGATCGGATGGTTAAACAAAGATTAATGGAGCTCATTTTAATTCTCAGTAATACTGTTGTCAGAATGGGTTCTGGGGCATGCACTGACCTTCACGGTCGGGATTGGAAGCCTTTAGATTTACAGGGGGAGCAGCGGGTTTCCTATGGGCATAACTTAGAAGCCTTATGGCTTGTGGCAGAAGCATGCAGAGCGGTTAAAATTCCAGTTGGTATATTAATCAATTACTTTCGGACCATATATAATTACTGCATAAAATTTGGGTTTGACCATGAGAGGGGAGGGATCTATGAAAGCGGGCCAATTAATAAACCCGCTGATAGGCTTGCTAAGATTTGGTGGGTTCAAGCTGAATCTCTTGTGACGATGGCTTACATGTATAGTTTAACCGGCGAAAACATTTTCCTTGAGCATTTTAGAAAGACTCTTGATTGGATCGGGAATTACCAGGTGGATTGGAGATACGGCGACTGGTTTGACACCGTTCTTCCAGATGGGACGCCAACGGGTAATAAAGCATACATATGGAAATCAGCCTATCATAATGGCAGAGCCATGATTAAAGCGATCGAAATATTGAACTCCCTTTGAACCTTTTAAAGCGCCATAAATCTATTTTTTCCAAGCTAATTCCATAATCTCTCTGGAAATAAAGATGGAGCATATCACGAAATCTTCTTTACGATGTAAGCTTTTCCTTGGAAGTTTGTCAGATCAACTTTAAAAGTTATTTTTCGACCGTTCTGGCATGATTGACATACTTCTTTATTGAAAAAGTCTTGAACCACGTATTTGCCGTCGCCGCTTAGATTCACCGTCACCGTAGACGCTGAAGCCTGATCAAGATGGTTTACTACGAAAACCATAAGGCTCTCCCTCCCCCTCCAAACCCCAACCTCCACATTTGGGTTGGTCGATTCGGCTGGAGGTTGAACCCCCGCTTCCTTCAGCAACCCGAGAATCATTTCACGTACATACTCATTCCTTCGAATTATGAAGGGAAACATAACTGCGAAATCGTAGTGACCGGGATAATTAGAGTAGTCCCAGCCCAGTAGAGTAGCGGCTTTTATAACAATGCCGCTTCCTTTTTTTGCAGCGATTAAAGCTGGCTTTCCATCCTCAAACCTGGCTATAATCTTGAGGTCCCCATCCACACTCAGTTCTTCGCAGAGGTTTTCTATGCCCAAAGTAATTATTTTTCCATTCAGCCTGCTTAATAGGGGCATTTCGGTTTTAACGGTGTAAAACACATGCTCAGCCATTGGCTTAAGAACCATTTCAGGATAGGCTGATTTAAATTCACCTACCCCCTGCCCCTCATAGTCTTGAATTAGAACCCCGCCGTTCTCAACGAACCGCTTGATCTCAGCGGCGGCTTCTGGCGGAAGAACTGGGCAGCCGATTGCGCAAAGAACCTTGTATCCACGATTATCCAAAATACCCTCCTCCACCTGCCGCTCGGATATTATGTCAACCGGGATGCTGCTTCTCGCTAAAGCCATATAGAAAAGCAGATTATCCATGCAGTATATGTCATCTCTTTTCAATTCCATGCTTGTCCAGGGATAAATAAGAGCAACCTCCGCCTTCGAAATCTCATAATCTTTAAGTACGCCTATAATCTGGGAGTATTCCCTATTCGGCTGTTTAGTTTTCGCCCAAAGATCAATCTGCTTCCAATCTACCCACCATACTAAGCCTAATGAACCGTGGATAAGGCAGGAATAAACTTGTTCAAACATGCTTGCTGCGGGAATCTTATAGCCAAGCCATGAATTGAAACTCTGACCGTTAGCAGTATATAGCCTATTGAAACCTATGGCAGCTCTGACGGCATCTTTTATGTACTCATAAACATAGATTAAATATCGATGGTCAAACTCAAGGGGATACATATCTTCATGCCCAACATCTATGACTCTCGCCATCCGCCAGATGTCATTGCCAGAATAGACGCATTGATATGTGCATGGATAAAAATCATTAAGTTCATGGGTAGATAGGATCGGAGTTATGCTTTTAGCAAATTCAATTATTTCATGGAGAAATTTTGGAATAATATCGGCGTGAAAGTCAAGCCATTCCTTCCAGAGCGATGGGTTACTGGGTTCTCTAGGTGGCTCAAGGGAATCCCAACTTCCGAATTTTGTGCCATGTTTAGAGTTGAACGTTTCGATGTTCCGATACCTCTCTTTCATTAACTCTCTAAACTTTTCGATACAATGTTTGCAGTAGCAGCAGGGTTTAAGGGGGCCACCGCCGAACTCCGGAATATCAGTTCTGTAGTAGGCTTCATGGATGAAGCTGATGAGGGGAAGCCCTGCAATCCTATAAAGCGCCGGGTGATCCTTAAATTGCTCTAAGAAGCCCTTCACAAGCTCTCTTGTTTTCTCCATTAAATATGGATGGTTGAAGCAGCCAATATTGAAGTAGCGCGGATCATCAGATGTTGAACCGTCTGCGCATACTATTTTAACTTCAGGATGCTCAACTATTGAAATGAACGGTTGAAAAACGGGAACAATCCGTAAGCCTAAAGAAAACGCCCGATTCAGTAAGTAGCTTACGCTTCCATCCTTCACGTTGGAAATTAACACCCAAACACTGGTGGCTTCAGCTTCTTTCACAGCTGTAAGGCATTTGTCGATTTCGCTATTTCTTTCCTCCTCAGTCTTTAAGCCGAAGGGTATATGGAAATATGCTGCAACAATTGGATCTCTAAAATATTCTTCTGCTATCATCATCTTCACCTTAAATAGCATCTAGGAATTATCTCGAGCATAGCATATATGATTTTTCCACAGCGCACCATATAAGGAACCTCTGAACATGAGTTTTAATCAGAAGTGATAAATAGCTGGCTCTGTGATAATAAACGAGCATATGGAATAGAAGGGAGAAATATGGATAAAGGCTACAAAAACTTTGGCGTTGCAATTTACTGTCAAATCCGCGATGTGCAAAGAATGGGGGACTTAAACTGGCTTGAAAGCAGCTTTAATTTACTTAAGAAATACTTAAAGTTTAACAAGGTTTATCTTGAAACTTACCGCGATGAGATATTTCCAGAAAAGGAAGACATGATTAAGATTAAGGAGTTCTTTGAAAGCAAAGGCGTTGAAGCCTCCGCGGGAATCGCTTTCGTTACAAGTGAAATGGGCTATCCTAGGACGTTCTGCTATTCTAACCCCAAGGACCTAGAGAAGGTTAAAGGAATCATTAAATTCTCAGCTGAAATCTTCAATGAAATAATTCTGGACGACTGGTACTTCACGAACTGTAGATGTGAACTCTGCGCTAAAGAGAAGGGGGATAAAAGCTGGACTGAATACCGTCTAGAACGTCTAGAGGAGGTGTCTAAGGAATACATTATAAAGCCGGCTAAAAGCATCAATCCCAAGGTGAACTTAATTATAAAGTATCCGAACTGGTATGAGCATTATCAGGCTTTAGGATATAACCTAGATGCTGAATCAAAAATGTTCGATATGATATACGCTGGAACAGAAACTAGAGATCC
>Ga0272449_1001314_pt1 | contig 25947 bp, 34 predicted proteins | sample YNPCB0241_FD_198679 | JGI IMG/M metagenome (GOLD analysis project Ga0272449, IMG submission 198679) | Hot spring sediment microbial communities from Yellowstone National Park, WY, United States - YNP-CB-024-1 | ecosystem: Environmental > Aquatic > Thermal springs > Hot (42-90C) > Sediment... | reverse complement strand
AAGCTCCTCTTTCCACCATCGCCAAGAAGTTTTAGGATACGCTCATCAAAGGGGTCCATAACAAACCTAAATAAGGAAAAACAGACTTAAAACCATTTTTAACCATTTTATGAACACTTATGCGCGCTTCACCATAAACGCGCCATAAAAGCACTATTCTGCAACACACGCAAAAGCCTCGCAGAAAAACTCCAAAACCCAAGACTCCTAAAAATAAGCTTCCCCACCTTCAGACACTGGAATGCCACAACACTATACCACCAAACCAAAAACCTCCTACTTGTAAAAGAATTTCTCGGCCACGAAGAAATAGACAACACCCTACGCTACATACAAATAGAACAAGCCCTTTACGGACAAAACAGCTACGACGAATTCATAGTCTACGGAACAAGCGACAAAGAAGAAATCAAGAAACTTCTTTCAGTAGGCTTCGACTATGTATGCCAAAAAGACGAAATACTATACTTTAGAGAAAGCAAATAAGAAAGATTACGCAGAAAAGTATGCGGAGTCACGGAAAATTTAGCGGGGTTGCCCTAGCCTGGTAGGGGGCAGGCCTGCTAAGCCTGTGGTCAGCAATGGCCGCGCGGGTTCAAATCCCGCACCCCGCGCCAAAACAGAAACTGCGTTTCCGATACCTTCCTTTTCAATGAAAGTGGCTTGTTTTAGGCTGTTTTGTTGGTTTGGAGCTTGGGTTAGGCTTAGATTTTGCTGATTTAGTTGGGTGATATTAATACTGGTATTAATACCGATGTTGAGGCTTACGTTGATGCTTATGTTTATTAGCTGGTTTATGAGTTGGCTTATGCTCGTGTTGTTTTGTTGGGCTAAAGTTTTGAGTTGGTTGTGGAGGCTTTGGGGGACAATTATGTGCGTGTAGCCTTCTTTAGTCATGTTTCCACCATGCCTTTACGTTTATTATTTTGTGTTTTCGGGTTTTTAAATGGCAGTATGGAATTTTCTGTAATGGTTTCTTCTTCTGCTGGAGTTGGTAAACGTTTTTTCTGTTGCGATATTTCGCGGAGTATGATTAGTTTGGCTGTTTGGAAGTAGCCGCCTTCACGGAGTTCTTTACGGGTGGCTGTTGTACCTTTGAAGTCTGTGTGCATGGTTTTGGCGTTTTCCATTTGATAAAGCTCTTGGGCTTTTTGCCAAATTAGTGGGCGTATGTATGGCCAGAATTTACCTATTGTTTTTTGTTCTGGCATAGCTGTTAAATTTCCTCCATCAAAATCGCTACTGTCACGCTGGGCTTTTGGAGAAGTTTACTTATTGTTTCTTCAATTTTTCTGTAGCATGGGTGGTCTGAGCCTATTAATGCAAAGAAGACTCCGGACTCGTCTATATTTTGTGGATTTTCGCTGTATGTCCATTTTCCACAAAAACTTCTTGCGTCCTGGTTGTAGTATACTGAGAATTCGGGTAGGCCGTAGCTTTCTTCTTCATGTGCTTCGCAATCCAAAAGGGGGTATCCAAGTTTACGTCTTAGATGCTGAGTCAAGAGCATGCCAACCGCCACATCCGTTTCGGATCCAACATATATGTCTCTGCTCTCCGTGTTGTCGGTGAAATTTTTGATGTTCTCCTTTGCTTTAGGTTTTAGCTGTTCTATTTCGCGTTTTGTGTATTTTATAGCTACGATTCTAAACTCGCATACTTGCTTATCGTAAATTTCCTTCATTTGCCTCGCCAGGATAAGCTTTGACGGAACCTCTTAATTTAGCTTAGAATTGCTTTTAAGTGAAAAACAAAGCCAATAAAATGGCGTAATTCACATTTAAGCTTGAACACTGAATTTTTAGTTTACTGAGTTTCAATTTCACCTTTTGTAAGGTCAATTTTTACAATTTTGACTTTAAGTTTATAACATAGGCCCTTCTCTTTAATGTAGCATTTTTCCACGAGTTCAGAGTCGACAAGCTTTTCTAAAGCGCGATAAACAGACTCCCTATATTTTACATCAAATTTTCTTTTTCTTAATTCCTCGAGCACTTGAATAACAGTCATCGGTTCCTTAGATATTATTTTAAGAACTTCTCTTCGAAGTTTAGAACTTAACGCTGATACCGCCTTGTCTATTTCCATGTCTGGAATGTTATTTTAATGTTGATTAAATCACTTTGTTACTTATGTCGTCATAAGAGTGCATTTTTTGACAACAAGACCTTTTCAACATCATCAACTGGTTTGGATTTTAGAAAAACGATGTGAGGAAGCAGAATGGTTAACTTCTTCAGAATACTTGATAGTGAGCGACACATAGCCTTTTGCCCTATGAACTTTGTTGCCGACGTTTACATGGGCTGCCCTCATGCTTGCTGGTATTGTTATGCTCCATCATATACTGAGAGACGAAAATTTGACCCAAGTTTTCAGAGATTTAGAAACTTTAGACGGCGCTTTAAAAGCGGTTCAGATTTTGAAAAAATAGAATTAGCTATTAAAGAGGGGAAGGTTAAAGGAACAAGTGCTGTAGAACAAGAACTTTACGTTTCCACCGCTATTAAACATCGCCATCCGCTTCGTATCGGGTCGGTTTCGGATCCTTTTGGTTTGCCGTTAGAAAGCCAGTTTGAAGATACTTATAGAATTTTAGAGATTCTGATTTCTAACAATTATCCTTTTGTAGTATGCACCAAGAGTCCACTTGTTGCGACTCCAAGATACGTCAACCTTCTAAAATCTGCTAACGGAAACGCCGGTGTGCAAATATCTCTGATTTCTTTGAATGAAGATTTACTCGGCTATTTGGAGGCGCGTCCTGGAGGGGCAACACCCTCTGCGGAGTCTCGTTTGGAAGCCTTAAAAAAGTTGTCGGAAGAGGGCATTTTCACTACATGTAGAATCCAGCCTATGATTCCACAAGTTACCGAGTATGGTATGGATGAGCTGATTTTCGCATTAGCTGAAGCGGGTGTTAAGCATGTAATTGTAGAGTTCCTTTGGCTTCCAATAATACACGCGAGAGATATGGGATTGCAACTTAAAAAAGTCTTAGACGCGTATTGCGCTGCTGGTGGAGTTGTCGGTCAAGAGTTAGCAAAATTCAACAATAACATCGATGCCTATTACCGGTATGTGGGTTATATCGATGCTATTCACGGTAGGGTTTTCTACTCAAGAAAGAAAATGGCTGAATTAATGCCGAAATTTGCCAATATGGTTGTAGAAGCAAACAAAGAATATAATACGGATATGACTTTTGGGTCAGGAAACGAAGAGACTTCCTTCTTAAACTTTACTGACAACTGTTGCGGAGTTGATAGGCTTCAAGCCTTTTCAGGATATCCAAAATGTATTGGCCAAACCGCACTTAAATTGGCCAAGAATAGAGGAAAAGTCACTCTTAATGACATGGCGCAGTTTTATAATCCACGTCCCGACAAGTTTCGCCAGTTATGGGTAAAAAAGGAGAAGAAAGGCTACTTTCTCGAAAACCGGATTTTCAAGCTTAGAGCCCATCAAGCTGGAAACGAAGTCGAATATGTTTACGACGATAAAGCGGTTCCATGATGTGAGCACTGATGATACCTGAGTATATCCCCTATATCAAGTATGTTATTGCACCAGGAACGAGATTCGAACGCGACAAGAAAGTGCTTTTTGACCCAGATGGCGAAGTCGCTCAAGGTAAGCCTCTCTTGAATTATGGTTGGGCACCTACCGGATTAAAAGAGTTTATTGAGGCATTGTACGCTGCAAAGAAAGGAAGCTTGAAAGGTTTTGATGCTTTTTATGAAGAAAAAATTCTTGGAACACATCAAGATATTGTTGATATATTAAAAAGGGAAGAACTAATTAACCAAAAACTTCCAGCTTTGCTCATAATTAGGATTAGAGAAAATGTTGAAGTGCCTGCTCTTCTCGTTAACATTGACAGAATTATCTTCAAGAGATGTCAATATTGCAAACAATCCTGGCGAAATAGTGCACCATCCGCTGATTTTGTAGATTTTTTGAAGGAGTTAGGTATCGAAGAAGTTGTTGACCTTTTTCAATGCTCGAGACAGCTTTGCAAGTTTTTATGCGAATACTATGACTACTGCGAGAAAAGCTACACAAGCACTGAAGAGTTAAGTGCCGTTGAGAATGAAAAAATCGAATGCCTTAAAGCTCTATTGATGTTTATGGCAGGAAAAGTTCTCCAAATCCGTAGGTATGAATGTATCCCAAGAGAGAAAGTGCCATCCAAATTGGGATGCAGAGAGCTAATAGCAATGAAGAAAGATTCATCATTAAATTTTGAATTTTTTAAAAAGTTAGTTAACAAATCACAGAAAATAAATTGCACAACATGTATTGAAAGGTCTCTTAGATTTGATTTCACCCCATTACGATACTTCTTTTTTGACCATAAGACATGGCATGCAATGCAAAAACAAAGGTATTGTAAAACATTAGGCCGGCGCAATATAGATGCACTTCCAGCAAGGTTACTTTCAGAATTCATAAATTCCTACGACAAGTATCGTGACGGAACTCAGCTTATTGCACCAATTAATCACCACGGAGTTTTAGAAGCCTTTTTGAATGTCTCAGCCGTCAAATTTGAATTGAAGCATTCGATAGAATATGAGTGCACTATCTGCGGGTCTCTTCATAGGATAATGGACATTCCAATAAAAGCGATGTTTAAGGACTCAGATGTTTTTAGACATGAAGCTTACTTTGCTAATTTATTATGGAATAAAATTTGGGAAGTCTATCCGAAGCAATTTTGTGACTCTTTTCGCGGGAAAACACACCTTAAGATTTCAGAGAGCACCGTTATTAAAAGAGAAGTGAGGTCTAAAGAGTTTGATCCGACAAGTAGATTCCCTTCAAGTTCTTATGATTATGTAGTAGATCTACATCCATTAGGGGTAAAACGGCGTTTACTTTTTGACCTTACAACGGGGTTATGGAAGAAAAGTGGCTTTCATGAAGTTGGAAGAACAACAGAAGAATACATTGAAACATGGAAAGAGCTATTATTTAACATTCCAAATAAATTAGCTGACTCTTACGCGGTTTGGTATATTGTCATTAATAGCACTGAGGATCGATTTTTTGACGAAACTGTTCCACAGGGAGTCAAAAACATTAATGACTTAGTTGATTTAATTACTTCTGCAGATAGAAAAACGACAATTATTATTAAGTCCGATGTCGATGAAAAAAATCTGGATTTAAACATTCATAAGTTCCTCGTAGTTCCTATTTTTAACTCGACTCCAGCCAAAGGCGAAGCCCGTTGGGAGATTAGACGTTTAGAAGAAGGAAAATACGACAAATTACTTATGTGGAGATTGATGAATCATCTTCTTGTCTAAGTGGGTGAAAGCAAGATGGATTCTGAAGCTACTATTCAAGCTTTAAAAACACTTGTTAAAAATTTTATAGTCAAAAGAGATTGGGTAAAATATCATAATCCGAAAGATCTTGCGGAGGCTATATGCATCGAAGCCGCGGAGCTACTTGAAATTTTTCAATGGGCTACCGTCGAAGAGGTCTCTTCTTGGAAGAACATCCCTTCAAAGATGACCAGCATTAAAGATGAGTTGGCTGATGTTTTAATTTACTGTCTTAGCATGTCAAATGTCCTCGATATTGACATTTCGGAGATTGTTTCAGAAAAACTTAGCAAGAACGAGGTTAAGTATCCTGCGAACAAATATTTTGGGCGGGCTCATTTAGAATAATGTTTCGTGTTTAATCCTCAATTTCTAAATAGAGAGTATTTCCCTCGACATGTCCTTTGTATTTTGGGTAACCTCTAATTCGCGTTATTGTTTTGTAGGCATTTAGAAGTTCAACGGCCTCCTCGTAGGATCTGCAAACAATCTTTGCGTGTTCTCTTCCCATGTTTGTCCCTCAGTCAAGTAAGATTTTAGAATAAACCCTTATAATAATTTAGTGCACCTTTAGATTTAGGAAGTGTTATTCGGTGGGCAGGAAAGCTCCAGGATCGGCTGAAAAAATTTGGAAGGAAATAAAGAAAAAATATATCGATGACTGGGAGCCTTCTGAAAGCGATGTCGACTGGCTTATTAAAACTGTGGCTGGTATGAAAATTGGGGGAAAGTGGATTATTCCCGATGCAGGGGTCACTTTTGAGAAGGTGGGAGAAGATCATTTGAGACTCGAGTCAATAGTGACTGACGACATGTTAAATGCCATGGTCGCCATTGAAAAGACGAGGAAAGTGGGGGAGAAAGCCGGGATTAAGGTTGATGTTGAAAAAGCTGCTGACCGCATACTATTTCGCCTTTAGCATTTAGGGGTTTTCTATGGGAAAAACAAAAAATAAAATGCCATCAAGGAAGGAGATTTTTAAGTTTATGGTTCGAGAGGCTCACCCGTTTAAATTTGAATATGTTAAAGATAATCAGCCATTAAGAGTTAGTGTTGAAAGAAAAACAGTTTACATTAATGAAAACGTCCTTCTAACAACGATAAAGCAGCTGGTTGAAGCTGGTCTTGACTGGAAAGAGATTATGAGAAAAAACTTGCAACATGAAAAGGCGCATGAAAAATTTTTCAAATGGAACCTTAAATGGGCTGCGTCTGGCGCTGGTGCGGAATCCTATGGTTGGCTTGCCAGCTACTTGACAGATTACGTAATAGACAGAATTTACTATGCAAATGACGAAAATTACCAAAAATGGTTGCTTGCCGATTCTCGTCACGCTTTTGAAAGCCTTAGAAAAGAGATTTGGGATTTATTTCCAACGATAGATTTGAGACCTCACTTTCTTTATAATCAAGCCGCCTACTGGGTTGCAATTGGTGCAATATCCTTGGGCGAAGCCCTAAGTTTGTATCCAGAAAAAGCTGATTACATCTTAGGGCTTATTCAACTTTTTAAGAAGATAAAAAGCGAGGAAGATCTTGACTGGGCATTTATTGAAGCAAAAAAGCTTTTCTTAAAACATTTTTCACATGTCACTTCATGACAATTTAGTTTAAATGTTGCATTCCTTTAATAAACGGGGTTTTCTATTGCGTAAAAGCTTCATAGCCTCTTCGATGCTGGATATTTTTTCCTTGAATCTCTGCATTCGCCCATTTAACGAGTCAAAACGTTTGTGGCATTCTCTGCATAGTATAAACATGTTTTCCTCTGAATATGCTACATCAGGTGGTGCCTTCAAGGGTGTCTTTTCAAATAAGGAATCCTCGAAGAGTCTTGCCAACTCTAACTTTTCAAATGCACCGCAAGCCCTGCATTTGTAGCCATCTCTTTCGAGAATTTTCGGTCTAAAATGTTGATGCAAACCGCGTTTTATACTGCGCCACTCTTTTTTTAATTTGAGCATTTCATAAAACAACTCCCTTCTCTTTTTACCTCGACGTTTTTTGTATTCCTTCCTTGCTTCATCATATTTCAGTTCAACCATCTTAAGCCTTTTAATCAGCCTTTTGGAAACATCATTACGGGAGGGTTGCTGCGTAGTTTTCCTAAACATTTGTCTTCTCCTTTTCAATGAAATAGTTTAGTTGAGTTATCTTTCTACTAACGCGCGCGGGTTTTGCTACGCTTCTTTTTATAGCAACATAAAAGAAAAAACTTTCTCAGGAGAAATATTTTACATCCTCTGCGTTAAGCTTCCGAGCCCTGATACGGGCGACTAATTTCCTGCGTTCCTCTTCTGGAAGCGTGTATATCTTTGGATAAAAGATTTTAAGAAGATATGGACAATCGAAACGATCTATGGCCGAACACTTGACCTCAACGTGCTTACCTTGCCTCATCGAAAGGAGGTTCTTACACTGTTTGCATGCCTCTATGTGCTCCGCTTCCATTTTGGATATATGGGTTTCTATTGCCATAGCCTCCGCATTATACCTCGCGTTTCAGGGATATTAAGCTTAATCGGTCTACTCGGTCGTTACACCGTCTTCTTGAAGTAATTTTCGCTGACATCTCGATAAGAGACAGATTTATGACATCTTTAAAAGGGATACCCCTCCGAGGCGTGAACTCGAAAATGAAGAGATCAATTTCGGAGGTGCCACTAAGTTTCCAGTGCACAGGTTTTCTTATCCTTGCATAGACATCTATAAAAAATGTTGAGATTAGAATATTGCCAAAAAATTTTGAAAAGTACAAAGCAGTACAAAATATATAAAAATCACCGTTTCTAATAAAAACCGTGACCAAAATGGCTGTCGAAAAACCTGGCTTATTTGGAATTAAACATTCAAATAGGGATTTCACAAAAGCAAAATCCTGGGGCAAAAATCAGTTTAACACGTCTTTCCCCGCCGCCTTCCTTTGCTACATGCATAGTAAAGGAATGAAACCAATCTATTTAAAGCTTGATAAAAATTTTAAAGTCGCTCACGAGAGTATCGATATTGAAGAATTATTCGGCATTGACCCGTTTTCTGAAAATCTGTTCTTTGCCTTTGAAAGTGATTTTGTTCCTTTTCGTCACATGGTCAAGTCGACTTTGCCCCGTACAGATCTCGTCATAATGAATAGCTCAAGCAAGGCATGTTTACGGGGATTTGAAATTAAATTAACTGCTTTGCCAGATAATGCAACTTGCGAATTAAGCGAAAAAGAATACGGCTGCGAAATCGTCACCAGACCAGATACAATCATTTATCTTGCTTTGCATATAGCATCCGCCTATCAACATAGCAGGGATAAACTGTTGGACTTTTTAAAGCCGATATGCGAAAAGATTCAAAATTGGGAATCTGAAAGAGAAGTTTTGCGTTATCTCCATTCTTTGGCGGACGTTATTGATTCTATTTCTATTTCTATTATCGAAGATCAGAAACCGCTCGTAATACAACCTATCTGGAAAACGTTAGGTAAGAAATTGGAACTTCATCCAGATTGTTACGACGTATTTGTCTGGAGCGATATAGCTTTTGCACGACTGTTTATAGATAAAACAAAACAAGCTAAAAATGAGGAGGGAATTGATCGTCCAATGCGTTCAACAGTTTGGCTTGCCAAAATGCTATATGATTTCGCAATTAGCGGTCAAATTGACTTTGAAGAAACAATTGATCGATTAACTTATAAGACAAAGAACGACAAGGCGTTTGCCGTTAATGGAAGGATTACAAATCCCTACCTTTTATGCGATGAACTTCTAAAACCAAGAATTAAAAGAGAAGAGACAAAAAACATTATTTTAGGGGGCGGTCACAAGTTCTTAAGCCCGGAGCGCAGATTAGATGCTGCCATTCTGTCCACACCAGGTCTCTTCGAATAATTGGTAATATTGAAGTCGGTCGAATGAAGGGTCATTTCATGACTGATATGTTCTCTAAGGAAAAACGCAGTGAAATTATGTCAAGAGTTCGTTCCAAGTCTGGTTTGGACAGAACTGTCCACAATTGGCTTTGCGGAGTTCACATCAAACATAAGATGTATCCGAAGGTGGAAATGAATCCCGATATCTTGCTCGAGGGTCCGAATGTATATGTTTTTTTGGATTCCTGCTTTTGGCATGGGTGTCCACTGCATTTCCGTGAACCAAAGTCCAGTTCTGCTGGTATTGATTGGAGAGCAAAGATAAGAAAAAATATTGAACGTGACAAAAAAAGGGTTATGTTACCGTACAAATGGATACAAGTCTGGGAACATGATATTCGAAGTGGAAAATATAAGGATATTTTGCTAAAAGTGGTCTTTTACAGTAAAAACTCAGGAGAGATCGCTGATGAAGGTAATTGACTTGTACTGCGGTGCGGGCGGCCTTTCTTTAGGCTTTGTTCAAGAAGGATTCAAAATGGTCAAAGCAATTGATATTGATCCTTGGGCGGTTGAAACTTATAATCGCAATATCGCAAATGTGGCTGAATGCAGGGATATAAGGGAGGTTGACCCCGATGAATTACCCGATGCTGATGGGATTATCGGGGGTCCGCCGTGTCAGTCATTTAGTATCGCTGGGCGACGCATTAAAGAGATTATAAAGCAAGAAAACCGTAAAATTAGAAAATATTTCGAAAGGGAAGAAGTAGCGAAAAATGACCCAAGGTCGAATTTGTCGATAATTTTTGTTGAAATAGTAAAGCGGAAGAAGCCTGAATGGTTCGTCATGGAAAATGTTGATGGTTTAATCAATTTGTCTTTCAGAAATGTCTTAGAACATCTTATAAAGAAGGCCGGATATTTTCTGGAGGAACCTTTCGTTTTGGATGCGGTCCATTATGGGGTGCCGCAATTTAGAAAACGACTCTTTTTTATTGGTTTTTTGGATGGGAGAAAACCTCTTTTCTTTCCAACTCCGCTCCCTTCACAAGAATGGAAAACGGTGAGACAAGCCTTGCCAGACTATGAATATGAGTGGTATTATAGACATCCGAGAACATATGGCAGGAGGGCCGTGTTCTCGGTTCATGAACCAAGCCCTACGATTCGGACCGTGAATAGGCCTATGCCCCCAAATTATAAAAGGCATCCACGTGATGCTCCTTATATCGACGGACAAGTTCGAGCTCTCACAGCGGATGAGCGTGCAATTTTACAGGCATTCCCTAAAGATTTTCATTTTTATTGCGAAAGTAAAACCGAAAAGGAAAAGCTGATAGGGGATGCGGTTCCGCCAAAATTGGCGCGTGTTGTCGCAAGAGTTATAAAAAACACCGTCAACTTTTGAAGTCTTCATTTTTGTATATCCTCCGAGCTTCTTAAAATTTTCACGAAAATTGAAAGCGAGCAAGATCTCGAATGGGCTTTCACCGAAGCAAAAAGACTTTACTTAAAGCATTTTTCGTTTTATGGCTTCTAAATGGTTGATTTTACCGCACTGTAGTTGTTATTCTGCGGATCTCTTTCCAAATATCTACTTCCCCATGATCGCAGCCTATGTGAATCTTTTCTTCATCATCATATACGTCGTTGATAAAGTCTAAAGGAATGGTAATGACGTGTTGCCCGTAATATATTTCTAAGATATCGCCAATCGTCTTGATGCGGCAACCCCAATCGACGGTTCTCATAGCATCACGTATCTTTTCAAGTATTTCTTTCTGTTTCTCTGTAAGTTCTTCTTGCATATAATTTGCCTTCATACCGTTTAATTAAAGGCGTTCTTATTATATGATTTTTACTATTCTGCTGCTTCTTTCTCCTTTAGCTATTTTCTGTATCTGTTGAGGATTTCACTTATTTGACCATTTATGAATCGTACGGCATTGTAGTAAGGTGTTTTCATGCTTTTTATTGCCTCATTCAGCTTTTCGTATTTTTCTCTTGGAATTTCTATGTATTCATATTCGTCTTTCAGCATTTTCAGCTTGAATCGTACGGCTTCTTTTATGAATTCTTCTTTTGTTGTGTAGCCCCTATGCTTGTTTTTGTTTATGAATTTTTCAACTTCCATGATGGTTTCTTTTGGCAGTTTTACCGATCGTGTTAGTAAGGCTGTTATTGTGCTGTCATATGTTTGTAATCTTCCTGTTTCAGCCATTAGCATTCCAAGCGTTGCTGTAAGCTTTCTGTGAGTTTCGTCTGATATTCTAAGCGTTTTCATTCTGCTTATTCTTCCTTGATTCTGCTGCTTATTGGCCAGCCTTTCTCTGTTAGAATCTTCTTTACTTTTGGTATGCTTAGGGCGAATTCTACATGGCGGCAGTTGTCCGTTTGGCAGTATTCGCATAAAATTTTGTCAGGTTTAAAGTAGACGTCTATTATGCGTCCTTTTGACACGCCGTTGCCGAGGGTTCTGTCTAATACGCGGACTCCATGCTCGCTTATGTTGAAATGCTCAAGCGATGGCAATGCAGGCGGGGCAAGGCTTTCCTTGTAATGGCTTAGGAGTTGGCGTATGGCTTCTTTGGCTATTTCTCCTCTGCTTCTAAAACCCAATGCGCCTATAAGCCTGTCCATTTCATCCACTAATTCTTTGGGAAGTTTTATTGTTACGTGGTCTGAGCCTGTCTTGTTTTCGTTCATATTACGCATCTATTAGTCATATATGGTTAATTTGAATGTATAAAATTTTCTGTTAAACCGCGTAGCCATAAAAGTGTAACTTATTAGTAATTCATTACATCAATTTTAAATACTCTACTAATGCTAAAATGGGATCTGCAGGTGAAAGGTTACATGGGCGGCAAGTATGTAACCATAAAGCTGCCGAAAAACCTCGTGGACGAAATCGACACTTTCGTAGGCAAATACGGTTTTGTAAGCAGAACAGAAGTCGTCAAAGAGGCACTGAGAAGGCTTTTCCAACAATACAATTTGCCAAAAGGAGAGCGAGCCCATGGAAGTTGAAGAGTTAGCCCTACCGCAAACGCAAGCTGAAGAGGAGTTCAAAGCCTTAAAACAGGCGCTAAGGCAACACGCTCAGCTAAGAAAAGAGGAAATCCGCCGCGAACTCATGGCAGTTTATGGACATCTAAAACATGGAAAGAAAATCATAGACATACACGAAAGCTTCAGGAAGGCTGGTTTAAACAAGGAAGGCGACCCGAGGCTTGCGATTTGCAGAGCAGACGCCAAACAATGCAACTGTCTAAAAATTGAGGATGGAAGTGCAATTTTCAGCATGGAAAGGCTTGACCGTTGGCAGCGGCAGCCCAGAAAAACTTATGCGGAGGTTAAACTGCCCGCTGGAACATTTCAGTGGCAGTCTATAGACCCGACACGTCCCTTAAACACATACAACATTAAAAACCAAATGATTCAGTGTCCAGCCCCAATAATCCCAGCAAAAATCCTCGTCGAAGAAGTTAGGCATCGGCTGAAAAACTACCACGTTCTGTGGGAAGTTGAAGAGTGGAAGCCTGTTCCACCGCAAGACCCGATTTTGCTTAAACGGTTAACCAGCAACCTTTTCGGTGTCTTAGCCACTTGGGAGCTAACCGTCCTCGAAAAAGCAGTAATCAGAGGGTATGTTCAATGAGGGAAATCCTCTACAAATTCGAAGAGTTTAAGCAAAAGGTGGACGCAGCCAAACCCATACATCATGCTGCAAAAAGAAAAACAAAGGATGGGTTCTTTTACAAGCTGATTTTCCGCGTCTACGGTATAGACAAAAATAACGGTCACATCATCATCTTTGAGGCTCAAGTCAGCAGCACACTTGCAGACTTTGAAGGGCATCCAAGCGAATACAGGAAATTCGTGGAAAAATACGCTAAGCCTTTAGGCTCTACGGAAGGGGCGTGGCTGCAGTGAGTTTTAGGCTTGAAGGCGAAGTCAAAGACTGGGAGCTCTTCTATGGGTATATAAAAGCAGGCGCTGAAAATGGCGGAAAAGTATTCTACCGCGAAGACCAAAACGGAAACATTGTGGAAGCCGTCTATTTCAGCGGAGCGAAAAAAGTAGCCTACACAGGCGAAATAACAGAAGAAAACGCGAAAATAATCAGAGCCAGCGGCTACAAAGTTAAAGAAGTAAACTATAATGCGGAACAGGGAATCCTAAAAATAGTCCAGTAAGGCTGGCAAAAACCCATTGGGTTTCTTGGGGTGGATTTACCTGATATGCCGATTTGAAGGGTATTTCCACCTCGGAGCAGAAATAGCCTACAACGGAAGCCCAGAAGCCCTAATAAAACAGCTTGACACGTGGCCCATAAAACAGCCACTACCCATAATCCTATACAGAAAATTCACAGACGCAAAGCCGCCGCCATTCCGCTGGGGACTTGTAAAAACCAAGCGAAGCGGAAACGGGTGGGGCGTTTTTCCAATCTTCATGGAAAGCGACTTGACAACCGACTTGCTCAACGAAAGCCCAGTCTTCAAAAGGCGATATTACGCTTGGGCGCCAGAAGACGCTGGGCATGTGAAAGTTTTAGACGAAGCCTTCCAGCTCAGCGACAAGCTGACAAGATGGCTCAGAGGCGATGTTGGCTGGACAGCAGGACCAAAACCCTGCGTAGCCCTACACGACTTCATAGTCGGCTTTGAACCACAATGGCGAAGAAAACCACTAAAACCAGAATAAAAGGCGAAAAGAAAATGGTTAGCAAGGCTTTCCGCAAATGCGTTGAACTTGTCGAAGAAATGCTAAGCAGAGGCTACAGGCTACAAATAACATCCACAGAAGTTGAAAGAATCATTAAAATAGGCATAGGAGCAGACAAGCGGACAGTTCAAAAGTATATGCGGATGCTGACAGAAGACTTCGGCTTTCTAAAGACTGCAACAAAGAACCAGTTTGGAATAGTCATTTACAGAATAGACATTGAAGCCATAGAACAGTTCGTCAACGAGCACTTGAAGGAGAAACTGCGACAGCTGAAACTGAGCGACTTGAGACTGAAACAGAACAGTATAGAAGAGGAGGTGAAAGCCGAGAAAATTTAGTGTGTGTGCGTGTGCAGGGAGGCAGGAAGAGAGACCAATACCCGCTCACGTAAAAGGCGAAGAGGATGAAATAAGCATAGAGATAAGTTAGCTGAGAGGCTATTATTTCATCATAAAGAAGAAAGCTTGATTCTTAAAGAAACAGAGAGACTATTAGTGTAGGCGGAAGCGTGCACGCACACACGCACACACATAAAACTAAGATCCTTTGTGCCTGTTATGATTATTTTTAAATAACTGGTCAGAAAAACTAAGCTCATAAAGGATGGAAGAGAATGAGTAAGGCTTCACTTTCAGCTGTGACCTTGGTGACCCTGGTTTTTTCAGCTGGCTTCTTCTACAGTGTTACGCACATTAACAACTTGGAAAACAGAACAAGTTCCGTTGAGAAAACTCTTGCGGAACTCGTTGGAACAGACAAAGACGTGAAAGTCTGGACATCTCGAAACTCTACAATTAAACGGGTAACAATACGTGACGGACCTTGGGATGAGTATGCTTGGGCTAATTATTTGGAGGTGCCCGACATGAGCTTAACGATATTTCTTTCTAACAAGTCAATTGTTTACGTCACCTACACTATAAGTATTGCTCCAATAAGTATTTCGATAGAAGGCATTCGCATCGGGGTTTTCGTTGATCCTAAGTACGACCTCAACTATGGAAGATGGGGAACCCCTTTGTTAGTTGTGGATTATTCACCGCACGATTTGGATGCCCTGTCGTTCCATGTAACAGAAACTTTGCCTCCTGGAACCCATACGATCTCTTTGTTCTGGCATGATTATTATGAATCTCATGATTTCGATGTTTGGGTGCATGAAAGAGCAGTAACTGCCATAGCGTTCCCTACACAGTGAATGAAGCTATTAGGTAAATGCAGGGTCAACTTAAAGCTGCAGGTTCACAGGTGAGAAATAAGCGAAACGAATTTGAGCAGTGAAGAGTCTGTCAGCATCCAATTATAAATTAAGTTTTATCTCTGTAGCCAAAGTGTTGTTATGCATACGCACAACTGCCAAATCCGATACCGTGAGCACTACGCAATAAAGGATAACACATTTTCACATTAAAACATCTTCAAGGGAAAGCGCATATTATTAACGCCAAAAGAATTTGAAAAGCCAAAAAATACTAAACTTAGAAAAAGAGTCTTCGCCTAAAAACATCCGCTGCCACAAAATATTGGCTCAAAGTTAGCTGGGACTACGGGCCCAGTTTATAAAAGCTGATTATATTTGTTCCGGAGGCACTTTGTTGGGATGGTAACCTGTATAATATTGCAGTTTATGCTTGACTATTTTTTCTTTCACATGCGGGTAAAGAATGAGTTCTTCAATTTCCAAATCTTCCGCCAGTTTGCGACTTATCTCTGCGAGCTTTTCCATAAGCAATTGCATGTTTTCCCTCGTGGAGAATGAAGCCATAACCGACGGGTGACAGCTTACGCCATGTTCAACCAGCTTCTCCAAGGCCTTTAATTGTAGATTAAAGTTCTCAGGCATTGCGCCGGTAAGCTTGGCGAATTCGCTTTCACTGCATCCTTTCAAAGAAACCCTAACATGGACAGATTTGCGCCTTGACAATTGCGAGGCAAAGTCTTCGTCATAGGCTAAAGGTATGCCGTTTGTCTCCAAAATAAACACATAGCCCATATTATCCAAAAGTTCAAGAAGCCTTAGCAAGTGTTCTTTTCCAAGGGTTGGTTCACCACCGCTCAGGCGCAACTGCCTCAAACCAGACTTTCTGGCTAAATGCTGCATTTTTTCCGCAACGCTTTCCGCACTGTAAAATGCTCCAGCAACAGCTGGATGATACAGAACTTCATCGGAAACCCAGCAAAACCTACACAGAAGCCCGCAACCCACACAGTCTGCCGTAACTATTCCACCATACCATCGGGCACACCTAAACCGGTAATACTTACGTTCCAAGCCTTCATCTGAAACACGAGTAACAAGCTTCTCAATGGCTAAATGGCGTTTCACAGCATCATAAACCAAAAACGCTCACCATTCATGAAAGCGCAAATCCATGTATATTATAGAGTATTAAAGAGTATGTTTGCTTTGCGCACCATCAATGTGGCTGGAAACTTTTTCTCCTGTGCCTTTTTGCCCTTCTCGGAACAAGCCTTTTAAAGTTTAAATGATGTGTAAGTTTTCGGTTGATGAACATGAAAAGACTGGCTCTTGTCGGAATAGCCGCAATTCTCTTGTTAAGCGTGGTTTTGCCTTCGTTGGCGTATGCTGTTCCAAGCCAAGCAACAGACATTGAAATAACCCCAAAAATCAGCATTAAAGAACCTAAAGCCAAAGGAAAACCATCAAAAAACGCAGCAACAGGAATTTTAGGAGAACTGCTTCAGGAAGGAGCGCATAAATATGCAATAGTTATAGGCATCTCAGACTATTACGGCACAGAGAATGACCTTCAATACTCTGATGACGATGCCAAAGACATGGTAACAGCTCTGACAACAGTGTATAGATTTCCTCGCGAAAATATTATCCTCCTTATATCCGACTATATGGTTAACAACGCAACCCGGGATAGCATAATAAATGCGATTTGCACGCTGAGTGGAACCGCCAGCGAAGGCGACGAGGTTGTTTTCTTCTACAGCGGTCACGGTGCAAGAGGCAAGGCAAACGACGGAGACAACGAACTCGTCGATGAGGCGATAGTGCCATGGGAGTGCACTGCTCAAAGCCTAATCTGGGATGGAGAACTTGCCAGCCTGTTTTCCGGCTTTAAAACTTCAAGGATAATCTTCATTTTCGACTCATGCTATGCTGGCGGAATGACAGACTTGAAGGCTGACGGAAGAATCGTGGTTATGGCATGCTCCGAGTCTGGCTTGTCCTACGAGTTTGAAACTTTGGAAAATGGGCAATTCACATACTACTTCGTCGAACAAGGAATAATACATGGAAATGCAGACATGTATGACCATGTTGAAAACCAAGCGGATGTAACCATAGAAGAAGCTTTTGACTATGCAAAGACTAATTGCAAATACCAAAATCCAGTAATAAGCGACTCCTTCACAAACGATCTGCTACCTTAACATCACTACCTTTTTATCTTAATTCACAATTTTCTCTTTTTTCGGTTTTTCATTAAATTAGGGTTTAATTAAAGCTTTGTTTCAGATTTTCTTTTATTTTTGCGGCTTAATATTGTTGTTGGTGTTGAACGCGTGCCCATATTTCAGCAAAGCGTTGATTCTGAGCTTTACGAGTGGCTTTTGAAGGAATTGAAGAGGCGCAAGGCTCGCAGTGTCCAAGAAGTGATTCGCCAGATAGTGAGCGAGGCTAAGGTGGAGGCTGAAAAGCAGCATGGTTAGTTTTCGTGTGGCTTTACAGCAGGTTCTGCGGAAGTTTGCTATTGCCTCTAAGGCTTCTGGAACCCAAGCTGAGATTCAGCGTTTTTATACTGGTTTGGGCGCAGAGTTTGGTCAGCCACTCACTTATGACAATATTACTTTTGCAATTAAACGGGAGCCTGTAGCCCACCGTATTGTTTTCGCTGTGGCGCATGATATTTTTGATAACTGGTTCACGGTTGAACCGATTGAAGAAGGCGTTGACAAGGAAAAGTTTAATGAGCAAGTGCAGAAAGTTTTGCTTCTGCTTAACGCTAAAGACGTTTTCACGCAGGCGGCTGTTTTTGAGAGAGCCTATGGCTGGAGCATAATCGTGGTTGGCTATCAGGATAAAGGCTTAACCCTTAAAGACCCTGTTTCTGTGCCTGAGAAAATCGTTAGCCTCGAAGCCTATGCCCCAACAATGATAACAAGTGTTCAAACAGACAAGAATAGGCAGAGTGCACGCTTCGGCTTGCCAGAAACCTACAAAATAAAAATAGCTGAAAACGAAGAGGTTGAGGTTCATTTTAGCCGGGTCATTCATTTCGCTACTCGCCTTTTGGATCATCCTTGGAAGGGCATAAGCGTTCTTGAACCAGTCTGGGATGATTTGACGGTTTTGCGGAATATTCGTTGGGGCATGGGGCAAACAATGTACCGTTACGGCAGTGGCTTCCCAGTCGTAACCGTCAAAGGTGCAACGCGAGAAGAAATAGAAGAGTATAAGCGTCAATGGGGACCGTTAACAGCGCAGACGAGCATGTGGGCAGACGAAAACACAACCATAGAGTTTAAAGGCTTGGCTGGGAGAGCCTTAGACCCTGAACCTTATTACACGCCTATAATGGAGAACATAAGCGCGGGCACAAGCATTCCAATGGCAATTCTACGCGGAGCCCAAGCCGGTCAGCTTGCTGGAAGCGAAGTAAACGAACGCGAATACTTCAAGCTGATAAGCGACTGCCAAAGCCGCTATGAACCATACATAATGGATTTAATTGACAGGCTAATGGAAACAAAACAGATTCCAGACGTGCATTATCGGATTAACTGGCTTGGCGGATTCGAAATAAACCCAAGAGACCAGGCAGCCACAGAACTTGACAAAACCCGCAGCTTACAGCTAAAAACCAATTGGATGACTATTAACGAGATTAGGCAATTGGAAGGTTTGGAGCGGATTCCAGGTGGCGACGTAGTTTTGGGCTTAAGCAAGCTTCAAGGCGCAGCGTTTTCAAATAATGCTTCATTAACTTCAAGGCGGAAACTTCAGTTGGAACGCAAGTTCGGCAAGCCCGTTGACAAACTACTCGCAGACAAGATTGCTGCTGGCCACAGCGTTAATAAGATATGTAGAGACTTAGGAATAAGCACACAAACATTTTATTCGTGGATTGAAGAGTACGGCTTAAAACTTCGCTAACATTTTGATTAATCAAAATAATAAGACAGCCCATGTGCTTTTCTTTCGGTGAAGATGCGTGTCTGAGCAGAAGGAAAGGAATAATCGTTTCGGTCGCATAGCAACCAAGGGCGTCTTAGGCGGGTTGTCCGGCGGCTTTCTATTATATCTGGCTTTTCTGTTCTTCAGAATAGCCATAAACGCAGTGGCAGGCACAGAGATTGTGCCAGCATCCACGGAACTTGGCGGCTTTGCCCTCGGATTCGCAACGGGCGTAAGTTTAGCCTTCCCATCTAAAGAATAGCCGCTAAACAATTGTCGGCAGGTTCAAAACCCGCAGTCTCATCCTGAGACAAGAGCTGGTTAACCATGAGAATGTATGCCCTAAAATCTCTCGAAGCTGGCAAGTTTGAATTCAGAGAGGATGATGAGACGCTCACTGTTCCAGCCGTCATCACAAGAGAAGATGTTTACGATTATGATGGCATGCTTGTTTACGAGCCTGCTGAAGAAATTGAGCAAGCAGCCTTCACCGCCCAAAACGCTTGGATAGTTGAAAATCACCCTGCTGAGGTTATTTTGACAAAGGCTGAGGACATAAAGGGAACGGTTGCAAAAGCGGTTTTCGAGGAAGACCGCATAAAAGCCGATTTAACCTTCTACAAAGATCGTTGTAGCCCCCAATATTTGAGTGACATAAAGAAGGGCAGAATCAAAAGCGTTAGCATAGGCTTCTTTTGGGAGCCTGAGCCAAGGAAAGGCGAGTTTAACGGTAAACACTATGATTATGTTATGCGAAGCATCTTCATTGATCATGTGGCGGTTGGAAGCTGGACTGGAAGATGTAGCTATCCGCTATGTGGTATAGGAATAGACGGCAAACTCAAAGGGGCTAATCCCTACCCAAATGAGCATAGCTGCAGGCTCAGAGATCCTGAAACGCTTGAAATAGTGGGTAGTGGCGAAAGAAAACATAACGGCAAAACTTACCGTGTGGTTTATGGAAAGCCGAAAGGCGAGGAAAAAGCAGGTTCTGTTGAGCAAGCCTATCGCTATCCAGTTGAAACTTGGAGCGAAAGCGAAGCTCGCAAACACTGTCAAGCCCATGGCGGAAACTTTGAACACGCAACAAAAGAGGAAGGCGGTTCCTTAAAAGGTGAAAAACAGGAAGAAGGCGAAAGGGAAAAGCTGCGCAAGGCTGCAGAAGAGCGAGAAAGCAAATACGGCATAAAATTCCGAGAAGGCAAAGGACACTTAACACCGCCGGAAGACTATCTACAAAATGAAGAGGATTACGGAGACCCGGTGAACTACGCTTATCCACTTGTGCCAGAAGACCGATGTAAAAATGCTTTGGCTCGTTGGAGCCAATTCAGAGAAGAATATACGCAGCCAGAACGCAACATCATCTATGAGCGCATAGTAAAGCGAGCCTTAAAATACGGCATAACTGTCCAGTATAATCCCGAACTACCAGAAGCCAAGGCTTTACCAGAAAACATCAAAAAACAACTTGAGGGCTATGAATCGGCAGATGCTTTAATCGCCAAAATTAAGGCTCTTTCAAACCAGCTGAAAACAGCAATTTAGCCGAGATTCTAATGCGAAAACGTTGGTTTATGAGGCTGGTTTGCAAGTTTTTTGGGCATAAATGGTATTATGCGCATATGCTTGGAGAACGGTGGCGGTTCTGTGAACGGCGCGGTGTAAGGCAGGAACAGAAAGCCGATTTAAAAGGCGAGTTTAAAACTGTTGGATTAGCCTGCTAAAATCCCTTTTTGTACCATTTTGATTTATCAAAATCTTTCTCCATAAAAATTTTGATTTGTCAAAATATAAAGTCCATAGAGATTTTGGCGCACCAAAATCAAGTGAAATAATATTGTATTATGCGTTCTGTCTTTTCGAGTGGAAAACATGAGTGAAGAAAAGCCAACAGAGGATGTTGAAGCATTAAAGGCGAGGATTGCGGAACTTGAGGCTGAAAACGAGAAGCTCAAGACTACAATGGCCGAAGCTACTAAAACTTTGACTGCTTATGTTGAGAAGGAAAGGGAAGCTGCCATTAAGGAGATTCTGGAAAAGGCAAACCTAAGCGAAGATGAGCTGAAAAAACTGGACCTTGCCCAGCTAAAACTTGTTCTGAAGTCTGTCAACAGCGTTAAGGGCAGTGTGAAAAACATTCGCAGCACTGGAACAAGCAACATAGAAGACAATAGACTGACGGTTGGCTGCCTCTACCACAAGGGAGCGTGAATAAAATGCCCTATGGTAAACCATCAAACAAGATTTTGGTTGCTGGAACCCCTATTGTTGATGAATGCGTCACCGAGGGAACCAGCGTCAAACCAGGGCTTCTCGTAATAAAGGGCACAGATGACCATCAGGTCGTTTTGGCAGGCGCAGGCGCATTAAACGTTTTAGGCGTTGTAGACGTTGACCCAAGATATGACATGACGGAAGCTTTTCCAGACAATCATCCAGTGAAAGTGTTGAAAGGCCCCATCGTGGTTGTTCTAACTTTAGCGGCTTCGCAAACCATTGCTAAGGGCCGTAGAATGCAGGCGGCTGCAAACGGTCAAGTTCAGGCTTTTCCCGCAACCCCAGCGGCAGGAGACATTGAAAAACTGGTTGGCTACGCGGAGGAAAGCGTAACCACTGCTGAAGGCGAAACTAAACCCATCATGGTTAGGCTGGTGATTTAAGGGATGGATCCGTTAACGCTTGTTGGAAGAGCGCAAGCGCCATTACGCGAGGAAGAATGGAGCATACTTGACGAAGCCGTTGTCAGAGCGGTTCAGCCAGTCCTCGTAGGCAGACGAGTCTTACCCGTAAAGCAGCTGGCGGGCGTAGGCGTCATGCAAGTGCAATGGGACGAGCTGAGTGAAATGAGCCCAGCCCACATAAGCATGTACGGCGACACTCCAGCAGAAGACACAATCGTCTACACGCGCAAAAGCCTGACTGTGCCAATACTGCACAAGGACTTTCGCATTCACTGGCGGGATTTGGAAGCGTCAAGGCGTTTCGGCACGCCACTGGACACGGCGAACGCAGAATCCGCAGCCCTCGTTGTTGCTCAGAAGGAAGATCGGCTAATCCTGAACGGCGAGATAAGCGGCGAATCTATGCTTGGCATTGAAGGCTTAACCACAGCCACGGGCAGGCAGACGCAAGCCAGCGGCGGAGCATGGGCAACAGCCCCAAACGCGTTAAACGATGTGCGGGCAGCAGCCAAAAAACTGCTTGAAAAGTATTATCCGCCACCATACGATTTGATTGTTCAGCCCAGCGCCTTCATGGATGCCCACACACTCATCGAGAACACGGGAATAAGCCAAATAGAGAAAATCAAAGAACTCATAGGCGGAAACATCTACGTGAGCAGCCAGCTTAAGGCAGCCGACGGCGGCGCCGACAGCGCCATACTCATGAAAACTGGAGCGGAAAACGCTGATTTATGCGTAGCCCAGGACCTTCGCACATTCTACATGCAAACCGTAGACATGAACCACCACTTTCGGGTCTACGAGGCAGTGGTTCCACGCATCAAACGCCCAACAGCCATATGCGAAATACAGGGCATAATATAGCCTTTTAAACGCTCAATTTCCCTTTTTCTTTTTAAATTAAAGTTTCAGAATGGTTTATTATCAAAAAATCGGCAGAAATATTAATGGATTTGGCATGTTCCTAACGGTTAAACAGAAGATTCTTGTTATACTGCTTGAGAAGGGTCCGTTGCAGAATAGCCAAATAGCCAGGAGAGCAGGCATAACGGAGCAGTGGTGCAGCGAAATAATCAACGATTTATATTCAGAAGGCTTGATAGAAAGCCAATTCATAACCCCGAGAAGAATAAATAAACTCACGGATAAAGGTCTTGAAGTAGCTAAACATTTAAAAGAAGTTGATGAAAAAATAGGGTTAGATTTTGAATCGCGACTTTCAAACAGTTTCGTCATAGCGACAAAATCTCAGAGAAAATGAATTTTAATTTGATTTTCGTCTTTATTGAATAGAGTTTCCATGGCAGAATACGGTTTCAAGAGAGCACTCACAGAAGTAATTATGGGATTGGTTCTTTCATACATTGTTAGCGCGTTCGTGAGTTCTGGATTGATACCGCCACAATATAAATTGCTATTCGATTTGATTAACGTACTCGCTATTATTTCGTTGATTCAAGTTGTGCCATATTGGGGAACCGCTTACCTTTTAGGCTGGTTGATTGGTATGGGAATAATGATTCAATCTGGAATTTTAGAAGTATGGGAATTCTTAATCTATCTCATTATAGGAATTGTCGTATTAACAAAGAGGTTTCTTAAAGGGCTGGATTAATAATAGACAGATGTCCGAATTTTACAAAACTCGCTAAATTACCGTTATCCAAATGTAAATGTTGGTTCTTTTCTCGGCGGTTCTCTTGCTGCGTAAACGCTTAGGGCTAAGCTCCATAGCATGTCGTCGTGGCTGTTCGTTGGATGGCTAAATTGCAAATGCCCACTTTTGCTGTACGCGTATTGCTGCTCGTTTATCTGCGTGCACAGCTGCCTATGATACGGTATTGCTAAGCGGTTCTGCTCCATGGCAATCTTCAAATTTGAAAGCAACTCCTCTTTTGTCTGAACCGTGAATTTTAAGCCTTCAACATTGCCTAAGCCTTGACTGCGGATTTCCTCAAGAACCGGTTCACCTACGCCCGTTTGGTCCACAAACACCTTCCGAAATTTTAGTTTTTGGTTTGCCCTAACAAGATGCCCTATAACGTTTGTGTATGTTGTTTCAAGCGGAAACTGGTAAAGGTAAATAAGCTTAAGGATTTCTCCTTCCCGCTTCAAAACCGTGATAACGCTATAATCTTGTAGCTTGCCAAAATCCACTCCTGCATAATAGTCACCTGTTGGAAAGGCTGCTTCAAGGCTTCCATAAAGCTCAACGCCTAATTTTTGGGCTAATTCAACACATTTTCGGATAAGGTCTTGTGGGAAATAGCTGTTTAAGGCTTCAACAAACTCTGCTTCATACTCCATCAGATAAGCCTCATGCGTCATGTTAGCCTTCATTTCCTCAAGAAACTCTTTCTTGATTAATGGGCATTGTTCGGACTTTACTTTATGCACGCTATAGGCTGTATTAACAAAGGCTCTGTAAAAGAAATGGTCTTTGCCCCAAGGTGTGCTCAAGAAAATGGCATAGCCATCCGTGGTGCTTAACATGGGAAAAATCACCTGCGTTATAACCTCTTCAGGCATGAATGAAGCCTCATCACAAATAACCATTTGGGCTGTATATCCTCGCAGTAAATTCTCGCTGCATGGTAAAGCGATAATTCTGCTGCCGTTTTCAAATTGAATAAGCGTTCTCGTAGCCCTCACAACCTTGTTCCGCAAATAAGCTGAGGAGAAAACAAATGTTGCTATGCGGTCGAACATTATCATGCTCTGCCTTAAGCTTGGAGCCGTGATAAGCACTGTTACTTTTGGGTTTGTGTCTGCAAAATGTATGGCTTTCATGGCTATTGTGGTTGTTTTTCCCGTTTGTCTCCCCATGCATGCAACAATGCGTTTGCTGTTATCTTCCAAAAGTTCAGCCTGGTATGGAAAAGGCTTTATTCCAAGCACAGTCTCTGCGAAAGAAATAGGCGAGTCTATTGAAACTTCCGCTTTCTGCCTTAAAATGTTACGGGCTTTCTCGTCGGTCTCCCTAAGCCTATCGTTAAGCCACTTCTGCCTTCTCCGCTGCCAACTGCCCCACCAATTTCTCAACCCTCTCCACACGGGCTTTCACCTCTTCAAAACCCTGCAACTTAAAGTAAAGGTCAAAATACACTCGGGCTGCACTGAAGATTATGCGGAAACGCTCCAAATCCTCTTTAGAACACTGTTCCAAACTGCAAATTTTGTTAAAAGCATCAACAAAACGCCTAACAACAGTTTCAAGCTCAACAATTTCAGCCTCACTGATTTGAGCACTCAATTGAAATTTCCTTTGAGCACTCAAATTAGCACCACCCCAAAGCCTTTGAAGCTGCTCCTGAATAGCTCTAAAAGTGCGATCTGGAAACCTTCCAGAATCATAAATTTCCTGAATGCTCAAACCATGCTTAGCCATTTCAAGCAAAAGCCTATTCTCTTCATCCGTCCAAGGTTTGCCTCTCGCCATGCCTCTACGCCTTCTGTGTCAAGAAAATCCCTGTAACGTTGCCAACCAAGCCAGCAATAACCGTGAAAACCTCTGGGTTCCACCTTCCCAACACGATTAAATGAACAGCCTCTAAAACGGTTAAACAGCCAACCATGCTGAGGCTGAAGTAAACCGCATAAAGCAGCTTCTGGCTTGGCGGAACCTCAACTCTTCTCCCAGCCTTCACATGAACCGTTCTTGTTAAAGCCTCGCGTATCGGGTTCCTCAACGCTCATCCCCGAAAAGCGTTATTCTCCGCATGAGGCGTCTGGCTCTTCCATGAATGAAGGCTTGCTGGCAAACCTGCACGTTCTCCGCCTCCATCAGCTTAGGCAACAAAACCCTGATGTTCTCAACTGTACCAACGGGAATTATGGTGCAGTCTATTTGCCCGTAGCCCTGAGCGAAAAGCCATTGGCTTGCCACAAGCACAATGTGCTTAGCTCTTTTGCCAAAAGAGCCTATGTAAACTCCATAGCTTGTGACAGGCAAGTCTATTTCTGCTCCAGCCGCTCCAGCTTCGCGAAGCTCCTCAACCGTTTCCAATCTGCCTCTTGAAGCGTCCAGCCACGAAACCTCAACCAAGTCGCCAAGCTGCAACTCGCTTAACTGTTTAAGCACTTTCTTACTCATCTTGAAGCGTTCACCCGCTTGCAACCAACACGATTTCAAAACTGAAAGAGGAAATGCCTGAAACAGAAGGGTTCACTGT
>Ga0272449_1001313_pt1 | contig 25961 bp, 20 predicted proteins | sample YNPCB0241_FD_198679 | JGI IMG/M metagenome (GOLD analysis project Ga0272449, IMG submission 198679) | Hot spring sediment microbial communities from Yellowstone National Park, WY, United States - YNP-CB-024-1 | ecosystem: Environmental > Aquatic > Thermal springs > Hot (42-90C) > Sediment... | reverse complement strand
TTTTATTTGCGGTTGAGCTGAATTCTTTTTCACAGCTAGTAAACGCTCCAAATACTACCACAGGTTTTACCGCGATGGTTTTATCCAACCTCTCTGACAGTACGCTTGGTATGTTTGGTGGTATTGCTAAATATGATATCCAACTCAACTTTGGAAAGGTTTCTCTTTACGGAGCTGGTGGAATGCTCTTCCCTGTGACAGATTTTGGTTTTGAAAAAATAACGAGCATAGTTCGTGTTGGTGCAAAATATTACGCTGGAAACATTGTTTTTAATACTGGTATTTTTTCATTCTATCTCTCAGATAATTCAAAAGTTGAAGGTGTTGAATTTCTTATCGGTTATACCTTTTAACTACTGATTTTCTGAGCATTTTTTCGTATGTTTTTTCATCCGTTGTTTTGTAAGAGTATACACTCGGAATAATGGCTTGAAAATTAGAAATTATTCTAGTAGTATAATTTACAGCTATCAGGCCATAACTTTTCAAAAAAACTCAAAAGGAGGTATCACGTATGGCAGTAAATATGAAAGGACGCTCCATTATTTCGCTGATGGACAACACACCAGAGGAAATACGCTACCTGCTTGACATCGCAAAACAAGTCAAAGCAGAGAGCAGAGCAGGAATTAGACACCAAAGATTTGTGGGAAAAACTCTTGCTTTGATTTTTGAAAAAAGGTCAACAAGGACAAGGTTAGCATTTGAAACTGCTTTTGCAGAAGAAGGTGGACATCCCATCTTCCTTTCGATCCAAGACATACAACTAGGTGCTAAGGAGTCAATCGAAGATACTGCAAGAGTGCTTGGTAGAATGGTTGATGCAATTGAATTCAGAGGTTTCAAACAAGAAACGGTTGAAATTCTTGCAAAATATTCAGGTGTTCCTGTTTACAATGGTTTAACTGACCTCTTCCATCCAACCCAAGTTTTGGCTGACCTTCAAACAATAGAAGAGGAGTTCGGCAGACTAAAAGGCATTAAACTTGTTTTTATGGGGGATGGCAGAAACAACATGGCAAACTCCCTCATGGTTGGAGCAGCAAAGATGGGTATGCATTACGTTATCTGCTCGCCAGAATCTCTCAGACCCGAAAAATGGCTTGTTGAGGAATGTATGAAGTTCGCTAAAGAAAGTGGTGCAACTATCGAATTCACAGATAATCCTGACGAGGCAGTCAAAGGTGCAGATGTTATTTACACGGACGTTTGGGCATCCATGGGTGAAGAAGACAAAGCCGCAGAAAGAAGAAAATTACTCCAACCATACCAAGTTAACGAAGAGCTAATGAAAAAAACAGGTAAGCCGGAAACAATCTTTATGCACTGTCTACCAGCGGTAAAAGGTGAAGAAGTTACATTCGAAGTAATCGAAGGAAAACAATCAAGAGTGTGGGACGAAGCTGAAAACAGAAAACATACAATTAAGGCTATACTTATTGCCACGTTGCTCTGATAATCGCCCTATTAAATATTTAGCTGAAATACCATAAACCAAAGCGGTGGAAAATATCCACCGCTTTGGTTTTTTAACAAGTGATAAAATTTTTCACATATGGTTCTACATTCTCTCGATGAGTTTGTACAACGTCTTCGCTGCAAGATAGGTACCTTCTTTTTCATACCCTTCTACTCCTAACATCGTTCTTATTTCACCAACTCTTACTCCCGTTTCAAACATCTTTCTCAAGAACTTTTCTGCGATTCTATGATGTTCTTCCTTCCTCTGGACCGCACCAAATGGATTGGCAAAATAGCTCTCAGTCATTCCTTCCTCGGATGTTGTACCCTTTGACATTCTTTTACCTGCAGAAAAGATTTCCAAAGCTTCTTCAACATTATCAAAGAAGATTATCCTTTCTTCATCACTGTGAACTTCTGTGTAGTTATTGGCATACAAGAAAAAGTCGATAGGGGTGGGCGTAACTATTTCTCTATAATTGTTGAATGGAACAATCACTCTTGCATTTATCTTGTCCGGGTTCATAAAAATACTTCTATCCATTGTGTAGTAGGCGTATCCTGGTGGTAAATCATCGAGTCTCACAAACGCGCCTGTTTCTGTTCCGTATGCAACAACTCTACCATTTAGTATATCAAGTGAGCCCATGTCGTCAATGATAACATCCACATACGCAACTTCTTCCAACCTATTCAATGCATCCAAAGTTTCACTTTTTCCTGCTCCACTGTCACCAACAAACATTGCAACCGCACTTTTGCCATTTTTCAACACTATACGTGCCATAGACCCGTGGACCGGAAGCTGTCCTTGGTCTATCCTTATCAGATTGTGAAGTGTAAGCATTGTCTTTTTCATGTATCCGAAATAGTCGTTTTCGTCCAAGGCTGGAATTACACCTACGTAAAGCTCCCCATCCTTGAACACAACACCGTTTTTCCATTCGGCTTTATAATCTGGAATTTTCTCGACAGGTAAACCAAATATCAAAACCCCAGAAGCTTTCTTGCTTTTTATATCAACGATATCCGCAAATTGAAATAAGTTACCTAAACCTGCAGCATGCGAGAGGTACTCTCTGTGCACAAAAACATAAACTAAAAGCTCGGCTACCAAGACTGGCACAAGAAACCATTCGCGTTCTTTGTTATTTAACTTGATTTGATTCAAAATCTCTTTTTCAACAACTGGTAGAACCCCCTTTCTTTTATTAGATTTCGTGTAGAAAATAACAGGTGGGTCGAATATAGCGCCCCAAACTGTTGGTATATTTGTAAATGCTTGAAATCTCTCATCGGGAATCTCTATATCATCCACCAAAAATGTGACCTGAGCACCGCTCGGCAATTGCCTGATGATGTTTGTATCATCTGTTGTGATGTTCTTCATAATTGTTCGATACAAATTCCTCACCAAATTCTTGAATTCTTCGGCAATCATAACGGCGGTAAAAACAATGCTTGTTTTTCTTGCATTATCTATAGTGTACCTCTCTTTCTTAATCATAAATCTGTGTTTATTCCTCCAAAATGAGTAGAAAGATTCAACAAATTTTGCCAAATCGTCCGGATTAACGTAATTTATAATAGTTGTAATTTCGCGGATATTTCTCAAGGTCAACAAATGAAGGTATTCAACAAAATGCTTAACATCGTAATCATCACCTGTGCGAAAGGCTTCCAATGTTCTCAAAAGCGGCGAATTCTTTTCTTTTAAAATGTCGATATACTCTCGAAGAAGAGCCTCAAAGCCCGGGTTACTTAATATCTCACTTGAGTCCGTGTAAACTATGGAACCATCAATAATCACACTTCTTCCCATTTTATCCCCTCCCTCAAAAGAAATCTCAAACGATTCCTATCGGTGAGATAAAGATATCCCACCAATGCTTCAAAACCGGTACTTTTGATATAAAGGCGGTCATTACCGTGCTTTCTGGCACTCTTGCTGTTCATACCACGCCGAACTATGTCTTTTTCTTTTTCTGTAAGAATCGGTAAAATCTTCTCCAACGCTTTGCTTTGACCTTCGCGTGAAACGTAAATATTGGAAAGCCGATGCAGGTCCCTAGCTTTAATATCCTTTAAAACGTATAACTTAATGTAAAGATTGTAAACAGCATCACCAAGATAAGCCAGCGCATCGCTAGATAATTCTTCTGCGTTAACTGAAGGTTCAGGAAAAACATCGAACATTTCAGGTTGTACTTGATTTTTCTCTTCTTTCGACATTTCTTGTGGCAACTATATCAGCTCCCGTATTAAGAACATCTTTAATAATTACATCTCCAACTCTCACAGGTGCTTCCACCTTAGTATTTTTCAAGATATCCATCACTTGCATAATAACTCTCCTCGGAATAGGTTTATTTGTTTTTACCGATACCAAAGGCATATCACCATTTAAAACCAAAACACTTGAAGTCAGTATTCTTAAAGGTTCTACCATCTCTTGCTTGCCGTATTCAATTCCTCGTGGGCATCTATTTCCAGAAACATTGATTTCACCGTTATCTTCTTGCTTGACAACCAACCTACATCCCAGTGGACACATGATACAAACCATCTCTTCTACTTTCATTCTACCACCTCCACTAGAATGTCACCACTCCCGATTTTTGACTCTGGAATTTTGATGCTTATCATCTCACTCGGTGAGAGATTCAAATGTTTCTTGCTGTATAACAAGTTGTTTCTTTGTTTTACCCTAATGGTGCCTTCTTCCATAGGTTTTTTCACACGTAAGTAGATATTTAAGTTTGTTCCTTCCTCATACCATGACGGGAAGAGAATACCTACGTTTTGTCCTTTTTCAACAAAAAATTTTGCTGGTTCCCAGCTGTTCTTGACGTACATTGCAGCAAACTTTCCAGCAACTGTACCTTCTTCTGTAACCCAGTCCACAAGGTCATAAATTACTGTACAATTTCCTGCTGCGAAAATCCAGTTAAGAGAGGACCTTCCAGAACTTGACGTTACTATTCCTTTTGTCCACGGGTCAATTTTGAGAAAATCTTTAAAGAGCGTGCTTTGTGGAATTAAGCCAACTGATAATATTAAAGTGTCAACCTTAAATCTCTTTTCCGTTCCTGGAATAGGTTTGAAACTCTCGTCAAGTTGAGCAATAACAACTTCCTCAAGCCTTTCTCTCCCATAGATGCCAACCACTGTATGGCTCAGATAAAGAGGAATGTTAAAATCTTTTAGACACTGTCTTATGTTTCTTTCAAGTCCTCCTGGATAAGGCATTCTTTCGACAACAGCAACAACTTCAACGCCTTCCAACGTAAGTCTTCTTGCCATAATCAAACCTATATCCCCTGAGCCCACTATTATTGCTCTTCTTCCCGGCAATCTGTTTTCCAAATTCACAAACCTCTGAGCAACCCCGGCAGTAAAAACTCCCGACGGTCTGGTGCCAGGGACAAGTATTCCTCCCATAGGTCTTTCTCTCGCTCCAGTTGCAACAATTAGGGCCTTTGGCTTGTAAACGGTTATCCCTTCGGTCGAGGCAACTACAACCTCTTTCCTTCTGTAATCTATTTGGTGGACGTATTGTTCAACCTTCACATCTATGTTTGGATATTGCTGAACTATCCTTTTAATTCTCTCCGCATACTCAGGACCTGTCAGTTCTTCTCTGAAATAATGTAGCCCAAAACCATTGTGAATGCACTGGTTCAACACTCCGCCACTTCTATCATCACGCTCTACCAAAACCACTTCATTTACACCTTCTCTCGCAGCCCCTATTGCTGCACCAAGACCTGCCGCTCCAGCACCGATGACAAGAATGTCTACACTTTTTTCTTTCATTACTTCCTCACCTGCCCTAAGAGTATGAAACTCCCTTCACTGCGAAGTCTTACATCCGAAATATCAGTCCCAAGCTCTCTTGCCAGTATTTTCATTATCCTATGCATGCAGAATCCCCCTTGGCAACTACCAAACATCGCACGTGTCCTGAATTTTATTCCATCTATCGTCCTTGCACCACGCTTAATAGCTTCTAGTATTTCTCGCTCTGTCACCTTATTACAAAAACATATCATCCGCCCGGCAAGTGGGTCTTTTTTAATCTCTTCATCCCAAACGGTAGCAGGTAAGTCTGCGTAGTGCTTTATCCTTTCCCTTGTAGGTTTGAAATCTGATTTTTTCCGGAAAGTTTCACCGAGCGCTTCTTGGACTTCCTCAACAATGAACTTTGCTATTGCGGGTGCTGCAGTTAAACCAGGCGAGCGCATAGCTATAATGTTGAAAAAACCTATTACACTGGTTCTACCGACAAAGAAATCTTTCTGAGGACTTTCAGGTCTTAAACCTGCAAAGGTCTTTATAGAGGCTCTGAAATCGATTAGAGGAGTCATCTTTAGTGCTTTTGACATGAGAGCTTCAAATCCTTCAAATGTTGTAGAAGTATCCTCCCTGAATTCCCGTTCTGGTGGCAGGTCAACGGCAGTGGGTCCAACTAAGATGCCGCCATCGACCGTCGGAGTTACAAGTGTTCCTTTACCAAGCACAGAGGGTGTTGGAAATAGTATACTCTTTACAAAACCACCGAATTCTTGCTTATCTAAGAGAATATATTCTCCCTTCCTTGGATGCAATGGTACAAATTCTGCGCCAGCCATTTTTGCAACCTCGTCACCGTACATTCCAGCAGCATTGATGACAACATCTACCTCAAACTCTCCCTTATTAGTCACAAGTCTTTTAACTCTTTGGTTTTCCGTTACTATTTCGAGAACTTGTGTGTCAAGGAAAAGTTTAGCCCCATTCTCGATGGCGTTTTCTATTGCTGCCATTGCAACCATCCAAGGTTCCGTTATTCCAGCTGTTGGTGCCCAAAGGGCTGCCACAACTTCGGGATTTACGTTTGGTTCATAAGAAAGAATTCGATCCCTATCCCAAATTTCCAAGCCAGGTACCCCATTCATTTCTCCACGTTTGTAAAGTTCTTCCAAAACCCTCAATTCCTCATCTTTGAAGGCAAGTACTAGAGAACCTATTCTCTTCAAATCGAACTGCAACTCTTTTGAAAGTTCAGTGTACATTGCATTTCCTGGAACACAAAACTTTGAACGCACCGTTCCTGGTTCGTCATCATATCCAGCATGAACTATTGCAGAATTAGCCTTTGTTACCCCCATTCCAACATCGCAGTTCTTCTCAAAAACTAACACTTCAATATCGTATCGACTTAACTCCCTAGCAACCAAGGCTCCAACAACACCAGCACCAATAATTCCTATTCGCATGGTTACACCCCCGAATTTGGTGTTTTTTTATATTTTACCACAAAACTATACACTCTTGATTTGCGAATAAGGATTCAAAAAATTGTCATTTTTCTATTACCTTTCTTGAAAGTATCTCACCTGTGGTATAATTTATTTTGAATTGCCATCCAATCTGACACAGAAAAGGAGGAACATGTCGTGTTTGTTTCTTTTGAAGGGATAGATGGTTGTGGTAAAAGCACACAAATAGAGATGTTTACGAAATATCTCCAGTCCAAAGGTATTGAGTTTGTTAAGGTAAGAGAACCCGGGGGTACAAAATTAGGAGAGAAAATACGACAGCTTCTGATTAGCGAAGAAATGATTTCAAGAAGTGAATTGCTCCTTTTCTTGGCTTCTAGAGCCCAATTGGTTGAGGAAGTTATAAAACCCGCCTTGAGAGAAGGGAAAATGGTGATAGCTGATAGGTTTGCACATTCAAGTGTAGCTTACCAAGGTTGTGGAAGAAACTTGGGTGTAGATGTGGTAAAAATGCTTAACGATTTCGCCACGGATCATACTTACCCGGACTTGGTATTCTATATAGACATTCCTGTAGAAGTAGCTATATCAAGAATACGTAAAGAGCAGAGGGACAGGATTGAACAAGAAGGTTTGGAGTTCTTTGAAAAAGTAAGACGCTGCTATTTGCAGTTATGCGAAACTGAAAAAAGTTTTGTTTTAATTGATGGCACTAAAGATATGGAAACTATAAATATGCAGATAATAAAGATATTTGAAGGGCTATACAACGTGTAGAAAATAGGAAATCGCAAACGTTCCAGCTGTTTAGTCAAATCATAGACATGTATTTTACGATGATATCCTTTATAAAATCTAACATATTTTCTATCATCCAACCAAACAAAAACATCAGGGTCAAAAAGACAACTATGATGCGTGGTGCAAAGGTTAATGTCTGCTCATGAATTTGAGTAGCAGCTTGGAAAATACTAATCAAGATACCAACTGCAAGACTAACGAGCAGAGGAGGAGTTATGAGCATTAAAAGAAGCTGAATGCCGTGTTTCACTATATCCAAGAAAACCTCAAGTGTCATAGTGCAAACTCCTTTCCATTTTAAATTTTAAATTCTTCAGTAATTATATCAAAAAATTCTTCGGAATCAAACAAATTAAAATAACACTTAAGATAGTGTTAACTTGTAGTGATGAAAGAGTGCAAGTGTGAAAGAATGAGATTGATATTACCTTTGTGCGTTTTCCAAAGATTCTTCACTACACAAAAACCTTGAATATATTTCGCTAAATTCTTCGTATTCTTCAGCCCTCGCTTGAGTCGGAAAAAGTCTTTCAACAATGAAAACTTGGATTCACATTGATTGTTTTTACCAAGCGGTACCACTACGTGATTGATATTTTTAAACAATATCTTTACTGCACTTTCATATGCACCAAGTCCATCAGTAATAAGTTCAATGTTTTTAGGTTCAGAATTACCAAAGAACTTCTCGAGTAATACTTTGACTTGTCCCATATCACGATACTTGCGGAAGTATTTAAATTTCTCAGGAATAAGGGTGACTGGTTCAGGAAGGTCAAAAGGTACTCTATCTTTGGTACGACAAGTTCTAGAAGACAACGAAAGAGCGATGGACTTTGTAGATTTGCATAGATTTACACAAGAAGTGCATTTGGGATAAGGGAAAGGAAAGTTTTTGCGTTTGTGAGAACGGGAAAGTTTGAAAGAATGATGGCAGAGTTTGCAAAGGAATTGTTGGTTACCGTATTTGTCATGACCGTTTTTGTATAAGCTGAAGGAACCGCATTTAGGACAAGAAGGTTTTGAGTTGTTCATATCGGGGAACCTGCTTTGTCAAGAGATGGTTGGGGGGTGTCCCCTATTTATAAGGGTAATGCGGTTTTTGGAAAGTTTCAATACTTTTAGTTAACATTATCAACACTTAACTAGGAGGGGGTAAGATGAAGGTTGTTCGGTATCGAATGTCTATAGCTATCTTCTTAACAGCGATCTTAGGGAGCCTTTTTTTATCATCATGTGGCTATACACCAAAACCCGAGTTTTTGGGTATTACTTATGATGGAAGATTTTACTCCGATTTTAGTACCCCAATAAGCGTTGTTAGAAATAAGCCAATAACCGTAAATATGAAAGTCTCTGGAAACTACACTTTCACGTACATCTTGGATGGTATAACACTTGACGCAACATCCAGCAATACAATAAAACTTAGTGATTACAAAAATAAGCTTAATCTTTCTGCTGAGTTTTTTACCCAAACACATCTTTTGAAGATAGAAGCCTCTGCACCAGCACGCAGCGCGACATTAGAAGTACCTATAATCATAGTAAACCAAAAACCTGTGATTAATATATCCAAAAAGAGTGGTCAGGTAATCTCTGTTTCTATTACAGACCCAGATGGTGATGATTTTAAAGAAAAGTCAATCAAACTTTTCAAAGATGACAAAGAGTTTTCCACACTCCAAGAAGGAGATATCGACGTTTCACGTTACACAGCGGGCAAATACAAAATAGTTGTAGTGGCAACCGATTTGTACGGCGAAACAAACCAGCAGGAATACAGCTTTGAAATTCAGCAGAGTGGGGGTATCCAAGAAACAAATATTCCTCCTAAAGTGAAAATTGTTCAACCATTCCAAAACGAATCAACACCCCCAAGCCTCGTGCTAAGATATGTGGGCACCGATGAAAACAGTGGCGATATTCTTGTGTACGATGTTGAAGTTGCAAAATCTGGAAGCTTATCAACGGTTTTGAAAATTCGTAAGACAAAATCAACAGAAATCATTATTCCAAACCTTGAAAGGAATACGACGTATACCGCTACCGTCACTGTTTACGACCTTGCAGGTGCTTCAGACACAGCAGCAGTCACTTTCCGAACAAGTGCAAAAGAGAATTACCTATACATAAACGCAAAAGATTTTGGCGGCAAAAGTCTGTTGGCTATCCTTAAGGCAAATGACATTAACAGAATCAGCACTGTCGGTACTTTGGTGTTCGACGACATCATAGAAGATTTCGACCTTGCTGAAGACTACATTTATCTTGCAAGCAACGAGAAAATAATAATAGTCGATTCAAGGGACAAAGCCCAACCAAAGATAAAAGATTCTTTAAACCTAGGTTCTCTCATTTCCGTTGTAAGAATATACAAAAACTATGCTATTGTTGGCGTTGGTTACGATAGAATAGAGATTGTTGATTTAACAGTCCCATCCTCGCCATCAACATTTTCAAGCAAGTTAGGAACTAAGGTCTTCTCATTTAAGATACCAAACGTTGGAAGTTCAAAAAACAACACAAACAAGTTCAACCCTAAGAAAGATTCTGTTAACATTACCCAAGGCCGTATCAATGATATATTCTTATACGGTGATAAAGCGTTCATTGCTGCCGACCTTGCAGGTATTTGGGAAATAGACCTATCAAACCTCCCATATTTGACAGTGTATGATGTAAAAAACATAATTCCCGGTGACTATTCAACAATAGATGTTGGCATCGTTAATAACAAACCGGTCCTGGCATTTGGTGAAGGCCAAAGGGCCGGAATTATAGAATTTTCTGAGACAACATTGGCAACGAAAACAACATTTAGCGAAACATTTGACACACCGGTTCGTAAGGTCAAAGTACATGACGGAAAGGTTTACATTCTTACGATGGACAAATTCTACGTATGGAATGGCTCAACATTGGCGTTAATTCGAAGCTTGAGAGGAGCTAGTCTTCAAGATGTCCACTTTTTGTATGACATAAATGGTGACGAAAATTGTTTATTATTTGACGAAGTCAGAGGATTGTGGCGGTTCAGAAAGAACGAATCTAAACCTAGTGGATACGAACTTTTCGAACCTAACAAGATTTACTTCTCTAAAGACCATGTGCAATACGATAAATTTATCTTTCTTATAGGTGATGGATTTGTTGGGGATGGTTTAGACGGTGAAGGGCTTCATGCAATAGATGCAAGAGACCCTAAAAACTACGTTGAACGGGATATGATACTTGGTGATTTTACAAAAATAAAACTCAATCCATACAGCTCATACCCAACAATAGGTGTTCTTTCACAAAACAAAGAAGTAAAACTATATGAATTCGATGTGGCAAATACTCTAAGATTTAGAGACATTGCTGTTCTCGATTTGAGCACATTCGATAAAGTTTACGACTTTGCAGTTGATAGTGCGAACAATGTTTACGCCCTGCTCAAAAACGGCGCAGAAAACATTGTTGCAAAGTTTAGTTACAGTTCTTCTGGCTTTAGCACAACTCCAGATGCAACATATACGTTGCCTGTAACGGTGTCTCAGGCTATTCCATACGTCACATCATCACCTGCGGAAATTGTATCTCCAATGAATATAGAGGTTGTTATTAACAATCTCTCCAAACAAAAAGAAACACAGGCGATTCTTGTTGCTCTTGGTCGCGCAGGAAGTTTGAAACTTTCACCGGATTTGTCTTTTGCACAAGTTCTTTACACAAGGTTTTATGTCGTTACGCAAGACGAAAATGGGTACACGTTAAAAAAATATAATCCTGGGTACGATCAACGAATTATTGCTGATAAATACTTTGATAGGATCTACGTTGCCGACGGTGAATACAACGGTGTGTGGTTGTTAGACAGAAATGGAGTTAATTTATTGGACAAAGAAGATGACAATATGACATCTATTCCTCTTTTTGAAGGAGCTCCCGCAAGAAATATCTCTTGGTACGGGAGTAAACTCTTTGCTGCAGGAGGGGGTTTCGGTTACAAGATAATCGATGTTTACCAAAAAGCAAAAGTAGCAGAGGTCAATTTCTCTGGACTGACTTACGCATTTAATTTAACAACAACCGATGATAAATACCTTTTTGTTTCAACTGATAGCGGATTGATAGTCTACGACATATCAAACATATCTGACATAAAACCTCTCTTCACCTTAAGTATGCCTATGTTCAAAGTTATCGGAAGATAAAGTCATCAAAAAGTTGTAGATTCAATGAAAATTCAAAGGGGATGGAACTAACCATCCCCTTTTGTTTCTGAAAAAGTGCGAAGATACTACAAAAATGTTTGATATGTGGTAATATATACAAAAACGAACACCAAAATATAAAAGAGCAGAGGAGGGAGAGGAAAATTGGAACCCCTTACCAGACAAAAGTTTTCAGAACTGCTATCGCAGAGAGTGATGTTCCTAGATGGTGCGTATGGTACAGAACTTTTCAAACGAGGATATATTAAAACCAGAGAACCCATTGAGTTGTTCAACATCGCAAATGCTGAAGCAGTTTTGTCACTACAGGCTGATTACGTCCGCGCTGGTGTTGATTTTCTACTTACAAACACTTTCAGTGCAAATCGGCATAAGTTGATGAAATTGGGATATGATGAGTATTTCAGTGAGATTAACCAATCTGCTGTAAAAATTGCTAAAGAGGCAACTAAAGTAGCCAGCAAGCAGGTTTTTGTTTTAGGTGATATCTCTTCCGTCGGAGAAATGATAGAACCTCTTGGAGAACTGAAATCAAAATACGTATACAACATTTTCAAAGAGCAAGTTGAAGTCCTGGTTGGTGCAGGTGTTGATGGTATCATTATTGAAACGATGAGTGATATAAAGGAGGCAAAAATTGCTTATTTAGCGGCAAGAGATGTGGCTCCAGAAATGCCTATATTGGTGAGTATGACTTTTGAAGAAAATGGCGTTACCGTAACAGGTACGAGTTTAGAAATTTACGTTGCTTTGTTCAACGATTTAGATGTTGATGCAATAGGTATCAATTGCACGCTGACTCCTGAAAAGATGGTACCGCTTGTAAAAAAATTGGTTGCGCTTTCTAAAAAGCCGGTTTTTGTTGAACCGAACGCTGGAAAACCTGTTCTATCCGCAGATGGGAAATTGACTTATAAAACTACCCCTGAAGAATTCACTGTATACATCGAAGATTACGTTGAAATGGGTGCGAATATCGTAGGTGGATGTTGTGGAACAGGACCAGAACACATCAAGTACATGGTCCAACACATTGGTCTGAAAAAACCAAAAACTAGGAATGTTGAAGAGCTGAATGTAGTTACAAGCAGGGTTCATATGGTTAACGTTGCACCATTTTTGGTCGTAGGGGAACGTATAAACGCTTCCGCAAGAAAAAAACTGCATAATGAAATTCGAGAATTCGACTTTGAGAACGTTTTAAAACTTGCCAAATCCCAGGAACAAGAAGGAGCACAGGTAATCGATGTTAATTTTGGAATAGAATCTGTTTTATCAGAAGAACACTTTTCTAAGGCATTTGTGGAACTCGATAAAATTGTAAGCATTCCAATCTCTTTCGATATTCAGTACAACGAATTTCTAGAAAGTGCATTGATGGAGTATCCTGGAAGACCGTTGATTAATTCTTCCAAAGCAACGAAGGAAGAACTCGACAAGAAGATAAAGCTACTCAAAAGGCATGGTGGTTTATTAATTGTTCTTGCAATGGATAAGGAGATACCGAAGACGGCAGAGGAAAGGTACGCATTAGGTAAAATGGCTGTGGAATACCTAGAAAACCAAGGAGTAGACCGTTCAAGAATTTTTGTTGACCCGTTAGTTTTACCAATTGGAGCAAACCAAGATTACAACGTAACACTTGAAACTATCAAGAAACTCTCAGCCGATGGAATAAAAACAATGATAGGGCTTTCCAATTTCAGTTTTGGAATGCCAAATCGCGATGAGTTAAATGCTTCATTCCTGGCTTTAGCAATGCATGCGGGGTTATCAGGAGCAATCTTGAATACATCAGAAGATGCAACTATGAAAATTTTAAGAGGTATGAAACGAATTTTAGGAAAGGAAAGTGTTCGAATAAGTGAAGAAGTAAAAAGTAGCGAATTAGTACATTTACTCCTTCGTGGTAACTTAAGTGATGCGGAAAGATACGTACTGTCCTTCTTAGATACATTAACACCAATAGAGATAATTCAAACAATTCTTGCTAAAGCAATGGAAGAAATAGGCAACCTTTATGCTGAAAACAAGATTTATCTTCCCCATTTGATTCTTGCAGCAGAAACTTCGAAGCCCATATTTAACAAGTTACTCTCCATGGTGACAGAAAAGGATTCTGTAAAGTTGGGCAGGATTCTTCTTGCAACAGTGGAAGGTGACATTCACGATATTGGAAAGAAAATAGTGGCAACAGTTTTAGAAAGTGCAGGATTTGAAGTAATTGATATAGGCAAGGATGTGCCGGCAACTGTTATTTTGGAAAAAGTTAAGGAATTAAAACCAGACATAGTAGGCTTGTCAGCAATGATGACAACAACTGTTATCCAGGTTGGACAGGTGGTCAAAACACTTAGAGATAATGGAATAGAAATTCCTGTCATAGCTGGTGGTGCTTCAATGAATGAAGAGCTTGCTAAAAGGTTCGGAAGTTATTATGCAAAAGATGCCCAGGAAGCCGTTAAGTTGTGCAAGCAAATTTTGAGTAACAATCGATGAAAAAGGAGGCTTTATGGCCTCCTTTTTCTTATTTTCTTAACCCTTTTTCGAATAGTAGTCAGCAACTATTTCGAACATCTTATCTATCTCTTGAAGCTTCGACTCTTTCTCTTCAGCTGGCAAGTTAGAAGCTAGTATAGCCTTTCTTAAGTTGTAATATCTGTAAGATGCGTCCCAGTAATTATCAGAAGGAGTTAGCCCAAAGGTTTTAAGGGCTCTTAATAGTTCTTCATTATCAATACCACCTATTTCACCTCTTCTTTTTTGAAATTCACGCCTTCTACCAACACTCGTTTCTGATTCTGGTTCTGTGAAAAATCTAAGAAGCACGTATAACGTGTAAAAAATTAGTATTATAGCTCCTATCCTAAGAACCAGAAAAACCCAACTAATCGGTGGTATTGGAAGATAGTAATAAAATTCAAAGTCCATAATACCACCCCATCTTTATAACTTCAACTCATTTTTGAATAGTGTTCAGTTAACACTTCGTACGCTCTTGCCAATTCTTCAAGCATCAACTGCCTATTTTCCTCGCTAATTTTCATGTTATTTACTTTCTTAACAAGCTCATAGTATCTCTCGCCCACCTTTGTATAAGAAACACCGGGCCGCAAGCCAAGAATTCTAAATGCTTCTTGAACATCTAACTTATCCACTTTTGTGTTGGTTTCAGACGAATATACTAAAGTTTTTTGGTATTCTCTACTATGTTCGCCTTCTGATTGAATCAAAGTTTCCTTTTGTTCAGCAGTTTCCTGCTGACGTTGTTGAGTTCTGACCTTTTCTTTGATAAGTGAAGAGATTATAATAAACGTCACAAAAGCAAAAGCAATAAGCACAACAACTACGAAGGCTCGCATTAATGTTGGGAAGACTCTGAAAATACCGAAAGGTATCAACACCTCAAATATAGGTGCTAGTACAGAGATTAAAAAGAGAAAAACAACAAATGAAATTAAACAGCTTAAACAACCTTTACTTTCCTTTCCACCACTGGCATCTGTCATGCAATGCTCACTTCACAGTTCCTTTTTGGATAATTGAATCACCTTCAATGTAGGATACGAAAACAGCTGATGATTTAACTTTTTTGCCCAACATAGTATTGATAAGTGGTTCAAAGTTAAGGAATATTCCCATGAAGTATTTTGAATCATAAATTGATGTGAAAAAGGTTCTGTCGCCTGGTTTGTATTTGGTCGGATTTACCGTATAGGTTATCATTCTGTCGTTCTTTATCAGTATATAACTTTCCATTCCATTTTCAGTGGTTAATACTCCGTACTTCTCAGAACCTATCGTTACGTACTTTTTCACCTCAGCAGGCATTTTGAAACCTGTCCCGAAAACAACAGAATACGCAGATATACTTACCTGAGGTGTTGTTTGACTAGAGTTAGAATTTCCTGTTTGCGTATCAGTGCTTAGCAATGCACTAACTGCTGCACCAACATCTGCAGAAAGATACATTACCCCTGTCGCATTCACATTGGTTATATTAAAGTTAGAGGCTAAGGCATCTAAAAATGTTTTTCTCAACACATCAGGAATAGGTCTGTTCACAAACAGCAATAAATCTCCACCTACATTCTTGTCGGCAAAGATATCAATAGGTTTTGTATTTTGCAACATTTTGAGCACATTTTTCGCATCTGCCGTTTTGGCATCCAACTTTTGATAGAAAGTAAGTGCGTTGTTTTCAATTCTTATGTATCCGTAACCTTCGAATGTGATTTTACCATCTGTCACGTAGGAATATGTTACTCCAAGGTTCCCCTTGAGATTTGAAAGCAAATTCGCTGGAACTTTACCGCCACCAACTTGCACATCGGAATATATAAAGTAATTCTCGGTAAATTTAACTTTTTTTAATGTCTCTGCCTCCAGAAAGCTTTCCAATACTTTCCTAACTTTCGTAGGACTCTTTACAGGTCCCAACACAACAGTCATATTTCCATCTTTGTCAATGACGACGAGCATTTCCTTGCTAAACAAGTCAAAATCATCTAATGTGTATTTCATCGATAAGAGTTGCTGTTCTAATACGCCTCTAACAAGTGACTCCAAACCTATTCCTGTATCTGCTAATAAAGTTTGACCTATGGGCAATGCCTTAAACTCTTCGTAAGCTTTTGGAACGTCAGGAATGTAAAGAATTGCTGAGTAGTCTTTTGGCAGAAATTTTAAGGCGTTAGAAAATGCAAAGACTGAAACAAGAAGTAATAGTCCGAATATGAACAACTTTTTTGACACACCCATACTGAACACCTCCAGTAAATAGTTTTCGATAACTATTTGTTGTAGACCTCGGAAAAAACAGTCTCAAAATCTGTTGCTGACAACTTTCTATTTGGTATGTAATTTGCAAACTCTTCTTTTCCTCCACCCTTTCCTCCAAATTTTTCAATTAATGCTTTTACAAACTTCCGTACATCATACTTTTTTGAAGCGATGATGTACTTGCTACCATCGTAAAAAACTAAGAACTGGTTGTCAACAATTTTTGACAAGAAATTTCCAACTTCTGTGTAACCTTCGAAGTAGACAAAATCGTTGTTTTCAATAGCTTGTTTCAATAATTCAGCATAGTCTTGTGAAACTTTTGAAAGCAAAGAACTCTTCTCCCGAAGTTCGTTGATTATCTTTTCAACACGCTGGTTTAGTTCATCGATTGAAGAAGTTAACTGTCTTGAAAGGTTCTTAAGCACATTGTTGTATTTTCTGAAATATCTTACAGCCCTTACACCTGCGACAAAATACACCCTTGTGAGGTTACCTTTTACTTTTTCCAGATCTATAATCTTTACAACACCTATCTCGCCGGTATTATCAACATGAAACCCACCGCACGCCGAGATATCTAGATTCGCTATTTTTATTAACCTTACCTCTCCTTTTACCTTGTCACTCAAAGGTTTTCTCAATTCGAAAGCTTTAACTCCTTCGACATCTGTTACTATTTCCTCTACCAGCGTGCATGATTGAACAATCCTGTTTGCCAAATCTTCTGTTTCCTCAATGACCTCTGGTTCCACAAATGGTATGTCCAAGTCTATAGTTGAATACTCTTCGCCCATGTGAAAGCTAACAGTCTCAATTTCAGCAACTTCTATGAAAGCTGCTGACAATATATGCTGCGCAGTATGTTGTTGTGCGATATCTTTCCTACGAAGTTGGTCGATTTGCACATCGTATATGCCCGGTTCTATTATTCCAGAAAGTTCATGGACAACAAAACCGTCTCTTTCACTTACAGCTAATACGTCGACGTTGCCGATTTTTCCCCTATCTCCAAGTTGTCCACCTTTTCCATCAGGATAAAATGGTGATGAAAAAGCGTACGCATAAAATCTACCATTCTTCTCTTCGATTTTGACAATCTCTAATTTATCGTTTTTGTACACGCTCTGAATCTTCAAGGCTTCCAACCCCTTATGTGTTTTTTATAGCTCTCGGTGGTAGTCACATTAGGTTAGTTTTTTGACAAAGTTAAGAGCTCTTTGCAACCTTCTAATTGTTTCGTCTTTTCCTAGTACAACTATACTTTCAAATAGCCCAGGAGTAACAAGCTTTCCAAGTATTGCCCCTCTAATTGTCTGAAAAACTTTATTCGTTCCAATATTAAGCGAGGTAGCAATTTCCCTCAACGTTGTTTCAACATTTTGAATATCGTAATTTTCTAAGCTGGAAAATCTCTCGAGCGCCAACTCGATGATACTAACAGCTTCTGGTTTCTTTGCAAACTTTTCAATGTATTCTTGCGAATATTCGTAGTTTTCATCAACAAATGGCAGAGCAAATTCGTAGAGCTGTTTTAGGGTATTAACCTTATCTCTGCATATTTCTAAGACCTCTCTTGTAATCTGTTTTTCGGCTCCAACAAACTTTCTCCATTCTTCAAAATGGGTATAGAGTTCATCCATCGTAAGTAATCTCATATGCTTTCCATTGACCCACTCGAGTTTTTGATAATCAAATACAACATTTTTGTTGGAAATCCTATCTGGGGTGAACGAATCTATCTTTTGTGTATAATCGAATATCTCTTCGTCCACACTCCATCCAAGGATTGCAAGATAGTTAACCAAAGCTTTAGCAAGATATCCTTCCCTTCTAAAATGCTCAACTGCGGTTGCTCCATGTCTTTTACTCAAAGGAGTCTTGTCTGCGCCAAGTATCAAAGGAATATGCATAAATTTTGGAGGCTCCCATCCAAATGCTCTGTAGATGAGTATCTGTTTTGGTGTGTTTGATATATGGTCTTCTCCGCGAAGGACATGCGTTATTCCCATCAAATGGTCATCTATAACAACGGCGAAGTTGTAAACAGGATATCCGTTGGACTTCAATATTATAAAGTCATCCATATGTTCTGTTGAGAATTCAATTTCGCCTTTTAGCATATCATTGAATTTCACAATTTCATTCTCCGGCACTTTGAAAACAATGGTGTATGGATTTCCATCTTTTGGTTCTTCGGTTGTTGTGTAAAGAACGTTTTTTGGATCGTTCTTATCGTAAACCGCAAAGTAAGCATGTCCTCTTTCCACTAATTCAAATGCGTACTGTTTGTACAAGTATAATCTTTCACTTTGCCTGTAAGGACCAAACTCGCCCCCTATATCTGGTCCTTCGTCCCAGAACAAACCAAGCCATTTTAAATCGTTCATTATCATCTGTTCTGACTCACGTGTTGACCTTTCCGTATCAGTATCTTCTATTCTTAGGATGAATTTACCTTTGTTTTTCCTTGCAAAGAGCCAATTAAATAGGGCTGTCCTAGCTCCACCTACATGCAGGTAACCGGTTGGGCTTGGTGCAAATCTCACTCTTACCATTTCCGTTTCCTCCTGTTTGTGTAATATTTGTTATTATCTTCTTATAAAAACTGCGGGAACAAATACCTCATCTTCGGTTAAGCTACCATGCATACCAGCAAGCCTCTCTTCGCCACCGCTATACAAATATGTGAATGCGTTATTCGACTTCGTTATCATTATAGCATCACCTATTCTGTTATACAACTCTGGATGCACTCTCCCAGGTCCAAAAAGTCCCATATCTACAGCTTCTCTGCTTGTTAGAAATACGCAGCTCGAAGGGTAGTTTTCTTCGAAGTAGTTCCTTAAGAATTCGTAGTTGCTCTTTTTTACTAAATAGAAATACATCATTCTCATCTCTCCTCCTGGAGGTGATACTAAAAGTTTGTTGAATGTATCTGTTGGTTTCAAGAAATAGTTTGTCGAACTTGGTATTTGCACCATGCCATGATCAGATGTAACTACTAGAAGGGTATCATTAGGTATGTGTTCTTCGGCAAATTTTTTAATTTCTAAAAGTAGCCTTGTCATTTCCATTTCGTAAGCTTCACTATCTGGACCCTTCTTATGTCCCAAACCATCCAGATGACCCCAGTAGATGTAAAGAATCCCTTGCCAGTCTTCAGCAAGCTTCTTTTTTAAAGTAGCGAACAAATCTCCCATATAGTAATACCCCATCACGTGCGCATTTTTATGTATTAGATAAGAAAGACCTGAGTTGGAAATGTTAGCATGCGTTAAGACTCCTCCGTAAAACCCTCTGTCTTTCAAAAGGTCGAAGACGTTATCTAATCTATGTAACCGTTTCTTGATAAGCCCAGAAAATATGCCACCTTCTACACCTGGATAGGTGAACTCAATCATATTTGTAATTGAACCTATCTCACGTAGATACAAAATATAACCAAGAAGGCCATGCTCTTTTGGTGTCTTCCCAGTAAACCAACTTGTCACAGCAGCAACAGTTGTGGTTGGGAAAACACTTGAAACCTTTATAATATCCCTGAAACCAATATTCGTATTGATTTTTAAGAACTTGTTATATCCCATTCCATCTATCAAGAATATCACTATTTTTTTCACATTGTGGAAAAACCCCTCGAAGTTGCCTTCGAGGGGGTATTCAGGATGGTTTGATTGAATCGCAAAGTGTTTGAGGAATGTCGAAACAAGATTGACAATAGAGCTATCGTACTGGGGAGAAATCAGCCCATCACCAACGCTCATTATCCTTTAACCGCTCCTTTCACAAGACCACCGACAATATATTTTTGCATCAATAAGAATAGAATCACCATTGGTACCATACCTATCATTGCAGCTGCTGTGAACAATCCCCATTGTGTTTCAAAAGGACCTGTCGAGAACGTGTACAAACCTATAGCATATGTGTACTGTTTAACATCTTGTAATATAATCCTTGCAAGAACGAATTCGTTAAACGTACCCATGAACGTAAGGATAACGATAACCGCAAGAATCGGAGAAGCTAGAGGAAGAACTATTTTCACAAATGTCTGCCATCTCGTTGCGCCATCAATTAAAGCTGCTTCTTCTAGTGAGTCTGGGATAGTATCGTAATAACCTTTTATAAGGTACATATTATATGCAATACCACCAAGATAAGCAAATATCAAACCAGATAGCTTACTCAATCCAAACCCTGGAATATACTTTCCAGCGAACGATAAGAATGTGTAAATAGCAATCATGTACATAATTGCTGGGAACATTTGAATGAGCAATAACGCCATGATTCCATACTTTCTCCCTCTAAACCTCATCCTACTGAATGGATAGGCTGCAAGAGCAGTTACCGCCGTTATTATAATTGCCACGCTGAGAGAGACAATAACACTGTTCATAATCCACTTCAACATATAATGGTCTGGTTTTCTTTGCCAAATTTGGTCGATCCTGAATGCCGCCCCATCGAGTTTTTTCAAGCTCACTGAAAGTTCTTTTATATTTAATTTATCCGATAGTTCGGAAGACTTTCTCGACATAACATTCATATTAGGTACTACGTTGTTCCTGTACACAGAAAGCACTGTGTCGATTAGACGTTCCATAGCAACAGGTCTGACCTTTACGCCTGTCTTCGAAACAGGCATAAACTTAGGACCCTGAATTTCTATATCCGCAAGGTAAACCTTTAAATCATTTATGAAAGATTCATAGTTTTGCGAGAAAATTTCGTAGTTCGTAAACATGTCTTTCGCAGTACCTGGCCAATCGAGCTTAGAAGCTATTTTCCTGACCTTATTCTGCTTCTTTTGGTCATTTATCATGCTCGCTACATCTGTCGTGATTCCGAATATCCTCTTAGATTGAATGTTAAGCATTTGGAGTTGAGCTGGGAGTTTCATGTTAGCAACTAAAGTTTTTATTTTTTCAAGTTGGGTAATTGCAAGTTTCGCTTTTAGGTACAACAATGAATCATGTAAAAGCTCGTAAGCTTTTGTAAGCTCAGCACTAATGTTGTTGATTTCTTCTTCAATCTTAGCATACCTGCTCTTGTATTTCGTTATTTCCACTTGCAATTGTAACATTTTCTCGGTTACTTTATTTAACCTGTTCATTAAGCTTACAGTTTCGTTTATTGTACTTGCTATTCTCGTTGTAAAGACATCTATTGTATTCAAGAAATCGGCAAATGGTGCTTTATCCTTGTTTGTTGCCTGTGCCCATTTGTTCATTACTTGGTTATATCCATTTTGAAATTCTGACAACGCTTCGCCAATATCTTTCAAATCATCAAACTTCTGGATATTCAATTGGATTCCTTTTATCTGTTCAAATGTTGTTTTAAAACGTTCTAATATTGTATTTTCTTCTGGTAATGATTCTGCCAAAACATTAGAGACCTTCGCAGCATCGAGCAAGTCAGACGCAGAATTGAGAACTAAGGAGTATTCCTTTAGCTGTGGAACCAAGAAAGACCGAATGGTTCTAGAAAGGCTTAGATATTGACTTTGGTATGTTCGATATGTTTTTTCCAGAGGTTCAATAGCACTTTGCAAAGTCACCTTTTCATTATTCAATTCTTCTAATTTAGCTTTTCTTTTACCAATTATATCTTCCCAATCCTGTTGACCTGCATATGGGTCAACTTCTAGGATAGAGCTTAGGTCCTCACCCTGAGAGTGCAATTCATAAGCAGCAACCTCTAAATATTTTTTTGGTTTTTCAAATTGGAGTTCTTTAATAATGCTATCTATATCAGCTATGTAAGATTTCGTGAGCGATTGTGAATTCTTTTCAAAATAATCATTAAGATAAGTAATTGCATTGTCTATTTCTTTTTTCAATTTTTCGGTTTCTTGAATGTACATCTTGAATCTTTTGACATCGTTCTGGAAAAGTTCTTTTGCTTTTTCGATCGTAATCTTATCATGAGGAGGCGCCATCAGAATAAGTGCGTCCATATCAGAAACCAATCTTGGTCCATTTTTCTCAGGTGCTATAAGATCTATGTAGTTTTGAAGAGTCATTCTACTACTAAACAATTTAGTTGAAAACGCTGCATTGTCACGTCTTAAGGACGTAGAGACGACCCAGACAATTGGGAATAAAACAACTATAGAGACTATTATAAGGATGATATGTGTGAGCCATTTTCTTTCTTTTCGAACCATTATCTATTCACCTCCTCAAAGGACCCAGACAGGCGGAAGTTGATAAAGCTCAGTGTTCCGACTATGAAGAATATGATAATAGATATTGCTGAAGCGAAACCGAAATCTTGACCACGTCCTCCTTCGAAAGCAAGTTTGTATGTGTAAGAAATCAAAATATCTGTAGAACCAGCAGGTGTTGTGGTATTTGGCATTGCAGGTCCACCACCGGTAAGGAGGTATATGTTGACAAAGTTGTTGAAATTGAACGCAAAACTACCAACCAGCAAAGGTGCGATAGTAGTCATAAGCAATGGGAATGTAATCTTCCAAAATCTTTGCCATTTGTTAGCACCATCGATAGCAGCAGCTTCGTAGTAATCTTCAGGAATACTCTGCAAAGCACCCAGTGAAACAACCATCATGTAGGGAAAACCAAGCCATGTGTTGACCGTCAATACAGCAACCTTAGCCCAAAACGGGTCGTTAAACCACCTGATGGGTTCCTTACCAAAAATTTGTGTAATTATAAACTTGTTTAAAATACCATATGTTTCATTGAAGAATCCGTTCTTCCAAACGAGAACGGATATGAAGGCAGGTATCGCCCAAGGTATAATTAAAAGAGACCTGTAGATTGCACGACCTCTTAGGTTTGGATTATTAAGAACAAGGGCAAGTATCAAACCTATTACAAAAGTGAACAAGACGCTCAAAGCAGCCCATGTGAAGTTCCAAACAAATATTTTTGCGAATGGACCGGAAACTGTTGGATCGGTGAATATTCTTGTAAAATTCTTCAAACCATAATAAGAAATGTATCCACCAACAGCTACCTTCTCTCCCTTTTCATTTATATCGTATATCGTACCATTCTCTTCAATCAGTGGCCTATTTGTGACTGTATTTATGAGAACTGTCTTAACTATACTTTTTCCCTTTTCTATTGTTTCAGCAAGACCTAGTTTATACAAATGTCTGATATTGTACATTAAAAGCTTTCCGTCTTCATTTTGCCTGACTGCAAATCTATTACCATTACCGTCAACAAATTCTATTTTACTCATAATTGGGAAAAGTATTGAATACTTGAAATAATCTTCATTTATGTATGTTGAGCTATCCTCAGGGTTATAAAAGTACCTGTAAATCTTCCCGCTATCTCGAATAAGCTCTATTTTGCCGTTTTGCCTTTCTAAACTCAATCCACTTTCACTAAGCTTTATCAGTTCCGCCTCACCTAATATCAATTGCCCTGCTTCGCTTTTCAGAACACGATATTCTCGAGCAACGTAGTAACTTGAACCGTCAAATACGATAGTTCTAAAATCGTTAGTTGGTTGAGTACCTTCAAACCTCACATAAACGCTGTAAGTTAGTGGCGAACTGTCTGGAACAACGTAAGTATAAATCGGGTCCACCAGCAATCTTTCGACAACCTCTTGACGAGTCATAATGTGACCGGTTCCATAATTTGTAAATGCGGTTCTTATCGTGAAGGCAATTGGATAGAGAACAAGAATAAAAAGTAAAATCAAAGCTGGTATCATGTAGCGGTATGGGTAGGCGTTCCTATTAAGAATAAAAAAGTCTATCAAGAATATCAAAACAAAGAGCGTTACAGATAACTCGTAGAAACCTCTTCCAAAAAGAAAGATGGCACCAAGTATGCTGAAGACAGTGAATGCGGTGAGCATTACGTAACCAATAGCTTTCCAAAACTTCATCTGTTCATCCTCCTTGTAATCATTTTGAGGAACTTGCTTTATTGTAGCTTTTTCTGAAAACTAATGCTACGACTGTTTTCATAATTTCTGCGTCATTTGCTTAAGAAAAAGCACGGGGGCATACCCCCGTGCCCCTTATTATTCGATGTTATTACTTAATCTGTGCTTTTATCTGGGCAACAGCGTCAGCAAGAGCCTTTTCTGCAGGAACACCCTGGTCAAGCGCTTTTGCTAGAGCATCTCCCATTGCTCCCCAAACTGCTGCCATCTCTGGTACATTCGGCATTGGAAGACCATATTTTCCAAGGAAGTCGGCAAACTTCTTTGTAAGTGGGTCTTTTGCCATAACGAGTTCATTAACATCCGTTCTGGATGGACATCTTGGGTCTGCTTGCCAAATCTGGTACATAATATCTTTGGTTGCTATGAACTTTGTCAAGAAGTCAAGTGCAAAGAGTTTGTTTTTGCTCTTTGCGTTAACCATGAAACCTTGTGCACCAAAGAACGGCTTTGGTTTCTTTCCACCAGGAAGGTCTGGAATTGGAGCAACATCAAAATTGATACCAGCCTGTTTGTAGCCAGGAACTGCCCATGGACCATTGATTATCATTGCTGCCAAACCGTCTTTGAACAGACCATCCATTGTGTTGTAGTTGTCGCCAGGTGTCAGTATCTTTTCGTCAACAAGTTTTTTAATAAGTTTGAGACCTTCAATCGCTCCAGCATTTGCAAGTCCAACATCTTTCACATTGATTTTTCCCGTCTTATCAGTTCCAAACACGTAACCGCCCATACCAAAGAATGCAAATGAGCTGAAGTAGAAGTTCTTGTAGTCGTAAATAAATCCTCTAACTTCTCCGCCATAGTCTTTTTCTATTTTCTTTGCAAGTGCGATGAGCTCATCAAATGTTTTTGGTGGGTTCTGAACGTAGTCTTTGTTGTACATTAGTGCTGGACCATCGAATGCATATGGAACACCGTAAACCTTGCCGTTGTAGGTAAATCCTTGAAGAGGAGCTGGGAAGTATTTTTCTTTTTCTGGGAGGTTAATTGGTTCAAGCAACCCGTTAACAACAAGTTCACCAACCCAGTCGTGTGCTCCAACAATGATATCCGGACCTTCACCTGCTGGTGCTGCTGTCAAGAATTTTGATTTGATATCCCCGAAATTGACCTGAATAACATCAACCTGAACACCGTACTTCGCTTTGTACTGGTCTGCAAGTTTCTTAAGAATAGGAACCTGCGCTTCTGATGTCCAAATAGTGATCTTCTTGGCTTGAGCAAATGCCAAGAAAACAAAAAGAACTGCCAAAACAACTGTTAGCCACTTTCTCATACGCTCTACCTCCCCTTTCAGGATAATGTGGAAACCATTTATATTATACTACAACCTGTCTAAAAGTGAACGTTAGTTTGGAAAAGTTTCCAAGAACTCTGTGAAAATTCCAGAATACGTATTTTTAAGCCGTACTGATATAATTGTACGCAAAAAAACATACTTTAGCATACTAAAGCATACCAAAGGATAGAACAATAACAAAGAAATTGT
>Ga0272449_1001308_pt1 | contig 26110 bp, 24 predicted proteins | sample YNPCB0241_FD_198679 | JGI IMG/M metagenome (GOLD analysis project Ga0272449, IMG submission 198679) | Hot spring sediment microbial communities from Yellowstone National Park, WY, United States - YNP-CB-024-1 | ecosystem: Environmental > Aquatic > Thermal springs > Hot (42-90C) > Sediment... | reverse complement strand
GGTTCGGAGAATACATTATAGAAATTGAATCTGATAAAGAGAAAAGAAAACTAAAAGTAGATTCAATTCTTTTAGCAACGGGAGCACAGCCAAGAAAAAATCTCTTCTCCTTTGAAGATAGCGAGAAAATTTTTACATTTTTTGATTATGAAAAGCGTTTCGAAGAAATTGTTAATAGTAATTGCGTAGTTTTTATACAATGTGCAGGTTCAAGAACTGATGACAATCCAGTATGTTATAAAGTTTGTTGTAAAAAGGCTATCTTAAATGCTATAGAGTTAAAAAAGAAAAAACCTTCATTACAGGTTTATATCTTACACAAAGATATAAGAACTTACGGCTATGGTGAAAATCTTTATAGAGAAGCAAGGGCTTTAGGCATTCACTTTATTAGGTTTAGTAGTGAGCCTGAAGTTTCGAAAAACAACAATATCAACATAAAAGTTATTGAAGAAGGTACAGGTACATTATTTGATTTAAAACCTGATTATGTACTTCTTTCCACAGGTGTTAATCCAAATACTGATGAAATAACAAAATTATTTGGTTTAAGCACAGTAGATGGATTTCTAACCCCATACAATAAAAAGACAGGTATTCTTGAAATCAAAAATGGTATATATGCCACAGGCCTTTGTTTAACACCTCTTTACACAGAAGATGTAATAAAACAGGCAGAAGCAGTTTCAGTAAGAATTGCTTTAAAGGTTTTAAAAAGAGAGTTTACAGTTCGGTTTAACACCGCCTTTGTGAATCAGAAATATTGTTGTGGCTGTGAATTTTGTGTGAAGGCATGTCCTGTCTCAGCACGTTATATAGACATTGAACAAAAAATAGCTAAGGTTGATGATGTACTCTGTGAAGGTTGTGGTACCTGTGCAATGGTCTGTGCAAACAAAGCTTCACAACACAAATTATATGAACACAAAGGTATGTTAAAAACAATAGATTTAATGTTAGGTACATAAGGAGGTTTTTTGGAATGAGCGAATTCGAACCTAAAATCATAGGTTTTTTATGTAACTGGTGTACTTATACAGGTGCAGATCTTGCAGGTACCGCAAGAATTCAATATCCGCCAAATATCAGGGTGATAAGAATGATGTGTTCTGGTGGTGTAGATATGGTTTATGTAATGAAAGCCCTTTTAGAGGGTGCTGATGGTGTTTTAATTGGTGGTTGTCATCCTGGTGATTGTCATTACCAGAGTGGTAATTTTAAAGCAAGAAGAAGGGTTGCGATATTAAAAAAGATTTTAGAGCAGATTGGATTTGATCAAGACAGAGTATGGCTTAGGTGGATTTCAGCAAGTGAAGGTAAAAAATTTGCACATACAGTAACAGAAATGGTTGAATATTTGAAAAAGTTAGGACCAAACCCATTAAAATTAAATGGCAATATCTAATTGAGAGGTAGGAAATGACAATCGCGATTCAGAATATAGCAGTAATAAAAGATTTAATTAAAAAAGGTCTTGAAAATAAAGTATATGATGCAGTTTTAGGACTTTTTTGGGATAACAACAATAATACCGTTCATTTAGCAATCACTTCAGAAATAAAAAACATTGATAAATTAGAAGTTCTTTGTCCTTCAATGCCAGTTCAAGCAGCAAGGGTAATCTCAAATATAAAATTTACAGAAACAGATTTAAGAGTACTGTGCATTATAAAACCTTGTGAGATGAGAGCTGTAGTTGAACTTGTAAAATTAAAACAGATTATACCTGATAAACTTATTTTCATGAGTATGGACTGTGGTGGTGCATTAGAACCTGATACATTTAAAAAATTAGTTGAAGAAGGAAAAGCACCAGTATCATCCTACCTTACAGCCTTTGACAACTTCGTCGATTTTTCTTATCAAACAGAAAATCCCAGATTTGCATGTAAAATTTGTGATAAATGTATTCCTAAACTTTCAGATTTAAGAATAAGAAGTTATGGAAAGACAAAATACATTGAAGCCCTAACGGAAAAGGGTAAGAAATTTTTGATGGATGTAACAGAAATGACATTAGAGCAAATCAATTTTGAATCCTATGATGCTGAAATAAATAAACTTGTTAAAAATAGAATTGAGGGAAGAAACAAAGAGAGGGAGATTTTTAAGAAAGAGGTCTCTTCAATAGATGCTTTTACCAAGGAACTGTCTGCTTGTATAAGATGCCATAACTGCATGGTTAATTGCCCTGCAGATTATTGTAAAGAATGCATATTCCGTTCGCCTGTCTTTGACCATCCATCCGAAAATTATTCATTGTGGCTTGAAAGAAAAGGCTATGTAAAACTACCTTCTGATACCTTATTGTTCCATCTAACAAGGCTAAATCATATGAGTACATCCTGTGTATCTTGTGGTATGTGCGAAACTTCTTGTCCAGTAGGTATAAGATTAACGAGAATTTTTAGTTTTATTGGTGAAGAAACTCAAAAGATATTTAATTATGAATCAGGAAGAAGCTTTGATGAAGAGCTACCTGTGGCTACATTTAGAGAAAAAGAATTAGATAAAATATAACAGGAGGCGTTATGAAGGGCATATTGTTGACAGGTGATAAGCCAATCATACCTGAAGGCACAAAAATGGTGCCAGTTTATATAATGGGCAAAAAATATGAAGTTCCAGAAACATTAACTATCCAGAAAGCTTTAGAGTACGCAGGATATCAATTAATAAGAGGGTGTGGTTGTCGTGGAGGTATTTGTGGCGCCTGTGCAACTGTTTACAGAATAATGGGGGACCATAAACTATACTTTGGACTTGCCTGTCAAACTGTTGTTAAAGAAAACATGGTTCTTACACAAATTCCCTTTTATCCTTACAAAAGAAAGATACACGATATTGACAATTTAGAACCTACAGCTGAAACAATGGCAAAAATTTACCCTGAAATAATGAAATGTGTAGGATGCAACACCTGTACAAGAGCTTGTCCTATGGATATTAAAGTTATGGATTACATAAATGCGGCTATAAGAGGTGATATTGAAAAATGTGCAAGACTATCATTAGACTGTATAATGTGTGGACTTTGCACATCAAGATGTCCAGCTCAAATTACACATTATAATGTAGCCATGCTTGCAAGGAGATTAACGGGTGCAAAAATTTTTAAACAAGCAATGCATCTTAAATCAAGGGTTCAAGAGATACAAAGCGGAAAGTATGAACCCTTTATGAAGGAACTGATAGAAATAAGTGATGAAGAGCTTAAAAGAAGATATGTTGAAGAAAGAGAATGGGAACCACTTGATTCAAAAGAAAAAGGATGGGAACCACAAGATAAACGTTATTTATAATAACAAAATAAAAAAGGAGTATAGATATGTCGGGATATCCAGAAAGCTTGAGAGAATCAATAAAATTAGTTGAAAAGACAAGGGCTGAAAGAGTAGAACGTGCCAGAAGAGGTGAAATTTTTAAACCACTTACGATGGAACAGAGAAAAGAAGTCCTGTCAAAATTCCATCCCGATTATATGGAAGGTACAAAAAGAGTTGTCAATGTTGGACCAAACAAAGGAGAGTTATTTCCTAATGAACTGGCGGATTTGCTCGAAGCCCATAGCAGAATAAACCCTAATGACTTTGACTTATCAAAACCTGATATGGAGACAGATATTCTTGTAATTGGTGGCGGAGGTGCAGGTTCTTCTGCTGCAATTATGGCAGCTAGTAAAGGTGCAAAAGTGATACTTGCAACAAAACTTCGTCATGGTGATGCAAACACAGTAATGGCAGAAGGAGGAATACAATCAGCTGACCAGGAAGTCGATTCTCCATACTACCATTTTCTTGATACAATGGGTGGTGGCCATTTTTTAAACGATAGAAAAATTGTAGCTGCATTAACTTCAGACGCACCAATTATAGTTGCCTGGCTTGAAAAACTTGGAATGATGTTTGACAAATACCCTGATGGTAGGATGAAAGTAAGACATGGTGGCGGTACGTGTAGAAAAAGAATGCATTCCTGTGGTGATATGACTGGTTCTGAAATAATGAGAGTTTTAAGGGATGAAGTAAGAAATCACCCTGACAAGATAGAAGTTATTGAATTTTCTCCTGCAGTTGAGCTTCTACTTGATGAAAATAGTAGATGTGCAGGTGCTATATTATACAATCTTGAAACAGAGGAGTATATCATAGTGAAGGCGAAAGCTGTAATTATGGCAACAGGTGGTTTTGGAAGACTTCATTTCAATGGTTTTCCCTGTACAAACCACTATGGTGCAACTGCTGATGGTATTGTTATGGCTTATAGAGCAGGGGTAAAGTTAAGGTTTATGGATTCAGTACAATATCATCCAACAGGTGTTGTTTTCCCTGAACAAAATGTGGGATTGCTTATAACTGAAAAGGTAAGAGGATTAGGTGCTACATTAGTCAATAAATATGGGCAAGAGTTTGTTTTCCCATTAGAGCCAAGAGATGTTGAATCAGCCTGTATAATAAGGGAGTGTACAGAAAGAGGAAATGGGGTAGTTACACCAACTGGTAGGGTAGGAGTTTGGCTCGATTCACCAATGATAGATATGCTTGAAGGTGAAGGCACAGTTAAAAGAGAACTCCCTGCAAAATATATACAATTCATACGTCATGGAATTGATATATCAAAAGAACCTATGTTAATATTCCCTACAGTTCACTACCAAAATGGTGGTTTATGGATGGATGAGAATGCAGCAACAGAAATACCTGGCTTATATTCTGCTGGTGAGGTATCGGGTGGTGTACATGGCAGAAACAGATTAATGGGTAATTCACTTTTAGATATTTTAGTATTTGGTAGGCGAGCCGGTCTATCAGCAGCAGACTATGCAGCATCATACACCCCTAAAAGACTCACCCTTGAACATGTTATTAAATATGAAAAAGAATTAGAAGAAGCAGGCATAAAAACAGATAGAATCTCTCCAATGATTTTACCTAATTACATCCGTGAAGAAGTAAAAGCAAGAGAAAAAACATCAAGATACTTCGGAACACTAAGATAAGATTTATAAGTAAAAAGCTATACCTGTTAAAACTCATAACAGGTATAGCTTTTTAGAGCTTAATATTTTTTCTTGGTATGTTAAACACTTAGCTAATATTTTTTTAATATTGACAGTAATGGTGGGATGCATTTTTACAAAAATGAAATTTGTTAAAAGTTTTTTAAAAATTATAATAGCGATATGAGGTCTTTATTTGAGAACATAAAAACACCTTTACTTGTTATTGATTAAAAAAAAATTTTGTTTATTTTTCAGAAAAGGCAGAAGAGATTCTTAATATTAAAAAGCTTAGCAGAAAGCTAAAAAATTTATTGGAAAATATATCACCAGAGAGTATATCTATAATAAATGGGCCGTTTTTGATTTATGGTTGTTTGTTAATTCTTAATAATAAGAGGTATACATTTTACCTTTTGAAATATTTGAAGAAAAAATTGTTGTCAATACAATTATAAAAGATTTAGTGTCAATAATTGAGAATACCTATGATGGTTTGTATATCACAGATGGCAATAAAAATACATTAAGAGTAAACCAAGCTTATGAAAGAATAACAGGTATAAAAAGAGAAGAAGCAGTTGGAAAAAATATGAGGTAACTTGTATCAAATGGTGTGTATAATCGTTCTGTTACATTAGAAGTTCTTGAAAAAAAAGAAAGTTATAACATTTATTCAAGAGGTTAAAACAGGTAAAAAAGTAATTGTAACAGGTAACCCAATTTTTAATGAGAAAGGAGGAATATAAAAAGTTGTTACAACAGTTAGAGACATAACTGAATTTGTTGAGTTAAAAGATAAGCTTCACGAAAGGGAGTTAGAGCTTAATTGTTATAAAGAGGAACTTGAAAAATTTAAGACTTATGTGGAAGCAGATATTAATTTTGTCACTGTTTCAAAGGCTATGAATAATCTCATAGAAACAGCTTATAAAGCAGCACATTTTGATTCTAACATTTTGATAACAGGTGAATCTGGAATTAAGAGCAATAGCAGAGGTTTATTTGTGTGATGATGTAAAGGAGAATTTATTAATGATTCTGTTAAAGCGTGGTATCAAGTAATGAACTTAGATTGATTTTATTTAAAAAAATAGACTTTGATTTTTACTCTTTATATTAAGTCCAGTGGTTAAAGAATCACTGGACTTAATATGATATCAAGAATCTATTTTTATGTAGTCATTATAGATACTTCTTAATAAAGCTCTTTAGCTAAAGTTTCTAAACAAAGATGCGAGGGATTTTGTAGAGACGATAAAACTACAAAAGGGAAAACTTTATGAAGATGTGGTAGTAAAGCTTATAAATTATATAGATGCAACAAAGGATGAGATACTTTTTGGTCTTGAGTGGCTACAAAGGCAGGTGACATCGAAAGATATAATGATGATGTTCATTGCGGTTCATGGTATAAATGACCCTTCAGGTATTTATTCCTTTTTACCTGTTAATGCAGACTTAGAGAAGCTAAAAAGGACAGGTGTTGCCTATTTATGATATTTAAACCACATGGTAAGTCTTATCAGATTTTCCAATAACGGTTAAGCAAACAATCATAAAAGCTCAATATATTTCAATGTGATTGACACCTGAACAAAAGTTCAGTATAATATTTTATATGTTAGAGGTAAATGACAAGATTAGGGTAGCAACTATATTTGGCAATGGGAAGGTAGATCCTGTTTGGTTTGAGTGGAAAGGAAGGAAGATACGGATTGAAAAGATTTCGTATCGTTGGAAGGAAAAGGAAGGTTCTTGTGTATACATGCATTACTCTATCATATCTAACGGCACTTTATATCATATTATTTGGGATAGAGAAAGAATGGAATGGTATTTGAAGGAGATAGGGGATGATGTTTTATGATTCTTCATGTTGATATGGATGCTTTTTTTGCTTCAATAGAACAAGCAGCTAATCCTTTTTTGAAGGGGTTACCTGTTGCTGTAGCGGGAGCCAAAAAGAGGTCTGTTATAACTACAGCATCATATGAAGCAAGGAAGTATGGAGTTAAAACAGGGATGACGGTTGTAGAGGGGTTAAAACTTTGTCCTGTGCTTAAAGTAGTTATTGCAGATTTCAAAAAATATGAAGCTACATCAAGGGAAATTATGGAAATACTTGGCAAGTATGGTTTGTTAGAAGTATATTCTGTGGATGAGGCTTTTTTAGATATAGGACTTGCAGATCCAGAAAAGGTTACAATTTCTTTTAAAAAAGAAATTAAGGATAGGTTTGACATAACTTGTTCGGTAGGTGTGGCTAAAAATAAGGTTCTTGCTAAATTAGCAAGTGGACTTGAAAAGCCTGATGGTTTTTTTGTTGTTAATGATGTTAAAGACGTTTATGATGTGCCTGTGAGTGAGGTTTGTGGTATTGGTAAGAAAACGGTTCGAAAACTTGCACTTGTTGGTATTGTTACTATCCGTGATTTTGTAAATGCTCCACTTCATGTGATTAAAAGTATAATGGGCATAAATGGTGTAAGGTTATTTTATATTTTGAAAGGTGAAATTAAGGATTATGTTAATCCTGTTCCCGATAAACCTAAATCAATTGGGAATAGCATGACCTTTGATAGAGATCTTTTTCACAAAGCTGAGATAGAAAAGGCACTTTTTCAACTTGCTGAAAAGGTAGCTTTTAGGCTTAGAAAGGAGATGTTAGAAGGTAGGCATATATCTCTTATAGTTAGATATAAAGATTTTGAAACTTTTTCTTTACAATATAGACAAGAAATGCCTGTTTATGATGAAAAGGAAATTTTTAGTATTGTGAAAAAGCTTATATCAAGTATTGAGCTTGTTAAACCTATAAGATTGCTCGGTATATCAGTTAGTGATTTATCACCAGCAATACAACAAAGATTATTTGATAGAAATCTTTATGAGCGGTACAAAGTGATAGATAAAATAAGAGAAAGATGGGGCTTTAATGCTATAACATGGGGGATTGTCAAAGATAAATATTTACACAACAAACCAATATCGCCTGCATGGAGGCCTGAAAAGATATGTTAACGGAAAAAAGAAAGAAGATACTGGAATACGTAAAAGAGTATTTTTTTCGTTCTGAAAGGTGTCCCACGGTTAGAGAAATATGTAGCCACTTTAACTTAAAATCAACAAATGGTGTATATGAGCATCTTAAGGCTTTAGAAAGAGAAGGGTATATTGTAATAGACAAAAATAAAGCTCGAGGAATTAGGCTTATAAGAAAAGAGGAGGGGATGCCTATATTGGGTGTTGTGTCTGCTGGTGAACCTATATATCCTGTAGTTGAGGAAGGTGAGTATTTAGGTGAAGAGCAAAAGTTTATTAAAGGCAATTTTTTGTTAAAAGTAAAAGGGGATAGTATGGTCAATGCAGGTATTTATGATGGGGATATGATTTCAATTGATGTAACTCAAAGTGTTAGTAATAATGATATTGTTGTTGCAGTGGTAGATGGAGAAGTTACGTTAAAAAGGATAAGATACAATAAAGACGAGGCATGGCTTATGTCAGAAAATCCAGCATATAAGCCAATAAACTTGAAAAACAGAAACTTTTATATATTAGGTAAAGCAAAAATGTTGATTAGGAAACTATCTTAATCACTTTTTATTTTTCACTTTTTTACCAACAGCTTCATTATATGTTTGCCAATCTTTTAAAAACCTTTCAAGGCCAATATCAGTTAGGGGATGGTTTATTAACTGCTTTATAGTTGAGAATGGTATTGTAGCTATGTGTGCACCTAAAAGTGCAGCTTCTACTACATGCATAGGATTTCTAACACTTGCTACAATGACTTCTGTATCAAAGCAATAATTATCATAAATTGTTAAGACCTGTTCAATAAGTTCCATACCTTTTTGGGATATGTCGTCAAGTCTACCTATAAAAGGACTTGCATAAGTTGCACCTGCTTTTGCAACAAGTAATGCCTGTGCTGGTGAAAAGATAAGTGTTGCATTTGTTTTAATGCCTTCAGACGTTAGTTTTTTTATAGCTTTTAGTCCTTCATTTGTGGTTGGTATTTTAATAACTGCGTTATCGCCTAATTTTGCATATTTTTTCGCTTCTTTTACCATACAATTGGCATCAGTAGCTGTGACTTCAATACTTACAGGCCCCGGTACAAGTTTTAGGATTTCTGTAACCAGCTCTAAAAAAGGTTTTTTTTCTTTTGCAATAAGCGTGGGATTTGTAGTAACACCATCAACAAGACCTAACTCTAATCCTATTTTTATTTCTTCTATGTTTGCTGTGTCAATAAAAAATTTCATATTTTCTCTCCTCTGTGGTAAAATCTCTAAAATATACGAATAAATATATTATGATAAAAAAAACAAAAAATGTTAACAAGAATTTGCAATGAAAAAAGAAACTTTTATTGTTGAAAAGCTCCATTGTGCATCTTGTGTTGCAAGAGTGGAAGAAAAACTAAAATCTATTGACGGTGTTATAAGTGTTTCTGTAAATCTTGCAACAAAAACAGCTTATGTTGAATATGATGAAAAGAAAGTAACACCATTCGAGATGAAAGAAGCTGTTGATGCTTTAGGGTATGTCTTTAAAATTGTAAATACAAAAACTGTAGTTATAAAGGTTGGTGGGCTTCATTGTGCTTCTTGTGTTGCAAAACTTGAAAGTGCTTTAAAAAGCAAAGAAGGTATATTAGAAGCAAGTGTTAATTTATCAATGAACAAAGCCTTTATAACATTCGACAAAAATATTGTTTCAGAAAAAGATATACATGACATTATTAAAAAAGCGGGTTATGAACCACTCGAATCAATCGATACAGAAGGTGAGGTGATAGAACTTAAGAAAAAAAAGCAAAATTTTATCTTTTCGGCTCTTTTTGCATTTCCACTTCTAATCATTACTATGTTAGATCATTTTGGAGTTTATAGATTTTTTACTAATGAAAAGTTATATGCGTTGATACAATTTATCTTATCAACACCTTTATTATATTTTGGAAGAGAGTTTTATATTAATGGTGTTCGTACTCTTATAAAATCTGGCACATCAACAATGGATACTCTTGTAGCTTTAGGAACTGGTACTGCCTATTTTTATAGTGTTTATGAAACAATAGTTATTTTTACAACTACCGATGCAATGGCTTCTCATCTTTATTATGAAACATCAGCAGTTTTAATAACATTTATCTTGCTCGGAAGGTATTTGGAAGCGATTGCAAAAGGTAAAACATCAGAAGCTATTAAAAAGCTTATAAAACTTATGCCTTCTCATGCAGTTGTAATAAGAGATGGTAAAGAAATTGAATTGTCAATAAATGAAGTTAAGGTAGGGGATTTAATATTAGTTAAATCTGGGCAAAGAATTCCCGTTGATGGTATTGTTGTTGAAGGATATTCTTCTGTTGATGAATCAATGATTACAGGAGAAAGCATTCCCGTAGAAAAGAAGATAGGTGATAGAGTAATCGGAGGAACAATTAATGGCAATGGGAGCTTGATTTTTAAAGCATCTTCCGTTGGTAAAGATACAATGTTAGCTCAAATTATAAGACTTGTTGAAGAAGCTCAAGCCTCAAAAGCACCAATACAAAAGCTTGTTGATAAGATAAGTGCTGTTTTTGTACCTGTTATTTTTATTATAGCTTTGGTTAGCTTTTTTGTATGGAAGTTTTTTGGTTTTGATACCTACACCGCAACAAAAGCATTTATCTCTGTTTTGATTATAGCCTGTCCCTGTTCTTTAGGACTGGCAACACCTACAGCAATCATAGTAGGTACAGGACTTGGTGCAGAAAGGGGTATTCTTTTTAAAAATGCTGAAATTCTTGAAAAATTATCCAATGTAGATGTAATTGTCCTTGATAAAACTGGAACATTAACATATGGTAAACCTGAAGTTGTAGATATTAAAATATTTGACATAACTGAGCATGAATTTTTAAAAATTATTGCTTCTATTGAAAGACTTTCTTCACATCCCCTTGCAGATGCTGTTTTAAGAAGATATGGTGAGGGTACTTTTTACGAAGTCAAAGATTATGAAAATTTTCCAGGTAAGGGGATTAAGGCACGTATTAACGATAAAATATATTATGCTGGAACATTAGATTTTCTTAGTCAAGAAGGTTTTAGTATTGATAAAAAAATGTTTGATAAATATTTTGTAGATGGTTATTCTTTAATCATCCTTGGAGAAAACTGTCAAAAAAATAAGCGTATAATTGGATTTGCTGTGATAGCAGATGTTATTAAAAATGATGCCTTTGAATTTGTAAAAAAAATAAAGAGTCAAAATATTGAATTATATATGGTTTCAGGTGATAATGAAAAAGTTGCACATGCTGTAGCGAAAAAACTTGGTATTGATAGATATAAAGGAGAGGTTTTACCAGAAGGCAAATTTGAAATTATTGAAAATATAAAAAAAGAAGGTAAGATAGTAGCAATGGTCGGTGATGGTATTAATGATGCCCCTGCGTTATCTTACGCAGATATTGGTATTGCTTTTGGTTCTGGCACAGATATTGCAATAGAAACAAGTGATATTGTGTTAATAAAACCAGATTTAATGAATATTGTGAAAGCAATTCATTTGAGTAGATTAACTAAGAACAAAATAAGACAAAACCTTTTTTGGGCATTTATATATAATACTTTGTGTGTCCCAATAGCAGCTGGCATCCTATATCCCTTTTTCAAGATAACATTAAACCCAATATTTGCTGGTGTTGCAATGGCAATGAGTTCTGTCTCTGTTGTAACTAATTCATTACTTATGAAAAGAGCTTTTAAATGGCAATAAAGAAATCTACTATTAAAAATCTTCAAATAACTGATATTTTTGAGCTTGAACATTTAAAAAATCTTACAGTTGATTTTTCTAAAAGATTTAGTTTTTGTGCTTTTATTTTGAATTATAGGGCCAAATTAGTTGTTGAAAAAAGCTTTATTCCAGAATATTGTCAAAAAATTTTGAAAGATGAAAAAAAAGCTTTGCAATGTTTTAATGATACAAAAACGAGATTGCAAGAAAATGTTTTAGTAAAAAAATGTTGGGCTGGTTATAACAAAATTGTAGTTCCTATAAAGTTTTTTGGTAAAAACATAGGTTATTGGGTTACCTGTGGTGTTCCAGATAATGTTGATGAGAAACTAATCTATTCGATAGGTAATCTTATTGAAAATTTTATATCAAATTTTATGAAGACCTATGAAAACTGGTGGATAGAAAGGGAAAAAATAATAAATGTATTAAACGGCCTTATATCCCAGCTTGATTTAGAAACACTTTTGCAAAAAATAGTTTCGGCTGCAACTGAACTTTTAAAAACAGATAGAACTACACTGTTCATTTTTGATGGTGAAAAACTTGTTAGTAAAATTGCTGAAGGGCTAGATATGGAAATCTCGCTACCTTTAGGAGAAGGCATTGCGGGTAGATGTGCAATCGAGAGGAAGATTTTTGTTGTTGATAAGGTAACCACTAATACGAAAGTTAGCAATATCGTAAAAGATTATGAAGTTAAAAACTTAATTTGTGCTCCTATTATTTTTAAAAGAAAACTTCTTGGTGTTATAGAGTCATTTAATAAAAAAGGTATGTTTACTGCCAAAGATAGATATTTGATTGCATATCTTGCTGATGCAATAGCCATAGCATTAAACAATGTTCAGAGTTTTATGGCATTAGAAAGGCTGTCCATATTGGATCCATTGACAAAGCTTTATAATAGAAGTTATTTTGTAAAAACCCTTGAAAAAGAGATTATGCGTTTAAACAGATATGGTGGTGATCTTTCTATTATGTTTATTGATCTTGATGACTTTAAAAAACTAAATGATGAGTTTGGACATACCGTCGGTGATATAGTTTTAAAAGAGTTTGCTAATTTAATTAAAGACAGCCTAAGAGATATCGATATTGCAGCAAGATTCGGTGGTGAAGAGTTTGTAATAATGTTACCAAATACTAATAGAGAAGGTGCTTATATTACAGCAAAAAGATTACAAGAAAAGATTAAAACAACTCCACTTGCTGGGCATAATATTAGCGCAAGTATTGGAATAGCTTGTTACTATAGAGGATTAAATGCAAAAAGCCTAATTGAAAGGGCAGACAAAGCTATGTATAGGGTTAAAAAAACTCAGAAAGGAAGCATTATATTCTGGGATTAAACATATAATTGAAAAAATCTACAAACAAATCAACAGGTTTTTTTTGAGTTGATTTTAAATCTTTATCTATCTCAAAAAGCTTCAAATATAGCGATTTTAAAAATAGTGTATCATAGTTTTTAACGGTTTGGTAACACTGAAAAAGATAGTATGGGTGCTGATTGAAAAAACTGCTTCCTGAATAAAGTACCCTTTCTTTTTGTTCATTTATTAGAACTTGAAACATAGCATAATCTTTTATATTTCTATTTTCGAAAAACTCATTTAAAATGATTCCATTTTTAATCATGTTTCTTAAATAGCCTGCAAGTTTTATAAAATCTTGTTTTGTCTGTATAGGATTTATGACAATGGAGATAATTTTCTCAATATTTTTTTCTTTAATGTATTGTGAGAGTAGTTTAGAATCTGCAAGTACTACATCTTCAAAGGCTATACGAATATGTTCTTCTTTTATTGTATCTTCATCATAAACTAGTAAAAATAACTTCTCTAAATGTTTTTTATATGACTGAGTTTCATAAGCGAGTTCCTGAAGTAATAATAAATCATCGGGAGAAATATTTTTTTTGTGAGTTTTTAACATCTCGTTGATTGTACTATCAATTATTTTTTTAAATTCAAGAGAGTCTTTCTTTAATTGTGATTGTTCAAATGTCTTTGAAATTTTAAATAGTTCTTTAAAAACTTTTTTCCTTTTATCATAACTGCTTGCAGTTATTAAAAGATAATTACCTTCAGGTATTTGATTTATCAAATCATTAAAATCAAGATGCAAAGTTTTTTCAGGCAATCTTTCTGGTAGTTCGAACTTTTTTAAAAGTTCAACACAGAAGTCAGTGGAATCGATAAATGATTCAAAAAACTTTTTAACTAATAAGAAGTTTAACTTCAGGTTATTATAATCATGTTCAGAAATATCAATAGATTGTAGTGCTGTAAGTAAGAGGTGAAAAGCTTTTTCTAAATCTCCAGACGTATAGCATTCTAAAGCATTTTCTAATATATCTTTAGTGCTTTTTTCTGTGCTAAAAATGTCGGTTTCTTCTACAACAAGAAAGCGTGGTGTTCCGAAAAGAGAATAAGTTTTTATTTGTTCGAATATTTTTTGCCAATCATGCTTGCCTGCTGGGATAAACTCAACAATTTCTTTGAAATCATGCTTACCAGTGATTGAAGATACGATAAAATTAATCTTTTCCTTTTGAAATTCTTTATCGCCAAGAATAACGAATATTTTTTTACTTTCTTCTTTTTTCACAAATTTTCTACAACCAAGTCTCCTACTTGTGATGTTGAATATCCCATCTTACCTGCAGAAAGGCTTTTCAATTTAGTTGAGATAACTTTAATCACAGCATTTTCAATTCTTGTTGCTGCTTTATCTTCATTCAAATAGCGTAGTAACATTTCGCCTGCAAGAATACAAGCAATAGGATTTATAACACCCTTACCGGTATATTTTGGAGCTGAACCACCAATAGGTTCAAACATTGAAAGTCCTTGTGGGTTTATATTGCCACCTGCTGCTACTCCCATACCACCCTGTATCATTGCACCAAGGTCAGTGATTATGTCTCCAAACATATTGTCAGTCACTATAACATCAAACCACTCAGGGTTTTTTACCATCCACATACAACAAGCATCAACATGGACATAATCAGTTTGTATGTCGGGATATTCTTTTGCAACTTCATAAAAGGTCCTCTCCCATAAATCAAAGGCATAAGTCAATACATTTGTTTTGCCACAAAGGGTTAATTTCTTTTTTTTGTTTCTTTTTCTTGTATATTCAAAGGCATATCTAATACATCTTTCGACGCCTTTTCTTGTATTTATTGATTCTTGAATAGCTATCTCGTCAGGAGTACCTTTTTTCAATACACCTCCTGCACCTGCATATAATCCTTCTGTATTTTCCCTAATTACTACAAAATCGATATCTTCTGGTTTTTTGTCTTTTAATGGGCAATCAACATTAGGATAAAGCTTTACTGGCCTTAAATTTATATATTGGTCAAGTTCAAACCTAAGTCTAAGCAATATTCCCTTTTCTAATATACCTGGTTTAACATCGGGATGTCCTATAGCACCGAGATAAATAGCATCAAAACCTGATAGCTGTTCTTTAAAATTTTCCGGCAATGTTTCACCAGTTTTAAGATAATGTTCACCGCCCCAATTAAAGTATGTAAAAGAAAAATCGATTCCTTCTTTCTCACCAACTGCCTTGAGTACTTTTACACCTTCATTTATAACTTCAGGACCTGTACCATCACCAGGTATTACGGCTATTTTATAGTTTTTTCTTTGCATTTGCGTGCTCCTACGAGAGGTCGTTTAAAAAAAAAGAATGCCGAGGGACGGAATCGAACCATCGACACGAGGATTTTCAGTCCTCTGCTCTACCGACTGAGCTACCTCGGCATAAAACCACTATTTGAACTATTGTGGTTTGTGAGTTTAGATTATAATAATTTATGGTTTTCCTGTCAATAGTTAGAATTTAAATTTTTATTTGCAACGTCTTTTATCGAAATGTAAGATATTAAAAAATTTAGCAAAATTTAAAATTGAAATGAGTATTTTTATTTATAGAAAAGGTGCTCTTGGCGACACTTTATCTTTTATACCCTTATTGTTTTTACTAAAAAAAACTTATTCTACTATTTATTTTGCTGGCAACTATTTATACAGGGCTATTTTTGAAGATTTGGATTTTATTAAGTTTATTGATGCAGATTCGAAAATTGTATTTGATTGTATTTACAAAAGACATCACTCATATTTTCAGGATGTAAAGAGATTTGTTTTTTTTACTAATGACATTTTAGAAGAGAGTCACAATAGATATTTTTTTAGGGCATTACCTGAAAAAAGCTGGTTTTATAAGTACCCCTTCGAATGCTTAAATTTAGATTTCAATGATATATACATTACAATGCCTGTAAATTACTATTCTGAATTTGAATGGTTAATTAAAAGTAGATATGTAGTAATTCATCCAGGTAGTGGTGGACTAAAAAAAATTTGGCCTATAGAATATTTTTTCGAAGTTGAGAAGTATTTAGATGATTATGGTATTAAATGTATATACCTTCTGGGCGAAGCTGAGGAAAAATACTTGCCTCTGATGAAAAACAAACTATTTTTTTATAATCTTTCTTTTAAAAAAATCATTTTTTTGCTAATATATGCAATTACATATGTAGGATGCGATAGTGGTATTAGCCATTTGGCAGGTATATTAAATGTACCCGGATTTGCTTTATTTGGACCATCTTCAAAAATTATATATAGGCCTTGGGGAAAGATGAAAGTTATAAAAAGTGAAACCAACAAAATTGAAGATATAAAACCAGATAAAGTCATAAAAGTGTTAGGGGGAGTGCTTGAAAACAGAAAATCTTAAAATTTACATTGTTTCTGATGCGACAGGTGAAACTGCAGAGAAGGTCATTTTATCAGTTTTAGCTCAATTTAAAGGTGATTCTGTGGAAATACAAAAATTTGGTAAGGTTTCAACACCTGAGGAAATAAAAGAAATTATTAAAAAAGCTGTATACGCAAATGCTTTTGTAATATATACCTTTGCACAAAAATGGTTAAGAAATTTAATGATAAGGGAAGCAGAACTTCATAAAGTGTATGCTTATGATTTAATTGGTCCTTTAATGGAAAGGTTTTCTCAATATTTATCAAAAAAACCTCAAGAAAAACCGGGTGCTCAACATATAATGAATGCGGAATATTTCAAAAGAATTGAAGCCATAGAATTTACAGTCAAACATGACGATGGTCAAAATCTTGAAACAATATACGGCGCTGATATTGTCTTGATGGGGGTTTCTAGGACATCTAAAACACCACTTTCTGTTTATCTTTCTCATGAAACATGGAAAGTAGCAAATATACCAATTGTTGTTAATGTTGAATACAATATTGACTATAAAAAATTATCAGGCAGGATTGTAGGATTGACCATTGATCCAGTATACTTGGCGGATATAAGAAGGGAAAGGTTAAAAATTATAGGTAATAATATGAATAGTGAGTATGCGAATCTAAAGAATGTATATGAAGAAATAAATTATTCTATGAATTTCTTCAAAAAACATAAAATCCCCGTTGTTGATGTTACGAAAAAATCTATAGAAGAAACAGCTTCGGAAATCCTAAAAACACTTAAAATGGACAAAATAAAAATTTAGGAGATAAACATGGGCAAAGGTACAAGAAGACAAGAACTTAGAAGAAGAAGACATAGAAGAAAAAAAGCTCTTAAACTTAGAGAGAAAATGAAGCTAATGGGCAATACATCTGAACAACAAAAAGCCTAAGAAATAGGCATAATTTCTTTAATGCTGCATAAATTATCAGCACATTTTTATCTAAATTTCTTTTTTTATTGGCCCAATCTTTGCTTAACAAACAATCACATCTTTTTAAAAGAGGGGGGTTGATTGTGCTTTTTAGACCTGTAAGTCAAGCTTTCTATGAGTTTTATGTAAAAAGGGATAAAGATAGGTGTATTCAATGTAGGGTATGTGAAAGGCAATGTTCTTATGAAGTACATTCTTATGATGCAAAAGAAAATGTTATGAATGCTGATCACCCAAAATGCGTTGGTTGCAGAAGATGTGAATATATGTGTCCAACAGATGCATTGAAGATTACCTTGAATGAATCAACTTTTAGACCAAATGAATTATGGACTAATTTTCATCGCATGGCAATAATTAAACAAAGAGAGACCGGTGGTATTTTATTGACAGGGATGGGAAATGATAAGCCATACAAAATATTCTGGGACCACCTTTTGATAGATGCCTGTCAGGTTACAAATCCATCTATAGATCCCTTAAGAGAACCGATGGAGCTTAGAACATATTTAGGATCCAAACCTGATAAGCTTGAGTTAGAAGAAAAAAAAGGCAAACTAAAACTTAAAACAAAAATTACACCTCAACTTAAACTTGAGTATCCAATCATGTTCGGTGCTATGTCCTACGGTGCTATTAATTTGAATGTCCATATGGCTATGGCAATTGCGGCAAAAGAATTGGGGATTTTGTATAATACAGGTGAAGGTGGGTTGCATAAAAGTTTATATGAATATGGGCCGTGGACAATAGTTCAGTGTGCTTCAGGTAGGTTTGGAGTTCATGCTGAATATTTAAATGCAGGTGCTGCAATTGAGATAAAAATAGGACAGGGTGCAAAACCAGGTATAGGGGGTCATTTACCAGGCGAAAAAGTAACAAAGCCGATATCTGAAACAAGAATGATTCCAGAGGGCAGTGATGCACTTTCGCCTGCACCTCATCATGATATTTACTCAATTGAAGATTTACGTCAGCTCATTTATGCCCTGAAAGAAGCAACAGATTATACAAAACCAGTAAGTGTAAAAATTGCTGCAGTACATAATTCAGCAGCAATAGCAAGTGGTATTGCAAGGGCTGGTGCAGATATTATTGTTATTGATGGTTTTCGTGGTGGAACAGGTGCATCACCAACAATAATCAGAGACCACGTAGGTATTCCTGCAGAACTTGCATTAGCAGCTGTTGACCAAAGACTTAGGAATGAGGGGATAAGAAACTCTGTATCTATAGTAGTTTCTGGTGGTATAAGAGGAAGCGCGGATGTTTTAAAAGCAATAGCGTTAGGTGCAGATGCAGTTTATATTGGAACTGCAGCTTTGCAAGCGGTAGGATGTACTGTTTGCCAGAGATGTTATACTGGAAAATGTCCATGGGGTATAGCTACAAATGATCCATACCTTGCAAAAAGAGTTAATCCTGAAATTGCTGCTGAACAGCTTGTAAATTTAGTAAGGGCATGGGGACATGAAATACAGGAAATATTAGGTGCGCTTGGTATTAATGCTATAGAATCATTGCGTGGAAATAGATTAAGACTAAGAGGTATTGGATTGACTGATAGAGAGATGGAAATACTTGGTGTATTACCAGCTGGTGAATAAAAAACTATTTTCAGGAGTTATAAAATGAGTATTAAAAGGGTTTATCCTCGAGAAGAGTTTTGTATGGGATGCAGGCTTTGTGAAGTGGCCTGTATTACAGTTCATTCTGAAAGCGGTGATACTATAAAGGCATATAAAAAAGAGTTTCCAAGAGAACCTTCAAGAATATGGTTTGAAGAAAAAAAGCCTGAATGCTTTTCTTTTATGTGCAGACATTGTGATGAACCTGATTGTTTAGAAGCATGCATTAGCGGTGCTATAACAAAAGATCCAGAAACAAGCATAGTAACAATTGATGAAGATATTTGTGTTGGTTGCTGGTCTTGTATTATGGCATGTCCCTATGGCGCTTTAAAGAAAAAAGTGAGAAAAGACAATAAAATGGTCTCAACTAAATGTGATCTTTGCATTGGTAGAGGTATTAATCCTGCTTGCGTCCAGGCATGTCCAAATAGGGCTCTTGTTTTTAAATAAAAAACTTTAAGGAGTTTTATGATGATTACAATTATTGGAAATTCTGTTGCTGCAATTGGTGCTATAGAAGCAATAAGAAAGGTTGATAAAGAAATACCAATAACTGTTATTTCAAAAGAGCCTTATATTGCATATGGCAAACCAGTAATTTCAGATTTCCTTAAAGGAAAAGTAAAAGAAGAAAAATTGTTATCTTATAGAAGACAAGGATTTTATGAAAAAAATAATGTTAAGCTAATTCTTAATGAAGAAATTGTAAGTATAGAACCTGAAAAGAAAAAAGTAATTGCAAAATCAGGTAATGAGTATACTTACAAAAAGCTTTTAATTGCAACAGGTGGTGTACCTTTTATACCACCATTTAAAGGCAAAGATTTAAAGAATGTTTATACTTTTACTACTCTTGATGATGCTAAAAAATTACTTGAAGTTAGCAAAAACATAAAAAAAGCAGTAATTATAGGTGGTGGTTTGATTGGCTTAAAAGCTGCAGAAGGGCTACATGCTCAAGGTGTGAAAGTTTCTATTATAGAATTAATGGATCGCATTCTTTCACTCGCTTTTGATAAAGTTTCTGGCAGTATTGTAGAAAATAGAATGACAGATGTAGGAATAGATATTTATACAGAGGCTTCGACTGAAGAAATACTTGATGATGGTACTGGTAGCGTAAGAGGGATAAGACTTAAAGGTGGTAGAGAGATAGAAGGTGACATAGTAGTGGTTGCAATTGGTGTTGTACCTAATGCACCGTTTGCAAAATCAGCAGGTATTGAAATGAATCGAGGTATTTTAGTTGATGAACATATGGAAACAAATATTAAAGACATATACGCAGCTGGTGATGTCGCGGAAGCAAAGCAGTTTTTATATGAACAAAAAATGCTATTACCAATTTGGCCTGATGCTTATAAACAAGGAAGGGTAGCTGGATACAATATGGTTGGTGTTGAAAGGATATATGAAGGTGGACTATCAATGAACTCTATAGAACTCTTTGGGATATCTACAATATCTGCAGGTGTTCATACACCTCAAAATCCTCAAGGTTATGAGTTTCTGATTGATTTAAATGAGAAGCAGTATAGGTACAGAAAGATTGCATTAAAAGATAATAAAGTAGTTGGATTTATTTTTGTAGGTGACATAGATAGAGCAGGTATTTTTGTGGGGTTAATAAGAGATAAAGTTGACGTTTCAACTTTCAAAGATAAATTGTTAAAAAAAGACTTTGGATTTATAGAGTTACCATATGAATTGAGACAGGAAAGATTCTGGAAGAGGTTTCTAGAAGTCAAAGATGCTGCTTGTATTGAAAGAATTTGTCCACAATACACCCCAGAATATACATTAAGTGATAGTGAGGTGATAGATGGTGAATAAGCAAAGGTATAAAGATCCAAAGGATATTTCAAACTGTGGTCTTTGTGGTTTTATTAACAAAGACAAAAAGCTTGTTAGTGGTGAGACAATTGTAAAAGGTATAGCAATACAGCATGATAGAGGAAACGGATTAGGTGGAGGATTTGCAGCTTATGGTATTTATCCAGATTTTAAAGACTACTATGCGTTGCACCTTATGTGTGACGATGATATTGCTATGAGTAAAGTTCAAGAGTTTTTGGAAACTGTAGTGATAATAAAACATAGTGAACCAATTCCTACACGCAAAACAAAAGCTATTCTTTCCCATCCAAAACTAAAACGTTTTTTTGTAAAGCCCACAGGGAAGATGGAAGATTATGAAAGATTTGGTGTTATAGAAGGGGAAGAAGATGATTATATAGTTCGGGTAATAATGCATATAAACGATAAAATTGATGGTGCCTATGTTTTTTCATCAGGAAAAAATATGGGAGCTTTTAAAGGAGTTGGTTTTCCTGAAGATATAGCTGAATTTTTCAGATTAGATGAGTATAAAGGTTATATATGGACTGCACATAATAGATTTCCAACAAATACACCTGGGTGGTGGGGTGGTGCTCATCCTTTTACATTACTTGACTGGTCAATAGTTCATAATGGCGAGATTTCATCTTACGGTATCAACAAAAGATATCTAGAGATGTTTGGTTATAAGTGCACACTTCTTACAGACACAGAGGTAGTTGCCTATTTACTTGATCTACTAATAAGAAAACACAGATTACCTATAAAAATAGCATGCAATGCATTAGCTGCACCATTTTGGAAGCATATAGACAGGATGGAACCTGATGAAAAAGAGATTTACACTGCAATAAGAATGGTCTATGGCAGTGCTTTATTAAATGGGCCTTTTGCTATATTATTTGCAAACAACAATGGTCTTGTTGGTATGAATGATAGAGTAAAATTAAGACCCTTAGTGGTTGGAACTTATGGGAACACAGTATATATGGGTTCTGAGATTTCTTCCTTAAAGGAAATGAATCCAAAAATTGAAAACATTTGGGCACCAAAGGCTGGAGAGCCCGTAATCGTTGAAGTTACAGAAAATGAAGTAAAATCCAAAAAGAAATCTAGGAGTTAGAAATATGGAAAAAGTTTTTGAGCTTGATGCTAATGGAATATATTACAGAGATTTGAATAAAAAAATAAGGGAACTTATATCAAAAGGCATTAAAAAGTTTATCTTAAAAAATGTAAATGGTCAGAGATATATTTTAGATGGGATTAGAGAACAAGTAGAAATGGATATTTATGGTGTACCAGGTCAAGATTTAGGTGCATTTATGGATGGACCTATCATTAGAGTATATGGTGATGGACAAGATGGTATTGCAAACACAATGGGAAATGGAAAAATTATAATTCATGGTATAGCAGGAGATGTTTGTGGTTATGGGATGAGAGGTGGAAAGTTATTTATAAAAGAGGATGCAGGTTATAGAGTTGGTATTCATATGAAGGAGTATAAAGACAAAGTGCCTGTTATTATAGTAGGTGGAAAAGCTGGTGATTTTTTTGGTGAATATATGGCTGGTGGTACATTAATAGTTTTAGGTATGTTTACAAGGAAGCCCAATGATCCTATTTGTGGTGATTTCTTGGGAACAGGTATACATGGCGGTAAAATATATGTAAGAGGTAAAGTTGATCCATATATGTGCGGAAAAGAATGCGGTTTTGAGATGATAAATCCAGAAAAAGATGAATACCTAAAAAACCTATTGAAAGAATTTGCAAAAGATTTTAATATGCCATTAAAAGAAATCATTGATTGTGAGTTTACCATGATTTGGCCAAAAACAAAAAGGCCCTATGGTAATTTATATGCTTATTAAAAGGAGACATTATGAAAAAAGTAGAAGCTATTATAAAACCATTCAAACTTGATGATGTAAAAGATGCGTTAAATGAAATAGGTGTTAAAGGTATTACTGTAACTGAGGTAAAAGGTTTTGGACGTCAAAAGGGACATACTGAGCTATATAGAGGTGCAGAGTATGTTGTGGATTTTTTGCCGAAGGTTAAACTTGAAATAATAGCTAAGGATGAAAATGTCCCCGCTATAATTGAAGCTATAGAAAAGGCAGCAAGGACTGGTAAGATAGGAGATGGTAAAATTTTTGTAACACCAGTAGAAGAAATAATTAGGATAAGAACAGGTGAACGTGGAGAGGATGCAATATAACTAACTTTTAATGCAAAAAAGACTTAGAAAGTATAGAAAAAGGCTAAAGAAAAAGTTTTTAATTTTAAGCAAAAGGTTTTTAAATCTTTTTTATAAATCATCAAAACCGCACATATCACGTGGCAATAAAGCAGTTTTAATACAATCTGGTCAGGAAGCTTTTAAAGTTTTTATTGATGCAATTGATAATGCAAAAGAGTACATATTTCTCGAATATTATATATTTCGTGATGACAAACACGGAAAAATTATTGCTGAACGATTAAAAGAAAAAGCAAAACAAAATGTAAAAGTTGTGTTAATTTATGATTATATAGGTTCAATTGATACAAAAAAAAGTTTTTTTGATGACCTTAAAAAAAACGGTATTATTGTTGTGCCTTTTAATCCAATAAAGCTTTTCAGTAACCCTTTCAATTGGGAAAAACGTAACCACCGTAAGCTTACTATCTTAGATAGAAAAAAAGCCTTTGTAAGCGGTTGGAATATTGGTAGTGAATACTTTGAAAATCATGATGAAGCTATGAGAGATGCAGGTGTTATTCTTGAAGGTCCTTGTGTTAAATATTTAGAAAAAATTTTTTTAAATACACTTGAAAAACATGGCAAAATTAAACTTAACCTCCCAAAGATATCATATCCACCGACCGGTAATGATGAGGTCTGGATAATTGAAAGTGGTCCTAACCATAAATTCAGAACAATATACAATGCCTATAGAGTTGCTATGCTAGGTTCGAGAAAAAAGATATGGATAGAAAACGCTTACTTTGTTCCAACACATAAGTTAAAAAAAATGCTTATAAATTCTGCAAAAAAGGGGATAGATGTTAGAATTGTATTGCCCGATAAAATTGATGTTCCTATTGTTAAATATGCATCTTATAACCACTATAAACCATTACTTCTTGGTGGTGTTAAAATTTATGAAAGAAGTGCTATGATACTACATTCTAAAATTGCAAGTATCGATGATATTTGGGTTACAATTGGTTCTGCAAATTTGCACCGCAGAAGCTTAGAAAAAAACTATGAACTAAATATTGTCATAATAAGTGAGAAATTTGGTAAAATAATGAGCGATTTTATCCTAGAAGATATTGAAAAAAGTAAAGAAATTTTATACAGTGATTGGGTAAAAAGACCATTTAGTGTAAAAGTTAAGGAAAAATTGGCCAACTTATTTTCGATATTCCTATAAAGGATAAATATGTCTAGCATTAGAGAGGAAATTGAAGAAAAAGAAAAGAAAATTTTATCACCATTCGCGACATTTAGTGCAAATACAAGAGGTAGAATAAAAAAAGAAAAAAAATGTCAAATAAGAACTGAATTTCAAAGAGATAGAGATCGTATAATACATTCAAAATCTTTTAGAAGATTAAGATATAAAACGCAGGTTTTTTTGGCACCAAAGGGGGACCATTATAGAACGAGGTTAACTCACACATTAGAAGTATCACAAATTGCAAGGGTAATTTCACGCGCTCTTGGTCTAAATGAAGACCTTACGGAGGCGATATCACTAGGTCATGATTTGGGACATACACCCTTTGGTCATGCAGGTGAAACAGTTTTGAATAAGCTTTTAAAGAATGGTTTCAGACATAATGAACAGAGTCTAAGAGTTGTTGATATCATTGAAAAAGATGGTAAAGGTTTAAATCTAACTTTTGAGGTAAGGGATGGTATATTAAAACACTCAAAAGGTAGGGGACCAATTTTTATAGAAGATAATACTCAAAAACCATTAACGCTTGAAGGAGAAGTAGTAAGAATTGCTGATTTAATTGCTTATCTTTGTCATGATCTTGATGATGCTTTAAGAGCAAAAGTTATAAAAGAATCACAAATTCCAAGAGATATTTTAAAATATTTGGGTAATTCACATAGTAAAAGAATCAATCACATAGTTAAAGATATTATTTACGAGACAAAAAAGTCTGAGTATAGCAGGATATCAATGAGCAAAAAAATGTATGAAATAGTTATTACTTTGCGCAATTTCTTGTTTAAATATGTTTATGAATCAGATATAGTTCATAGAGAGTTTTTAAAAGCAGAAAAAATACTTGAGCAATTATTCTATTTTTTCATGAAAAATGAAAAAGTTTTTTACAATATTGCTAGTCCTTTACATAGTGGAGATTTAGAGACTCAAGTTGCTGATTTTATATCTGGTATGACAGATAGGTATTCTCTGTTTTTGTATGAAAAGTTATTCTTGCCAGAACCATGGAATGTACTTTAAAACAATAAAAATAAAAAAATTCAACAAAATTTAAAAAAGTGTTGACAAATATTGCTTTATTAAATATACTAACAGTTCATACTTTAAGTGAAAAAGTGCGTTTAATTTAATGCTGGCGTAGCTCAATGGCAGAGCAGCTGATTTGTAATCAGCAGGTTGCGGGTTCGAATCCCATCGCCAGCTTATGTTAAATTGGAGGGATTCCCGAGCGGCCAAAGGGAACAGACTGTAAATCTGTCGGCGGATGCCTTCGGAGGTTCGAATCCTCCTCCCTCCACTATTAAAAGCGGGAATAGCTCAGGGGTAGAGCATCAGCCTTCCAAGCTGGTGGTCGCGGGTTCAAATCCCGTTTCCCGCTCTTTTTATGCTTTGCCCACGTAGCTCAGTCGGCAGAGCACGTCCTTGGTAAGGACGAGGTCACCGGTTCAATCCCGGTCGTGGGCTTAGGATTAGGAAGTATTTTTTTAGAAAGTGTTAGTTATAAAAAATTAAAAATTTTAGGAGGCATTATATGGCTAAGCAGAAGTTTGAGAGGAAGAAGCCGCATGTTAATGTAGGTACGATAGGGCATGTAGATCATGGTAAGACGACGTTGACGGCAGCGATAACGAGGGTTTTATCTACG
>Ga0272449_1001305_pt1 | contig 26172 bp, 21 predicted proteins | sample YNPCB0241_FD_198679 | JGI IMG/M metagenome (GOLD analysis project Ga0272449, IMG submission 198679) | Hot spring sediment microbial communities from Yellowstone National Park, WY, United States - YNP-CB-024-1 | ecosystem: Environmental > Aquatic > Thermal springs > Hot (42-90C) > Sediment... | reverse complement strand
TGATTGTTCCATCTTCGCCAACAGCCCAGCCATCATTAGCGCTAACCATAAATACTGAAGCAAGGGCGCTGGTTGTCGGGCTTGTTACTTTGTCCCAGTTTGTTCCGTTCCAGTGTATGATTGTTCCGTTCTCGCCTACTGCCCATCCGTTGTTGATGTCAACCATATGCACTGAGCAAAGATCGTTAGTTGTTGGACTTGTAACGACGTTCCATTCTGTTCCATTCCAATGTAGTATCCATCCGCCACGGCCTACTGCCCACCCATTATAGGCATCAATCATAAATACTGAGTAAAGGTCGACGTTCAGCAGTGGGCATGGAAAAACGTCCCAGTCCGTTCCATTCCAGCGGATTATAGTTGCATCGTCGCCTACCGCCCAACCGTCGTCAGCGCTAACCATGAAAACTGAAAAAAATCTCTTGGGTATTGGACTTGACCACTCTTGCAATGCAACATTTTGGGCGCATGCTATCGGCAAACTAACTGCTAACGCTGCCATCACAACAAATATGTTTATCCTTAAGACAATATTTCCCAACATTTTTGTTTCCAAGCATTATATACAATTTGAGTCTTATTTAATTTTAATCTCAGTAATGAGTGTGAATAAATCGTTTTTGCTAACGCCTATACGTTCATTGCGCTATTTGGATGAGAAAAAATAAGGGGGAATTGTTTCATATGTTTGTGTTAACTGTTTATGTGCCCCAGATTATGCCGAAGTTGTTGTTAATACTGTCGCAAATGTCTTTTACTGCCTCAAAGTTACCGTTGTTTAACAGTTCCTGCTCACTGTATTTAATTGCTTCTCCAATAGTCTCGAGCCCGTATTGTTGGTATATGAATTCAACTGATTGGTCGAGTCTAGTGTTCCATAGGAATACTTTCCTTGCTAGGTTAAGCCACACTGCAAATAATTGTTGTTCTGCTCGCATTTTCATGCTGTTTGGGCCTGTTGGTGTTTGCAGAATGTTGTAGGCGTTTTCCAGTATTTCCAGGTTGGTGATTGTTCCGTCGCCATTGTTGTCTTTGACGATTCTGCCTCTGAAATAGTCTGAGTTGGCGTCAATGAACCTTAGGTAAGAGATGAGCACATCTTGGGGTATCTGTGCGGTTCCTATACCCTTTATCTTCATGCCTGTTTTAGTTAGCTCGGTAAAGTACCAAACGTTTACTTGGTGTTTCCAGAATCCTATTGTCCTAACATCGCCGTACGCAGGGCTGGCTTCCCAGTTTGCTATTGCTGTTTTTGGCTTGTCCATGATTATCGGGTTGCTGAGTAGATCCCAGCCTGAAGCGTCACCAGACCAGCCGACGAAACCATATGCAACTCCGTCAGCGTAGTCCAAGCCTGCAAGCAGCACTGCATACGCAGTGTCGCCTTCGTCGTACCAGCCTTCACCGCCCGGCGTATCGTATGGCGAAACTACAGTCAAGTAGAATTGGAGAACGTAGTTTGCCGTAACGGTTTTAGCCTTGTCCATTAGCACAGTAGTTGTTGAGGTTGCTGGGTTAGTTATGCCCTCTCCCGTCCACCCGTTAAAGCGATAGCGTATGTCAGAGGCTGTGTAGACATATTCCAGTGTTGAGATTGAGGCGTATGTTCCCTGGTTATACCATCCTTCCCCAGACGGAGTTGTTATCCCGCTCGGATTAGTGGCTAATGTTAGGTAGAATTGCCGCGTATAGCTGACTGTGAAGGTTGCGCTTGTTTGTATCTGGAATGATGTAGGGTCTGTCGTGTAGAATCTTTCCGTAGTTGACACGTAGATTGGATTGTCGATGCTTAATGTTGTTCCAACGTCAACGTAGTCTGAAAACGTGTAGGCTGAGATGCTTCCCGTTTTCGTTACGCCGTTCTGGATGTAGTGAACCACGTTGGAAGCGCTTTCAAGTCCAGGCGTGTTTAATGTGACAAGCACTGGACCTGAACTTGTCAGTGTGAACGTGCCGCCTCCTGTGGTTGCGGTTGCTCTTTTCACGACAAGGTAGTATGTTCCAGTGTATGGAGCTGTCACCGTGATCTGCTCAGTGCCGCCCGTGGTTGCTGTTGTGCTGCTTGCTACTATAACTGGTTCTCCGTAGGCTGTGCCTGTGCCGTTGTAGAGGTATAAGTCGAAGTCTGCGCCTGCTGGAACGCTAAGCGTGAAAGTGTATCTGAAGCCTTTAACAAGCTGCACATTTCTTGCCCATGCGAGAGGTTGACCGAGCACTGATATGTCGGTCAGCGTTGGAGGTTTACCCAACGTGTATGTTACGGTCGTGCCTATTTCGTATGTTTTTAGGATGGCGTCTACGGCTGCGTCAAGGTTCATTCTGCCATAGCCCTCGTGGACGTCCTTGCCGCCTCTGTTAAGGGTTGGTGATGTTGCCGTGGTGCCTCCCTCTCGCAGGTTGGGATATGTTTCCGTGGCTGTCATTAGAAGAATCATTTTTGGCTGTAAGGCTTGAGTTCGTGTCCACTGCCAATTGGAGTAGCCTCCCATGGCTTGTTGGATGATGTTCACGGCGCCTGCAACAACTGGCGTACTCATGGATGTTCCTTGCATTGGAGCCGCATCATTCATCCACGTTTCTGTCGTCCAGTGGTTATCTGCCTCCTGATCGTTTGAGTCTGCGCTAAATAGTGGTACAGCATAGAAGCTGCCGCCTGGAGCTGCAATGTCAGGCTTACTAGTCTGCTTGCCACTTCGTATCCCACCTTGACTGCTATAGCTGGCAATATTGTCAAACGCGTTCGTTGCCGCAACAGTAATAACCTCGTCCACAGAGCCTGGAGTATAAATGTAGTTTTGTCCCGAGCCGCTGTTTCCAGCTGCACAAACGACTGTCACACCACTGTTCACTAGGTTTACTACAGCCGTGTTTACTGCTGTTACCTCAGATGTAAAGCCGAGGCTCATACTTGCAACTGTAATGTGGTACGTCTGCCTATTGTTAATTACCCAGTTTATGCCATTGATCAGCCCTGTGCTTGATCCTGAACCAGCATAGTTCAAAACTTTGACTCCTACAAGCTTCGCTTGGGGTGCAATACCTGTCCAAGCGGAGAAGCCGTCCTCAACTGGCGTGAAAGGCCAAGACATTGTGAACTGCACCCATAAACTACCACTGATTCCACGTGTAAGTGTTAAGGCGATGTGGTACATGTCGTAGCCGCCTGAAGGAGTTGAAGCTACATTGTATGTTAAAGTATACCAAGTGTTCTGAGATGGTGTGCTAACTGAGCCTACATTAGTCCAGCTTCCAGTGGTTAGGGTTTTGTCTCCATAATAAAGCACAAGAGCTGAAAGACTACTTGCTAAGGTGCTACTGCGTGCCCATCTTACATTAATCGTTATGGTACCCGTTCTGTTAACCATCATGCCGCTTACGAAGTAAGTGCCGGGTGTAGATATCGCTCCAAGGTTGGCTCCCCAAGTGGCAGTGGCGTAGCCTGAAGCGTCTACGCTGAAGAATCCATTTCCAGCAGCTAGTCCAGCGCAATGTGACCCGTGTCCATTGTCATCGACTGGCGTGGTTGTTGAGCCTATCTGGTCGTTCCATCCCACTATTTTCTTTGAAAAGTCTGCGGCACCATATCCTGGCGCGAAGTCCACATGCGAGTCATCTATCCCAGTGTCCAATATTGCAATCGATGAGAGTGGATCTCCTTGAAGCCCCACAGTGTTCCACACATAGGTTCTGGCGCCTACTTGTTTTGCCGCGTAGTAGATGTTTCCTTGGCAGGGGGCATCCTTTTCAACCAGTAAGACGTTTGTGCATCGCTGGATAAAACCTGCAATCCTATTGTAGGGTATGGATCCGCCGAATCCGTATGTTGCGTGAGTCCACGCAGATGTAGTCACGTATCCCCCAGCCGAGACAAATGCGTCTGCATCGTCTAAAGTTGGTTCAGAACATAGCGTTACAACAACATCCACATATTCATCAGCAGTTCCGTTGGCTATTCTATCAGCAATTTCCTGGTCAAGAGTATCCGCAATTTTATTGTTGTCTTGGTCAACCCATTCTGGCTTCCACACAATAGGCTTGAACTCACTAGGAGGAGTTTCAGAGTCGGCATAAGCTTTTGGCAAGTTCAGCATTGATGCAGCAAGCATTACGGCCAGCGCAACAATTGCAAAGCATACAATGTATTTAAAAACTCTTTTCATCATATCTCCCTTTCTCTTTTAAATTGCGAAAAATACTATTGCGTCGATCAACATATAAAATTTGTGAAAAAGAATTCTATTGAATGTAATGAAAGCCGCATGGTCCGATAACATATGCAAATGCGACAAAACGATCAACTTACTATAACCAGATCTCCACTGAGTGTCACAACAGATCCTTGAAGGCATTTCATAGGGGACTAAAGTCTTGTCTAGTTTTGTTTCAGGATCTCTTTGGTTTTCAATTGCTTCGGGATAATTTTCTGTTAGTCATCGTTAACAGAATGCTGCCTTGACGGAATAATAAGAAAGCATCTTGATCACACAAAAAAGTCTTACGGAAAATAGAGATTATTGTCTGTGCTTTCTTCTGGTTTTTTGTTTTATTGTTATGAAGATTGCTGTTAGTATTGTTAGTGACGCGATGTATAGTGTGGCGGGTTTTGCTGTAGCGGGTAGTTGTATGGGGATGCTGTAGCCTCCCACTGGAACAGTTGAGACCACTATGCGGGCTGCTTCCGACTGGGCTGTGTTTCCCTTAGCATCTGTGACTTTGAGGCTTACGTAGAATATTCCACTTGTTGTGGACGTAAACGTCCAAGTATTTGATGTTGCTCCTGAAACTGGGTTGCCATTCAAATACCACTGATAAGCATATGGCGGATATCCGCCTGAAACTGTTGAAGTGAAAGATAGGTATTCACCAACTAATATGGACGCGTTCATGGGGGATATTGAAACTCTAAGTTGGGGTGCCACTATAACTGTGGCTTCATTTGACTTGGCTATGTTGCCTTTAGTATCTGTAGCCATTAAATAAATTCGAAAGGTTCCAGTGGCTGTTGGCGTAAACGTCCAAGCGCCTGCGGTTGCTCCTGAAGTTGGATTATCGTTAAGATACCATTGGTAAGTGTATGGCGGGTATCCTCCTGAAGTTGTTGATGTGAAGGTTACAGATTGATCTACAAGGATGGATGCAGACGCTGGTGAAATTGATACGTTAAGTTGTGGAGCAACGATTATTGTGGCTGTATCAGAAAGTGCTACGTTCCCACAGCTATCTGTTACATTCAAATAAACCTTAAATGTTCCAATTGCTACTGGTTCAAACGTCCAAGTGCTTGATGTAGCTCCAGAAACAAGGCTTCCATTAAGATACCACTGGTAAATATATGGAGGATATCCACCTGAAACCGATGATGTGAATGATATAGACTGACCTACAATTATAAAGGCTGATGTGGGAGAGATCGAAACCAGTAGCGGGGCTTTAACCTCTATTTGCTTTTGTTCCACATCCCATAATCCTTCGCTGTCAGTGACATTTAAGGTAACAGTATAGATGCCTGCACTCTTGTAAACATGAGTTACTATTATTCCATCCGCATAATTACCATCGCCGAAATCCCACTGATAGTTTATTATTGTTCCACCATCGGGAGTGGATGATGAAGCATCGAAAGTGACGGTTTCTCCAACTGAGGGTAAATATGGGCTCCATATGAAATTAGCATTTGGCTGTTTAGGAATGCGCACGGTAAAGTAAACCTTGTTAGATACTCCCATGTTTCCACTTGTATCTTGTGCGTAGACGATGATGCTGTGCGAACCTTCAGCTAAACCTGTTAGAGTCACATTCGCTGTAATTGTTACATTTGCATTTTCATCAAGGCTGTATCCAATCCAAGAAACTGGTTCGTTTATCGTGAAAGTTAATGGAATTGAGCTTGTAGTATATGTAGTATTTTGGGGCGATATTATGAAAATTTCCGGAGGCGTGGTGTCTAAAAGTTTCACAGTATAGTAATTCACTGTAATATATGTGCCTAAGATGTCATAGCGTGACCAAGCATAATTCTCTATCCAAACATAGTAATTGCCTGTTTCGGGCAAAACAAAAGAGAAATATCCACCAACATCGTCTTCTAAGTCAGCCCATATAAGCGCATGCGAACATTGCCAAGGCTTCAACTCGTGGGTTTGAAAATATGTTAGTTCGGATTCTTTAATCAAGAAAATCGTTCCAACAGCCATGGCAAAAGGAACGCCAAGATCCGCTTTCCATGAAACATAAATAACCCTTCCAGCGGGTAAGTTGGTATATTTCGCTGACCACCAGCAATCCCCGACCTTAAAGGGGATTTCTTTATGATCAATGACCTGATCTTCAGCACTTACACAGACTAACAAACCACTTGCAAGAATTACATAACTCAGCATTAGAAATACGAGAACTCTTTTCATCCCTTCTCCCTTATTATTAACGTATCACACAGTTCAACTTAAAATTTTCTGCATGTCTATTACAGAAGAAAATTCCACATAAAGAGACCAGCAAAAATAAAATTGATATTTTCGTCACAACTTTATATCTTCTTCCGTTTAAAAACTAAATTAAAGCCTTTTCGCATATAACATAATTGCGCACTAAAAACTTCATAAAAATCAAAGACTTGGTATAGCATTTTGACTTCTGTTAGTCGCTGCTAAAAGAAATAGATAATTCTGCTGTTGTAAGATGTTTCTGTATGCCTTGTGCATAATTCTTCTAAACTTTTCTGGTCACATTTTGTTTGTGTTGAGCATTTTGCGCATCGTCGCCGCAGTTGTATAGTGTATTTTTCTTCTGGGAAAAAGTGTTGATAATAAAAGAAAAATGCATGATCAAACCGTTAGCCGTTGTGCTCATAGTTGCTGCTCTTACGCTAACGCTGGTTGTCTTTGCCTTGTTGCAGTATTCGGTTCGCATTGGTGGTCGTGGCGCTGTTAAAGCTGTGGATGTTGGAGTGTTCTGGGATAGCAACTGCACTAGTACGGTTTCGTTTATTGATTGGGGAATGGTTGAGCCAGGCTCCATGAACAACGTCACAGTTTATGTGAGGAACGAAGGAAACGTGGCTGCAAGCCTTTCTTTAGCTACTGACAACTGGAACCCTTCAAACGCCTCAAATTACTTGGCTCTTAGCTGGAATTACGACGGACGATCTCTTAACCCTCTAGAAGTAGCTCAAGTGACGTTAACTCTAGCCGTTTCTCCAAGCGTACAAGGAATAGAAAGCTTCAGCTTCGACATAATCATCAGCATTAGCGGATAGAATCTTTCAGAATTCGGCGTGGGTAATTGGATGGAATGCGAAGACAAACTTGAGTTCAACGATGCAAAAGAAGCTAGTTTACATAGCCCAGAAGCTGAGTGCGATCGAAGAAATCAACAGAGACACGCAAAGGGAGATCATTTTGCTTAGAAGAGGCTTTCAGCAATTTATACTTTGGCCAGAGTTCGTTTTCTTTCTTCCGTAAAACGCCTCAGTTCTGTCTAATCTAACTGCTTGATGTTGTCAAGTGCACTTTAAGCCAATTATCATTGCATATATTCTTCCAGCATTACAACGAACGGAAGAAGTTTCCTTGGAACATAAGCCCGCATATCAATTATGGCTGGTTCTATTTCCAGATTTTCACTTGCTTTGAGCAGATTTTGAAAATTTCTCCTGAATTTCTTCTTCAAATCTCTTTTAATCATTGCTGTATTCTTCATGTATTGCTTAAGCTTATTCATATAACGCCTGAATTTGTTGATAATCTGGTCAAGATTGTCGATTTCAAAGTCCTTCATCAATTCATCTTCATGGGTCTTAAAAAAACGGTAGTATGCCCCATCTATTTTCACTTTGTTCTTTTCGGCATACGTGTTTTTCATTATGAACACAAAATCATATAGTGTCGGATCGGTTTCCTTTAAGTCATCCATTAGTCCTTTTTGAAAAGTGATTTCACTGCAAGCCTTGGCAAAATCTATGAAAGCATAAATTTGTTCCGATATCATCAAAGGCAATGGTATCATGGCTTCTAGAAGCCTGTTCATATCATGGGGCGTGAATGTATCCCCTATTGATTCAACTATTGGCATCAGTCTGCTTTCAGATAGTTCAGATATGCTTTTTAAATTGTCAATGTATTTCTTGATTTCATTCTCAAAGGCATGAGCGAGTTTATCTTCGATTCTCTTCTTTTTTCGATATTTCTTAACGTAATCGTAGAGTCTTGTTATCGGATTGACAGAGCCCAGAATGATAGAAAGACCGCTTGATTCTGTCATAGCTGCCCTCTTGAATATAATCCAATGCATTTATTTATTTCACTGTTGCGATTTCAAGAGTAAGAAGATTGTTTTGGGCTTCACTTTTACTGAAGTCTCTCTGTTGTTCGGTTTTGAAACCTAATTTTAATATTGAGAAGCGCCTTAAGAAATTCTTAAAAGAATAAGCACGTTCAGCCTGCTAAATTATGGATAGGAGGCCGAATTACGTTTAAGAAAAACTCTGTCTTCAAAAGAGATGGCATCCAGAAGCTGGACTTTGAGTATGTGCCTTCTCGTCTGCCTCATCGTGAAGAGTTTATGGAGAAGCTTGTAAAGTTTTTTAGAGTAGCCATTGACCAACCAGGCATGCTGAGTGAGCGAATTTTGATTACTGGTGAAAGTGGGACGGGAAAGACAGCTACTGCGAAGAAAGTTGGAGATGCATTAGAAAGAATTGCGAAGAATCATGGCGTAGATTTGATTTATGCTCATATTAACTGTCGCACGACAAGCGGGAAATTCGGTTTGGTTCAGAATATTATTCGCCAGGCTGCGCCCACTCTTCCCTTGAGGGGCTATGGCCCAATTGAGTTGTTGCATGCTTTGTGGGACTACCTAAACGAGCACAACAAGTTTCTAATTTTAACTTTAGACGAGATTGATTATTACTTGAGGCGGACTGGTGAAGACATAATTTACGAGTTGACTAGGCTGACTGACGCCATTACGAATGTTCCTCAGCGAATAAACTTCATGTTCATAGCCCGAAACCACTCTTTCATGAAGGACATGAGTCAAGAAACCCTAAGCAGGTTTAGACCGCAAGAAAGACTAGAGTTTCCGCCCTACTTGGAGAATCAACTTGTAGATATTTTGAGGGAGAGGGTGAAGGAAGCTTTTCGGGAAAACGCTGTTTCAGACGAAATAATAACATTCATCGCCAGAAACACGGCTAAGTACGGCAATGGAGACGCAAGATATGCTCTGTTGCTCTTGTTGTCAGCTGGTTTTGCCGCTGACAGAGATGAGCAGTCGGCTATTTTGCCGGAACATGTTAGAGAAGCTCAAGAGAAGACCGACCCGAAGATAAGAGATGAGGATGTAACAATGCTGTCGGATGACGAGAAGCTTGTGCTTCTGGCTCTTGCTCGTCATCTAAAAAGGGAGAAAGAAGCAATCTTCCTTCCGTTAGAGGATGTTGAGTCTTCTTATCGTGTTGTGTGCGAAGAATATGATGTGGAGCCTGTGGGAAGAGTTATGCTTCACGCTTTAGTCAAACAGTTGAAGGCTGCTGGAGTAATCACACTGAACGAGAAGTTTGAGCCTGGGCTTAACGGCGTCAAAGCCGAAGTCTTAGAAAAGTTTCTAGTAGATCTCTTGAAGAGGAAGGAACGCCATGCTTAAACTAGACGAAGAAAAGAAACGATTCATCGAGGCGATCGGAAACCAATCAAGGTTAAAGATTCTGTTAGTTTTATGGAAATCAGACAAAGAGCTGACAGTATACAAAATATGCCAACGCACAGGGCTTGGGAGAAGTGCAGTTTCTCGCCACTTGCATAACCTCGTAGAAATTGGATTAGTTTCCAGAAGGATTTATGGGGAAATCCCTCTATACGCTATCAACAAAGACAATTTCAGCTCAGTAGCATTAATAGATTTCTTCGCAAGAATGAAGCTATGAAATACTAGCAATAGCTTTCCAATTTACCTTGACCAATTGTAGTTATCCGTGGCCTCATATCCACATACTAGACAAGTAGCTCTATATTGACCAAATGGAGCACTTCTCATAGCTGATTTTCCTGGGTATGGAGCGTTTAGCCTTGCCCATCTCATGGTATGGCATTGCCCTCTGCAAAGAATTTTAATAAGGTATTTGTGTGGAGTTGACATAGCGTATGCGGGCAATTTTTCTTTTATGGTGGTCTCAGGTTGCATGGAGGACAAGAGTTCGAGCATTCTTTTATGATATTCAGGATTTTCCTCTTCTGCATCAAATATAACATGGACAGGGCTGAATTGGTTAGTCCAACTAAAATCTTTATCATCGGTCCATGATACTAGGAATATCTTCTTTGCCTTTCGGTTTATTAAGTCCTGAACACAATCGTCACCTGCATCATACTCCAGAGAATCTATTGGATAGACCATTGCTACATCAATGTTGCGTGGTGATGAATGCCATGACTTCGGATTTATCGTATCTACGTAAAGTGTGTATCCCCCTTGAATATTCATTGAAGTTCCAGTTTTTGGCTCTTTGGTCAAGTTTAACACTGGCGATAAGAAGATCCTTATGTTTCTGGAGTGATTAGCTCGAAAAAGTATGCTTGCTGGACTAGGATATTTTGAAAGAATAATAGACAATGCCAAAGTATGTTTTTCATTTTGGTACGTGCCTGTTAAGAGTAGGAATTTTTCATCTTTTTGAAGGAAGGACAATATACTTTGGGTGGCTTTTTGCCTTGTATTCATAACATATTTGCCTCGATTAATTTCTAGACTATTTTGAGGTTTCCAAGCTTAAAAAATCTTGCAGTCTATGCAGATGAACTTTCCCTAATCTCTATCATTTTATTAGGCTTTTTCCGCTACCTCACTTCTCATATAGTAAGCGTCTCCTCTCCCACAGTTCAACCAAGTCTGTGTCTTGTCCCTTTTGCATCATTTCCTCATGGAGAACTTTTGCGGTTTCGGCGAATTCGATTTGACCCAAAATCAGAAGCTTAAATGGATTTACTGACATGCTCAGAACACCAGATGGTATCACCTTGTTTTGTGTTTCCTTACGAGGCAGACCTAAGCTTCGTATGTGTTCAAAGTCCTCGAATGTCCAACCGATAAAAATATACAATTCATCGAGGTCATGTTTTTTGCACCAAGTCAAAAAAGAGTCATCTTTAGCCACATAAAAGAATAAGGCATCATATGTTATATCATGAAGATATTCAAGCAGTTTGAACTGACCTATGCGCTGTCCTGTTTCTATGGAGACATTTACCATCACCTTTAATGAGTCTATCATTATTTTAAAATTTCGAAAAAGTGAGATTTGCTGTTGCCTGAAAGCTTCATATCTGCGATCTCCCTTGAACCTATTCACAAATTCGACATGAGCAAGATATTCGTCATAGTTAGTCAGATAATTTGCCATGAAAGCCACCATTTCATCACCGCCAATGTCTGGGACTCTTAAAATGCTATCAGGCAGGGTAACTACATGGCAAGCTTCGTGAAGTAAAATAGCTTCAATTCTCTCTTCACTAACAGTTCTTAGCGAAAGTGGACTATACTTTAAAATGAGGTTTCTCTGCTCATCAATGAAAACCTCAATAAACTCTGGTGCTTGAGTTGGTTCAAGCTTAAGAGAACGATATTGAGCACCTACATCTTTAAGCGCAACCTCAAACTTGGAACGTATTTGTTCTTGAGAAAGGTTTGATCTAGCAGGCATTTCTGAAATATATTGCTTGAAAAATTCCCCAAATCCCACCGCTGACGGACCAATTTCGTGTAGGCTAGCCCTGGGTTTAGCACGGGAAATACCCCTTAGATAGGAAGGAAGTTTGCCTTTATGACTACGCATATGCTCCGCTAACTTCCCTTCAGGGATGGTTCTATGACATCGAGGGCAAATCACCATTCGTGGCCGCTTAGGCATGTCGTTTCACCATACAATATTGTTTATGCCATCGTCAACTATTTGACGAGGATGTTCTTTTTAGAATTCGTATCAGTTCTTTTGGTTCTGCTATAACTTTTCTGCATTTTTTACACTCAGATACTTTTAAGGGTTCATACATAGGAATCATGACTTTCACTTTAGGATCTGGACTTGGCTGTTCAACAAAGATCTTGTTCACTGGGACACGGTTCCAATGTCCGCAGTTTGGGCACTTCATTTTTAGGTTTCTCTTCATGTTTTCACCTTGATAAGGCGAATCGGTAAGCCGTAAATGTTCCGTCGGTCGTTCCGTACAGCTTTTTAATGTAAGCTGCTGCTTCTTCGACATTGTTGGCTGTGGGAATTATATCTTTGAAGTTAAGATTGCGTAGAAGAGCCAAAAGATTTCCTTCATCTTTGCTGATTATTATTCCCCTAAGTATGTTTCTTCCACATTGAAAAATTGCTTGGTCTCCAGCTTTGGCCTTGCCTTTTCTTAACTCGATTGTTTTCTGACCAGTTTTTATCCATTCGAAGGCTTCTTTCTTAACCATGAATAAGGGCGTAGCCCTCACCATCTTATCTTTTTGGCTTTGAGAGTTTAACACTTTTACTCTACTCTCTCTGTTGTTCGCTTAACGCATTCATTCTTTTTATATGATTTTCTTGCGATTTTCTGTTGTTTAGAGGGTGTGAACGGGATGGGTGAGCCTGTTTCGTTACAGGATATTGATGGGGTTGGACCGGCTACAGCCTCTAAGCTTCGTCAGATAGGAATCACGACTATTGAGGCTCTTGCAGTTACGCCTGTCAGAGAAATAACCGACAAAACCGACATAGGCTTTGAGAAGGCTCTTCAAATCATTCAAGAAGCTAGAAAGCTTGTTCGTGTTGATTGGATGACGGCTAAAGAGCTGTGGGAAAAGCGTAAAGGCATGCTACGGTGTTCAACTGGCTCGCCAAAGCTTGACACGCTTCTCGGCGGAGGCATAGAAACCCAAGCCATAACAGAGTTGATCGGCGAATACGGTGTTGGCAAAACGCAGATTTGCTTAAAGCTTTGCGTAATGGCTCAACTGCCAAGGGAGCAAGGTGGATTGGAGGGCAATGCGCTTTTCATTGATACTGAGGGAACGTTTAGTCCGGAGAGAATTTATCGCATAGCCGCCGCCATGGGCTTGGACCCGCAGCAGACGCTTAACAACGTGATTATTGCCAGAGCCTACAACAGCGACCATCAAAGCTTCCTAATCGATGGGCTTTTTAAGATTTGCCCAGAAGAAAACGTGAAGCTGGTAGTTGTTGACTCTATGATTAGTCATTTCAGAGGCGAATATGTTGGACGCGAGACCTTAGCTGAACGTCAGCAAAAACTTAACCAATGTCTGCACAAGTTGCTTCGGTTAGCGGAAATCTACAACATAGCTGTTATTGTAACGAATCAGGTGCAGGCTAATCCTGCTCAGGGCTTCGGGGATCCAAACAGACCAGCGGGAGGACACGTTCTAGCTCATGCTTGCACTCATCGGGTTTATATCAAAAAGACTAAAGGAGGCTCAAGGCAAGCAACTGTCATAGATTCACCGTGTATTCCAGAGTCAAAAGAATACTTCGTCATTACAGAAAAAGGAATCGAAGACGCGCCTAGTGCAGATTAAACGGGGATGGCGTGTTCTTTTATATCACCTTTTTTTGGGCCGCTAATTACAACTTATGCAGCGATAATAGAAAAGAGACAAATTAAAAACGATTTAAAATCAACCATGACATTAAGTGCCAAAAGGATATTGCGTAGCAATCTGCTGTGCAACATTGACATAAATCTTTTAGGCTTGAGAACTCTTTCTAATTACTTGATTGCTCCTAAAGAAGTGTCCCTATTGAATAGCAATTTTGAAAACAACGAAAGAATGGAAACTATCAGAGATCTAATTCTCGAAGAAGAGGCCGTAGGCGAGACAGTCATCTATAAGATTACTGTTTTGCAATCTGTTGTAGAGTATGAAAGAACAGCGCTTAATGAAAACGCTACTCTCGAAGATGTTATAATCCAAGAACTTGAAACAAGGTACCCTTTTTCGCCTAGGCACCGAAGTCAACTTAACGAGGGGTTTTTTCAATTCTCAAAAAAGAATGAAAAACTTGATTGTTATTATATCAGAGAAATGCCTTTCAGGTGGGATTATGCCGACACAAGAAGCAAGACTATTCAATCTCTTAATGTTAAACGTGTCGATCCAGCATATCGGGTCAGGATAAACATTTCATTCGAGCAAAATAAGGTGGTCCTGACGTTCTTTGGCGGAGTCGAGACCTTAGTTTTCCGTGCAAGAGAGATAGTTTGTGATGCGGTCAAAAAATATGTTTATAATTTCGCTAAAAAAGATGTTCGATTCTCACCGGAAGCTATGCGCAATATGCTTCAGAGATTTGGGAAATACGTAGAACTTATTAACATAGATCCTAGAGACAATGAAAAATTTACGAAAATAGTAGAACAAAAGGTAAAAGGGAAGGCTGAAGCGAAGAAAGTCATAATCTATGATGTTTTTAATGTTCGTATGACAGGAATAAGTATTTCGATATCTCCTGAAGTGGCACGATTGATCGAAGAAGAGGGTATTCGTTTAACAGAGATAAGAGGTGGCTTATGGCTCGAGTTTGGGATGAGAATAACAACGAGGGTTAAGTCAAATGGTAGAGTAGAATTTATTATCCCAAGCAAGTATTTTGGCAATGACGAAGAAAAGATTTTTGAAGTTAGTGTGAAACTTTATCAAAAGCTTCTTCCCGAGAAGTTTGAGCTTGAGAAAGGACCTTTGGAACGTTTTATGCAATAAAGGGGAAGGTGTGAATAAGGTGAATATCAACGACGAAACTCTGCTTGAGTTGATAAGTGAAGAGGACTTTGACGACATTTCATTAGTAGATAAGGTTGCAAAGAGGATATTTTCGCAACAGGATCATGAGAATATTCGGGCCTTCCTGAAAAAATTGCAGTTTGCGTTTCTGGCTAATGATGAGGGCTATAGAACACGAGTTTTGGAGCAACTGATCCGTCTAGCTGAGGATTTCTCGCTAAATGAGCTTTTCTCAATATGCTTTGATACGCTTGTCGGAAACTATTTGATTCTTTTAACCATTCTAAAGCAAAATCCACTTCTCGATACTGAATCAATCAAAAACATCATCGAACTTGTGCCCCGCCTAGAATGTGTGGAAGACGTATATCTGTTTGGATTTCCATATCAAGGTGAAGTAATCCTCGAAATAGACGAGAGAATAGGAAGTTTTAAGCAAGATGAAATTAAGAAGACAGAAATTACTTGTAGCACTCTGTTTGGGTTAGGTTTCTTTCGTAAATCGAGAGAAATGGTGGAAAGTTTTCAAAGAATATATTCAGCCCTAAATGAACGTGATTTTAACCTAAGAGCTCAGCTAATATCTTCATTATTGCAACGAGATTTCAATCAGTTCTCTTTCATTATGCGCAAATTCGGCTATGAGTTGACGTCTGAGGAACAAATGATCTCAGAGTACTTTGAGATAATGAAATCGCTAGAAAAACTAGCTATCCCGGTTTTTTTCGAGATAAACAATCTGCGCTTCAACAGAGTTTTGTATAACGGAAATTTCTATTTCCTGAAATACAAGAACTTCGAAGGAAAGGATAAGATAATTTTCCCATTCTCCCAAGTAGAACTCTCAGAGGTAAGCAAAATTTATGATCCCCGGGCAAATACGTTCTATACCCCTCGAGAAAGATATGGCAGGTTACTTCTTAGTGATGTATATTCACTTCGTGAAGCTGCAAAAGTCGATAAACCAAGTAGCGAGTCAATAACAGCTGTCACCTCAATGAGCGAAAATGAAATAGAAAAAAGGCTTCGAGAAATTTTGAAAGACGCAAACATTACTGCACATTCTCCGGTTGAGTTGGCTGATGTCTTGACCTTGCATCTTTTTGTAAACAATCCAGATGATCTAAGACTTTCTGGATTTATTATAAAAGGTCAATCTTTCGGGAGCATCCATCTTAATACCATTGCAGGACAATTGTTGCAAGTTTCCCATTCACCTGTCGAGATAGTTTTTCTGATTCATGTTCCTTCAATTGATGATAGGGCTCTCCAATACTTCATGCAAGAATGCGAGTCAAAGCAAAAGAACTATTGTATCATAGACCGCAATGATCTGGCTCGAATTTTTATGGCATATAAAATGATATAGAGAGTCAGTGCATCCGAGAGCACAAGGACTATCGCCACTATCAACCGAGGGGAGGCTATTGCTTTTAAATGATTCTTGCGCATTCTATTTACATGGGTGGAGATCGAATGGGTATTGCCTATGAAGACCGTGTAAGCTATGCTCTGGCACGGATTTTGGAGCGATTAGGCTTTAAGGAAGTTGCTCAGCGGAAGAAAGCCGGGAAAAGAGTAGATATTATGCTTTTCTACAAAGGTTTACGCATCGCTTTTGAAGGCTCCTACGACAAGCTCGATGCAGAGAAAGATGCGGAGCAAAGGCTCCACGATGGGTTGTCAGATCTCAGTGTGGCAATATGGTATGATGAAAAAGTCTTTCCACAAAGACTCAGTGAGGGAGAAATTGAACAATTCCTAGAAAAAGCCAGCTTAAAAGTTAAAATTTTGGCTCCTGGAGAGGATGTTACTGCAACTTTAATGCCTTTTGTAGTTTCCAAGTTACCCGTGAAGTCTCTTGTTGAAGGTTGGTTACTCATTGATTTGCCTCTTTTGAAGCAGACAATAGATTATGCTGTGCAATATGCGTCCTCTGAGGAAAAAATACGAGCACTTCAGACTGACGTAGAGAATTTCGTCAACGAATTTGCAGATATTCTTGACTCTGCAGATCAGAACAGTCAAATCTGCAAGGAACTTTATGATGTTTTCTACAAGCTTTATGGGCTTTCCGTAGGCGATTACAAGGAAATAAAGGAGCTGATTTATAGGAAAACCGCATTAGCTCTACTACTAAGCTCAGTTTTTTATGAAAGTACAGCAAGCAAGCACGCGCTTGATTCTGTGAGAAAATTAATCATTACGCAAGGAAGTGTCCGGTCAGCTCTGGCAGAAGCCTTTGAAAGAATTCTCGTAATAAACTATCAACCCGTTTTCCGAGTCGCCAAGGAAGCCTTAATGAAGCTACCTCCTGAAATGGAGACTGCATTGCGAAATCTCACAGGACTAGTCTTTAAGATAGCAGATAACCGTGCATTGCTTCGGAGAGATTTTGCTGGAAAAGTCTATCACGCAATTGTTGGTGATCTGGTAGTTCGTAAGGGGTTTGCAACATACTTCACTAGCGTGCCTGCAGCGTATCTTATTTCCCATTTGGCACTGCTAACTCCAAACGAGCTATGGAATGAAATCAAGTGGGAGAAAATCGATTCAGTGCAGGGATTTCGTTTATGCGACTTTGCTGAAGGCACGGGAACTCTGCTATCTGCGGCATGCGACGCCATACAGTATCTTCACATCAAAGAAGCTCTAGCAAAAGGGGAAGACGTAAAAGTTGATGAATTGCACAAAAGTCTGATGGAGCATATTGTTTGGGGTTATGATGCGTTAAGGTTTGCGGTACACACGGCTGCAACTACACTGGCTCTCAGGGATCCTGGAGTAACATTAGAAAAAATGAATCTCTATGCTATACCGCTTGGAAAGTATACAAGCAACAACGGTCAAAGCCGCATTAGCTTGGGGTCGCTGGAATTCTTAGGTCACACAACCCCTACAACAATTCTCGGATACCTCGAAGGCAGAAAGGACGAAATTGCTACGGGCATTTCAACTACTGAAGAAAAGGTAGAGGCAAGACCTGTGCCTTCATCATTCAACGTAGTCTTGATGAATCCGCCCTTCACTCGGGCAACTGGACGAGGAGCCAGTGTGGAAGAAGGAAGGCAAGGGCTTTTCGGTTTTATGACTGACCCGCAGATCAGAAGAGATTTTCTGCAAAAATATGTTTCTGTAAGGAATGATATCCGTAAGAAATTGCTTTCGCTGGCTAATCACTCTAAATCGATTAGCGTTCTAAGAACTGTCTTAAGTAAAAGAGAGCTAACTCCTTTCTTTAGTATAGGTCAAGCGGGAGAAGGCTTGCTCTTTCTGTATCTTGCCCACGAATATGTTAAAGAGGGAGACCGTATCGCATTCGTGCTTCCAAAAAACATACTCTCCGGCGTAAGCTGGTTTCTCGCTCGCTCACTTTTAACGTCAATGTACCATCTTGAATATGTTGTCGTGAGCATGGATCCAACATCGGGTTACAACTTCAGTGAATCAACATCCCTTAGCGAGACATTGTTGATTGCAAAGCGTGCAGTGAGCCATAGCGAGAAAGAGAGAACTTGCATTGTGTGCCTACTAAAAAAGCCAGCGACAGCTATGGAGGCAACACAGTTAGCTCACGAAATAGTTCAAAGCTACACGTCGAAAGCTGATAAAATGGATGTTTTCAAACATGGTTATGGCCAACACAACATTATTGCTCCAGGAGTCGTTGCCTATACTGTGTCCAGAAAGTTTCTTCTAGAAAACATTGACAACTGGGGTAAGTTAATCTCCTTCACTGATCCTTGGCTCACCACACAGGCAATGGAACTGTTAGAGGGACAAATTCAAGTAGGCGACAAAAAAGTAAGCTTGCCTTTGAAGCACGTAGGCAAAATCGCAAAAATAGGGATAGACGCCCATCAGTTTCATGACACCTTTGTAAAAGCTGAAGAAGGGACGCCTGGAACAAAGTCTTCTCTATATGGCGGAGGAGAAGAAGTTCGTTCAAAGATTTTCAACCAACCAAATGCGTACATTTTGCCGAAGAATGAGAAAGCACAAAGAATTTTCGAAGAATATTCCAGCACACTTCTAATTCCTGACCGAATATGGCTTGATACTGCACACGTAACTGCCGTCTTCACTTCAGAACCTGTCCTCTCTAATATTTTCTATTCAGTCAGACTCAAGAAAGTATCGGAAAATCGGGGGAAAGCTCTTTGCCTTTGGCTAAATACAACATGGGGGTTACTAACAATACTCGCGAGTAGAGAAGAGACAAGGGGGCGTTGGATGCGTCTTAAAATGGGTCACTGGAAACTACTTCCGGTGCTCGATGTTACATCTCTTCCGAAAGAAAAGTTAACACAGTTTGCAGAGCTTTTTGAAGAATTTGCAGAAACAGAGTGGAGAAGACTGCCAGAACAATTTACTGGAACTACGATACAAGAGGATCGAGTGAAGCTTGACTTGGAAGTGCTGAAAATCCTCAAGCCAAACGTAAATCTTTCTGAGGCTGAAGACTTCTTGCGAAGAGAATTGTATGTGCGCATAGGTGAAGCGTTTAAAAGTTGGATAGGCTGACCAACTTGACTTTCATAAGTTCATCTTCTTCTAAGCCACTCTTTCAAAGCCTTCGCCTTTGGTCCTAGTCCTCCACATGTCGGAAAAACTACATTGACGTTGAACTGGGATAAATCAGGCAGGGCTTCAGCGTATCTCTTTCCCATAGCCAAGAAGACCTCTTGACACTTATTTCCATGCAGTTTTCTTTTTAAAAAGGGTTCATTTTTAATCTTACCTGCCTTGATTTCATCTCCAGAAAGAGGATGCATTATCCATCTATCTCCTTTGGGAGGTTCATAGGCCAAAAGAGCTGTTCCCTCAACTAATGTTAAATCATCTTTCATCACGATAACATCGACATTCTTTGTATTTGCTAGATATTTCCTGGCAACCCTAAAGAAGAGTCCATCATAACGTTCCAGCGCTGGTAAAGGTTCACTTCTTTTATTGCGCCTGAAAGAGGGACCTAAAATCAACATTAACCTTTTCTTGGATAGTCTTACGCTATTCAAGCTATATCATCCACGAAATATTTAGTAGAAGTAATATATTTTTCATTAGCTTTCTTCTATTTTCAAGCATCTATCAGAAAACTTGTTGGCGCCCATTGGTGTCCTCTTTTTTCTGCTACTTTTTGGCCTATTTTCTTCATCAGTTTCTTGTTCATACGTTGTATCTTGCGAGTGACATCCCACCGTTTCAAGTTGTATCTAGCAAGCTCTGAGGCGATGGTTGAGGGCAGTAAACCCCCACGCCCTTCTGGATTAGGCACGTAATTATTTCAATGTCTACCTCATCCTCGCATGCAACTTTCTGAATATAGCTTGGCTCAAAACTTATCCACTCACGCAAACCAGCCATCAAAGTCCTTGTTCTAACATCAATTTCGCTTATTTGCCGCTCCAAACGCTTCAACAACTCAATAGTATACTTTAAACGCCCAACCTTCTCAGCCCTACTCCTACGCCTCACAGAACCCTTCTGTGCAACCTTCCCAGAGTTTCCATGCACAATCTGCACGTTTCCTTCCCTTGAACCATGGACACCGCGCACATTTCGAGTCTCAAATCACCTACATAAGCGACGCATAAAATAGGCGCCCGCAACGGCTAGATTCAAGCTTCTTTCAATCATAAAAGGCAAAAAACCAGCCCCCACAAAAGCCATATGAAAGACTGCCAATTCTGTGCATCAACAAGCTTCCAAAAAGCACCTCACTAGTTTCCTATAACGCTTCGCTTCAACCGATCCACAATCTCTTCAATAGCCCTATCAGGCGCATTAGGGCGAATCTTTCGAATGTTCTCAGCAACCCAATACGGAAAGCGGTTTCTGAAGGCTTTTCTTCCCTTCTTGCTGGCTTCCCACAGCAAACCCTTAGCCTCCAACGTCTTCATGTACATAGCATTCGTGCTCATTGTATAACCAGTCTGGATCTCCTCAGGCAGGAAAGTCACCTCAGAGTCCATGCGCAAACAAGCCTTCAAAACAGCGCTCCCCGCTTGCCCACGCTTCTTCAAATCTTGCAGAAAAGCCTCAGCGTCTCTAATCCAACTCTTAATGTTCGCATCATCAAGCGTCTGCTGAAAAAGCTCCTTCCGCAACTCATCTTCTCGCCTGTAAGTTTCAAGCTCAGCCTTGTACTTGTCACGTTCCTCCTGCAACGCCTTAACATCTTTAGGAATTAGCTCCAAATCCAAAATGTCAGCAGTCTCCGCAATCAAATCAGCCCAGTCACCCCACAACTGTCGAATACGCTCAAACCTCTCCTCAAACTCCCCAGCGATCTTCTGAGTCTCCGCCAACCGACCTTGAAGGTCACCTACCTGGTTCTCCAAAGCCTGAATCTTGCCTAACAGCTTCGACTTCTCTTCAGCCGTCAAGACCTGAGATTCTAGTTCCTTGACTCGTGCTTTCAAACGCTCAGCTTCTAAGCTCAAGGATTCCTTGCCAGTCGTAGCCTCAGAAAGCCGCGACTCTAAAGACTGAACCTTATTCAAAAGCTGCTTTTTCTCACTCTCCAAAGCCTCAACTCGCCTTAGGATGTCTTCAGGGACACCGGCGGGCGTTGGTGCAGGAGCCTTAACAATCTTTGACAAATCTGCGATGGCATGCTCCAGCTCAGGCGTCTCCACAGCCTTCGCAATAGGCGTCTTGCCGCCATGAGTGCACGCACGCTCTTTACTGCGTACCTTAATGTGTTCCGCAGTGAGACCTCTCACGAAGGCGGTTCCTTTAGGCAACTTCTGAATCTCATCAATCTCTTCCTTCGTGAACCCACTCTCCCTCAGCCAAGACAGGTCAGCGGGATCCACAAGCTTGAAAATGAACCTAGTAGGACACTGGCTCAGAACAGCCTTAGCCACTTCAGCCGCACGCCTGGCAATACACACATAGCCTATACCACGGTGCCTTCCTCGAGCCGCTATCTCCCAAGCCCAATAAATCACCTTATCCTGCAACTTCTTAATACCCGGCAGCCTAACCCTGCCAATCTCAGGAATCAATACGTGCGCCTCTTCCATGAACACTACAAGAGGACGATTATATTCTGCCTCAGCCTCGTACAAAGCCTCAAGAAAATTTCCCAGCACAGCATACTGATCCGCCATAGTAGCGTTCCTTGAATCCAGAACGACAGAGTAGCCCTTCTCCGCAATCCGCCTAGCCAAAGTCGCAGCAGTTTCAGCCGTCACTATCAAATCCGCCTTGTAGCCCTTAGGGCGTCCAACAGGCTTACCAACAGCAGCAACAATAACTGGATAACGCTCTTTCAAAGTCCAATATTCACCCTCAGGATCTATCACAACAAAAGGCTGCTTAACCTCGCAGAGTTGTTCACACATCTTGCCGGCTTCGTAGCTCTTGCCAATCCAACGGATTCCAATGATTGCCAAGGGTTGACTAATCATATAGTCGTGTACGTCAAGCTCAAGGTCTCCGTCGCCCTCTATCGTAGCTGGCGAAATAACTGCATCGCTCATTCTAGCCTCACCTTCAAAGCCTTAACTCTCAAACTGATTGCAAAGTCCACAACCACACAACTCTGCGACTCCTTAACCCACCAAGCACACACATCGCGTATGCAATCGGCACGGCGAATAGGACACAAGGGCGGCGGCTTTTCACTGGACAACGCTCTGCTTCACCTCTTCAGTTTCAATCTTCTTCCACTCTTCCATCAGAGAGTGGTAGAGCCTGTCCTCCTCCACGATTAGGTCGTACCAGCCCAAAATTTCAGCCAGCCTCTGGGCAATTAAGTGATGGCACACAAGGGCATTGCCCTTCATCACAGCGAAGTAGAAATCGAGGCAGCTACAGTAGCCCACAACTGGATAGATAATGTACTCATGATCCTTTCCAACCACGACCCACACGACCCTTCCGCTAGGCCAGAACACGTACAGTTTGACACGGCTCTCTTTCAACAACTCCCATGCTTTTTCACCTCTGCCACCAAAAGAGGAGGCAAGCTGGATGAAATCCAACTCATTAACCTTTTCTAAAGCTTCCAAGACATCTCTATAGTCAACCATCTTCTCTTTTTTCATTGATGTTCATAACCTCCCTGTACCTTTCTTTGATAACAACGTGGAGAACCGGGTCTTCCTCGACTTCCTGAATCTTTTTCTTCAGCTTTTCCTCGCTAAGCTTGGCTCCACAAAAGAAACATGTGAAGACAGGTTCCTTCGGCTTCGGAGGCATAATTAGGTCGTCAACTTTTTTCTTGAGGTTCTTCACCGTCATGGGCTTTCCTTTGATTACGGTGGCAGCAAACTCCTCAGCAAACTTCACTTGCTTGTCTGGCATGTCCTTCAGCCTTAACAGCTGCTCAGCATGCCTAACCCCAAAACTCTCACCAGTGAGACTTTTCAGAGTTCTCTTGACGCGGTCAGGCAGTTCTTCAGCGATTTGTATGCGTTTCCAGATGGTTTTTTCTGAGGGCTTTTCACCAGTAAGCTCCTCAATCTTCTTAGCCATGTCGTTGACGATGTGTTCTTTATAGACTCCGCTTCGCTCCTGTTTAGTCAGATCGTAGAGTTCCTTGTAGGCATCGTCCCTCTCCAGCTCCGTAAGCTGTCTTCTATGCAGGTTCTCCACAAGCTGCCACTCCCGAACCTCCTTCTGCGACTTAAACTGATGCACTCGCGCTAGAACAGTCTTCAAGTGAGCATGTTTGGCTCCTTCGTATCTTAGTCTGCCGACTACGCCTTCGTACCTGCCCTCTTCATCAGCAGGCTTGACGACAACCGGCTGAATCTGCTTATGCAAACGGAGGCTCATAGCCATGTTCTCAATGTCCTCTTGCCTGACGGCTTTTCGAATGGGCTCCTTCCAATAAATGAGCTCAAGGGGAAGCTCCAAATACTGGTCAGCAGCCTCCTCTTCCGCAACAACCGTGGGCTCGTTAGGCTCCTGCCTAGGACAACGCCTACCAAACACCTTGAACTTGTATTGGTAAACGGGGCATTCCTCGATCTCTTCTCCCTTCTTCGTGCAAACCCCGCAGGGAAAATCCGAAGACAACACTTTGCTCATTTCTTCACCGGCTTTCTAGTTACGAAATTCTTTTCTTTTCCAGAGAAGCGATACTCGTAGGCACCCAGCTCCAGCTTGCCCTCACATTTCTGCATAGCCTTCACCAGCTCCTCAGCACCCTTAGTGTTGGCGAAGATCCAGCCTGCCTCGCCTTCCTTAGCGGGCTCCTTCGTCTTGTAAGTGGTCCAAGGCAACTGGTCAAGTTCAGCCAAGTCAAGCTTTGGGATTTCTGCTTCAGGCTTCGCCTTATAAGAAAGCCACTGGTCCAAAATGTCTTCAAGGTGCATCTTGACCGCTTGAACGTCTTCATTCTCGGCGGGCACAGCCTCTAGCTCGTAGTAAGCTTTGCTCCACTGGCCGTCAGGTCCATCAACAGGCACGGACTTGCCTTTCCCAACCACGATTCGCTCAATCTTCAACCCTCTTTCACCTCCACGGAGGTTTTCGCATTCACCCTCAGCTCCTGAATGAGCGTCTTCATCTGCTCCGCAACAGCCTGCAACCCCCTAATCAAGCTCATATGCTCCCGCATAGCCACACCAAAAGTTTTGAGAACATCCTTAACCTCAGCCATATCGCCCTGAAGCCCCAACATCCGCAAAGGCATAACCAAATACTCCTTAGCCAACTCCGCATCAAAAAAGTCAATCTCACCAGCACCCTCAGACCGATCCATTTTCCCAACGTCGCTACTGAGCTCCATAAAATCCGTGAACCAACGAGCCACAGGGTCAGAAACAGCATAATGCGGCTTCCGCAAAAGCCTAGGCGTCCCCAACTTCATCTGAAACTTATCCTCCAAAACCCTAGCCAAACGCAAACACTCCAAAATAGCCAACAAAGTAGCCTCATTAGGATCCTCAGAAACAATCTCATCAGCATGAACGATAACGTGCTTAGTAGTCTTCTCAACCGACAAACCACACTCACTACCCACAAGCCTAGTCCAATTAGCCAAACGAACCCTATCCCAATCAACCACAGAACTAGGACCAGAAACAATAGGAAACTTTAGACTATACGCATGAAGCCTAATGCCTTTATAAGGCAAATTCTCACCCCCTGTGAGACTTTTTTTAACTGAAGGCGCAAGCGTGTAAGTTGTTAGGTTAGGCGTCTTCACATCAAGCCTAATCCAGCCCATTTTCAACCATTTTTTAACGTGATAATGCATGAGTTGTGGTGAAAATCCCAAGATTCTCGCCACTCTTGAAGGATAATTTCCAGCGTCCAGCAGAAGCAGAGCCTGAACACTAGTATGCTTTAAAAATCGTTTTTTAACTGAATTTTTAACTAGATTCCATGACAATTTTTAACTACCTCCTTCTTTAGCTCCCTCTACATGTCAGAAATCCGCAGTTTTCCGCAACTCATGCTGCAACTCAATCTTTTGTGTGGACAGCTTAAGCTTCAAACTGTCCAAAATGATCTGCAGGCTTTTAATCGCCGTGTCAAGGCTGCACTGCTTAGGATAAATAACGGCTGCTCGGGTATTAGGCACCATAACCCACTCGAAGCCTAAATTCTCCACGATTTCCTTGGGGATGTACGCCGTCCTTTGCTGATTAACACGGATAACAAACTCCACCATCCCAAACCAACCTCATTAGACAATCGCCAGAAAACCACAAGAATTTTCTGCCGCTAGCAAAGGACACTATCCTTTGCGAGGCTCAGCAAAGGACAGTATCCAAAAACGGACATATACACGCTTTCACCATAGAGGGTCTCCCTGTTAACCGCTGCAAGCCTTCAGCCCTTTAGTACAATCCTCAGCAAAAGCCATGGTTTGATGATGAAATGGCGAGGATCAACATCTTCAAGGGTCGAGAAGCAAGGCTTAACAGGGCTGTTTTCTGGATCCTCGCCCAGAAAGCCCCATTAACAGTTTATGATATGTGGCGGGAATTAAGAAGTCAGAGGGACTTCACGTATATACGCTATCACATTGTCAACCGAAGAGTTAGAACTCTTAAAGAACAGGGCTTTATTGAAAAGGTTGGAGAAAGAGAAACAAAAACAGGTTTTAAAGCTCCACTTTACCAGTTAGTTGCAAGGGCATATCTGGCTGTGGTGCTGGAGAAAATTGACATCAACAAGTTCTTAACAAATGCTTCGCAGGAAGACATTTTAACAGCCCTTGCGTTAGCCATCTTTTATTGTTAGATTGCCATCACGGTTTACCTTCACATTTTCCCTTCAGGTGTGGTTGGCCCCGGCTTTGAAAGGTGCATTTATACCTCATTTCGAAGACACGGCCGGAGCACTAGATTGCGAAAATTATGTGCTTGTGTTGTTTGCCGACAGATTTGTGAGAACAAATGCTAAGGTTGCATGAGATTTGCGGCTTCAAGTAAA
>Ga0272449_1001304_pt1 | contig 26175 bp, 19 predicted proteins | sample YNPCB0241_FD_198679 | JGI IMG/M metagenome (GOLD analysis project Ga0272449, IMG submission 198679) | Hot spring sediment microbial communities from Yellowstone National Park, WY, United States - YNP-CB-024-1 | ecosystem: Environmental > Aquatic > Thermal springs > Hot (42-90C) > Sediment... | reverse complement strand
GGGCGGATGCCCAGCGCGTCGGCGGCGTTCTGGGGCAGGATAATCGCGTTGCGCTCGCCTGGCAGCAGCCACCTGCCTGCGACTAACGCTTCCTGCGGGCGGGTGACCTTCGCTTCGGCGGGCGTCATGCCGACAATCGCGCGTGCGCTGAAGCGGCGGTCGGCGCGTTGCAGCGTGATGAACGCCTGCTCGCCGATTTGCGTGCCGAAGAACCACGCGCGCGGGGCGACGGCGCGCTCCTTGCCGAACTCATCGTTCATCAGCCGATACGCCGACTCGCGCAACGGCTGCCAGTCCACCGTGCGCATCATAATGCCGTTGTAGCGGGGCGCGCCGGGCGCGGGCGCCTCGTTGAAGCGCAGCACATTCACGATGGAGGTGAACGACAGCACGATGAAGGTCACCAGCACCAGCGACAGGCTGGTCAGGAAGGTGCGCAGGGGGCGTCGGCGCATGTTGGACACGCCGAGATTGAACGCCGCCGCCGCGACGCTCATCCGCCCGACATCCGCCGAGTGCAACCCGATCACCTGCTTCTGGATGCGCTTGAGTTGCTCTTCGAACTTGCCCGCGATGAACACGCCGACAATCACCGACAGCGCGCCCATCGTGAAGGCAATGAACACAATCACGGGGTTGCCCGTGATGTCGAAGGCGGGGTGAATGTAGCGGAACAGCAGGAACACCGCGACGAAAATCAGCGAGGCGTAGGTCAGTTGGCTTTTGAGGTTGGGCGCGCCAAACAGCAGCCGCTCCATAAAGTAGGCGAACGGCATCAGCAGCGCGAGGTAGAAGATGACGCCGTTGACCACATCGTTGGCGGTCGCTTTCACATCGGGGTAGGCGCGGGCGGAGTAGCCCCACGACATGCGGGCGTACACATCGAGCGCGGCGTAGTCCTTCTCTTGCAGGGCTTTTTGCGCTTTTTCCAGCGACTCTTTCGCCAGCGCGTGCAGGTCGTTCACGCCGGGGTTCACGATGCGGTGCTTGGCAAGCGTGCGGATGCGGTAGTCGTTGAGGGTGAACATATCTTCGGCGACGCGCAGGGCGGTATAGGCGATTGCGCCTCCGCGGGCAATCAGGTCGCGCTCGGTCAGCGTCTTGGGGTCGAAGGTGGGCACGGTGAAGCCTTGCGCCTCGCGCGGATCGCCCCCCACAAGGTAGCCCTTGCCTTCGGGGTTGTCAGGCGTACTGTTCAGCAGCAGCATGCGGTCGGCGCCCGGTCCCGCGCCCATCTTGATTTTCAGCCGCGCGCCTGGCTGCGAGAAGATGACCGCCACATCCTCTACATAACTTGCCAGCGGTACATCTTTGGGCGTGGTGATTAGCCCGAACATGCGGGGGCGCGCGTTGGTGTCGCCGTCGAACAGTTCGAGCGTGGTCAGCGGCGCAAGCGTCTGGGGGTCAATCAGGTCGTACAGCGCGGTCGCCACGCAGCGGAACACGATAATCGGCGTTTCCTTCTCGCCGACGGTCATCAGGATGTTGATGGGGTAGTTCTCCGCGCCTTGGATGCCCAAGTCGGGAGCGTACTCAATCGCGCCTGTGTCGGGGTTGAGTTTGTAGGCGTTGATTTCGAACTCGCGGCGGTAGTTGTAGGCGGTAATGGGCGGGATGCCGACGAAGTTGAAGCGCGCCTGCTCGCGCGGGATGGGGCTGCTGTCGTCCACGATTTGGAACATGTTGCCGCGCACGCCCATCAGGTTCTTCATCCAGTGGCGCACCACCACAATCGAGCCGTTCACGGGCGTGTTCGGGTAGAAGCTGCGGTTGGGGTCGAACAGGTAGACATTGCCGTACAGTCGCCCGAAGCCGCCCTGCAAGCGGATGCGCAGCCACTCGGAGGGCTTTTCGATGGGGAATCGCAGTGCGAAGTCGCCCCGCTGGTTCGGGTCGTTGAACACATGGTCGAGCTGGCAGGCGATCACGCGCGTCTGGATGGCGAGGTTGGCGATGTTGCAGTTTTCGAAGGTATCGAACGGGGTGTCCACCAGCGGGCGCGAGTCTTCGATGGTCGCGAAGGTGATGCCCCATGCGCCTGCGAGGGTCGCCGCCTCAGCGTCGAAGGCGGGCTTGCCAGGAATGTAGGTGCGCCAGTAGCGTCCCTGCACGGCGTTGATGCCGTCGGCGAAGAGTTTGTTCGGCGTGGTGCCCAGCACAGGCGCGATGCGTTCGGCATGTTCGCGCATCACGCGCCCGATGTCGGTGAAGTAGCGCTGGATGTCCTCGCGCATGTCGTAGAACCAGCTCTTGTAGAACACGCCGACGCCCGTCGAGCGCGTCGCCAAGTCCAGCCCTACGAACAGGTAGATGTCCTGCTTGGCGGGCGGGCGTCCGCCAAGCGATTCGAACACATTCGGTCGGCTCCAGTCGGGCAGGCGCGCCTCGATGAACTGGCGCACGCCCTCCAACGCTTGGAAGTGCCCGCTCAGCGCGACGAATAGCACGCTGCGCTTGGGCGGGTACTGCCGAAACACCCGCGCCAACTCCAGCAGGCTGGCGATTCCTGCCGCGCTGTCTGCGCCTGGCGCCAGCGACGGCACGATGGAGATGGAGTCGTAGTACGCCGTGACGACAATCCACTGGTCTTTCAGGGCGGGGTCGCTGCCAGGCAGGACGCCGACGATGTTGTAGCCCTCGCGCACTTGCCACGGCATGCGGCAGGTGAGTTTCGCTTGCAGGTCGGGCTGGGTCTCGGCGAGGGCGATGAGTTTTGCGGCGTGCTGGCGCGGCAGCCAGAAGCGGGGCACATCGAGCGGGATGCCGATAAACTTCGCTTCTGCCTCGCCGCGGTCGGTTGTCTCGGGTTCAATAAACACAATCGCGCGTGCGCCCAGCCGTGCAGCGTTCAGCCAGTTGTTGCCCGTGTTGAAGTCCATCAGCACGATGCTGCCTTCCACAGGCTTGCCGCGAAACTGCTGGAGTTGTCCGTCGCGCACATAAATCAGGCTGCCCCTTACGCCGTCGGGAGGCAGCTGCGAGGTGCGCACTTGGTTGGGCCAAAGGGGGTAGACGCGCAGCTTCTGCCCGTTCAGGTGCAGGTGCGCCTCCTCGTCGATGGGCACAGTGATGGGGAACGCCTCGCGGCGCACATTTTGCAGTCCGAGGGCGCGGAACTGCTGCTCGATATAGTCGGCGGCGCGGTCGGCGCCAGGGTAGCCTGCCACGCGCGAGCCTTGCGCCGCCATCCAGCGCACCGTCTCCGCCAGTCGCGCCTCCGAGATCGCGCCCACCAGTTGGCGGTAGCGCGCCTGCACCTTCTCGACATCCAACTTCTGCTGCCCGAACGCGAGGGCGCACACGCTCAGCAGCACACCAATCCAAACCCAGCCGCGCATCATCACAGCGGTAGATTCGACGCGGTGTGGCAGGTTCCTGCACCACCTTGTAGGGGCAACCCTTTGTGGTTGCCCCGATTCGTGAACAGGACAGACACGGGGGGCTGCCCCTACACGCAACCGTTTCGTAGGGGCAACCCTGCGTGGTTGCCCCGAAACCTGTGATTACCCCTTCCAAACCCGTTGCAATTAACGCCGCGCAGGTATAATTGCTATCAAGGAGGTTTCAGAGATGCGCAACAAAGCGATTGCTGTACTGATAAGCATTGTGCTGTTGGGGGGCTGCGCGGACAATACCCCCTATGTGAACCCGTATGACCGCTACTACGCGAACCTCGCGCCTGAACCCGTCACTACTGCCTCGATTGCCGACGAGACCCAGCAAGCATGCCACAAGTTTGCTTCCGACCTACTCCAGCAACTGGACAAGCCGGGCGAAAATCTGTTTTTCTCGCCGTTCTCGCTGATGGTCGTGCTGGGGATGACCATCAACGGCGCGTCGGGCGAGACCCATCGGCAGATGGTGCAAGCGTTGGGCTACGACCCTGACCAGTTCGACGAGAAGGCGTTCAACCAGCAGATGCGTAGCCTGCTCGACATTCTCAAGACGGCGGGCGACGGCGTCAAGCTACACCGCGCGAATGGGGTGTGGGTCGACCAGTCGGTTGAGCCGAATCCTGACTTCCTGCGCACGGTGCTGAGTTATTACGATTCGCAGGTGTTCGCGGCGGATTTCGTCGGCAACCCGCGCCAAGCGGCGGGGCACATCAACCGCTGGGTGTCGGAACAGACGAACTCGATGATTGACCGACTGTTCGCCCCTGAAGACCTCCACTCGCTCACGGCGATTGTGCTTGTGAACGCGCTCTACTTCGATGGGAAGTGGGCGAACCCCTTCATGCCCGAAGACACGCGGAACGAGATCTTCCACCTGGAGAACGGCAACACGCGGCGTGTGCCGATGATGCGCGACGACGATAGATACCCCTACCTGCGCGGCGACGGGTTCCAAGCGGTGTGTTTGCCGTATCGGCGCGATTATGGTCAGGACGCGCCGCGCTTCGGGTTCTACCTGTTTGTGCCCGACAAAGGTCGCACGGTCGCGTGGCTGCGCGAGCAGTGGACGCCCGAAAACTGGGCGAAATGGCACAACACCTTCAAAGAGACGGAGGGCGAGGTGCAGATGCCCCGCTTCCGTATGGAGTGTACCTATCGCCTCAACGACGCTCTCAAGGCGTTGGGGATGGAGCTCCCCTTCGACGCGACTCGCGCCGACTTTCGCCGTATGACGGCTGAATCGAATCAGACACCGTTGTTTATCCAACGGGTATTGCAAAAGGCGACGATTGAGTTGGACGAGCAGGGCACGCGAGTGGCTGTGGCGACGGGCGAGGGCGCAGCACCCGTTGGTTCGTCGGCACCCCTCGAACCGTTCAAAATCGTCGCCGACCGTCCCTTCCTATTCGCGATTGTCCACGAGCCGACGGGGATTGTGCTGTTTCTGGGGATTGTGCGCGAGCCTTAGTGGCAGTGGGTTGGGGTGGGCGCGTGGGTTGCCCGTGCGCCCACCCGTTTTTCGTGGTCATCGGCTGATAGGAAGCGGCTTCGCAGCGGCGAACCCATCGTTCGGCGATGGCGCACGATGCGGATGTGATTGTGGTCGGCGCGGGTGTGGCAGGGTTGGTCGCGGCGCGGCGGCTGCAGGCACACGGACTGGCGACGCTGGTGCTGGAGGCGCGCGAACGGGTCGGCGGACGCCTGCTGCGACACACGCTGAGCGACTCGGTCGTGATTGACTTGGGTGGGCAGTGGCTGGGACCCACGCAAGAGCGCGCCTACGCGCTGGCACGGGAACTTGGGCTGACGCTGTTTCCCACCCACACGGAGGGCGAGAACCTCGCGCTACTGGGTGGACGCCTACAGCGATACACAGGAGCCGTGCCGAAACTCGGCATAGGCGCGCTGTTCGATTTCGGCAGCGCTGTCGCCAAGCTCGATCGGATGGCGAAACAGGTGCCCTTAGACGCGCCGTGGAATGCACCGCACGCCGAGGCGTGGGACTCTGAGACGCTCGGCAGTTGGGCGCAGCACCATATGCGCACGCACTTGGGGCGTTGGGGCATTCGGCTGTTTTCGGAGGCGGTGTTCGCCGCCGAGCCGAGCGAGTTCTCGCTGCTGCACGCGCTGTTTTACATCCACTCAGGCGGCGGGTTCGAGTCGCTCACCAACACGCGCGGCGGGGCGCAGCAGGATCGGTTTGCAGAGGGCGCACAGAGCCTCGCGCTACGCTTGGCGGCGCAGTTAGGGGAACGAGTGATGCTGGGTCAGCCTGTGGTGCGCATCCAGCACGCGGCGCAGGGGGTGTGCGTGACGACTCGCTCGGGGGCGACCTACGCGGCGCGCGCGGTGATTGTCGCCATCCCGCCGACGCTGGCGGGGCGCATCGAGTACGACCCGCCGCTGCCCGCCGTGCGCGACCAACTAACGCAGCGACTGCCCAACGGCGCGGTCATCAAGTGCTTCGCAGTGTACGACCGCCCCTTCTGGCGCGAGCAGGGGCTAAGCGGCTTCGCCGTTGCCGAGTGCGACCCCGTGCATCTGGTGTTCGACAACTCACCGCCCGATGCCTCGTGTGGGATTCTGCTTGGCTTTATCGAGGGTGCGCAAGCGCGGCAGATGAGCGCGGTAGACCCCGAAACACGCCGCACTGCCGTGCTGGAGTGTTTCGCGCGGCTGTTCGGGGAACGCGCGCGCCAGCCCGAAGCGTACCTCGACCACGACTGGAGCGCGGAGGTCTGGTCGCGCGGGTGCTACGGGGCGCACTTCCCGCCTAGCGTGTGGACGCAGTTCGGGCGCGCGCTGCGCGAACCTGTCGGGCGCATCTTCTGGGCAGGCACGGAGACTGCCACACGCTGGATGGGGTATATTGACGGCGCAATCGAATCGGGCGAACGCGCGGCGCAGGAGGTACTCACGACGCTATGAGACTGCTCTATCTGGATTGTATCGGCGGAATTGCGGGCGATATGACGCTCGCCGCACTCATCGAGGCGGGCGTGCCCGAAGCGGAACTGCTGGACGCGCTGCGCACGCTGCCCATCAGCGGCTGGCAGTGGCGCAGCGAGCGCGTGGAGATTGAAGCCATCTTCGCGCGGCGCGTCTACATTACGCACGATGAAGACCAGCCCCACCGCCACCTGAGCGATGTGCTGGAGATTATCGAGCGGGGCGACTTCTCGGCGCGGGTGAAACAGCAGGCGAGCGCGGTGTTCACACGCCTTGCAGAAGCGGAGGCGGCGGTGCATGGCACGACGCCCGACCGCGTGCATTTTCACGAGGTGGGCGCGGTGGATGCGATTCTGGATGTGGTCGGCGCGTGCTGGGGGCTGGAGCGATTAGGGGTGGAGCGCGTGGTCTGCTCGCCGTTGCCGATGGGGCGCGGGTTCGTGCAGGCGGCGCACGGGTCGCTGCCGTTGCCCGCGCCTGCGGTCGTGGAACTGCTGCGCGGCGTACCCACTTACGGTATCCCCATTCAGGGCGAGACGGTCACCCCCACAGGCGCGGCGTTGGCGGTTGCCCTAAGCGAGCGGTTCGGCGTGCAGCCCCCGATGCGCTGGGAGCGCGTCGGCTACGGCGCAGGGCACGCTGACCGACCCTTGCCGAACCTGCTGCGCATCTTTGTGGGCGAGTCGGCGGACGCGCTGCAGACGCCCGCAGGCGACTGGGAGAGCATCGTGCAGATCGAGACCCACCTGGACGACGCCACGCCGCAGCAGTTGGGCTTCGTGATGGAGCGCGCGTTGGCGATGGGCGCGCTCGATGTGTTTTTCACGCCCATCCAGATGAAAAAGAACCGCCCCGGCGTGCTAATCACGCTGCTGGCGTCGCCAGAGCAGGCGGACGCGCTGATGCGCCTGCTGCTGGAAGAGACGCCGACGCTGGGCGTGCGCTACAGCCTGATGAACCGCCGCTGCCTGCAACGCGAGATACAGACCGTGCAGACGGAGTATGGCGCGGTGCGGGTCAAGTACGCGCGGGACGGCGCGCGCATGCTGCACCTTGCGCCCGAATATGACGACTGCGCCGAGCTGGCTCGGAAAACGAACGCGCCGCTGCACGCGATTATGCAAGCGGCGCTTCAGAAGGCGCGCGAATCGGGTGATTAGAGCCGCTGCAGGAGCTGAAGCACAGTCTGTGGCATCGAGTTCGCCTGCGCCAGCACCGACATGCCCGACTGCATCAGAATCTGCTGCTTGGTGAAGTTGGAGATTTCCAGCGCGAAGTCAGCGTCGCGGATGGTCGACTCGCTTGCCATCACATTCTCTTTGGCAACATTGAGCGAGCGGATGTTGCTCTCCAAAATATAGCGTTGGAACGCGCCCATGTCGCCGCGCATCTTGGAGATTTCGGCGATGGCGGCGTCGATGATGCGCAGCGCGTTGTCTGTGGAGTTAGGCTGGGTAATGTCGATGGTCGCGAGGCTTTGTCCTGGGATGACCGTCGTGCCCAGTTTGGCGGCGTTGACATCCATCAGCGAAAAGCGCACGAATTGCCCCGCGTTCGCACCGACTTGAAACTGCAGCAGTCCTGCTGTGACGACCGCTACCTGCGCAGCTGGGAGCGTGGTATCGTTGCCTGCTTCGGTCAGCATAATCACATTGCCGTAGCTATCGCGCAAGCGCAGCCCCGAATCGCCCGTCGCTTGTCCGCCTGTGAAGGTGACGGTCTGGATACCGTTCACCGTGTTGGCGACAACGGTCGCAACCGCGTTTACCCCCACGGCGTTCTGCGAACCAGGCGTGCTCAGAATGACGCCTACTGTATCTTGGAGGCTAACTTCGAACTGAGCCCCATACTCTTTGTGGCGCAGTTCGATCTGGCGCGTGCTGATATTGAAGTTTGCCACGACTCCCGTGATGTGGCTCACAGCGTTGATTTTATCGATAAAGCTTCCCACGGTCTCGTTCTGGTCGGCAGTGATGGTGTAGCCGTTGATGACCACATTGCCTGCGGGCGTGCCCATGAGGCTGGCGAGGGTTGTGCCTGCCGCGAAGGTGCGTGTACCGATGATCGTGGCGCGTGTAGCGGCGGTCGTGACTTGCAAGGTAACTGCACCGCTATCTGTGGCGAAGTTGTTGAAGGTGCCGCCGATGAAGATGCCCGAGATGCGCGTGGGGTTCGTGACCGCCGCGCTGATGCCCGAAGTGCCGTCGAGCAGCCGTTTCGTACCGAAAGAGGTCTGCTCGGCGATGCGATTGATGCTGTCGATGAGGGCGCGGATTTGAGTCTGGTCGGCTTGCAGTGCGGAATAATCGTTGACGCCCGTGTTGGCGGCGTGCAGCGTGAGTTGGCGCATGGTGCGCAGGGCGTTATGCACCTCGTCCAGCGCGGCTTCAGCGGTCTTAATCATGTTGACCGCGTCTTGGGCGTTGTTGACCGCTTGCTGCAGCCCTGTGATTTGGGCGCGCAGGTTCTCGGAGATGATCAGCCCTGCAGGGTCGTCGGCGGCGCGGTTGACGCGCAGCCCCGACGCCAGACGCTCAATCGTGCGCCCCATCATGTCCGAAGTCAGACTCACATTCCGCAGTGCGTTCTGCGACTGTATGTTCGTGTTAATCCGCAGACTCATTCCGTTGACCCCCTTGCGGGTTGTTCATCCGCAAATTTGCTGTGGCTATTATCGGCAGGGTGTAGCGGGTTCTTTAGGGGATATGCTATAATAGGGCAGGAGGTCTATGCGATGGCAGCCGATATTGAGGTGCGCCGTATGGTACTGCGCGAGATTAGCAAGCGTCATTTGGATACCTCGCGGCTCGATGTGCAGGTGTTTCACGGCGTGGTGTACCTGCGGGGCACTGTGAGTGGTGTGCGCGGGCATAATGTGGATCCCCAAGCCGAGATGGAGATTATCCGCCGCATTTTGCGCCAGCGTCCGGGCGTGCGCGATGTGGTGATTGACCTGATCTATCGCTAAGCGTGTGGCAGCGGGCTTGGGCGTGGCTCTATCCGTCGCGCTGTGTGGCGTGCGGGCGGCTCGATGCGCAGGCTGTATGTGCGCGTTGCGCTGCGCGGTTCGTGCCGATACGCCCGCCTGCCTGTGTGCGCTGCGGCGCGCCACGACGCACGCTGGGCGACTGCCGGCGGTGTTTAGGGCGTGTGTTTGCATTCGATGCCGCCGTGTGCGGGGCGGTGTACGATTCTGCCGTGCGCCGTGCGATTGTGCATCTGAAGTTTCGGCGGTGGCAGCGCGCGGCGCAGCCGTTGGCGGCGTTGCTTTGGGAGGCGTTGCGCCTGCCTGAACGCGCGGCGTGGCGCGTGGTGGACGCGATTGTGCCCGTGCCCATACATCCCGTGCGACGGGCGATGCGCGGGTTCAATCAGGCGGAGCAGATCGCCCACTGCCTCAGCCAGTGTTCAGGCGTCCCTGTGCAAGCGGGCTGGCTCCGTCGGCGGTTCTACCGTCGTCCGCAGGTGGGGCTGGGTCAAGCCGAGCGACTGAAGAATGTGCGCGATGCGTTCGAGGTCGCGTGCCCCGATTCTGTGCGTGGGCGCGCTGTGTGGCTGCTGGACGATGTGTTCACCACAGGCAGCACGCTCGACGCCTGCGCCCGTGCGCTCAAGGAGGCAGGGGCGTCGCTGGTGGTCGCGCTCGCCGTCGCTCGCGACCTGCGCGAGGACGACGCCGCCCTGTAGGTAAATCTCGTCGGACGCTTCAAAGACGCGCTCGCCGATTCGCAACTGCACTGTGACGGTGTGGAAGCCTTCGCGGTGGGGCAGTGCGCACTCCAGCCATTCAGCAGGCGATTGCCACGCGCTCCAGTCGCTGTCATTGATGCGGTAGCGCATCGCGTGCGCCTCGTGCGCCCCATGCACATAGACCGCCACTTCAGGTGTGTCGGTCGCGAAGGCGTCCAAGTTGATAATGACGGGGTACGCCGTGCGCCGTGCGCCGAGCAGTTGCGCCCATACCGTTCGGTAGCGCGTCGCGCCTGCGGCGAAGCCGACGCCCAATTCGCGGTAGTCGGGGGTCAGTAGGTTCGCGCGGTGGTCGGGGCTGTTGAGCCACGCCTGCAGGGCGCGCTCCCAAGTGGGCTGCCCCGCCGCGAGGTTCTCGCCGAGTCGGTGGTAGAAGTAGCCTGCTGCGCTGGCGCGGTAGTCGGCGCGGCGCCCGTGCGCGTCGGTGTGGGCAATCGCGCCCGTTTGCGCCAGCGTCTCGGCGTATGCTTGCGCCGCGTCGCACAGCTGCGCGTTCAGCTTGAGGGGTGGGAGGTTGTGTTGCAGCCGTAGCTGGTTGACCTGCACGGTGTAGTCGTGCGCTGTGGCAAGCCATTCGCGCGTCTCGGCGTGCGCCGCGCCCCACACTGCAAGCAAGCCTATCGTCCCTAACAGACGTTTTGCTTCCATGCCGTCCACCAAAGGGGATTATCGGCACGCCGTTAGGGATTTTGACCTCGTGAACTTGTCAGGCGCAGGGGGCGTGCCTTGTGGGGAGGACAAGCAGGCAGGCTTGAGGAGAAGTCTCTGCCCAAGCCTGCCGTTCTGAAACGGGTTTACCGTGTTAGTTTTCGCCCTGCTGCCCGAAGTTGAACAGCACGACCAGCAAGTCGGCGTCATCGACAACGCCATCTCGGTTGAGGTCTTCGGCGAGGTTATCGCCCGTCTGCCCGAATGCGAACAGCACCATCAGCAGGTCGCCGTCGTCGATGATGTTGTCGTTGTTCGCATCGCCAGGTGCGCCTGACAGGAACGCAACGGGCAGCAGGTTCGGGATGGTGATGCCGTCGGTCTCGGTCGCCAGCCAACCTTGCGCTTTGACCCACACCTTGAAGGTACCGCTGGGCACATTCGGCACAGTGAACGCGCCCGAATCGCCCAAGGTCACGGTCTCCTCGCGCACGACTTGACCCGTGTCGCGGCTGCGGATTTGCACCCGCGCGCGCACGCGACCCGCGGGGTTATCGCTAAAGCCCTGCAGCACCAGACGCCCGACCAGACCGGGGTTGCCCGCGTTCAGCGGGAGGCGCACATAGGTCTCGTTGAAGGCGGGCACTTCGATACCGCTCACCTGCCCAGGCTGGAAGCCAGCGGCGCGTCCAATCAGGGTGTAGCGCAGGTCATACGGCAGATTGCGGAAGTCGAACTGGCTGCCGCTGCCCGTGTAGGTCAGGCGCGTGGTGCCCGTGCTGGCAATCAGTAGCACTACAGCATTGCTGATGCCCTGATTGTTCGCGGCGTTGACCACATCCCCGTAGAGGCGACCCGACGGATAGTTGAAGGGCGTCAGCGCGTACTCCATTAGGTTATCGCCCACCGCCACGGGCACATTGTAAGCGACCGAATCGTAGTACCCCACCCCGCCTACATAGACATGGTAGGTCGATGGGTAGAGGTTGTCCAGCAGAAAGTTGCCTGTAGCATCCGTGTAGGCGACCGCCCAGCGCCCCGTATTCACCTGCGAGACGACCACATAGGCATTCGGGATACCTGACCCCGTGAAGAGGTCGGTCACACGCCCGCGCAACCGCCCTACCGAGACATCCTCTGAGGTAAACCAGACATAAAAATCATCGGTTTGCCGTGCTCGGACAGTTACACTATCATAGCGGCGGCTACGGTAGCCCGGCGCGAACGCCTCCACGCGCAGCGGGATGCCCACAGGCAGGTTGCCAATCAGATCATAGTTGCTGCCTGGTCCGCTGGAGCTTATCATAGAGCGCCCGTTCGGCGCAGTGATCCGAAGGGTCATATTGCTCACATTCCCGCCCGTACCGAAATCGTATCCGTAGAATTGCCGCGCACCAACAGGCATGTCGATGGGCGTCAGCAGAATGTCTGCCGTGTTTGCCCCCTGTTCGATGGGGATGTTATCCAGTCCCTGATCGTAGTAGTTGGGATGCGCCGCGTATAGCCCGTAAAGCACGGGGGGCAAGTCGTTGAACTGGAACACGCCGTTGTTATCGGCAAATACGCTTACGGGGCGACCGCTTGTGGCAACTTGCACGAAGGCGTTCGGAATGGGATTGCCTGTGCGAATATCGTACACACGCCCCGTCAAGCTGCCCACAGAGGTCAGCACCGAAGCGATAAAGAGGTTAATCTCTGTCTGGTAGGCAGTGGAAAGCACGATGCCCACGCGGCTGGTGGTTCGGTAGTTCTCGGCGGTTGCTGCCAGCCGATAGCGCGTGCGCGCAGGCAAATTGTACCAGCGATAGAAGTTGCCCCCGCCCGTGTTCACGGTTAGGCTCCAGCCCAGATCGCTAATCACCGTCACAGTCGCGTTATTCACATTGTTCCCAGAGAGGATATCGTAGACGTACCCATAGAGGGTTCCCACAGGCTCGGTTAGCGGCGTAAGTACCATGTCGGCAGTCGTAGTGTTGCCGGGCGTGACGCTGGCGGAAACACCCTGTGAATAATAGCCGCGTGTGTCTGCGGAAACCCCGTAGGTGGCGCGCGGCAGTTCGTCGATGCGATAACGCCCGTTGCTGTCTGTGAGCGTCCAGACCGAGCGGTTCCCCAAGGAAGCGTACACATAGGCGTTTGCCAGCGGCTGGTTGTTCATCGCGTCGCGCACTGTGCCTGCTACACTGCCCACGGTCTGCAGCGCGCTGACCAAATACGCATTGCCATAGTTCGTCGTGTCGCGGGCAATGGTGATGCCAGGTAGCACGCGCGTGCGGTAATCGGCGCGCGAGACGGTGATCGTATAGGTGAGCGTAATCGGTAGGTTGCCGAACGAGACAGCATTCCCGCTTCCTGTGTTTGCCGTGCGGTCGATACTCCCGTCGGAACTAACCAGCCGAACGCTCGCTTGGTTGAGACTATTGCCCGTGATGAGGTCGTACACCTCCACGCGCAAAGTGCCCTGCGGCTGCGCCCACAGAAGCCCTGTAATCCCGATGGTCGTCAGTGTCAGGATAGGTTTTCGCATGGCACACCTCCTTTCTTACTGTCGTCCTTGCGCCCCGAAGTGGAGCAATATGAGCAGCAGGTCGGCGTCGTCGACCCAGCCGTCGCCGTTGAGGTCGGGCGCATTCACTTCCTTCTCGCCGAAGCGGAGCAGGATCTCCAGCAGGTCGGCGTCGTCGACGCGGTCATCGTCATTGGTGTCGCCGATGTGCATGAAGCGCACTTCGGGCAGGGTATCTACGCTGCCTAAGTCCACCTGCGGCAGCCACTGGCTAATCCAGCGGTCGGCTTTCAAGCGCAGGTCAGCGACTTCCTGTAGCGGGCAGCCCACTTCGAACGAGCCGTCAGGCTCCAGGCGCACATCCTGACGCCACACGGGCGCGTCGTACTGGTATGCCTCCACGGTGAGCCACACTTGGCTGAGATCGCCTTGGTAGTTAGGCAGGTGCACGCGCCCTTTGATGGTGCGTCCCATCCGTAAGCCGCCCCACTGCGGCGTCAGATAGAAATCGATCTGGTGGCTATCGCCGCGGCGGGTCCAGAAGTTCTCCACCTGCGACGAGTTGTAGCCTGACGCTGAAGCGATGAAGGTAAACGGCATGTCGGATGGGAGGTCGGGGAAGTTGTAGTATCCCGAATCGGGCGGCGTGCGTGTCGTGAGGGTCAAGCCGTTGGGGGCAACCGCCACGACGGTAGCGTTGATAAGCCCCCATCCCGTGGTCGAGTCGTACAGATAGCCATAAACCCGCCCCGAGGCATATTCCGAGGGCACAAGGAACAGGTCGAGCAGGTTGTCCCCCGCACTGACCAGCACGCGCACCGTTCGCGTGGTATAGCCCGGCGCCCATACACTCAGATCCAACGAGCCGATTGGTTGCTCGCTGAGCGTGTAGCGACCCTGTGAGTCGGCGCGTGTCGCGCCGCCGTAGGTCCAAACGAACGCATTCGGAACTGGGTTGCCTGTGAGCAGGTCGCGTATAGTTCCCAGCACCCGCCCGACCGACTGGTTGGAGCGGCGCAGGTAGTAGTACAGGGAACGCTCGCTGTTGAAGGGCACGGACTGTCCCAGCCACGCGCTGCTGCGGTAGCCAGGCGCCGTCACGGTGAGGTCGTACAGTTGCCACGCGGGCAAGCCGCTAATCAATTCGTAGTCTCCATCGCCCATGTCTACCCGAGTGCTGTGCCCGCTGGGGAGGGTGATCTGGAGCGTGGCGCCGCTGATGAAATACCGCGCCGCCTCGTCGTAAATGTAGAAGCGCAGATTGCCCCGAGGCGTGCCGTTCGGGCAGGTGAAGATGTCGTTGCTCACGCTGCTGGCAGTGAGCGCGGGGATTCTCCATGAGTAGCTGATCCAGCCCGGTTTGGAGACATCCACCACCAGCCCGCGGTAGTCGCGCGGGACATTCGTGAAGGTATAGCGTCCCTGACTGTCCGTATACATCGAGGCAATTGGACGATTGCCATAGCGCAGATTCACCCAAGCGTTGGGCACAGGGCTACCGTCCAGCATATTGCGTACAACGCCCGTGAGCGTGCCCACCTGCACATCGGCAGGCACAAGGTAGTGATAGGTGTAGTTGTCTACTCCCTGCGTAAACAGGAACCCCACGCGCGTGGAGGGGTGGAAGGTGAAGTCGGTGTTGGTATAACGCACCGTGATGTTGTAGCGCTGGTTGGTAGGCAGTCGCTCCAACTGTTTGTTGCTCCAGAAGGTGAAGCGCATCGTCCAGCCCGCTTCACTTTGGAGCAGCGCTTCGAGCCCGCGTAGTTCGCCGCTTGTCAGGGCGTCGTAAGCGCGTTCGAGAATCCAATCGCCAATCGGCGTCCCGTGCGGGGCGCAGGGCAGCAGGGCGTCGTTGATGGCTGCACTTCCGCCAATCTCCAAGGTAGGGGATTGGTAATACCCTGTGCGCCACGCCCAGAGATAGTAGCCTCCTGGAATGCAGTTCTCTATGGTGAATCGCCCCTGCGAGTCGGTGAAGGCGTACACGCGCCGCGCGGAAGAGCCAGACACGACACGGTAGCCCTCCACATATGCGTTTGCAAGCGGCTGGTTCGTCACGGCGTCCACCACGCGCCCGCTTATCGAAAAGCGCGTGGTCGCATCGGTCGGGGTCAGCCCCAAATAGAAAGTGCGTGTATGTGCATGCGAGACGATAATCTGGGGAATCGAGCGGCTGAAGTAGCCGTCTTTTGACACGGTGAGCGTGTAGAACTGGTTGGTGGGCACACTGCTGAAGCGCACATAGTTGGTGTTACCGACGGTGATGCTTTGGTCATAGCCGCCTGTGCCCACGAGCCGGGCGGTGTAATTACGCACCTGGTCGCCCGTCTTCATATCGTACACATACACATCGATGTTGCCCGCGCCCGCGAAGGCGTAGAGCCACACAATGCACCATACAGTAGCCGCCACAATGCTACGGTATCCCATACGGTACCTCCTTCAGCAAATTCAGGTACGGAGTCGGTACTTTAACCGAAATACCTCCGTAAACATGCATAATATACAACGCTTTTGCGGGGAGCGTTAGGGACTTAAGTCCTAATTTGGGGGTTTTAGGGGGCAAATTCTTGGGGGTTTAGCCCGCACCACTCGCGCAGCACGGCATCTGCGCCGCGCGTTTTTATCATCTGGCGCAGTTGCACCGATTCGGGGTCGTTGGGGTCGTAGTACGCCAGCGCGGCTAATATCGCCTTGCGGAAGGGCGTGGGGTCTTCGCCCTGCTCAATCAGTAGCCGATACGCACCCACCAGTCGGTCGTCGGGGCGGAGTTTGCGCAGCGGTTCGCGTGCAACGCGGGCAATCGGGTCGTCTAAGTGGGGGTCTTGAATCCGCGCGAGGATGTCCTGCACGGTCGCGTAATGCTCTGCAGGGTCGAACGGGTGCTTTTTGAGGAACGCCTGCGTAAGCGATTTCGCGCCCTGCACAAATAAAGCGTAGATTTCGGGGTTTTGCAGGGCTTGCTGAATCGTGCGGTAGCCGTGCTGTGCGCCGAGATAGGCGATGAGCGCGTGCAAGCCGTTGTGGAGGTAGAGCTTGCGCTGCATGTAGAGTTCGAAGGGGCGCACGGGCTGGAGCCCCACAATCGGTGGCAGCTCGCCGATGAGCGCGTCGGCGTCGACAGGGAGCTTGCTGTAGCGGTCGACACGCACGCCTGGCGGATCGCCAGGCAGTTCCGCGACGGCTTGACGCCCGATGATACAGCGCACCAAGCCGAGCGTCTTCAGCAGAGGGTGTTCGTCGGGCGCGAGAGTTTGCAGTAGCGCGTCGCGCAGGCGTGTATGCGCGTCGAGCGCGTTTTCGCCCAGCAGTAGGTTGAGCGGTTTGGGGTTCTCGGCAGCGCGACGGCGCAGTCCTGCGGCGATGAGGGGCGCTAACTGCGGCAGCACATTGACGCCGACGGCGGTCGAGGCGACTTCGGCGCGGGCAAAGGCTGCGGCGATCGCTTCGGAATCTTGGGCGTCTATGGCGGAGACAGGGGCAATCGTTTCGCGCACGCCGTCTGTCCATTCGATCCAGCAGGCACGGTAGCGGCTGAGGCTTGCGACGAGGTCCGCGCGCGCCTCCACGAAGATCGTCTCGAAGCCGGAGCGGGCATAGAGTTGAGCCAAAAACCCGCGCCCAATCTTGCCCGCTCCGAACTGCACCGCCAGCAACGCGACACCCCGTGGGTTTAGTTATCGCCAACTGCGCCGAAGTTAAACAGCACAATCAGCAGATCGGCATCGTCCACAACGCCGTCGCCGTTCAGGTCGGTTGCAGCGTCGTTCGAGCCGAAGTTGAACAGCACGACCAGCAGATCGGCGTCGTCGATGACATTATCACCGTTGAGGTCGCCATTGATGAGGTTGAACACCAGTCCCGATACATCGCTATTGAGCGAGACGCCGCGGATGATGCGCGTGAGGCTGGTCGGCGCCCGCACGGCGATATCGACCGTGCCGCTCATAACCGAGGTGTAGGTCGTGAAGTCGCCTACAGCGTTTGTGCGGAAGGTACGCGCATACTGCAGGTTCTGCGTGCCCGCTTGGTAGATTTTCATCTCGAAGGGCACAAGGCTTAGGTCGGCGCGGTCGAAGTTGATGCGTCCCGAAATCAAGCGGCGCACGGGGGTATAGTCGGTAATGAGCACATCGTACCAGCCGCCTGCGCGTCCCCCTGAATAGCTGAACCCCTCCACGCGGATGTAATAGATGCCCGCAGGGAGGTTCGTCAGCGCCACGCGCGAGGTGTAGGGATTGAACGGGTCGTGCGAGTCGTCGTCGTTGGTCGCTAAGGGATTGAATGCCGAGTCGTAAATCGTGAGAATCGTATCCGTCGCGCCGATGGTGCGCACGGTCAGGTTGCCTGCGCCGATCTCGATGCGGTAGTGATCGAGGTCGGTCTGGCGGTAGCGCAAAAAGCCGTTGGGAATGAGCGTGAAGTCGTCTGCCAAGTTGCCGACATCGGTCGCCGTACCGAAGGTCTCGTTCGTGCCGCTGACTTCGTAGGGGTCAAAGTCGCGCGCCGTGCTGCCGTCGAAGATGCGCAGCGTGTAGCGGAACCGCGCCAGTACGCCTGCGGTAGTGATGGAGCGTACCCGCACATAGTAGACGCCTGCGTTCAGCGAGATGGTAATCCCCGAATCGGCGTTGGTGAACGAGGTGTCGCGGTTGCCGCGGTTGCTGTTGCCGATTTCGTCGTCGTCGTTCTCGGCGACGAGTGTCCCGCTGGCGTTGTAGAGCGTCAGCACGGAGTCGAGCGTGCAGTCCACGCGGAACGAGTAGGTACCGTTCTGCGCCAGCTCGACGCGGAAGTAGTCGTTGTCGCCGTCGGGGTTAATCAGCCCGCGCACGACCTTCATGCGCCGTGTGTTCGTGGAGTCCACCCCGACCACTCCCAGATTGTTGGCGAGGGTAATCGAATCGTTGCCTTCTGTTTCGTTGAAAAAGTCGATAACCAGCGGCTGCGCTGTGCCCAGCGCAAGCGTCGCAATCAAACATCCGAACAGGCTTGCTATCTTCCTCATCATAGGCTCCTTTCCCGCGCCTCTATTATAGCACACTTTCACCCTAAAGGTAGCCCCGTTCACGCAAACTGGTATAGTTGCCATCGCCGAGAATGAGGTGATCGAGCAGTGGGACGCCGAGCAGCTCGCCTGCCTCTTTGAGGCGTTGGGTGATGGCGATGTCTTCGGGGCTGGGGGTCGGGTCGCCGCTGGGGTGGTTGTGGACGGCGATCCAGCTGGCGGCGCCCTCACGCACCACGATACGGTACACCTCGCGCGGATGCACCAGACTGCTGTCCAGCGTGCCGATGGAGATGGTCTCGGTGCGCAGCACGCGGTTTTTGGTGTCCAGCAGCACGGCAAGGAAATGTTCGCGCTTCTCGGCGATAAGCTGCATGTGCATCAGTTGGTAGACATCCTCTGGGGAGCGGATTTGGGGGCGTTCGTGGAACTGGCTAAGCGCGACGCGCCTGCCGAGTTCCATCGCGGCGGCGATTTGGCTCGCTTTTGCCAGCCCCATACCCTTGATGTGCGCCAGCTCTTGGACGCTGGCGTGCATCACGCCGCGCACGCCGCCGAACCGCTCCAGCAGGTGCTGCGCCAGTTGCAGCGCGGACATCTGGGTCGTGCCTGTGCGCAGCAGGATTGCCAGCAGTTCGTACTCGCGCAGGCTGGCGGCGCCCCAGTGCGCGAGTTTCTCGCGCGGTCGCTCTTCGGGGGGCAGTTCGCGGATCGTGGTGTAGCGCGTCGGTTCCATCATAGCCACCGTTTGAGGCGCGTATGCGCGAAGTCGAGCAGCGAATGCGCCGCGCCGCCCGCCACCAGCCCAATCACCAGCGCGAGGACCTCCCGTTGATAAGTGAACGCCCAGTCGGTGGCGTGCAGCAGCCAGCTCTGGGGGTCAACTTGCATCGCCAGCCCGATGCGCGCGGCGAGCCAGTTGAACGCCAACATCGCCAGCGTCAGCACACCCAGCAGGTACGCCACGCGCAGGATTGGTCCTACGCCCAGACCATGCGAAATCCAGCTGCGGTGGGGCACGAGCTTCTGGTAGGGATACCAGATCACGCGCAAGGGTCCCCAACGGCGGTACGCGCTGGAGTTAACATCCAGGTCGCTGGAGAGCCAGATGCCCGAGAAGGCGTAGCTGGCGATAGCCAGCCATGCCAATGGGCGCGTTTCGGGCGGCAGGTACAGCCCCGTCAGCGGGATTGCCCCCAGCGCGGTGCCCAGCGTCACCCAGTCATGCACTTTGCCCGACGGCATGTTAGGCGCGCGCAGCCTCCTGCATCTTCTGGATGGCGCGCGATTCGAGTTGTCGCACGCGCTCCTTGCTCAGTCCCAGCCGCTTGCCGACCTCTTCGAGGGTCATCGGCGGTTCGTCGCCCAGCCCGTAGCGCAGGCGGATGACCGCCTTTTCGCGTTCGTTGAGGTTGGTCATTAGGCTCTCCCAGTCGATGGCGCGTTCCCACTCGGCTTGGGTCTCGTCGGCGATGATGTCGCCCAGCACGGAGCCGTCGCTGTCGCTGATAGGCATCTCGAGCGAGATGGGCTTGGCGACGGCGTGCATCAGCTCGCGCACCTGTTCGGGGTGGAGTTTGGTGCGTTGGGCGACCTCGTGGACGGTCGGCTCGCGCCCCAGCTCTTGTTGCAGCAGCGCGGACGCTTGGCGCACTTGTTGCAGGGTCTTCGCCATGTGTTGCGGGACGCGAATCAGCGACGCCTGCTCTTGAAGTGCGCGGGAGATGGCTTGGCGGATCCACCATGTGGCGTAGGTGCTGAATCGGCTCCCGCGATTGGGGTCGAACTGCGCGGCGGCGCGCAGCAGTCCGAGATTGCCCTCCTGAATCAGGTCAATCATCGACAGCCCGCGCCCCGTGTAGTGTCTAGCGACGGAGATGACCAGCCGCAGGTTCGCTTGGATGAGCTGCTCGCGGGCATACTCGTCGCCTTGCGCCGCGCGGTGCGCCAGTTCACGCTCCTGCTCGGCAGAGAGCAGCGGTGCGCGCGCCGCCTGCTTCGCCCACCACTGCACCGCGTCGTCGATTTCCTCGCGTTCAACTGCCTCGATGAACCGATCGGCGCGTTCGGTGGCTTGGTGCAGCTCGCGCTCGGTCGCGTCTGCCTCGTCCAGTACCCGCACCCCCTGCGACTCAAGATGCGCCAACACTGCCTCGATGGCGTCAGGGTCTAATTCGATGTCGGGTATCGCCTCGAGCAGTTGATCGATGCTCACATAGCCCCGTTGTCGCCCACTCTCAATCAGGATTCGCAACTCGTCCGATTCCAACCAGTGCTCCATTGCGCAACCTCCGTTCAGTCGATAGATTCGACGCGCATGCGCCAATATTCCTGCAACTTTTCGTCGTTTTGGGGGTCAGTTGCTGGGGCGGTGGGTTGCGCGAGTTCTGCAACAAGGGTTGCCCGCTTGCGACGCAGGGCGTACTCTTTGAGGCGCTGGACACATCCTGCCGCCCACGCTTCGGTCATAGGGGGCGATTCTTGCATCAGCAGCGCTGTGAGCAGGTCGCGTAGCGGCTCGTTGGGCATCTGCGCCAGCAGTTCGGCGGGGTTCGCGTAGTGGTAGGGCGGTCTGGGCAGCGCGAGCAGCGCGGTCGCCAGCTGCGCGTGTAGAGGAACCTGCCATTCGATGTGGGGCAGGTGGTCTAAGGCGACGGCGGCGGCTTCGGGGTAGAGCGTGGCGCGCAGGGTTTCGCTTTCGGCTTGGAAGATGGCTTTCGGGAGGGCGGGGTGCGCGGTTTGAGGCGCAGGTTCGGGCGCGGGCAACGGCTGCGCGGGCTGGGCGCGTCGGCGCGTGCGCAAGCGTCGCTGGAGTTCGCGCTGCAGCGTCTGGAGCGCGGCGTGCGGGCTGGTGAGGTACGCGGGCGTCAGCGGCGCGAGCCGCTCCAGACACGCCAGCCGATCGAGTTCGCTAGGCAGGGTTTGCGCCCACTCCAGCCCGCGCTCGACGATTTGCGCCTTGAGCGCAGGCTCCAGCTCCAGCGGGTTGCGTTCGCCCGCCACCTCGCGCATCACCTGCTCGATGCCGAAGATTGCCAGCGGGGTCGCTGCGTCTACGGCGCGTTGGAGGGCAGCCTCGCCCTGTGTGCGCAGCAGGCTATCGGGGTCGTCGCCCTCGGGCAGGCGCACAACCAGAGTCGGAATGCCCGCCTGCGCCAGCGCCTCGCCCGCTCGAAGCGCGGCGCGCACGCCTGCCGCGTCCGAGTCGAACATCAGGTAGACGCGCTCCGCCAGACGCTTCAGGCGCGCGGCATGCTCGTCGGTGAACGCCGTGCCGAGCGTCGCCACGCTGTGCGTAAACCCGTACTGGTGCAGCATGATGAGGTCTAAGTAGCCCTCGACAATCAGGGCGGCTTTCTGACGCAGGATTGCACCCCGCGCCAAGTGCCAGCCGTAGAGGGTGTTGCGCTTTTCGAACAGCAGCGTTTCGGGGCTATTGAGGTACTTGGGTTCCTCGTCGCCCATCGTGCGCGCGCCAAACGCGACCACGCGCCCCGAAGCGTCGTGAATCGGGAAGGTGATGCGGTTGCGGAATCGGTCGTAGTAGCCGCTGCCGTCGTCGCGCGCCTTGAGCAAACCTGCCCGTTCTGCATCTTCGAGGCTGAAGTTGTGTCGCTGCAGGAAGCGCAGCAGGTGATCCCATCCGTCGGGCGCGTAGCCCAGTTCGAACGCCCCGATGGTTTCGGGCGTCAGCCCGCGCTGGGCGAGGTACTGCTGGGCATGCGGCGCGCGGCGCAGGCACTGGCGGTAAAAAAAGTTCGCCGCGTAGACGAGTTTGCGCAGGCGGTCGCGCTCATCGGGCGACTCTTGGGGGAGTGTCTCCTCGCGCAGTTCAATCCCCGCGCGTTCCGCCAAGCGGCGCATCGCCTCGCGGAACGACAGCCCCTCGATGCGCATCAGGAAGGTGAACACATCGCCCGACGCGCCGCACCCGAAGCAGTGGAATCGGTTCAGCGCAGGGCTAACATGGAACGAGGGTGTTTTTTCGGTGTGGAACGGGCAGAGTCCCTTGAAGTTCCTGCCTGCCCGTTCCAGTCGCACATAGTCGGAGACCAGTTCAACGAGATCGATGCGGTCTCGGATAGCCTCGCGCAGGTCGCGCAAGTGGGTTCGCCTCCTTAGATCGCGGGACCTGCCATGCTGGGTGGTCCGCCCCCGCCGCGTCCGGGCGGTCCGCCCAGTCCGGGTCCGCCTGAAGGTGCTTGTGGTCCGCCGGCGGGTCCACCCATCTGCGGGTTGCCGCCGCCGCCCAGCTGGCTAAAGCCTGCGCCCAGCGTCGGGATGCCCGCCGCGACGAAGATGCCCGTCACGCGGTTCGTCTTGGCGTCAAACTGGAACGCGACGCCCAGCTTGTTGTAGCGGATGACATAAATGTCGCCGCTAAAGGCGTGCTCATCGGGATGCCCGTATAGAGTGACCACCTTGCTGTAGGGGTCGTTGAACCCAACACCGCGGCTGGTGCGCACGCGCGGGTCGGGTCGTCGCCCATACGCGCTGATTTGCACGACGCGCCCGTCCTTGTTGAACTGGAACAGGTAGGTCGAGCCGCCTTTGACTCGGTACAGGTAGACGATTTCGTTTTCGATGCGGGTCTGTCCCTGTGCGCCGCCGAAGTCGCCGCTGCGTGGGGGCTGCCCAAAGCCTGGGGGACCGCCCTGCTCGCCGCTCTGACCGAAGCCGCCTGTACCGCGGGGTTGACCGCCGCCTTGCTGCTGCCCAGTGCCTTCAATCTCGGTGATTGAGACCTGCGTGTTGGTGATCATCGTCGGGTTGCCGAACGCGCGCAGCACCTGCTGCACGGTCGCGAACACGCGAATGCCCAACAACGCCACCTCTGGACGCGGGCGCGCCTGCGCCGTCAGCACAGTCGCCAACGCCGCTGCGCCCACCGTCGCCAAACCGATACGCCAGATTGTCTTCATCGTCGCCTCCTCAATTCGGTATACTTCCCTTCGACGCACGCTGCGCCACTCCTGCAACGCGGCGGCGTCTCTCCCCTATATTATAGACGATGGCGGACAAAAAAAGTGCTTGGGCGAAGGGACTGCGGGTGCTGGCGTTGCTGATTGCGCTGGCGCTGGTCGTCTACTGGTTTTGGTATGCGCCGTTGCAACAGCCGTTGCCCCGCCTGCAGATTGAGTTCACACCATGAAAGTCGCACTGATGGGTTTCCCGCTGAGTGGGCGCACGACGCTGTTTGACGCGCTGTCGGGCGGGCACGCGCGCGACGGGATCGCCAGCATCCCAATTCCAGACCCGCGTTTTGAGGCGCTGGCGCGTCAAGCGGGCGCGAAAAAAATCACCCCCGCCGCGTTCGAATGGCGCGACGACCTGCCCAATTTCAACCCCGACAAGCCTGAAACGGCGCGCCAGCCGTTGAGCCTTGCCCGCCAGAGCGACGCGCTGGTGTGCGTGCTGCGCGCCTTCGACAGCCCCTACGCGCCCTACCACGCGCCGATTGACCCCGCGCGCGATCTGCGATTCTGGCTGGACGAATTCGTGCTGTCCGACCTGCAGGTCATCGAGAACCGCCTGGAGCGGCTGACCAAGCTATTCCAGTCGCACAAGGAGTCCGCCGCCGACCGCGCCGAACACGCGCTGCTGAGTCAAATGCACGCCGCACTGAGTGTGGGCAAGTCGCTTGCTGCGTTCGAGATCCCCAGCGACCTGGAGGCGCGCCTGCGCGGGTTTGGCTTTTTGACGCGCAAGCCGATGGTGGTCGTCGCCAACATCGGCGAGAGCCTGCTGGGGAGCGAGGCGCGTTCCGAGATGCTGGCGTCGCTGCAGGCGGTCTGCGACGCGCACGGTCTGCCAATGATGTCCCTCTGCGCGACTTTTGAGCGCGACCTGCGCCAGCTGCCTGAGTCGGAGCAGGCGGAGTTCTTACAGATGATGGGCGTCGCCGAGCCTGCGCTGCCGCGCCTCGTGCGACTGGTCTACGAGCAGCTGCACCTGCAGGCGTTCTATACGATTGGCGACGATTCGCGGGCGTGGCTGCTGCGCAGGGGCGGCACGGCGTTGGACGCGGCGGCGACTATTCACTCCGACTTGGCGCGCGGGTTCATCCGCGCGGAGGTGTGCCACGCCGACGAGGTGTTGGCGGCGGGCGGCTGGAAAGCGGCGCACAAAGCGGGCAAGGTGCAGCTGGTGGGCAAGGACTACCTCATGCGCGACGGGGAAGTGATTTATGTGCGGTTTAATGTGTAGCTACTCGCGTCGCGCGGGCGAGTCGCCGTCCGTGCAGTTGCCGAGCCTGCCGTTGTCCAGCCCGGCAATTTGGCGCGCGCGCTGCAGCTCGGCGCGGTCGTAGCCGTCCAGGTCGCCTGCCTGCTGGTAGGCGTGCTGCGCCTCGCGCGAACGCGCCAGCAGCGTGTAGACATCGCCCAGTAGCGTCAGGTACAGCGCGCGCTGCGGCTTAATCGCCAACGCCCGCTGGAAGCACTCCACTGCACGCGGCAAATCCTCGTTCTCAATACACAGCAGCCCGAAGCGGAAATGGTAGTAGTCGTCTTCGGGGTTCAGCAGCGTGGCGATTTCCATCTCCTGCAGGGCTTCGTCGATCTCGCCGATATGTTCCAGTAGGTCGGCGAGCCAGAATCGGTAGAAGCCGTTGCTGGGTTCGTGGTTCACGGCGGCGCGCCCTGCTTCGACCGCTTTCGTATACTGCTGGCTAAGCGCGAGCACCTCGGCGTACTTGAACTGCACGAAGGCGTTGTCTGCGCCGTATTCGATGGCGCGTCGGAAGTGGGCAATTGCGGCGTCGTAGCGTCCGTAGCGGCGGTAAATCTCGCCCAGCGCGAAGTAGGGTTCGGGATCGCGCGGGTTCATCTTGCGCGCCCGCTGATAGTACGCCAGCGCACGCGCGGGCTGGTCGGCAAAGGCGTAGGCGTCGCCGAGCTGCATGTAGCGTTCGCTGCTGTCGCCGTCCATCTGGATGGCGAGCTTGTAGTAGCGGAACGCCTCTTCGTACTCGCCTTGACGCAGCGCGGCGTCCCCCCGCCGACGCGCCTCCTCCGCCGTCTGCGGCTGGTACTCTGTCTCCGCACGCGGTTGCTGCGGCTGCGAATCCCGAATGAACGAGAACGAATCGCCCATCGCCATTATGGGTATTATACCACAGGGGGTTGACCCGCGCCCTGCCGCAACGCAAATAGGGTCAGGAGGCGACTATGGCGCGCACTATCGAACGAATCGTCTGGCACACCGCCGCGCACGGACGCGACGGGCAAGCCTTTGACACCACCGCCGCGCAAATCGACCAGTGGCACCGCGAACGCGGCTGGAGCGAAATCGGCTACAACGCCGTGATACGCTTTAGCGGCGCAATTGAGAAAGGACACGACCCGCGCAAAATCCCCGCAGGCGTCGCAGGGCTGAACCAGACCACCTACCACATCTGCTTCTCTGGGCACGGCGACATCGCCCCGCTGACGCCCCAGCAACTGGAAAGCGGCGTGCAGCACACGATTGAGATGCTGCGCAAGTACGGCTTGGTGGAGCGGTTCCTGAGCGAACCCGATGGGCTGATTGTGATGGGGCATCGGGAAGTGAACGAACTCGTGCGGCGCGGGCTTGCGCCGACGCCCACTACCAAGACCTGCCCTGGTCGGCTGGTGGACATGGACGCCGTGCGGTTGCTGATTCGTCAGCAATTGACCCAGCCGCCCGCGCCCGAATACGCCTACGACGCGCAAGCCGCAGGCGAGCTGGCGCAGGGGCTACGGCAGGTCTACACCGCCGCCGCCAAACTGAAGCTGCCCGAAGAGGCGATGCGGTTGCTGAACCAGTTCCGCAAGCAGCCCGAAGTGGACGACGCAATCACTCGCTGGCGGGCGGAGCCGCGCTGAACAATACCGAACGCGACAGTCAGGGAGGCAAGCCGCCTCCCACCCCCACATCCAACCCTATAATAAGTG
>Ga0272449_1001299_pt1 | contig 26311 bp, 26 predicted proteins | sample YNPCB0241_FD_198679 | JGI IMG/M metagenome (GOLD analysis project Ga0272449, IMG submission 198679) | Hot spring sediment microbial communities from Yellowstone National Park, WY, United States - YNP-CB-024-1 | ecosystem: Environmental > Aquatic > Thermal springs > Hot (42-90C) > Sediment... | reverse complement strand
TTTAGAGGTGATTATTTCAGTGCAGGGGATATGGCTTATAAGGATGAAGATGGATTTTTCTATCTTGTAGATAGAAAGGCAAATATGATAATTACGGGTGGTGAAAATGTTTATCCTTCCGAAGTTGAGAATGTGGTAGGTTCACACCCAGCAGTTAAGGATGTAGCAGTTATTGGTGTACCCCATGAAAAATGGGGAGAACAGGTAACTGCTGTAGTTGTTTTACATGAAGGCAAGACTGCAACTGATAAGGAGATTATAGAGTTTTGTAGAGGTAAGATTGCAGGGTTTAAAATCCCAAAAGAAATTATATTCATTAAAGATGAAGAGATGCCAAGAAGTGGTGCGGGCAAAATTTTACACAGGGTTTTAAGAGAGACCTATGGTAAAGAAATGAGAAAATAAGGAGGGAAAAGGATGGGGTATAATTTTCTTACCATTGAACGGGATGAAACAGTTGGAATCATTAAGATGAACAGACCACCTACAAATCCAATTAACAGAGATTTTGTAGGTGAGCTGGCTGATGCTTTTGATGAACTTGAGAAAGATGAGAGTACGAAGGTAATTGTGATAACAAGTGCTTTGGAGAGATTTTTTGTTGCAGGCGCCGATATAAAGATGATTGCAAATATGACAGAAAAGGATGCAGATGAAGTAACTGCTTTTTTCCAAGAAAGCTTTCAGAAAATTAATGAAATGGAAAAAATAGTAATTGCTGCTATAAACGGCTTTGCCTTAGGTGGTGGCTGTGAATTAGCTCTTGCATGCGATTATAGGTTTATGGCGAAGGGAGACCATAAAATCGGCTTACCTGAAGCTACTTTAGGAATCATTCCAGGTGCAGGAGGTATTCAGAGGCTTGGTAGGTTACTAGGACCCAGAGCAATTGATTTATTGATCAACAGAACAATGATAAGCCCTGAAGAAGCATTAAATATTGGACTTGTGGATGCCATATTTGAACAACAAGATTTAATGCCAGAAACACTTAAATTTGCGAAAAAGCTTGCAAAAGGTGCAACAAAAGCTATGGGAATTATTAAGAGATGTCTAAATAAAGGTCTTGACTTACCCATTAGAGAAGCGCTTAAGTTAGATAAGGATGGTTTTGTAGAGGTTTTCAAAACGGAAGATGCAAAAGAAGGTTTAAACGCCTTTATAGAAAAGAGAAAAGCAAATTTTAAAGGAAAATAAAAAAGGAGGAGTTATGGAGTTAAGTGATATCAAAATTATTGGAGTATGTGGTAGTGGTTCAATGGGGGCAGGCATAATTCAAGTGGCTGCCCAAACAGGTTTTACTGTTAAGGTACTTGAAGCAAATGATAATGCTATTCAAAGAGGTAAATCTATTATTGAGGGAGGATTAAAAAGGCTTGTTGATAAAGGTAAGATGACTGCTGAAGAAAGGGATGCTGTGCTTGGAAGAATAAGCTTCTATACAGATATATCTGCTTTTAGTGATGTTGATTTTGTTATTGAAGCGGTTTTTGAAAATATCGATGTAAAAAAAGAGCTTTTTCAAAGACTTGATACAGTAACAAAGGACTATGTAGTTTATGCAAGTAACACTTCATCACTTTCTATTACGGAGATGGCTTCTTTTTGTAAGAGACCAAATAAATTCATAGGCATGCATTTTTTCAACCCTGTACCAGTGATGAAGCTTGTTGAAGTGATACCAGCGCTTCAGACCGATGAAGATACAATTAAACTTGCAAGAGCATTAGCTGAGAAATTTGGTAAAACTACAGTATTGTGTAAAGACACCCCAGGTTTTATTGTAAACAGGCTTTTAGTCCCCATGATGCTTGATGCAGCAAGGCTTTATGAAGCAGGTGTTGCTTCAGCAGAAGATATAGACAATGCAATGGTTCTTGGTACAAATATGCCCATGGGACCACTGAAACTTATGGATTTTACAGGTGTTGAGATAGCCTATTATGTTGGTAATATCTTTTATGAGTATACGAAAGACCCAAGATTTAACCCACCCGATATTATGAGAAAAATGGTTAAGGCTGGGTATCTAGGGATGAAAACAGGCAAAGGTTTTTATGATTATACAAAAAAAGATTGATAAAAGAGGAGGTAGAATATGCCGATTTGGAGCAATGTAGAAACATTAAGTAGAGAGGAATTAAGAAAGATTCAATCACAAAGATTAAGACATGTTTGTGAAAGGGTGTATGAAAGGGTACCTTTTTATAGAAAAGCCTTTGACGAAAAGGGTATTAAGCCATCAGATATAAAATCGATAGATGATATTGTAAAATTACCTTTCACTACAAAAACAGATTTGAGAGATAACTATCCATTTAATCTTTTTGCAGAACCACTCTCAAATATCGTTAGAATACATGCATCTTCAGGAACAACAGGTAAACCTACTGTTGTTGGTTATACACGTTATGATATTGAGATGTGGGCAGAAGCGATGGCAAGAACTTTGAGCGCAGCAGGTGTTACAAAATATGACATTGTTCAGAATGCTTATGGTTATGGTCTTTTTACAGGTGGACTTGGGGCGCATTATGGTGCAGAAAAGATTGGTGCAGCTGTAATCCCTATATCTGGTGGTCAAACACAAAAACAGATAATGCTCATGCAAGATTTTGGAACAACTGTTCTTTGTTCTACTCCATCTTTTGCCTTATATATTTATGATGAAATGCAAAGAATGGGCATAAATCCATTATCTTTAAAATTGAGAGTTGGCATATTTGGAGCAGAACCATGGACTGATGCTATGAGAAAAGAGATAGAGAAACATTTGAATATAAAGGCGATAGATATTTATGGCTTAAGTGAGATTACAGGTCCTGGTGTTTCCTTTGAATGTGAGGAAGCACAAAATGGTTTGCATATCAATGAAGATTTGTTTTATCCAGAGATTATAAATCCCGAAACTGGCGAACCATTACCTTATGGTGAGGAGGGTGAGTTAGTTTTAACAACACTTGCTAAAGAGGGTATACCATTGATACGTTACAGGGTAAAGGATATAACAAAGCTTAATCCTGAAAAATGTATATGTGGTAGAACCTTAATAAGAATGGATAGAGTGCGTGGTAGAAGTGATGATATGCTAATAATTCGTGGTGTTAATGTATTCCCATCTCAAGTTGAATCAGTTTTGTTGAAGTCACCTGACATTGCTCCGCATTATTTGATAATCGTTGAGAGACAGGGTAGGCTTGATGAGATGACTATTCAGGTTGAAGTGACACCTGAATTTGCTGAGAAATATTGTAAGAAAGTCTTGTCTGAAGATGGTAAGAAGTTTGCAGGTGAAACAGACGAGATGAGAAAACTAAAAACTTTGTGCCAGAAAAATATAAAAGAAATCATTGGTGTAACTACAAACATTGTCCTTATGCCACCGCAAACTATTGCAAGGAGTGAAGGAAAAGCAAAAAGGGTAATAGATAATAGACCTAAAGAGTAAGGAGGTTATTAAATGAAAGTTATTCTTTCTGGAAATGAAGCAATTGCAAGAGGTTTTTATGAAGCAGGTGGTAAGATAGCTGCTGCATACCCTGGAACACCAAGTACTGAGGTAGTTGAAACATTATCAACTGAGTATAAAGATAAAGGTGTGTATGCAGAATGGTCAGTAAATGAGAAGGTTGCACTTGAAGTGGCAATTGGTGGTTCCTTATCAGGGGTAAGGTCAATGGCATGCATGAAACATGTGGGTGTTAATGTAGCAGCTGATCCTTTACTTACTGTTTCATATACAGGTGTAAATGGTGGTCTAGTTCTTATGGTAGCAGATGATCCAGGTATGTTTAGCTCCCAAAATGAACAAGACTCAAGACATTATGCACGGTTTGCCAAGATACCCTGTATTGAACCATCAAGCTCTCAAGAAGCAAAGGACTTTCTTAAGTTAGCATTTGAGATTAGTGAAAATTTTGATACACCTGTGTTATTCAGAAGTACTACAAGGATATCCCATTGTAAAGGTGTAGTAACACTCGAGGAAACAAAAAAAATAGAAGGTAAGGGTTTACAGAGGGATGTTCAAAAATATGTAATGCTTCCCGCAAATGCCCAAAAAAGACATGTCATAGTAGAAGAAAGGTTGAAAAAATTAAAAGAGTTTGCTGAAACAACTATATTGAATGTGTGGGAAAAAGGTTCAGATAAAATTGGCATTATTGCAAATGGCATTTCATACCAATATGCTAAAGAAGCTTTTCCTGAAGCTTCCATTTTAAAATTAGGGATGACCTGGCCTCTTCCTGAAAAGATGATTAAAGATTTTGCAAAAAGTGTTAAGAAACTTATTGTATTAGAAGAGTTAGATCCCTTTATAGAAGATTCGGTAAAATCCTTAGGGGTAAAAGTTCATATTGGCAAAAACAAACTACCTCTGTGTGGTGAATATAGCAAAATTATTGTTTATGAAGCTGTCACAGGTAAAAAGATAAAAAGAAAAGAGCCGATAACAGGTCTTACAAAAAGACCTCCCACTTTTTGCCCAGGTTGTTCTCACAGAGGTCTTTATACTGTGCTATCAAAGTTAAAACCCTTTGTATCAGGGGACATTGGCTGTTATACCCTTGGTGCATTACCACCTTATTCATCTATGCATAGTTGTATATGCATGGGAGCAAGCATTTCTGGTGCTCACGGGATTTCTAAGGGATTATCAGCACAAAATATTAAAGATAAACCTGTTGCTATTATTGGTGATTCGACCTTTATCCATTCAGGCATCACAGGTTTAATCAACATGGTATATAATAATGGTGATGCCATTGTTGTAATAATGAACAATGATACTACTGGTATGACAGGTGGTCAAGAACATCCAGGAACTGGTATTACTGCAATGGGTGTCCAAACTGTAAAATTAAATATAGAGAAGCTTTGTCAGTTAATTGGAGCAAAAAGAGTGATAGAGATTGACACTTACAACCTTAAAGAGCTAGAAAGGATATTTAGGGAAGAGATGGAGAAAGAAGGTCCCTCAGTGCTTATTTCTAATCAACCCTGTGTTTTAAGATATAGGATTAGTAAAGAGCCTTTAAAAGTTAATAAGGAAAAATGTACAGCATGTAAGATGTGTCTTAAAGTGGGTTGTATTGCTCTAACTTTTGTTGAAAAAGCTGGGGCAAAATATACAGAAATAGACCCCTTACTTTGCAATGGTTGTACAGTGTGTCAACAAATGTGTAAATTTGATGCTATTGTTGGAGGTGGAAAATGAGTGTTACCAATATCGTAATAGCAGGTGTAGGTGGACAGGGAGTTCTTCTTACAAGTAAGATTATTGCACAAACTGCCTTAGAACAAGGGTTTGATGTGAAACAGAGTGAAGTGCATGGAATGGCTCAAAGAGGAGGAAGTGTTATAAGCCACTTAAGGTTCGGGGATAAAGTATATTCTCCTATTGTAAGTGAAGGCGAAGCCGATTTAATAATAGGTTTTGAACCCTTAGAAACTGCAAGATATATCCATTTTTTAAAGCCAAAAGGAACGGTAATTTATAATAAATACAGGATAAGCAGTATAACTGTTTCTATTGGTGCTGAAAAATACCCTGAAGATATAGATGAGATAATCTCAAAAAATGCCAATAAAGTTTATGCGTTAGATGCAACAAAACTTGCAGTTGAGGCAGGTGATAAGAGGGCACTAAATATTGTTTTGCTAGGTGCATCTCTTAATTTTTTGCCATTAGATAAAAACGTTGTTTTAAAAAACATTGAAAAAAATGTAAATAAGAAAGCGTTAGATATTAATAAAAAAGCTTTTGAGCTTGGTTTAAATATTTTTAATAATGCAAAATAAAATAGCATTTTATTTTTGTTTAGTGTATGATTTTATGTAACATCACTAAAAGGAGGGAATTATGAAAGTTAAAGGCAAGTGTATTTTAAAAGTTTTAGTTGTAAGTTTGATGCTTTTTTTGGTTGCAAAGGCGGGTATAGCGAAGGAACCATACAAAATTGGTGCAATCTTTTCAGTGACTGGTCCTGCGTCTTTTTTGGGTGAGCCCGAAAAAAACACAGTTATTATGTTAGCTGATCAAATTAACAAAGCAGGAGGTATTAATGGTCATCCAGTTGAAGTAATAGTAGAAGATGATAAGAGTGATGAAGGTCAAGCTGTTTTAGCAGCAAAAAAATTGCTTGATAAAGATAAGGTTATTGCAATTATTGGTCCAAGTATTACTGGTTCTTCTATGGCAGTAATACCTATAGTGCAGGGTGCAAAAACACCGCTTGTTTCAGTAGCTGCAGGTGCTGGTATTACAACCCCAGTAAATGAGAGATATTGGGTTTTTAAAACAGCTCAGTATGATGTAAGCGCTGTTATAGCTATCTATAAGTATATGCAGAAAAAGGGTATAAAAAAGGTTGGTATCATTACAATTACAAATGCCTTTGGTGATCAGGGAAGAAAGGCATTGTTAGAGCTTGCTCCAAAATACGGCATAACAGTTGTTGCTGATGAAAGGTATGGTCCTAAAGATGCAGATATGACAACTCAGTTAACAAAAATTAAAGCTGCAGGTGCACAAGCAGTTATTAACTGGTCGGTAGGTCCAACCCAGGTTATAGTAACAAAGAACTGGCATGACTTAAAATTGGGCATACCTCTATATCAAAGCCATGGTTGGGGTTCAAAGAAGAATTTAGAATTAGCTGGTCCTGCTGCTGAAGATGTTATTGCACCACTTGGAAGGCTTGTAGTTTGGGATAAGCTACCCGATAACCATCCTCAAAAATCTATATTAAAGAAATATGAAACTGATTACAAAGAAAGATATAAAACAGAACCTGGCACCTTTGGTGGCCATGCCTATGATGCCTTTATGCTTGTTGTTGATGCTTTGAAACATGTGGGACCAGATAAACAAAAAATAAGGGACTACATTGAGAATAATATCAAAAATTGGCCTGGTATAAGTGGAATCTATAATATGTCAAAAGAAGACCATTGTGGTATGGATGATACAGCTTTTGAAATGACAATAGTCAAAAAAGGTGATTGGGAAATTTTAAAATAAAGTGAATTAAAAGGGGAAGGATTCCCTTCCCCTAATAATCCCTTATTAAGGAGTATTAGTAATGTTTAGTCTTTTTTTGCAGTTTCTTCTCTCTGGTATAACTGTAGGTGCTGTTTATTCGCTCGTTGGTTTAGGCTTCAATATAATATATAACGCAACATCTATAATTAACCTTGCACAGGGTGAGTTTGTAGTAATGGGCGGTCTTGTTATGTGGTTTTTTTCCCAATCGCTACACATGCCTTTTTTTCTATCTGTAATATTAACCATTTTAGTTGTTGGTTTAGTTGGCCTTATTATGGAGAGGTTGACTATAAATCCCCTCAAAAATGCAGATTTATTACTTATGATAATGATTACTGTGGCTGTGTCGATTGTTTTAAGAGGGATTTTGATGTTTAAATTTGGTAAAGATCCCTATAACTATCCACCCTTTACAACAGGCGAACCTATTATGATATTTGGAGCAGTCATTCAACAGCAAGTTTTGTGGGTCCTTGGAATCACTCTTGCCTGTATTGGACTAATATTTCTATTTTTCAACAAGACCATGTTAGGTAAAGCTATGAGTGCTTGTGCAGTAAATCCTACCGCTGCAAAGCTGGTAGGTATTAATGTAAGTAGAATGATTATGTTATCTTTTGTTTTGAGTGCAATATTAGGAGCTATTGGTGGAATAGCGATTACTCCTATATCATTAATGGAATACGACAAAGGCCCTGCACTTGCAGTTAAAGGCTTTTGTGCAGCAATAATGGGCGGATTAGGTAACAGTATGGGGGCTGTAATTGGTGGTTTTATTATAGGTATTCTTGAATCACTTACAGCTGGTTATATACATTCCGGTTTTAAAGATGCCATTGCTTTAATAATCATGTTAGCCATATTATTTTTTAAGCCAGCAGGTCTTTTTGGTAGCAAAGCATCTCTTTCTGTGAGGAAGTTTTAGATGAAGAAGCATGTAAATTACCTTGTTTTTATTATTCTTATAATCCTTTTTCCTATATTTATCACAGAAAATTATACCCTTTCAATTGCGATATTTGCAGGCATAAATACGTTACTTGCCATGGGACTTTCATTATTAATGGGATATGCAGGTCAGGCATCTCTTGGTCAGGCAGGGTTTTATGGTATAGGTGCTTATATATCAGCAATATTAGCACAAAAATTCGGCATGCCCGTTCTTTTATCCTTTTGTATAGCAGCGTTAGTTTCTGCATTAGCGGCCATTTTACTTGCCATCCCTGCTCTTAGGTTGAAAGGGCATTATTTGGCTGTGGCAACACTTGGTTTTGGAGAAATAATATATATACTCTTGAATGAGTTAGGGCCTGGAGGACCTTCTGGGTTTGGTGATATTCCTAATATTTCTTTCTTTGGTTATAAACTTACAAGCCCCAGAGAGTATTTTTATGTTATTTGGGGTACTGTGTTTGTTCTTATCATATTTTCGTACAATATTATAAACTCAAGGATAGGAAGGGCAATGAGGGCTATTCATGATACTGAGATTGGAAGTAGTGCTATGGGTATAGATGTTGCTGGCTTGAAAATAAAAGCGTTTATATTAAGTGCTGTATATGCATCGATTGCGGGAAGCTTTTATGCACATTATGTAACTTTCATAAGCCCAACAAGTTTTTCGCTATTCCAATCTATTCTAATTTTAACTATGGTTGTCATTGGTGGTGCATCAAATCTATGGGGTGCTGTTGTGGGAGCAGTGATTATTACAATTCTTCCTGAGTTATTAAGAAAGTTTGATGAACTTGATGTTCTTATTTATGGTTTGATACTCATTTTCTTTTTACTGTTTCTTAGAAAGGGTATCGTACCTACTTTAACAGAAAGATTAAAAAGAAAGGGAATATAAATGCTTAAAGTTGATAGTATCTGGAAAACCTTTGGTGGTATAACTGCTTTAATGGATGTAAGTTTTGAGGTTGAAAGAGAAGAGATAAAAGCGGTTATAGGACCAAATGGTGCTGGTAAGACAACCCTATTTAATGTAATAAGCGGTGTTTACAAACCTGATAGAGGAAATATATTTTTCGAAGACAGAAGGATTGATAATTTAGGTGCTGTAAAAATTGCTAGGTTAGGTATATCACGCACATTCCAAAATGTAGAATTGTATGGTCACTTAACGGTACTTGAAAATGTAATGGTGGGAAGATATGCAAGAACAAAGGCAGGTTTTTTCAGTTGTGGATTTAGACTACCCCATATGTTGAGAGAAGAAAAAGAAATAATAAAGAAAAGTGAAGAAATATTAGAGTATATTGGTCTTTATGATAAGAAGGATTTTTTTGCATCGGAACTACCTATAGGGCTTCAGAGAATACTTGAAATAGGAAGGGCTCTTGCCACAGAACCAAAACTTATTATGTTTGATGAACCTGCTTCTGGCTTAAATGACGCTGAGACAAAAAATCTTTCTACTTTCATCAAGAAATTACGTGATGAAAAGAACATAACAGTAATTCTTGTAGAACATGATATGGGACTTGTAATGGACATTTCAGACAATATAGTGGTATTAAACTTTGGGGAAAAGATTGCCGAAGGTACACCCAAGGAAGTAAAAAACAATAAACTCGTAATAGATGCCTATCTTGGTGAGGAGGAGCATTTTTAATGTTAGATGTAAGGGATGTAAATGTTTTTTATGGAGGTATTCATGCTATAAAGGGTGTCAATGTAAATATCTCTGAGAAGAAGATAGTTACTGTTATTGGCGCTAATGGTGCAGGAAAATCAACACTTTTAAAGGCAATTATGAATTTAGTGCCAATAAAATCTGGTGAAATCCATTTTTTTGGAAAAAGAATAGATAATTTAAGTACACAGGAAATTGTAAAAACTGGTTTAAGCCTTGTGCCTGAAGGGAGGATGCTATTTACACATTTGACTGTGAAGGATAACCTGCTTTTAGGTGCTTATACTTATTATAAAAATATTACAAAAACGGAATTACAAAAAAAGTTAGATAAGGTCTATGAACTTTTTCCCATACTTAAAGAAAGAAGTAAGCAGATATCAGGTACTATGAGTGGTGGTCAACAACAGATGCTTGCGATAGGACGGGCGTTGATGACAAATCCAAAACTTCTTATACTTGATGAACCTTCTATGGGACTTGCTCCTTTGGTAGTAAAGGAGATTTTTAAGGTAGTGAAATATTTAAATGATGAAGGGATGACTATATTAATGGTAGAACAGAATGCAAGAGCTGCATTAAAAATAGCAGATTATGGCTTTGTTCTAGAGGTTGGAGAGGTTGTAGCATGGGGAGAATCAAAGGATCTCCTAATTGATGAAAAAATAACAAGGGCATATCTTGGCGAATAAATAAGGAGGGTTTATGGCACGTTATAAGGGCGTAGACTTTATGAACCTTGACTCTCTTTTCACAAAAGAAGAGTTGATGTTAAGGGACACAGTAAGAAAATTTGTTGAAGAGGAAATACTTCCAATAATTACGGAACATCACAGAAACTGTACTTTCCCCAAAGAGCTTGTGCCAGCTTTTGGGGAAATGGGATTGCTTGGCATGCATTTGGAAGGGTATGGTTGTCCCGGTGGCACCAATGTTGAATATGGGATAGCTATGCAGGAATTAGAAAGGGGAGATAGTGCTATTAGAAGTTTTTGCTCTGTCCAGGGTAGTTTATGTATGTTTCCTATTTGGAAGTATGGATCAGAAGAACAAAAGAAAAAATATTTGCCCAAAATGGCAAAAGGTGAACTTATTGGTTGTTTTGGTCTTACAGAACCTGATGCAGGTTCAGACCCGGGAAGTATGAAAACAAAGGCGATAAAAGATGGTAATAACTATATTTTAAATGGTGCTAAGATGTGGATTACAAATGGGACAATAGCAGATTTAGCAATAGTATGGGCAAAAACAGAAGACGGAAATATAAAAGGCTTTATTGTAGAAAAGGGTACACCTGGTTTTGAAGCACCAGAAATGCATGGCAAGTTTTCATTAAGGGCATCAGTAACATCAGAGTTAGTTTTTAATGATTGTAGGATACCAGCGGAAAACATTTTACCAGGCTCAAATGGTTTAAAATCACCTTTAAGTTGTCTTTCTGAAGCAAGGTATGGAATTGCATGGGGTGCTCTTGGTGCTGCAATGGCCTGTTATGATGCTGCTCTTAATTATGCAAAAGAAAGAATACAGTTTGGTAGACCCATAGCAAGCTTCCAGCTTGTTCAACACAAGCTTGTTTATATGTTAACTGAAATTGTTAAAGGACAGTTGTTGGCAATTCAATTAGGAAGGGAAAAAGACAAGGGAACTCATAATTATGCAATGATTTCAATGGCTAAAATGAATAATGTTAAAGTTGCAAGGGAGTGTGCAAGGCTTTCAAGAGAAATTCATGGAGCCAATGGCATCAGTGATGAGTATGTTCCAATTAGGCATATGTTAAATATTGAGTCTGTCTATACGTATGAAGGAACACACGATATTCATGAGTTGATCATTGGAAGATATATAACAGGATTTGATGCTTTTGGTGCAAAGCAATAAGAGACAGGCTTCGATGCATTTTTGCATCGAAGCCTTCATATAAAATTAAAAGTAGGTACTTTTTCTATAAAACCATGTTTCTTTAAAAGTTTAAAGAAAAGTTTTAAGCTATCTATGTGATTTTTTGTTAAGGTGTAATCCAGTCTATCCCAATATGCTAAAATCCTTTCTGGTGCTATTTGATAGTCTTTTACAAATGCCTTTAATGTATAAAGTTGGTTTTTCAAATAAAAATCATAAGACTTATGTAGAGCTTCAATTGCATCTTTAAGCCCATCCTTTGATATGGATGTAATAGGTACCTGCCATAGTGCAAAGGTAAAGGGTAGATTATAAGCTTCATACCATATACTTGCAAGGTCATATTTATAGGGGAAATCTGCTGACAATGTGTTGTTTAAATTATACTCAAGGGCTATATCACCTATGTGGAGAATACCTACTATTTCATTGTCAATCGGTTTGTTTTCTGGTGAAAATATTTTAAAATTTGGTTGAGCATTATATAGCTCTTTAAAAATAATTTTGAGAAGCAAAGATGATGTTGAGGAATGTGATGATATTAGTATTTTGCCCTTCTTCAATGTATTTAAAGGTACTTTTGTAAAGAGTACGATACTTTGAACATCAGTTTTACTTGAAATAGATAGGCCTGGAACTATAAAATGGCCTTTTACTATCTCAACCGATGAAGATGGGGAAATATCTATCTCTCCTTTTTCTAATAGTTGATTCAGATGTTTAGGAGTACCTTTAACAATTTTACCATTAAAGGGTACCTTATTTAATAAGATACCACTGTGAACAGGCAAGCAGTTAAGATAATTAATATGCCCTAATGTAACCATTTTAAAAGCAAAACTATAATTATTAGCGAAGGTAACATGTTTAGAGTTTTTATTTCTTTGAGTTTCAATAAGTTTAACCCAATGGAGAGTATGATAAAACCTCCTATGCCATCTAAATATCCCATCATAATTGTTGATAAAAGAAAAGTTAAATATTTAGAAAAAAGTGTTAAACCACCTTGTACTATGAATACAGTTATTGCTGAGAATATAACGGATACCCCATACTGAGAAGCTAAAATAAGTGAAGCAAAACAATCCATAATGGACTTTGTTTTTATAAGAACGCTATCATTATAAAGTCCATCTTTAATGCTTCCTAAAATTGTCATTGAGCCTACACAAAAAAGTGTACTTGCAACAATAAAACCTTCAATCCCCTTTTTCTCAGAAAAATATCTTTTATTAAGATTGTTTAGAAACTCATATGTTCTTTCTTCTAATTGTAAAAGACTACCAATAAGTGTTCCTGCTACAAGGCTTATGACTACATAAATAATATTTGGGGCATTTAAAGACATTTTAAAACCTATATAAAGTGTTATAAGTCCTAAAATGTCAAAAGTTCTTTCTTTCAAGCTACCTGGTATTTTTTTCCCAGCAAAAATGCCAGCAACACTACCAATAAAAACAAGAAATGTATTTAAAACATAACCTTTCATGTTTGTATTTTAACATTTTTTGTTCAAATTTTATAAAAAAATGTTAGAATTGAGCTAATGCGAAATATGTTTCTCCTTTTGTTATTTGTTTTTTTATCTATAAGTGATGTATATGCCCAGAGTTTATCCTATGATTTTGGTTACAGAGATTTAGAAAAGACAACAGGTGAATTTTCCTTGTCTTTTGGCCAACTGAACTTTTCTAAAGAGTGGAAAGATAGGGCATATTATCAACTTGAATTAATGGAAAGAAATGAAAAATATGGCATAGCAGTTAGTTTAGGTTGGGCAAATGTGAATAGCGAAACATTTATAAAGAATTTTATTAATTATAGAGAGTCGATCGATTTTGTTCCTATAGAATTGAATGGAAAGAGATTTTTTAATTTGAATACCTTTGAGTTAGGAATTGGTGTTGGAGTTTCCATGAATTACCTAAGCTACAATCTTGATAAAATAGATTTAAATAAAAATGTGGAATCTAAAAATAGAATGCTTTTTGGTTTTCAAGGAATGATTGAGTTTAAAATGTTATTCCCTACAAGTTATGGGAGAAACGCCTTTGCAGGGATTGAAGGTAAATACCAATGGGTAGATAGAGCTAATACATTTTTTGAAAACAAAAATTTAAGTAACTATAGGATTATACTTAAATTAGGCGGTATATTCTAATCAACCGAATCAACTTCTTCAACCACTAAACATTTTAATTACAAATTTTTGCTACAAAAAAACTTTGTCACAAAAAAATATTGACGTAAAGGTTAAAATATGTTACATTTTTCACAAGCTTAATTTAGAACAAGGTTTAAATATGATAAACACAATAGATTTGCCTTTATTAGTTTTATCACTGATAATTTCTTCATATGGTTTCTGGCGTTTATTTCAGAGATGGAAAATAGGCCAGCCTGATCCAAACATAAAATCTAATGTTCAAAATGCCTTAAAAAGAGTGTTTTATCATATCGACCTGTTAAGAGAGAAAGATATGGGTTTTTTCCATCTCTTTCTTTTCTATCTTTTTTTGATAGCAATTTTACTTGTGTTTATATTTCAATTCCCTTTAAAGCTCGTTGAACCAATTTCCGCTCTTCAATCTCTTTTACTTGATGTATTAGGTGGGATTGCCTTATTTGGTGTATGTTACTTTTTATATAGAAGGATTTATGTAAAAAATAGAGGCTTTGATAACAAAAAAGAGGACTTTTTCATACTTTATCTGTTACTTCTAATACTACTTACTGGATTTTTAATGGAAGCGGTAAGGTTAAAATTAGATGGTAAATATGCTTATTCACCTGTTGGTGCAGTATTTTCTATCATTATCCCCAATATTAAAGAGTTCTTCCCAGCTCTCTCAATAATATTTTGGAGAGTACACTTTTTTGCAATACTTGTTTTCATCGCATATTTACCCTTTTCAAAGTTATGCCATGTAATTCTCATACCATATAACTATATGAATCAAAGCGTAATGCCAAAGGGTGTTTTTAAACTCCTTGACCTTGATAATGCAGAAGAGTTTGGGGCTAATAAACTTGCAGATCTTACATGGAAAGATTTACTTGATTTAGATACATGTGTTAGGTGTGGTAGGTGCCATGAAAATTGTCCCGCCAATCTAACACAGAAGCCACTTTCTCCGAAGAAAGTTATTCAAGATTTAAAAAAGGTTCTTGATAACTATAAGCAAAATCCCACTGCTCCGTTAATAAATGAAGATATAACACACGAAGTAGTATTTTCCTGTACTACCTGTAGGGCCTGTGTAGAAAACTGCCCAGCAGGTATAGACCATTTAAATAAAATGATAGAACTTAAACGTTATCTTGTATTAATGGAAGGTTCTATATCTCCTGAAGCACAACTTTTATTTAAAAATCTTGAAAGAAATGGTAACCCTTGGGGTATGCCTGCATCTACACGTGGTGATTGGGTTAAAGAGTTGGAAGTACCATTTTTAGCTGAACTTGAAAATCCTGAGGATATAGACTTTCTTTTCTGGCCTGGCTGTGCAGGTGCTTTTGACGATAGGTACATGAAGGTTGTAAAAAGGTGTGTAGAAATCTTTAAAAAAGCAGGTATTAAATTTGCACTACTTGGTGAAGAAGAAACCTGTTGTGGTGATCCAGCAAGAAAGCTTGGTAATGAGTACCTTTACGATATGCTTGCCAGGCAGAATGTAGAAACAATGAATAATTATAAGGTGAAAAAGATAGTAACATCCTGTCCTCATTGTTTTAACACTCTTTCAAAAGATTATAAGCAGATTGATGGTAATTATGAGGTTGTTACCCATTTACAATACATACTTTCTTTAATTAAATCTGGCAAGATTAAATTAACAAAACTAGATGGGGTCTTTGTATATCATGATTCATGTTATCTTGCAAGATATAACGGTATATATGAAGAACCAAGAGAAATTATAAAAAGTACAGGTGTTAAATTAGTTGAATTTGAAAGAAGGGGTATAAAAGGCTTTTGCTGTGGTGGTGGCGGTGGTAATATGTTTTTAGAAGAGCATACACCACGCATGAATGATATAAGAATATCCCAGATTTTAAATGCGCCTGAAGGTAAGGATTTAACAGGAATTGCAGTTGCATGTCCTTTCTGCATGACAATGATGATAGATGGTACAAAAACATATAAGAAAGAAGAAGAAATTACTGTCAAAGATATATCGGAGCTTGTTTACGATGCTATGGAAAAAAATTAGCTTGATACTTTTATTACTTGCATATCCTTTGATATGCCATGCGGGTTATAGAGAGCCTGAGAAAAAGTGTATGGAAGAATGTCATGGGAAAGAAGGGTTTTATTATACGCCTGCATCATATTGGGGTAATATGCATTCTCTCTATGTAAATTATGACAAGTTTCTTAAATCTAAACATGCAATCTTTACTTGTCTTGATTGTCATCCCGATGCAGATGCAGGTGAAAAAGCCCATACACCTATGAGAAAAAATGTTAAGTGTGAATCCTGCCATGGCCCTGAGCATTTAATGCCAGAGCATATTAAAAAGACATTTAAAGAAAAAGGCATTGAAATGCCAGAGAAGAAAAAAGTATACAATGATTATATTGAAAGTGTTCATGGTAGAGCATATTTACAGAAGAAAAGAAATGCACCCTATTGTACAGGTTGTCATGACCCTCACAATTCAAACAAGACTGATAAAGATTTTGCAGTAAAATTGGATAATCTACCAAAAACTTGTGGTAAATGTCATCCTGATCAGGTAGGTAAGGATAAAACATTTTTTTCAAAAATGGCATTATTTAGGATTAATGGTCATAAAAAGGGAGATTCTGCTACTGATTTTTCCATAAAGAATTGTGTTGCTTGCCATCAAGGTGATTCTGCACATGGTAAAAGGGTTAATGAACATGCATGTATGGATTGTCATAAAAGAAAATCTAATATTATTGCAACAGATGTTCATGGTACAGAACTTCCTGTACTTGCTATATTGCTAAATTTTGCTTTAGTTTTTGGATTTGTTCTCATAGGTGGGATAGTAATAGTATATAAAATTTCAGGTAATGAGAGTAAGAAGGAATAGGTATGAAGAAAAGATATGCCATTGGAATAGATTTAAGAAAATGCATTGGATGTCATACCTGTGAAATGGTATGTAAACTTGAAAACAAAGTTCCCATTTCAGTATGGAGAATATGGGTTAAAGAAGGGATAAAGGGTAAATATCCACTTGTAAGAAAGGTTTTTCTTCCAGTATTGTGTAATCATTGTGAGAATCCAACTTGTGTAACTGTATGTCCTGTAAAAGCTTCTATAAAGAGAGAGGATGGTATTGTTATAGTTGATCCTCATAGATGTATTGGATGTAGGTACTGCATGGCAGCATGCCCCTATGGTATGAGACATGTTAATCCATTACTTGGTATTGTACAAAAATGTGATTTTTGTCTTCACAGGCTTGAAAATAATGAAGAGCCTGCTTGTGTAGCTTCATGTCCGACAAAGGCAATTGTCTTTGGAGACTTAAACGATAAAAATAGTAATATTTATAAGTTTGTTACTGAAAACAATGTAACAGTCTTAAAGGAAAGCACAGGAAATCATCCCCAAGCTTATTATGCGGGGTTAGATTTTTCACTTGCAGATAAAAAGGGGATGCCGGAGTAAGCTATGGATACAACACTTACATATAATGTACCGATGCAAGAAACGTTTGGTGTTTGGATTGCTGTTTATTTTTACCTTACAGGTTTAAGTGCGGGTTCCTTTATCTTATCTACCTTGAGATATGTCTTTGGTTTTGAGCAGTTCAAACCTTTAGCTAAGCCAGGTGTGGTATTAGCTGCTTTGTTGCTTGTTTTAGCACCACTTGCTTTATTAATTCATTCAGGACAGCCCATGAGAGCTTGGCATCTATTTATTTTCATAAACCCAACCTCACCACTTTCCTGGGGATCTTTTTTGCTGACCATTTATCCGATTATATCCATAATTTATGGATATTTTATGTTTAAAGAAAATAAAAAGTGGGCAAGAATAATGGGTATTATCGGTATACCTTCAGCTATTGCTGTTCATGGTTATACAGGTTTTGTGTTGTCTGTTGCCAAAGCGAGGGCTTTATGGGCAACACCTATTATGCCATTACTTTTTTTAGTCTCTGCAATAATTTCAGGTATTGCAATGATGATGATAGTCAATGTAATTCAAGGATACTTTTTTACAAATGATAGGAAAATTAACACTGATTTGCTTTTTACATTGGGAAGGATGCTCATTTGGATAATCGTTTTTGACCTTTTCCTTGTATTTTGTGATATTGTAGCTCATTATACAGGCCATAAGGAAGGTATTGAAGTTGTTAAACATATGTTCACAGGCACGTTTGGTTTTCTTTTCCTTTTTGCTGAAGTTTTTGTAGGCAAAATTATACCTATGATTGTTTTTGCTGTTCCAAGATGGAGAAAGGTTTCTTTATATTTGATTATGGCAATTATTATTATGATAGGCATTTTCATAATGAGGTATAATGTGGTCGTTGGAGGGGAACATATCCCCATTGTTTAAAAGGGAGTGGTATGAATAGAAGAGATTTTTTAAAACTTACAAGTTTTTTTGGTACAACTTTGGTGGGTTCAGTAAATATTAATGAAGTTGATCCTTATAACTTATGGAAGCCCATACCACCAAAAAGGCTTGAAAAGGTTAAAACGGTCTGCTTTTTATGTGAAAATTATTGTGTGTTAAATGTTTTCAAAAGAAAAGAACTTATTTTTAGCCTTATACCTGAAGAAAACAACGCATTGTGCCCAAAAGGTATTGCCTATCATAATCTTGTTTACAACAGAGATAGGATAAAAACACCGCTTTTAAGAAATGGAGAAAAGGGCAGTTTGAAATTTAGCGCAATCTCCTATGAAAAGGCTGTAGAAATACTAAAAGAAAAAGTTGCAAATAATGGTATTTATGTTGATGCCTATGCAACAGGTGAATTGGAAAAATATTACTTATACCAGATAGCTACAAAAATAAATATCTATCCTGGTGCAAGGATAAAAGCAATTACAGGTGCTGATTATATTTATTTTGACTTGGAAAGGGCTGATCTGATTTTGAACTTTGGTGGCGATCTCTTAACAGAACTTCCCCTTTATGATAGAAGTACATACATCACAAAAAATGCCAAAAAAATTATAAATATAACCCCAATGGTAACAAATGATACAGCATTAGGCAGTATATGGTTACCAGCAAAGATAGATGCTCTTGGAAAGATAGCTTTAGACATAAAAAATGCACTTAAAAACAAAAATGCAAAAGGTGATTTAAAAACTGTATTAGCATTGATAGAAAAGACTAAAAAGGTTTGCATAGTATTTCCAGAATCTTTAGCAGAAACCTACGAAGGTGCAAAAAGTATTGGAGCGATAGTTGAGCTTGCGAGTGCATTGGGTATAATCAATAAAGAAGGTGGTATTTATTTTTATAAACATAATACGGGAACAATACCTTTCAACCTTTTTGAAGAAAAACCCAAAAACTACTTTATTTATAATGTTGACCCCTTTTTGCTCTATCCAGTTAAAGAGTTAAAACAAGTTTTGGCAAATATACCTTTTGTTGTTTATTTAGGCAGTGAAAAATCAGATATAGCAAGATATGCAGACCTTATTTTACCGATTCCCTTTTACTTTGAGAAAAATGAACTTTATATAAAAAGGGTAGTGGAAGGGTTTAAGTATGTAGATGCTCCTCAAGCCGTAAATGGAGGAGTTGAATCTATAGAGATGAGAGATAAAGCAAATATTGAACTACTTTTTCAGAAGATATTTAATTTTAAAGCACCTTATGGCATAAAAAGTATAGATGAGGTTGCTAGAGCAATTAAACCTGTTTTACCATCAAAAGAAGTTGTAATGACGGCAATTAAAAACAAAATTCCCTATACACAAATAAATCCATCTATTGAAAATACAGCCTGTGAAGTTAGAAGTGGTATTTCTCTATATCTTTATAATGATGCAGTCTTATCTTTAAAAACGAGAGGCAGTAAATGGGCAGAGGAGATGGGTAATAGTAATCCTCTTCTTTTAAACTCAAGAACTGCTGAAAAATTAAAACTTAAGCATGGTGATAAAGTTATATTAAAAAGCTCATCTGGTACAGTAGACTCAAGGGTTTTTATCTACGAAGGTATTGTTGATGATGTAGTTGCTTTAAAGCGTTTTAAAATAAAGTATAATCTCAACAATTATACACTTGCTAATAAGATTCGTTGGGCTAAAGATAAAGAAGAGAGAGAAATCTGGTGGAAAAATGAAGATAAGGCACTTGAACAGTTTTATAACCAGAAAAATTTTAAAAATATAGCAACATTAAATCTTGAAAGTATTGAAATTTTAAAAGGATAGCTATGGATAATAAGGATTTTATGAAGTACAAATACCCCATACTTTTTGTAGTGGCATTTTTGCTAGTTTCTGGCTTTTTATTAACAAGGACATCAACTGTTTCTAATATGTATTGTGGACTATGTCATTTTAAAGAATCTCGATTATTTAAAACATCCTTCATACATAATGATAAAAACTCTAAGTGTGTTGAATGTCATGATATATCGAATCTTTCTCTATCAAAACATTTTACTAGCGATCCGAAATTTCTAAATACAAAATGTGAAAACTGCCATAAGCAGATTAAAGAAAGTAAGGAAGTGAAAAATAAAAAGATTATTAAAATGGATCACAAAGTCCATCTCGATGGTGTAAAAGCATCAATGAAATGTCTTGATTGTCATAGCAATGTGGCTCATGATGTAGGTATTTACTCTACAAATAGGCCAACAATGGCAGGATGCTTTGCAGGTGAATGTCATGTTAAAGAAAAGGATATAAAGAAGTGTGATTACTGCCATTATGTGAAATTTGTGTTTGAGAAGACAAAATAATTATACGTTAAAGCGAAAGTTCATTATATCGCCATCTTCTACAATATAATTTTTCCCTTCTAAACGTAGTAGCCCTCTTTCTTTAGCTACTTTAATGCTCCCCGAATCTATAAAATCTTTATATGAGATAACCTCTGCTCTTATAAAACCCTTTTCAATATCTGAATGAATTTTTCCTCCCGCTTCTTTAGCAGTCATACCCTTTTTTATGGTCCAAGCCCGTACCTCATCTTCTCCCACGGTAAAAAAAGAGATAAAACCTAGAAGTTTATATGACGCCCTTACTAGTAAGTTTGATGCAGGTTCTTCAATGCCTAACTCTTCTAAAAAAATCTTTCTTTCTTCTTTTGGAAGCTCTGATATTTCCTTCTCTAATGTTGCACATAGGGAAATCAAAGAAGAATTAGTTGATTTTGCATAACTTTCTTTCAATGAAATAATTTCGGAATTTAATGTTTGGTCTAAGTGTTCACCGTGATTTATTACATGAATAATCGGTTTGGTAGACAAAAACTTATAAGGCAAAAGTAGCTTTAACTCTTCTTCTGTAAAAATGAGCTCTCTTAAAGGTACTTCCTTTTCTAAATGCTCTTTCAGTTTTTGAAAAAGTTTAAGTTCATCCTCTTTTTGTTTTAAACCTCTTTTGAGGCTGTTATTGATTCTTTCGATTCTTTTGTCTACAAGTAAATAATCAAAAAGTATAAGCTCATTTTCGAAAGATTTAATATCTCTTGAGATATCAATAGATTGTGAATGATGTTCAGTAGCAGAGTCATTAAAAGTCCTTATTACATGAATAATAACTTCTCCATCTTTTATATGCTCAAAAATCTTCTGATTTCGTTGCTGGTCTTTTTTTGAAAGGCCAGGTAAATCAATATATTGTATGGTTGCATAAGTTGTTTTTCTTGGTTTGAATATGTTTGAGAGTGTAGTGACACGAGGATCCTCAACAATAGCAATGCCTTCATGAATTATATGTTCTGGTGTTTGCCCATAGCTTATTGGTATATCAAGACAAGTTAAAGCATTAAACAAAGTAGTTTTTCCTGTTTTTTCATATCCTGTAATACATGCTTTCAAAGGTAAGAACCTCCTTGTTTTTATGAAAAAAACATTATATTTAGAATCGACATTTTCCACAACTTAATTTTATTGATTTTTGCGTGGAACATTTTTTAAAATATGCAATTATCTAAAAAAGGAGGCATTGGTGAATTACTTTAATTATAAAGGCGATAAACTATACTGTGAAGGAGTACCATTAGATTTACTTGCTGAACAGTTTGGTACACCTTTATATGTTTATAGTGGTAGGACTATATTAAGGCATTTTCATGCCTTCGATGATGCTTTTAAATCCCATGAACATCTTGTTTGCTATTCAATCAAAGCAAATAGTAATATTGGTTTACTGAATCTGCTGGTGCAGGCAGATAGTGGTTTCGATATAGTTTCAAAAGGTGAGCTATATAGAGCAATAAAAGCTGGTGCAGATCCATCAAAAATTGTATTTTCTGGTGTTGGTAAAACAGAAGATGAAATAGAGATGGCATTAGTTGCAGGCATTTTAATGTTTAATGTAGAGTCTGAAGAAGAGTTGTATAAAATAAACGAAGTGGCAGGAAGGTTAGGGAAAAAAGCTCCCATATCTTTTAGAGTCAATCCTGATGTAAATCCCTTAACCCATCCTTATATCTCAACAGGGCTCAAAAAAAATAAGTTTGGCATACCCTATGAAAAGGTTATAGATGTTTATAAAAAAGCAAGTCAACAAAAAAATATTGAGGTAGTAGGCATTGATTGCCATATTGGTTCTCAGATAACCCAATTAGGCCCCTTTAATGAAGCTATAGAAAAAATTATTGACTTGATAGAGAAAATTGAAAAAATGGGTTTGCATATTAAATATGTCGATTTAGGCGGAGGACTTGGGATTACCTATAAAGATGAGGAACCAGCAACTCCAAATGAGTATGGGGAAGCAGTTCTTAAGCATTTTAAAGGAAGTGATAAAATTCTGATATTTGAGCCAGGCAGAGTTATTGTTGGTAACGCAGGTGTTTTATTAACAAAGGTTTTGTATAGGAAAGAAACAGCAGAAAAAAAGTTTATTATTGTAGATGCTGCAATGAATGACCTTGCAAGGCCTGCGCTTTATGGTTCTTATCACAGTATAGTTCATGTAAACAAAAAAAAGGGTGAAAGTGTTGTTGTTGATATTGTGGGTCCTGTTTGTGAATCTACTGATTATCTTGCAAAAGATAGAGCATTAGTAGCAGCTGAAAGAGGAGATATACTTTGTGTTATGAGTGCAGGCGCCTATGGCTTTTCAATGTCTTCTAATTACAACTCACGACAGAGACCTGCAGAAATACTTGTTTTAGATGATAAATATTACTGCATCAGGGAAAGGGATTCCCTTGAAGATCTCATTGCAAAAGAAAAAATTCCTGAGATAAAGGTTAACTAATATGACAGAAAAAATTCATTTTTATAAAGCCAGCGGTTCTGGCAATGATTTTATTATAATAGATAACTTTAACGGACATTACGATTTTAATTTCTTCAAAACATTAACACCTTTTGTTTGCAATAGAAATAATGGTGTTGGAGCTGATGGACTAATAGTGCTCAATAAATATGAAAATCTAGATTTCCGTTGGGATTTTTTTAATTCTGATGGGACAGTTGCTGAAATGTGTGGTAATGGTTCAAGATGTGCAAGCAGGGTTTATGCTATGCTTTATGGAAAAAAAGATGTTTCTTTTATGACTCTTGCAGGGGTCATTCATGCCCATGTTGAAGATAAAATGGTAAAGGTTAGGTTGTCAGAGCCAAAAAATTTTATTCCCTCGTTAGAGATTTATGTTGATGGTGATATACTTAAGGGACATTTTATAAATACAGGAGTACCACACTTTGTCATGATAACAGATAGGATTGACGATGTTCCTGTTTTTGAATTAGGAAGAAAGATAAGATACCATGAAAGATTCAGTCCTGCAGGTACTAATGTAAATTTTGTTTCACCTTTGGACAAGAAAACAATAAAAGTTAGGACCTATGAAAGAGGTGTAGAAAATGAAACACTTGCTTGTGGAACAGGTGCATCAGCTTCAGCATTAGTCTGTGGATATTTAGGGTTGGTTGAACCACCTGTAAAAGTAATAACAAGTGGTAGTGAAATACTTTATATACACTTCAACGTTAAAGATAACAGTTTTAGTTATGTTTATCTTGAAGGAGAAGTAAAAATTATTTGTGAAGGAGAAATCTACCTCAACGAGATAATGGGGTAGGGGAGGATTTTATGTTTAAAGGCGCAATAACAGCCTTAGTAACGCCTTTTAGAGGTGGTGAAATTGATGAGAAGGCATTGGAAAAGCTTATTGAGTTTCAGATTGAGCAGGGCATAAATGGTATAGTCCCCTGTGGTACAACTGGAGAAGCACCAACCCTTTCTTATGATGAACATAAGAAGGTTATTGAGTTAACCGTGAAATTTGTCAAAAAAAGGGTACCTGTGATAGCAGGCACAGGTGCAAATAGTACAGAAGAAGCTATTGAACTTACAGAATTTGCAAAAAAAGTAGGTGCTGATGGAGCTCTTTTAGTTTGTCCCTATTACAACAAACCTTCCCAGGAAGGTTTATATAGACATTTTAAAACTATTGCAGAAAAAATTGACATTCCCATAATACTTTATAACATCCCAGGAAGAACAGGTGTTAACATGCTTCCTGAAACAGTTATTAAGCTTGCTCAAATTCCTAATATAGTTGGGATTAAAGAAGCTTCAGGGAGTTTAGAACAGGTCTCTGAAATAGTAAGAGGAGCACCAGAAAATTTTGTTGTTTTATCAGGCGATGATTCCCTTACGCTTCCTATGCTTGCAATTGGAGGTAAAGGGGTAATATCTGTTGCTTCAAATATAATTCCAAAAGTTATTGTTCTATTAGTAGATTTTTACTTGCAAGGTAAAGTAGAAGATTCACGACGTTTACATTTAGAATATTTTGAGTTTATGAAAGCGATGTTTATAGAGACAAACCCCGTTCCTGTAAAGAAAGCTATGAGCTTACTTGGTATGATAGAAGCTGATGTGAGGTTACCTTTGTGTGAAATGGCCGAAGCTAATGTGTTGAAGCTTAAAAAAGTGCTTGAAAAATATAATCTACTTAAATAAAGGAGTCAAAAGTGATAAAGGTTATTGTGCTTGGTGCTGCTGGAAGAATGGGTAGCACCATATTAAGGCTTGTAAGAGAAGATAGCGAACTTAAGCTTGTTGGAGCAGTTGAAAGGGCTGATAGCCCTTATCTTGGAGAAGATTCTTCTAAATTTGGTGGGGTGCAGGGTGTAAAAATAACCTCATCTTTGAAAGATATTGTTGAAAAAGATACTGTTGTTGTAGATTTTACCCATATTTATTCTACCCTTGATAATGTAAGATTGGCTTCTAAAGTTGGTTTCCCAATGGTTATAGGAACTACAGGCTTTGATCCTGAGCATTTAGAAGAAATAAAAGAATTGGCAGCACATTTTCCCTGTGTTATGAGTCCCAATATGAGTCTTGGAGTGAATCTACTTTTTAAACTCGTTTATGAAGCGGCGAAAATACTCGGTGATGAATATGATGTGGAAATTTTAGAGATACACCATAGGATGAAAAAAGATGCCCCCAGTGGTACAGCAGTAAAATTAGGGCAAATTGTTGCAGAAGCCCTTAACAGAGATTATAACAAAACAGCTGTATTTACGAGAAAAGGCATTATAGGTGAAAGGAAGAAAGAAGAGATTGGAATGCAGACCTTAAGAGCAGGGGATGTTGTAGGTGAACACACAGTAATTTTTGGTGGTATGGGAGAAAGGATAGAACTTATACATAGGGCACACAGTAGAGAAAATTTTGCAAGAGGAGCAATAAGGGCTGTTAAATGGGTATATGATAAGAAACCAGGATTATATGGCATGAAAGAGGTGTTGGGTTTGTAGCATGAAAATTGTTAGATTTGAAAAAAATTCAGTTCCTTTTTATGGTATTTTAAAGGGGAATGTTTTACAAAAACTTGCTCAGAACCCCTTTTTAGAAGGTAAATTGATTGAGACAGATGAAATTACACCCTTTAATGAAAACATAAAACTTTTACCACCCTGCGAGCCTTCAAAAATAGTTGCTGTTGGATTGAATTATAAAAGCCATGCAGAAGAAATGAAGATTCCCCTACCTGATGAACCAATAATATTCTTAAAACCATCAACTGCAATGATTGGACATAAAGATTATATAGTCCTACCTGAAAATTTTAGGCGTGTTGATTATGAGTGTGAGTTAGCCGTTGTGATAGGTAAAAAAGCAAAGAAGGTTTCAGAAAAAGAAGCTCTTGATTATATTTTTGGTTATACCTGTTTTAATGATGTTACAGAAAGAACAAACCAAAAGAAAGATGGTCAGTGGACAAGGGCAAAAGGCTACGATACTTTTGCTCCTGTAGGTCCCTGGATTGAAACTGAAATAGAACCTTCATCATTAAAGGTTGAAACCATTCTAAATGGCAAGGTTGTCCAATCAGGGAATACAGAAGACCTTATATTTTCTGTAGAAAAACTTGTTGCTTTTATAAGTAATGTAATGACACTTCTACCAGGTGATATTATAGCCACAGGTACACCAGCAGGCATTGGACCAATAAAAGAAGGAGATATTGTTGAAATAAGCATTGAACATATTGGAATATTAACAAACTATGTAAAAAAGTAAAGGAGTAGAAAATGGAGTTTGAGAAAGCAGA
>Ga0272449_1001294_pt1 | contig 26392 bp, 26 predicted proteins | sample YNPCB0241_FD_198679 | JGI IMG/M metagenome (GOLD analysis project Ga0272449, IMG submission 198679) | Hot spring sediment microbial communities from Yellowstone National Park, WY, United States - YNP-CB-024-1 | ecosystem: Environmental > Aquatic > Thermal springs > Hot (42-90C) > Sediment... | reverse complement strand
GGAGGCTCAGGATGTCTAAGCAAACCAATTTAATTTCTCTCCTTTCTCATCCAGATTCCGCCAAAGGTAAATTTCGCCTTCGGAAAAATTCCCCCTTGACAAACTCTTTAATTTTATTACAATATATAGGTATTAAGGAAGGAAGGAGAACGGGATGGTGGAAGGAAGGAATGCCAGAAAAAGGAGGAAAGTAGGAGCCCCTCTTTCCAAAACTTATTCCTTAAAACCAAAAACCGCAGACTCGGTAGCGGGGTTCCGGGTTGTCGGAAAATATCTTCGCCCCGCTCCCTTTCTCTGGCGGGGAGAAAGGGAAATTATTATCCCGCCGAACGGAGGTCAATATGGTCAAGCGGATCGCTTTAATTTCGGTTCTTCTCTTCGCCTGTTTAATGGCGAGTGAGAAGAACGTAAATATACTCCCCACCCTGGTTGGGGAGGCGATACCCCGAAAGATAAATTGCCAGGGGTATCTAACCGATAATATCGGAAACCCGATTAACGGCGACCGAACGATGATCTTCCGGATATTTGATGCGCCGAGTGGTGGGAACCAACTCTGGAGCGATACGCAGACCGTCTCGGTTGATAACGGGTTATTCAGTGTCATCCTGGAAGAGATCCCTCCGGCAATCTTCACTCCTGGTGCCCCACGCTGGTTAGAGTTAGCAATTGAAGGAAATCCCCTATCTCCGAGAACCGAAATTACTGCGGTCGGCTTTTCTTATAAAGCGGTGGATGCGGATCAATTAGAGGGACAGAGTTTATCCGACCTTGATAACCGGTATGTGAATGAGCACCAACCGGATGCCGTTTCCAACGGGATGATTCAAAATAATGCGATAACGACCGAAAAGATTCTTAACGGAACAATCCTTCAGGAAGACCTCGCCTTCACACCAGCAACAAGACCACTCAGTCCGGGTGTGGCAAGTGATGAAATTCAGGATGGAGCGGTAACAACCGGAAAGATTGCGGACGGCGCAGTTGCCACCGAAAAGATTGCGGACCTGGCGGTGACAACCGGAAAGATTGCCAATGATGCAATCACCACCGGAAAGATTCTTAACGGCACAATCCTTCAGGAAGACCTCGCCTTCACACCAGCAACAAGACCACTCACTCCGGGTGTGGCAAGTGATGAAATTCAGGATGGAGCGGTAACAACCGGAAAGATTGCGGACGGCGCAGTTGCCACCGAAAAGATTGCGGACCTGGCGGTGACAACCGGAAAGATTGCCAATGATGCAATCACCACCGAAAAGATTCTTAACGGCACAATCCTTCAGGAAGACCTCGCCTTCATACCAGCAACAAGACCACTCACTCCGGGTGTGGCAAGTGATGAAATTCAGGATGGAGCGGTAACAACCGGAAAGATTGCTAATGACGCAATCACCACCGAAAAGATTCTTAACGGAACGATTCTAATGGAAGACCTCGCCTTCACACCAGCCGTCCGACCATTAACCCCACCGGTTTCAACGGCAGAGATTTCCGACGGCGCAGTAACAACCCCAAAAATTAGCGATTTGAGTGTCACGAAGGATAAGATTGCCAGCGATGCGATAACGAGCGACAAAATTAGGAACGGAGAAGTTAATTCCGACGACATCGCAAGCAGTGCCATTACAACTACAAAGATTGCAGACAATGCGGTAACAAGCGACAAAATCCTTGATGGAACGGTTGCCACGGCTGATATCGCTAACAATGCGATAACAACCGGAAAGATTAGCGACTTAGCGGTAACGACCGCAAAGGTTGCCGATGACGCAATAACAACAGAAAAGATTAAAGATTTAGCGATAACAACCGAAAAGGTTGCCGATGACGCAATCACCACCGGAAAGATTCTTAACGGCACAATCCTTCAGGAAGACCTCGCCTTCAGCCCAGTAACAAGACCCATCACCCCAGGTGTCGCAACCGATGAAATCCAAGACGGTGCAGTAACAACCGGAAAGATTGCGGATCTGGGTGTGACAACCGCAAAGGTAGCGGATGGCGCAATAACAACCGAAAAGATTAATGATTTAGCGATAACAACCGAAAAGATTGCTAATGACGCAATCACCACCGGAAAGATTCTTAACGGCACAATCCTTCAGGAAGACCTCGCCTTTGAACCAGCAACTGTCCCCATTACGAGTGAGCAAATTCAGAACGGAGCGGTAACAACCGAAAAGGTTGCGGATGAGGCAATCACCACCGGAAAGATTCTTAACGGAACGATTCTAATGGAAGACCTCGCCTTCACCCCAGCAACAAGACCACTCAGTCCGGGCGTGGCAAGTGATGAAATCCAGGATGGAGCAGTAACAACCGAAAAGATTGCGGACGGCGCAGTTGCCACCGAAAAGATTGCGGACCTGGGTGTGACAACCGCAAAGGTAGCGGATGGCGCAATAACAACCGAAAAGATTAATGATTTAGCGATAACAACCGAAAAGATTGCTAATGACGCAATCACCACCGGAAAGATTCTTAACGGAACGATTCTAATGGAAGACCTCGCCTTCACACCAGCCGTCCGACCATTAACCCCACCGGTTTCAACGGCAGAGATTTCCGACGGCGCAGTAACAAACGCAAAAATTGGCGATTTGAGTGTCACAAATGAGAAGATTGCCAGCGATGCGATAACAAGCGACAAAATTAAGAACGGAGAAGTTACTTCCGCCGATATTGCAAGCAGTGCCATTACAACTACAAAGATTGCAGATAATGCGGTAACAAGCGACAAAATCCTTGATGGAACGGTTGCCACGGCTGATATCGCTAACAATGCGATAACAACTGAAAAAATTAGCGACTTAGCGGTAACGACCGCAAAGGTGGCAGATAACGCGATAACAACCGAAAAGATTAGTGATTTGAGTGTGACGACCGCAAAGGTTGCCGATGACGCAATCACCACTGGAAAGATTCTTAACGGCACAATCCTTCAGGAAGACCTCGCCTTCAGCCCAGTAACAAGACCCATCACCCCAGGTGTCGCAACCGATGAAATCCAAGACGGTGCAGTAACAACCGGAAAGATTGCGGATCTGAGTGTGACGACCGCAAAGGTAGCGGATGGCGCAATAACAACCGAAAAGATTAATGATTTAGCGATAACAACCGAAAAGATTGCCGACGAGGCGGTAAGGGCTGGGAAGATTGCCGATTTGGCGGTGAAGACCGAGAAGATTAATGATTTGGCAGTGACGACCGCAAAGGTAGCGGATGGCGCAATAACAACCGAAAAGATTAATGATTTAGCGGTCACAACCGAAAAGATTGCTAATGACGCAATCACCACCGGAAAGATTCTTAACGGAACAATCCTTGAGGAAGACCTCGCCTTCACCCCAGCAACAAGACCACTCAGTCCGGGTGTGGCAAGTGATGAAATCCAGGATGGAGCAGTAACAACCGGAAAGATTGCGGACAGCGCAGTTGCCACCGAAAAGATTGCGGACCTGGCGGTAACAACCGAAAAGATTGCTAATGACGCAATCACCACCGGAAAGATTCTTAACGGCACAATCCTTGAGGAAGACCTCGCCTTCAGCCCAGTAACAAGACCCATCACCCCAGGTGTCGCAACCGATGAAATCCAAGACAGTGCAGTAACAACCGCGAAACTCGCTACGGGAGCCGTGACCAGTGATAAGATTCTTGATGGAACAATCGCCAATGCCGATATTGCTAACAGCGCTATCACGAACACAAAGATTGCCAACAATGCGGTAACGAGTGACAAGATTCTTGATGGAACAATCGCTACGGCTGATATCGCCAACAGTGCCATCACAACCGCAAAGATTGCCGATTTAAATGTGACAACCGCAAAGATTGCCAATGACGCTGTGACTACGGAAAAGATTGCCGATGGTGCGATAACGACCGGAAAGATGACCGATTTGAGTGTGACAACCGAAAAGATTGCCGATGACGCAATCACCACCGGAAAGATTCTTAACGGCACAATCCTTCAGGAAGACCTCGCCTTTGAACCAGCAACTGTCCCTATTACGAGTGAGCAAATTCAGAACGGAGCGGTAACAACCGAAAAGATTGCCGATGACGCAATCACCACCGGAAAGATTCTTAACGGCACAATCCTTGAGGAAGACCTCGCCTTTACCCCAGCAACAAGACCACTCAGTCCGGGTGTGGCAAGTGATGAAATCCAGGATGGAGCAGTAACAACCGAAAAGATTGCGGATCTGAGTGTGACGACCGCAAAGGTAGCGGATAGCGCAATAACAACCGAAAAGATTGCCGATGACGCAATCACCACCGGAAAGATTCTTAACGGCACAATCCTTCAGGAAGACCTCGCCTTTGAACCAGCAACTGTCCCTATTACGAGTGAGCAAATTCAGAACGGAGCGGTAACAACCGAAAAGATTGCCGATGACGCAATCACCACCGGAAAGATTCTTAACGGCACAATCCTTGAGGAAGACCTCGCCTTTACCCCAGCAACAAGACCACTCAGTCCGGGTGTGGCAAGTGATGAAATCCAGGATGGAGCAGTAACAACCGAAAAGATTGCGGATCTGAGTGTGACGACCGCAAAGGTAGCGGATGGCGCAATAACAACCGAAAAGATTGCCGATGACGCAATCACCTCGGAAAAGATTCTTAATGGCGAAATCCAGACCTCTGATATCGCCGATGAAGCGGTAACAACGGCTAAACTGATGAGTGGAGCGGTAACAACGGTTAAACTGATGGATGAAGCGGTAACAACGGCAAAGATTGCGTCTAATGCGGTCACCCAAACTGCCCAATCGACCACCCTCCCAACCGGAACGACTGATGTTACTGCTTTTCCTGCCTGGGGAGCATTAAACCCACGCCTTACTCGGGAGATTACGACCACAGGCGGACCGGTTCTCATCAGCGTGAGCCTCGGTGGTTTCTTCCAGAGCCTTGACTCACTCGGTAAGGAACTTACCGTCGGAATCTTCCGGCTTGATACCGATACCGTCCTCGTCTCATCCGTGAGGGGAATGGCTCCTTATGATGACGATGTCCAGACTCCCCCTTCGCCCCGCGGTTCTATCTCATTCACTTGCATTGACCAACCATCTGCTGGCACTTATACCTATGAGGTGAGGGTTACGACCGTTGAAGAGCCTGCCTCCTACACTATCACATTCTCTAATCCACTCGCCCCAAATGATTGCGGCTATCAAATCCTTTCCCTTGTGGAACTTAAGCGATAAGGAGGCTCCGATGGTAGGGGGTTGAAATGAATAAAGGAAAAGAAGCCTTGATATTGATTCTTTTCTCCTCCTTCCTCTTTGCCCAGAACTACATCTTAAAGAACATCATCTTTGATGAAGGCGGAAAAAAACTGACCAATGCCAATTATATCCTCCGGTTTAGTCTCGGACAGTCAGCGGCTGGTAAAGGCAACAACTCCTCTTATACGGTTCGCATCGGCTTTTGGAACTTCTACTATTTTGGTGGTCCATCGGTAATCGCAGAAAACCTGCCTAAGAAAATTCCTACTCTGCGGATTAGTTCCCCAACCCGAACTCCATTTAATCTCACCTGCCCCGCATTCGATAAAACACCAGTGACTCTTACCATCTATAACATCCTCGGGAAAAAGGTCTATTCCGAAAGGAATGCGAAAGGGACCTTCACCATAAAGAATCTCCCAGCCGGAACTTATCTCCTCCGAGTTGAGGCAAAGGGCTACAATGTTGAACGGAAGTTAATCGTTGTGAAGTAGCCCGAAGATTAAGAGGAGGCGCCCCCGGAAATTCCGGGGGCGCTTTTTATTTTATCACTTCTATAAATCCCGGATCTTCCGCCAAAATGTTAGTGTCACTAACATTTTTTCTCACCTTTCTTTTCCTCTAAGTCCTTATTTTACAATAACTTAGAGCCTTTTTCTTAATTTTATCCCCCTTTGCTCCCCCTACCATATACCAAGCCCCTCTTTAAGCCCTCTCCTTCGTCTCCTCCCACCTCTCTCCCTGCCCTTCTTCTCTTTCTCCCAAATAATCACCTTTCCGAACTTCTCCTCCCAGTCTCCCTGAGTCTCTTCTTCTCCCTCTTACCCAACCCTTTTGGGAATCTCCTATCCGGGAAAGAAAAAGTATTGGTTAAAAGTTTTAAGTAAAAACCCCCGACTGCCAGAAGGCTTGACAGAAAGAAAAAAGAGAGTATAATATCTTATATGTGGTTGATAGTAAAGAGTGAAGACGGCGAGCGTCGGTTCTCTCTTAATTCTCAGAATATCGTTCGTCTTCAAATCAAACATACCAGCAGTGAGGAGGACATTCTCTGGGCGGATACGGTGGACAATAAGGGTTGTATTATAACCCGTGGTTCTAAATCTTGGTGCGAAAGGTATTTTGACCAGATAATGGAAGAGAAGGAAAACCCCGGTATCTTAGAAATCCCGGAGCGGGAAAAGAAAAAGGCTGAGACTGATGCGGGCGGACGGACGGAATTGGGATAAAGAGAGAAAGATAGAATACATTACCGGCTATCTTAAATATGCCGACGGCTCCTGTTTAGTAAAGTTAGGTAATAGCCAGGTTCTCTGTTCCGCCACCGTTGAGAAAAGGGTTCCCCCTTTTCTGGTTGGAAGCGGTCAGGGTTGGGTAACCGCCGAATATGGTATGCTCCCCTGTTCCACCAAGGAACGGCAAGTGCGGGAAAGTCGTTTGGGCCGACCGGATTCCCGAAGTCAGGAGATAAGCCGTTTTTTGGGAAGGAGCCTTCGGGCAATTGTTGACCTTGTCGCTTTAAGGGAATATCAGATTATTATTGATTGCGACTGCTTACAAGCTGATGGAGGAACCAGAACCGCCGCATTCAATGGCGGTCTCATCGCTCTCTACCAAGCAACCCGCGCCCTATTAGAAAAGAAAATCATTGACCGCGACCCAATTATTGAACTGGCGGGAGCAATTAGTGTCGGCATTGTTAACTCAAGAATCCTTTTAGACCTAACCTACGAAGAAGACTCACAAGCCGAAGTCGATATGAATCTCGTCTTAACCGAATCGGAAAGGATAATTGAAATCCAGGCAACCGCCGAAAAGATTCCCTTCCGTTATGAGACATTCCAAAGGATGTTTGAACTGGCTAAGTCGGGGATAAAAAGGATTATCGAAGAGACGAGGAATACAATCAAATCCCTCCCCTGAAACTTTCCGGAAAAGGATGCGCATCTTCCTTCTTTCCGGTGAACCATCCGGTGACCTCTATGGGTCTTTAATCGTTAAGGCGATTAGAAAGATAAATCCTACGGTTGAGATATTTTGTGTTGGAGAAGAAGACCTGGTAAAAGCCGGCGCAAAAAAAATCCGCGGTCACCAAGACCTTTCGGTCGTTGGCTTCTGGGAAGGTTGGAAAGCCCAATTCCACCTCCGGCCGATAAAGGCGGAGTTAAAAAAAGAAATCCTCTCCTTAAAGCCTGACCTCTTTTTACCCATCTCGTTTAGTGGTTTTGCCTTACCCCTGGCCCGGGAATTAAAAAGAGAGGGGATAAAAGTTATCTATCTTTCGCCACCCCAAGCCTGGGCCTGGGGAAGATGGCGCATCCCTTTCTTGAAAAGGGTAGCAGATAAAGTGATCTCTTTTTTTCCTTTTGAAGCCGAATTCTATCGCCGCTACGGAATAAATTCCCTTTATTTTGGCAATCCCCTCTTAGAAATCCTTACCGAAAAAGGTGGGGAAAGAAAAGAGAGGAAAAAGGTTCTATCCTTTGCTCCCGGCTCCCGAAAGGATGAGATTGAACGTCATCAGCCATTCCTCCGGAGATTATTCCAAAGGTTAAATCGGAAAAATGAATTCATCGGCTACTTTCTCTTACCACCCCATCTCTTCCCAAATGAAAAAAGGCAGGATGAGTCCGGGATGATATTTGCCACGGAAAATAGATATGAGATTATCCTCAGTTCCGAATTAGTGGTTGGAAAATTGGGCACCATCGCCCTTGAGAGCGTATTATTGGGCAAGCCCTACATCGGTTTTTATATCCCGAGTTTTCCGACTTATCTCATCGGGAAGTTCCTGGTGCGAACAAAACTCTTTTCCCTGCCCAACCTCATTTTGAACGAGCGGGCGTTTCCGGAATTTATCAACCCAAAATGTGAGGAATTGGAAGAGGAGATAAAACGGGTTCGAGAAAAGAGCGAATTCTATAAAGAAAAGTGCCTCCGGGTAAAAGAACGTCTATCGGGAAGAGAGATAACCAAAAGGATTGCCGAAGCAATCCTCGCTTAATAAGCGATTTGGAGTTGGGTTAAAAACCGCCAGTTCTCTTTCTCCTGCCAGATAAAATTTAACCCCAACTTCAGGTTCTCTTTTAAGGGGAAGATGTTCATCCCGAAGGTGTAGGATTTTTCTTCTACCTTATTATATTCTAACCAGTCGTAACGGAAGAGGGGTTGGTATCTTTTTTGCCGATAGACCAGGGCAAGATAAAAGCCTTTCCCGTTCAGTGTGTCCCTTAAAAAGAGGAATTCCGAAGAGAGTTCTAAGGGAGTTTTTATCGCCAGTTCCATTCCCCATCGTTCAAAATTTTTTAGACTATCTTCCTTCCCAATCTTTCCGTAATAGAAATTACCGGCGAGGATGAAATCTTTATCGTGGAGGGCAAGCCTTCCGGAGAGGTCTTTCCATTTATTCTCATCCACCAAAACATTCTTTCCAGTGCCATTGACACAAGCGAGAGCAAGTTCGGACTTCTTATCTCGAAAGATAAGCAAAATCCCTACGTCTCTTGGATTTTTGGGGGCGCGCCTTTTACCAATCAGAGAATATTCAATAAAATCTAACTTCGGAGGTGGAAGAAGCATCTCCAGACCTAAAAATTGCTTAAATTGCCCGAGTCGCATCTCCCAGGGTTCCTTTTTTAATGAGGCGTAGAGGTCATAAGCCGGTTTACCGTTAATATCGCCAACATCAAGATACACCCGAGCAGTAACGTATTTGTTAACATTCCTGGTAAAACCGAGAAAGGCATTGCGTAAGGCGAAGGTGCTTTGGCTGTTGGTGTCAATCTTCGTATATTCATAACGCGACCAGATGCAGGCATCAATACTTACCCCTTCTTCGGCGAAGAGGCAGGAGGAAAAGAGGAAAAATAAAATTGGGATAATACTCATCGTCTTTTGGCGGAGGCGGGTAGGAATCGAACCTACCCTTCCCCTTTTGGGGGAAGACCCGGATTTGAAGTCCGGCAAGCACACCAGCGCTCATCCGCCTCCGAACTTCCATTATACGAAAATCCGGAGTGAGGTCAAGAATCTTTCTCTTCTCTTATCCTCTTTAATAACTCCTGGACGCTTTCTCTGATCAATTCCCTGACCCGCCGGAATTCCTCAATCCCTTTGCCCTTTGGGTCGGGAATCTGCCACTCAATCAGTTTTGCTCCGGGTAAAAATGGGCAACTCACCTCACAACCCATTGTCACGAGATAATCAAATCTCAAATCGGGAAGGTCTTGGAACCCTTTGGGTTTGGCATTTGCTATATCAATCCCGACTTCCTTCATCACCGCAATCGCCTCTGGCGAAACCTCCTTTTCCGGATTTGAACCAGCGGAAGCACATTCAATCTCTTCGGCAAAATACCGGCAGAATGCCTCTGCCATCTGACTCCGGCAGGAATTACCAACACAGGCAAACAGAATCCGCTTCATCCTATATCTTAATTATTAACTCAGGATACACTTAAAAACTCTGAAGTCAATCTCCCTATTATTCATCTCCTGAGTAAGAGCCTCCAACGATAGCCTTGTCGGAAAGGATATTGATGGTGGTGGTTTTACCGGCGCCATTCGGACCAAGAAGTCCAAATAACTCCCCACTTTGCACCTCAAGGTCCAGTCCGTTAAGAGCAACTATTTTGCCAAAGCGCTTAACGATACCATGAGCAAGAATTGCTGAGGAACTCATCTCATTCGCCCTTATTTGCTGGTTTGTTTCTTTAAGCAGGGGTGAGTTTTACTTGTGCCGTGACACTCCTCCACCTGCTTGGGCGAACAGGTCTCCGGTTTGCCTTTCCGTTTCTGGAGACTACACCCCTCTTGGGCAGTTGGCTTCTGGCATTTTAACCCTTTACCACACATTTTTTACCTCCTCCCGGTCGTTTTAATAGTTGAGCGAGTGCGGATGTCAGCCGGCGTCGGGCATTTGGTGCCAAGTGGTAGTGAATAAAATATCCCCGCCTTTCTCCAACTACCAGTCCCGCAGAACGGAGAACCCGCAGATGCTGGGAGACTGCACCCGCTGAAAGACCGGTCAATCGGGAAAGGGCACCGACGCAAAGGCTATTTTTACTCAAAAGTTGCAGGATGTGTAAACGGCTGACCGCACCCAGTGCGGCAAACAACCTCGCCCCTTCCTGACGATATTTATCGCTCTTCATTTATTTTAGTATAAACTAAAAAACTTAAAAGTCAATACTCCACTTCTTATCAATTTTAAAAAGGATATTATATTCTGCTATCCAACATGTCAAAAGAAAATCGTTTCTCACCCGTCTTTAATTTTGTGCCATTTCTGCCTCGATAGAAAAGCAAAGGCACTATTGATAACAAAACCTCCTATCTGAAAAACTTCCCTAAAACATCGTAATCTTATTCTTTCTCCAGCCGACCCTATCTTCTTAAGGGTATTAAAAGGACAGGCACCGGTGAATACTGAACTACCTTACTGCTGACACTACCCAAAAGCATTTCGCTGAGGTGCCCCTGTCCTTGGGTGCCCATCACCACCAGTGAAACCTCGTCCGTCTTTATCCGATTGATGATTTCTTGTGCCACCAAGCCAAATGGAATCTCAACATTCACCTGGACTTTACTCCTATTCACCAGCTGGTCGCGGAGTTGCAGCAAACGCGCTTCATCAATCTTATTAAAATCTGCCAGTCGGTCTTCAAGGTGCTTCCCGATTATCTTGTCCTGAACGTGAAGCAAGGTAACCTTTTCTGCTCCGGCTTGGACAATCATCTTCAAATACTCAAAAGCCATCTCCGCATTCTCCGAAAAATCAGTCGGATAAAGAATATGGGCAAATGGATTCCAGGAGGTTTGCGGTGGAGGTGAGGCTATTTTAATTATTAGGACCGGGTGTTTTGCGGTATAAAGAACCGTGGTGGCAACCCCACCCAAAAGGACATCCTTAGCCAACGTATAACCGTGCGAACCGACCACGATAGCGGAACATTCCTTTTCCTGCGCCGCCCGATTTATCTCTGACCCCGGAGGACCGATGCGAATTTCACAACAGGCGGTAAAACCAATCTCTTTCATTCTTTCTACCTGCCGGTTAAGTTCCGATTGAATAAGACGAATCAAGGTAGGAGCAAACGGACCGATATCGCGGATGTTAAGACAGTGAACTAATACCACCTCTTCGGTGCCGAGTCGCCTCAAACTGCCAATCGCATTGAGCACCTGTTCCGCTGCTGGAGAAAGGTCAAAACCCACCAGGATGCGTCTAAACATACCTTCCTCCTTCCTTACCTATCCTCCAAAACAGTTAGCATCCAACAATAAAATTATACAATAAAAAAAGGATATGTCAAGTTTTTTCATTAGAAAGAGAAAGAAATCGCCCCCAGAAATATCCGAACGACCGTCTCCGAACGAAGGGAAATACCCACTGGGAACTTTTGGTAATAAAGAAATCTGTCAGGGGAAACCAGCAATTTTCCGGTTGCAAACATCTTATTTTACTAATGGCACTAATAGCACCGGCACTGGTGAATACCGAACGACTTTATTGCTAACACTACCCAAAAAAACTTCGCCGATGTATCCCCGACCCTGAGTGCCCATCACCACCAGTGAAACCTCGTCCGTCTTTATCCGATTGATGATTTCTTGTGCCACCAAGCCAAATGGAATTTCAATGTTCACTTCCACATCTCCTTCGTTTACCAACTGGTCGCGGAGTTCTAATAAAAGCGTTTCGTCAATCTTATTGAACTCAGCCAGTCGGTCCACAAGATGCTTGCCAATTATCTTATCTTGAACGTGAAGCAAAGTAACCTTCTCCGCCCCACATCGAACCAACGTTTCTAAATAGGTAAATGCTACCTTCGCATTATCCGAGAAATCGGTTGGATAAAGGATATGGTTAAGTGGATTCCAGGAAATTTCTGAGGGCGGCGAGGTTATCTTAACCACGAGGACCGGTCGGGTCGCGGTATGAAGAATCGTAGTAGCAACCCCACCCAAAGATGTGTTCTGGTCCATACTATACCCGTGCGAACCAATGACAATGATTGAGCAATCCCTTTCCCTTGCTACCCGATTTATCTCTAATCCGGGGGAACCGATACGAATCTCACCTGTAGTAACAAAACCTAACTGGTTCAACTTCGCTACTTCTCGATCGACCTCCGGTTGGAGAAGAGGAATTAGGGTCTCAGATAGCAAGCCAGCATCCCGGATATCAAGGCAGTGAACCAACACTATCTCTTCGGTCCCGAGCACATGAAAACTGTAAATCATATTGATTATCTGTTCGGCAGCTGGTGAGAGGTCCGAAGCAACCAGAATTCGTCTAAACATACCTTCCTCCTTCTTTACCCATTTTCTAACATAAATTATACAATAAAAAAGAGACATGTCAACTTTTCCCTCAATTAAAGAAATTATTCCACCAAGTTGTTGGAGAGTTTATTATCGGGAAATTCGCCGGCGCAGAAAAGAAAATAATTTACTGCTGAAATTAACCAGCACTGAGCCAACTCCACCCAAGAGGGCAGCAATACCAAAACCAACCGGACAGCCGGGTCTGCCGCAACAGGGGCAGGTAGAACCCATCGTTAGATAACCACCACTGAGTCCTGCCCAGAGCCCAAAGAAACGCAGGACTCCGGGCAGGAAGTGGTAAAGACGTTTGGGCTTTCCCATTATCTATTTGCCGCGGAGGATTTTTTTCAACTCCTCTTTACTGGGGATTTTGCCCTGGCTGACGACCTTGCCGTCAACCACCAATCCCGGGGTCATTAGAACCCCCATTGCGGCAAATCTCTTAATATCGGTTATCTTTTCTACATCCGCGGCTATTCCCAATTCTGCCAGGGTATCAATCACCCTCTTTTCTAATTCCTGGCATCTGGGACAACCAATCCCAAGAATCTGGATCTTCATTTTATCCTCCTGTTTTCCTTTAAATGCTCACAACTTGCCTTTTTTAATTTCTCATAAAGAACGCCCAGTTTCTGCCGAAAGGCTTCGGTGATTGCGGATTCAAATTCACTTAGTGGCTTAATTGGCACAATATCCATTACCTTTTGCGCATCGAGCCCGGAATTAAACAAAAGTTCAATACTCCCTTTGAGCATTGTGACCAGTGCGCGGTCAACCTCAGCCGCATTGAGCCCGAAACTGATTCCCAACTCCCGCAGGGTCTGCCACTGAAACCAGAAATAGGTGGGTGCCATTGCGGTCAGGATGGCATAAGCCTCAAGGTCTGGTTCGGACACTTCCGGATATTCACCCAAGGCGCTGAAAAGCGGGTCAAGGATAGACCGTTCTTCTGGTCTGATTGCCGGTGAGAAGCTAACCGGGTTATAGCCTTTGCCAATCATTGATGGTGCATTGGGAATCATCCGGACCAGTCGGGTGCTGTCGGGTATAAGAGTGCTGAGTTCTTGAAAGGTGATTACCGGTGCAAGGGAGATGACAATCGCCTCGGGTCGCCAACTGTTAGTTAGTTCGGGCAGGGCGGTTCGGATTGCCGGCGGATGGAGAGCGATAAAGACAATTTCTTGCGCAGCGGAAGTATGGTTATCAGTAGTGGTAGTTATTTCCGGAAACAACTGTTTCAGGCTTTCAAGCACCGCGAGGTTATTGTCGCTGACCACAAGGTTGTTGAGCGGGATGCGGGCATTTTGCCAGCCGGCAAGAATAACACGGACAATCCTGCCGCCGCCGATAAATCCAATAGATAAACTGTTCATAGTTACGAATGAACGAGCGGGACTAATAGCACCGGCACCGGTGAATACCGAACGACTTTATTGCTAACACTACCCAAAAAAACTTCGCCGATGTGTCCCCGACCCTGAGTGCCCATCACCACCAGTGAAACCTTGTCCGTCTTTATCCGATTGATGATTTCTTGTGCCACCAAGCCAAATGGAATTTCAATCTTCACCTCTACCTTACTCTTAGATTGCAACTCATCGCGCAAACGTAATAGCCGCCCTTCGTCAATTTTATTAAACTCCGCCAGGCGGTCCGCAAGATGTTTTCCGATAATCTGGTCCTGAATATGAAGTAGGGTAACCTTTTCTGCCCCGCACGAAACAATTACTTTTAAATACGTAAATGCTGCTTCGGCGTTGTCCGAGAAATCAGTTGGATAGAGAATATGGGTAAGGGGATTCCAAGCAGTTAATGGTGTAGGGGAAGTGATTTTGATTATCAGGACCGGCCGAGTGGCAGTGTGGAGAACCGAGGTGGCTACCCCACCTAAAAGAATCTCTTTCGGCAGGCTGTAGCCGTGGGAACCAAGCACAATGATTGCGCAGTCATTCTCCTGAGCGGCTCGGTTTATTTCCAGAGCGGGAAGACCGAAACGGATTTCGCTTTTGACCGCAAAACCCAACTTTTGCAGTTTTTCCGCTTGTTTGGCAAGTTCGGGCTGAAGAAGTCGCGTCAGGATGTCAGAGAGTGTGCCAACATCCCGGATGTTAAGGCAGTGAACTAAAACGACCTCTTCGGTGCCCAGGCGATGCAAACTACCAACCGCCCCAATTATCTGTTCGGCGGCCGGTGAAAGGTCCGAAGCCAAAAGTATCTTTTTAAACATAACCTTCTCCTTTAATACCTTTTCTGATTTTAATCCCGGCGGATGAAAACCAGTGCCGGGTATCAAGGCAAATCTTCACCAGTAAGAGCATTACCGGCACCTCAATCAAGACACCCACCACCGTTGCGAGCGCAGCACCTGAGGAGAGGCCAAAGAGCATCGTCGCGGTGGCAATCGCCACCTCAAAATGGTTGGAGGCACCAATCATCGCTGAAGGTGCGGCATCCTCATAGGAGAGTTTGAGCAGACGGGCAAGGAAATAGCCCAGCCAGAAGATGAGGTTGGTCTGAATGAAAAGCGGAATGGCAATATACAGAATGGTGAGCGGATTGGCAAGGATGACATCACCCTTGAACGAGAAGAGCAGAACCAGGGTGACGAGCAGGGCGATAATGGTAATCGGGGTGAGGAAGTGCAGAAAGCGAGTGGAAAACCAGACCGGTCCTTTTGCCCTGATGATCCACCGACGCGAGAAATAGCCAGCAACGAGGGGGAGGGCAACGTAGATGGCGATGGAAAGGACCAGCGCCTGCCAGGGGACCGGCAGTCGGCCAACACCTAAAAGAAAACCGCCCAGCGGTCCGTAAAGGATAAGCATCGTCAGCGAATTGATGGCAACCATCACCAAGGTATGACCATCATTACCCCGGGCAAGATAGCCCCAGATCAGAACCATCGCGGTGCAGGGGGCAATTCCCAAAAGGATACAGCCGGCTAAAAATGAACGCCAAAGTGGAACCGAAAGCATCTTGGTACCATTGACCATAACCACTTTACCGATACCATAAACAGCACCAACATCCAGGTCCAGACCAAACGGCATCTTGACATAGTCAACCGCATCAGTTCCAATCAGTGAGCGGAAAAGGAAGCCGAGGAAGAAAAGGGCAATGGCATACATCGTGAAGGGTTTGATTGCCCAGTTGAGGAACAGGGTGAGTCCAACCGGTTTGGCATTTTTCCCTGCCTTCAGCACCTCGGCAAAGTCAATCTTGACCATTATCGGATACATCATAAAGAAAAGGCAAACCGCAATAGGAATTGAGATAACCGGTGCGCCCTTGGTATAGATTGCCAGACGGTCAAGGGTTCGGGCAACTCCGGGTGCCAGTTTGCCCAGGATGATGCCGGTTCCGATACAGGCAAGGACCCAGATGGTCAGGTATTTTTCAAAAACATTGAGTCCCTTTGCCGAGCCCCGGGTAGCAGTAGCCATTTCTCTAATCACCCTCAGTTTCGGTTATTGCCTGAACGATTAATCGTTTTGCCTTTTCCACATCAGCCGGGTCAACGTATTGGAGGATGGGTTTAGGAGTGCCGGTCAGGTCCTGGGCAAGCGACTGCTTTTTCATAGAAATGTCACGGGTCAATACCAGCGAGCGGGAAATTTTAATGCCGCCCGCCTCGCAGACCTTGCGCGCACATTCAAATGGGCAGCCATCTACGGTGATAACCCGTTTTGCTATTTTCACCTTTTCATAAATGGTCGGATTATTAATCGGGACCGAGGGCAGACAGCCAATTCCAGCCTTTTTCAAGCCCAGTTCCTTTACCGCCTCAATACTGGCAAGTCCAGTGCAAAGACCAGTGTTAGAGAGCCCGCCAAAACAGGCAAAGATGATGGTTTCGTGGCTTGGCTTTGGTGCAACTTTTTCTTCTTCGGACATTTTAACCTCCTTACTTTTCATCACACTAATGCGCCAAACATTATTCCCACAATCGTGGAAAGGATTACCACCAGCAGGATATAGGTTAAGCCCTTTTTCAGTCCGATGGTGCGGATAATCACAATCATTGAGGGTAAAGAAAGTGCCGGACCGGATAAAAGCAGTGCCAGTGCCGGACCTTTGCCCATTCCACAACCCAAAAGCCCCTGTAAAATCGGAATCTCGGTTAGGGTGGCAAAATACATTAAGCCGCCCGAAACCGAGGCAAAGAGGTTAGAAAAAAATGAATTCCCACCAACCAAACCAACAATCACTCGGTCCGGAATTATTCCGGCATTAAGCCCGGGTCGGCCCAGGAGAAAGCCAGCAATAAATACCCCGCCTAAAAGCAGAGGCAGAATCTGCTTGGCAAATCCCCAGGTAGCAAGAACCCAAGATTTCCGCTCCGCACCATTAAACCAGAAGATGACCATAATCAGGGTGAACAAAAGGGAAATCCCCGCAAGAAACCATTTGACGGAATAAACCGTATTAAAGAATCCGATTGGCTCTTTTGGTTTGCCCCAGTTGGCAAAGACCAAGAATAGAATCATTCCGGCAAAGTAAAGGACATTGTGATAGAGTCGGCGCCGGGTCTTTGGTCCCTCCAGTTCCATTCGGGCAAAAGCCTCAGCCCTTTGCGCCTCAGAACGGGAAAAGATAAGTGCCATCAGTAAACCAATGACCACCGAGAATGCCACCGCCCCGATAGCCCTTGCCAGCCCTAATTGGAAGCCTAAAACCCGGGCAGTCATAATTATTGCCAGGATGTTGATTGCCGGACCAGAGTAAAGAAAGGCGGTGGCGACCCCAAGACCAGCACCTGCGTAATAAATCCCCATAAACATCGGCAGAACTGTGCAGGAGCAGACCGCCAGAATCGCACCGGAAATGGAGGCGATGGAATAGGCAAGGACTTTGTTGCCCTTTGGTCCAAAGTATTTGAGAACCGCTTCCTTGGCGATGAAGTTCTGAATCGCACCGGCAATGAAAAATGCCGGCACCAGGCATAAAAGCACATGGCGCCGAGCATAGTCCTGGAGCATAAAAAGCGCTTCTAAGAATGCGGTCTGAACCCGAACCGAGTCAAAGGGCAGAAAATAAAATAAGAGAAAAAGACCGAAGATTAAAAGAAACTTCTGATACTCTTTCATTTATCTTCTCTTTTTCTTTATGCTATCCATATCAGATAAAGCCCGCCGCAAATCACCAAGACCCCACAGACCTTTTTGACAATGGTCAATCCTTGAGAGCGGGTATGCCAGTTAAGATACCTTTCAACCACTTCGGTCAGGGTGCCGGCACCAACAATAATTGAGCAATGCCCGAGTGCATAAATTAGAAGTAGAAACAAACTGAAAAGAAAACGTCGGGCACCGAGTTTAAAGATTATTCCCAACATCGGCGCCATATAGGCAAAGGTGCAGGGTCCGAGTCCGATGCCGAATAGAAGACCGAGAAGGAAGGCAGCAAATGCCCCTCGCCTCTGGCATACCCCCTGACCCGGTCCACCCAATCCCGGTAGGGAAATTACATCCAAAAGATAAAGGCCGACCAAGAGAAAGATACCCGCAAGAAGATAATTGGCATAAGGTCCAATATCTCCTAACATCCGGCCCAGTAGGGCGGTGGCGATGCCGATGGCGGCAATGGTCAGAAGAATTCCGGTCGCAAAAAGTAAAGAAAGGATGAAGGCGCGTCGGGTTGAGGCATTCTCTTGACCACTGATGAAACCGACAATCAAAGGGATACTGGTAAGATGGCAGGGGGAAAGCAATATACTCAAAACACCCCAGAGAAATGAACCGAGGAGTGCTATCCCAAGAGATGAGCCAATTGCCTGGGAAAGCCATTCTAAGACCGAGCGAACCATCACTCTACACCCATCTCTTTAAGTTTCTTCACAATCTCCTCTTTTGGTAAAAATCCTTCGTGTCGCCAGTAGACATTACCATCCTTATCAAAGAAGATCTGAGTGGGAATGACCCGGACTTTTAAACGATTGGCAATCGGCCGGTAATCGCCGATTTCCAAGAGGATGATATTCGCTTTACCCTCATACTCTTTCGCCAGTTCTTCAAAGATTGGTTTCATCATCTTGCAGGGAATACAGGTGCCGGCACCGAGGTCCAAAACGGTCGGCTTACCACTCTTTAATGCTGACGCCAGTGGGTCTGGTGGATTCTTTTTCCGCTCCTCTTCCAGCCATTTCTCATTTCGCTTGATTTCCGCCCTCATCTTCAAACTTTCAATATAGGCATCAATCACCTCTCTCTGCTTCTCCTGCCGCAAAAAGTCTCTAATATTCTCCTTAACCTCCTCATAACGGGCATTACCCATATCCGCCTTCCGTTCTTCGTAAAACCTTTTAATCTCCTCATCAGCAACGGTTACCAAAGCGGCGCGGTTCTGAATCAAGCGGGAGATGGCTTCCTCCTTTCTCTTTTCCGAATCAGTATTCTCTTTTCTCTTATCCACTAACCCCTTTCTTTCTGCCTCCTGATAAAGCAATTCCCGGACGATTAACTGTTCCAATAACCCTTCCCGGTCTTTCTTAAAAGCATCTTTGTATTCTTCGGGCAGAAGGTCAAATACTTTATTCAGATACTCTTCGCTAATCTCCTTTCCGTTCACAACCGCCAGGATGTTAGCCGAAGGTTTCAATTGGACGATTTCCTTAGCGATTGAAGACTCCTTAGGCGATTCGTTCCTAATTTCTTTCATTTTTGGTAAGACACTCTCTACCGGCACCGGGGCAGTGCTCTCCGGCGAGTTAGAAAGAATAGATTTCTTCCTTTCGCTCCGCTTGATGAAAATCACCAGAACCACCGCCCCAAGCACTAAGCCGATAATTATATTCCTAACTAATCTTTCCTTCATCTCTCCTCCCTTTGTCTCTTAACCGGATTTTTTATCATATCCTGACCAATTGAGAGCAATTTCAAAACCCTTTTGTCTTTAAGTCGGTAGAGAACCATTTTCCCCTTTCTTCGGGATTTAAGGAGTCCGACCTGTGCCAGAGATGCAAGATATCGGCTGGTAACACTTCGCTCCCTTTTAATCGCTACCGCAATCTCGCAGACGCACCGTTCATTGCGGGAAAGCAAGGTTATAATCTTAAGTCGAACGGGATTAGCCAAAGCCGAAAAGATATCTCCCATCCTCGGCATAATCTTTATGTGCATAGTTGCCCAATTATACACATATAATTTCAATTGTCAATGATTGAAAGATTATCTTTGGTATTCCCGCAAGGTGGCCCGAAAGATTGCGCTTGGTCTCTCCCCCAGAAATCTTTCCGCCACCTTTTCAAATTCCGGAGTGATATCTGAGAGGTAAATTTTTAGAAAACCCTTCCCTCTTTTTTTCCGAAGATTATTCTCCCTTAGAATCCGTTCCACCTCCGAAGCGGTCTCAAAAGAAGCATCAATTATTTTTACCTTTTTCGGCAGGAGTTTTTCCATCAATGGTTTCAAAAGGGGATAATGGGTGCAACCCAAAAGTAAAGTGTCAATCCCCTCGGGAAAAAAGACTTTGAGGTATTCCTGACAGATGAGGCGGGTTGCCTGATGATTGAGAAACCCCTCCTCCACTAATGGCACGAAAAGGGGAGTTGGTTGAGCAACAATCTCAACCCTTTTATTCTTTTCCTTCAATGCCCTCTCGTAGGAACCGGAGGAGATGGTCGCTCGGGTGCCAATCACTCCAATCTTTCCCTTCTTTGTTGCCCGGAGAGCCGCCTTCGCTCCGGGTTCCACAACCCCAACCACCGGAACCGGAAAAGACGATTTAATCTCCGCCAGCGCCCAGGAGGAGGCAGAATGGCAGGCAACCACAATAATCTTTACTCCCCGTTCGTAGAGGAAAGAGGCATCTTCTAAGGCATATCTTTTAATCAACTCCGGTGATTTTGAACCATAGGGAAGGCGGGCCGTGTCACCGAAATATAAGATGTCTTCTTCGGGGAGCAGGCGGCGCATCTCGCGGACAACGGTCAAACCACCAATTCCCGAATCAAAGACCCCAATCGGACTCTCTCTATCTTTCTCCGGCAATCTTTTTTTCATAGGATAAGAGGAAATTCTTTACTCCCCGAAAGATTGCCTCCGCAATCTTTTCCTGCGTCTTTTCCTGGCGGAGGAGTTTCTCCTCTCTTCGGTTGGTGAGAAAACCACCCTCGACTAAAACCGCGGGCATCAATGCCCCGCGCAGGACATAAAAACCCGCCTGCTTTACCCCCCGATTCGCTAAACCGAGATAGGCATCCGCTGCATCTTGAATCGCACAAGCCAACTCCTCGGATTCCTTTAGGAATTCGGTTTGCGCTAAATCGGAAAGGATAAGGCTTAATTCATCATTAAGGAATGGATTACTATTCTCTTCTAATTTCAGCACTTCGTTCTCCTTCAATGCCTGTGCCCGTTCCAAATCCGTCCTCCCTTCGGCTAAGAAATAGGTCTCAAAACCGACCGCCCGGGGATTTTCTCGGGATGCATTGTTATGAATGCTAATAAAAATATCGGCTTTATTCTTATTGGCAAAGTCGACCCGTTCTTTGAGAGAGACAAACTCATCCTTTTCTCGGGTGAGTAAAACCCGATAACCGGCCCTTTCTAATCTCTGCGCCAGTTTTTTGGCAATCGCCAGATTCAAATCCTTCTCTCTTGTCCCTAATTTACCCACTGCTCCGGGGTCTTTGCCACCGTGTCCCGGGTCTAAAACAATCAAGAGGTTTCTCTCTCGTGGTTGGGTAGGAAAAAACTTAAATAGAATTCCCTCCTCCCTTTTCGTCCCTTTAGCCTGACCAGGTTTCTTGAAGTAGAAAATGAACCGCGTTTCATCATCTCCCCGGTCAATCTTTATCTCCCGAACAATTCCCTTCGCCGGGAGATCCGAAAGGAGAAATCGGGCAGAAATGATAACCTCATAAGATAGAGAAGAGAGTTGTCTCAGATAAAAATTGCCCGGAGGAGAAATCTCAAAGAAATAGAATGCGGTATCCCTCTTCACCGATGAGGTAACGGAAATGACCTCCTTTATCTCTTCTTTAATTTGGGGGAAGACCTCTTTCAGAGAAAGAACCGGAAAGAGGATGCTTCCCTCTTGCTCAATCACTGGAGAAGTTAACCGAACCATCTCCCCACCAACCAGTGCCCAACTGGAATCAAGGGTGAAGACCATCTCCTTTTCCGCGGTCTCTCCGCTGTCCGGCACAACACAGACGACTCTATTCCCTGCCCGCCAGAGCGAACCATTTAACGCCTTAATCACTTTTCCCAAGGAGACATATTCCAAATCCCCGAGATTTAATTTATTCAATCGCTCGTTCCCAATACTTATCTCCTTAGAGAATATGAGGAAGGGAAAAAATAAGAGGCGGAAAATTCTAATCATATTTCCTTTCAATCCGCTCCGCTTTTTCTATTGCCCTTCTCCGCAGTTCTTCTCTGCGGTCGATCTCCTTCTTCCCTTTGGCTAAGGCAATCTCCAACTTTGCTATCCCTCTCGGGTTAAAATACAATTTTAAGGGAATTAGGGTATAACCTCTTCTCTCTACCTTACCGTAAAGGCGAGAGATCTCATGTTTGTGAAGAAGAAGTTTTCTTTTCCTTCGGGATGAAGGGAGAAAAACGCTCCCCTTACTATAAGGGGCAATGTTCACATCGTAAAGAAATACTTCTCCCCCTTCAATCCCACAATACCCCTCATCCAAAGATACTCTTCCCTCGCGCAAAGATTTAACTTCAGACCCCAGAAGAGAAATTCCGGCTTCGTAGGTCTCCTCAATGAAATAATCCTTCCTTGCCTTCCGGTTAGTTGCCACGACCAGAACCTTCTTCTCCTTTTCTTTCATTTAACGGATAGTTAAGCCACCCGTCAGGGCGAATGTTGGATAAAGTGCCTTCTCGTAACCGAGATGGAAAAATACCAACCCCAACCTCAAACCACACCCGAAAGCGAGCCGAAATCTATTCTCCCCGGAAAAAGAAACCTTAACCGCTTCGGTCTTCTCTATCTCCCCACTTAAACTGGGCACTTTATACTTAAACTGATAATTGAAATTGACCTTCGTCCTCTCGTATCCCAACCCAACCGTCGGTTCCAAAAGCAAAACCCTTTTTCCCGCGATTAAATTAAAACTGAGATTTGTTGTCTTTAAAATATCGCCAATTTCAAAAACCTGATAGGCAAAACCAAGGGAGATACTTACCGGAAGAAACTTCATCAAACCAAAATGATTGAGATTCTCCTTCAAGCCAAATCCATAGAGATTAACCTTTGTCCCCTTAAAGGGAAAGGGGATATAGCGAACGAGAATCTCACTCCCAAAGGGTAGACCAACCGTCAACTGGGGAACGAGATAGAGAAGACCCGGAAGATTCAATCCTCCCGGAATCTCCTTCGGAATCGCAACCGCATTACCCGGAACCGGAACGGGCTTCTTGCCGGTTGGACCAAAGATTGTTGGTGCACTTTCCAAAAAAACATTAAAGAAAACGAGAGAATCAGTCCCTGAGATTAAAGAACAGGCTAAGACACTATCGGAAAAATACCGGGCGCTTTTGGGAATTGAGAGATAACTTACCTTTAAGGAAAGGTCAAATCCTAATAGCGAATGGGTGGAGGCGGAATGGAAAAGACTGGTATTAGAAAGGACACCAAAACCATTGACCAGGGGCTGAGTATAAGAGGATAAGAGTCTCTCCGAAACTGACTTTATCTTGTCCACCGGAGTTTCCCCGGCAAGGACGAATACGGCGAAAATAAAGATGAGGGATAATTTCTTCATAATCCATTCTATAATACATCTCTTCAATTGTCAACCACAACCCTTTCCGACTCTAATGAGAAAGCCTTCCTTATCGGGTTAAGAGATAGAGAAGGAGGCTTCCGGAGGGACTAAGGAAAGGAATTAAAAATGGGCATAATAAGGGGCTTGGGATAGGGTAGAGGGAGCAAAGGGGGATAAATTATTGAAAAAGGTGGTAAGTTATTGAAAAATAAGGACTTAGAGACAAAATCAAGTGAGAAAGCCAACCGGAAGCAGGGAGGGACAAAATCAATTTGAGGCCAAAAATTCACTTGACATTAAAAGAAAAAGAAGGAAAATAAATTATGGAGGTGCTTATGCGACGGATTTTACCTTTCCTTTTTTTCTCCCTCTTTCTTTTTGCTTACCGTTATGCGGTTGTGGTAAGCGAAGCAACCTATACCCTCCCGGAATGGCGGATGGTTGTTGACTCCTTAGTAAATAAACATCACGCTTCTCTCTTTCGTTGGAGTGCAAGCCCGCGCGATGTCTTACCCCAACTTACCGCTTATTTTCCGGATTACATCGCCTTTGTTGCCCGCCCGGTAAGTGAGGTGAATGCTAATTTTGTTCGCACCTGTCATCAAATGACAAGGGAACTTGATTCCGACCCTTATGGCGATGCGGTCTGGGGAATTATTACTGGATTCTCACCCGAAGACGCCCTGAGAGTTATTCGCTTTGACAGCCTAAGAATCCGAGCCTTCCTGGGTGGGACAAACTGCACCTGGGGTGATTGGTTAGAGAAGGGAATAGCGACTTATGAGGCGGAATATAACCGGATTCGTTTTCAATTCCCCAACCGAACCTTCCTTGATACCCTCTCGCCGGAGCGGTGTCCAACCGACCGGTGCACCCTTTTAGTTAACTACCTGAATTATGGCTTAAACGATTCCGTTTCCGGTCGTCCCCGAATCTTGGGACCGGTTGACATATTCGTAACCAGTGGCCATGCGGACCAGCATACCTGGCAACTTCACTATCCTTCTTCTGGTTCCGAAGGCTTCTTCCGCTCTTCGGCTGGTCAATTGCGCGGTGATCCTTACAGCGGTAGCCCGAGAAATGTGAACTCGCCTAATCCCAAGGTCTACTTTCCGGTTGGAAACTGTCTGATGGGTGATGTTTCAGATATCGATTGCATGGTCTTAGCCTGGTTCCATTCCGCGGGTGCGATTCAGATGACCGGCTATATTGTAACCACTTGGTATGGCTATATGCTTTGGGGTCTTCCTGCCTATTTCCATTATCTCCAGGACCGTAATACCTACGCCCAGGCATTCTATCTCAATAACCAGGCACTAATCTTTGACCGCCTTAACGGAACCCCCGGAACCAACCCTTCTGGTTTGGATTATGACCGGGACAACGTCGCCTTTTATGGTGATCCTGCTTGCCAAACCAAGATTTTTTCGGTTCGCGAACCGTGGTATCAAGAATCGGTCGCCATTTATCCGGGAGAGAGGGTTGATACTTTCCTCGTCAAGATTCGTGCCAATTATGACTCATCGGCTTTGGGTTTCAGTGGAGTCTCCGGTGCTCGCCATCCCATCGTTTTCTTGCCGGTAAGGGTAGAAAGTATTTCCGTAGAAACAACCAATGCCCATTCCGTTGTGATTACCGACAATTTCGTTCTTCTCTATGTCTGGTATCAGGGAGAGCGGAGATTTATCCGAGGTGAAGAGCGATTCGTCCGCTTCACCGCAAAACGAATCCAATTACCGCTGGCCGAAGAGAAGACGCAAAGCCTCTCCTTTTCCCCTATCCCCACCCTCTTCTCTTTGCCCCGAAACGGTTCTTTCCTCCTTTACAATGCCCAGGGAAGATTGGTTGAACCGAAGAAGAGATTGAACTCCGGTCTCTATTTCTTAATCTTTTCGAAAAAAGGCCGGATTGAGAAAAAGAAATTTCTTTTAGTAAGATGAAACGGATAGCGACCTTTTTTCTTTTCGTTTTCTCTCTCTGGGCGCAATGGGAATTAATCGATTCGGTAAAAATCAGGACGATTATTCCGGAAAAGGGGAGGGTTTACATCAAATTTGATGACCCGATTGAAACCCTAACCGTTTTCCTCCCTTATGATTCCCTGACCGACTTAGCGAAAGCGGCTGTAAGAAGAAGTCCTTCCTGGCTTGCCCCGGACCTGGCGGAAAATCTCCGACGGTTGAGTCGAGAGAAACAAGACCTCTATGCCAATCTGATTCTTAGTAGTTCCCATCCCTTTGTTGACGAAATCTCCTTCCAAGTGGCTCACATCTCTCCTCATATCCTCTCGGCGGATAACTTCTATCCCCAACTTTTGATTGAGAATGTGACTTATCTTTACCGGATAGATTCCCTTCTTGATTATGTGCGAATTATTGATTACGGGGAACCGGGTTCGGAAACCGCTTATTATTCTACGGTTCTTTATCGGATAGTTTCCGAGAGAGGCGATACGATGGAAATTCTCTCACCAAAGGAGATTTATTATTGGTTCATCTTACATCCGAAAATCTCCCGAGAGATTTGCACCTATGTTGACTCTTTAACGGGCGAGCCTTTGCCACCACCCCGCGGAAAATTCTGGCGCGGTTATCTCTTCTATCATGCCGACCCGGGTTATCCACCATTAAGTGAATATCTCCTCCCGGTGAGAACTCTATGGAATTCTTTGCGTAACGACACCGCCAATAATGGGGCGATTGGGGCAATAACCAATTGGTTAAGAAGGGTGATGGAATTTCGTCCACCCCAGCGAAGAACATATCAACCGGTTCAAATCTATACCCAGCATCACGGCACTTGCACCGAGTGGGGAATTCTCACCCCGGCGGTGGCTCGCGCCGCATTAATCCCTTCTGTCCAAACCCGCGCCTATGGAAATAATCATTGCTGGAATGAATTCTACGAAAGAAGTTGGCACCAATGGGAACCGGTAAACAAAATGATTAACGATACCACAAGATATGACCCGGTTTGGTGGAATTTAGCCGCGGGATGTAATTGGCGCGGTGATGGTTTTTGGTGGACGGTGACCGAAAGATATACTCCTTATTGCACCCTAACAGTAAGGGTTTTCGACCGGGATAGTCTTCCGGTTG
>Ga0272449_1001289_pt1 | contig 26497 bp, 24 predicted proteins | sample YNPCB0241_FD_198679 | JGI IMG/M metagenome (GOLD analysis project Ga0272449, IMG submission 198679) | Hot spring sediment microbial communities from Yellowstone National Park, WY, United States - YNP-CB-024-1 | ecosystem: Environmental > Aquatic > Thermal springs > Hot (42-90C) > Sediment... | reverse complement strand
GGGGCACGGAGCTGGTGCTCGTGCACGACGGTGCGCGCCCCTTCGCCGGGCCCTCCCTGTTCCGGAGGGTGATCAACGCCATGAGGGACACCGACGGGGCGATCGCCGCCGTGCCCGTGGTGGATACCGTCAAGGAAGTGGAAGGGGGATGGGTTATCCGCACCCTGGAGAGGAGGAGGCTCTGGGCAGTACAGACCCCCCAGTGTTTCCAGTCCTTCGCACTCCTGGATTCCCACGAGAGGGCCAAAAGGGAGGGAGTCTGGGCTACCGATGATGCCTCGTTGCTGGAACGTTACCGCTACCGGGTCCGGGTGGTGAGGGGCGAGGTCACCAACATCAAGATCACCTATCCCTCAGACCTGGTGGCAGCCGAGGCCCTGCTCGCGGCGGGGTTGATCACGGACCCGCTGCCGCCGGTCCCCCCGGGCGGGCGTTAAGCCCTCGGCCGGGGGAACCATGCGCGATAGGGGAGGTAAAAAATGTCTTCCGCCAACAGGGTGGGAGTGGGATTCGACGCCCACGCCTTTCGGGAAGGAAGGAAGCTGGTGCTGGGGGGCGTGGAGATACCTCACAAGGCGGGCCTGGAGGGACATTCCGATGCCGACGTGCTGGTCCACGCCGTCATGGACGCCTTACTGGGAGCGGTGGGGGAGAGGGAGATAGGGTTCCACTTCCCCGATACCGATGAGCGCTTCAAGGGCATCTCCAGCATGGAGCTTTTAGCCCGGGTCATGGAGGTGGTGCGGGGTAAGGGTTACCGGGTCGTGAACCTGGATTGCGTTGTGATAGCGCAGGAACCCAGGCTTTCCCCCTACCTGGAGGAGATCGAGAGGCGGCTGGCGGAGGCCACGGGGGTGGAGGGGGAGGCGGTGGCGGTGAAGCCCACCACTACGGAGGGCATGGGTTTCACCGGTAGGAGTGAGGGCATCGCCGCTGTGGCTGTGGTATTGGTGGAGAGGGTGGGGAGTTGACCGTTGCAGGGAGGGAGCCGGGGCCGTCCCCTTACAATGAGGTAATGGGACGGGTTCTTGCCCTTGGCCTCCCGCGGGAGGACTCCCGGGGCAGGTCGGTGGCGGAGAGAACGTCCTCGGATGGCCGTAACGGCGAACCCACGGGCTCGAGGTGTAAAGGCCGGGTCGAAAGGTGGGGGCTGGGCCGGGGAAAGACAGGGAGGGAGGAAACAATGGAGAAAGGAAAAGGCGTTCCCATCTCGCTTTTCTTCCTTTTCGGCGCATTCCAGGCGTCTCGCCTTTTGCACATGCCCGATATCTTAGTGGCCGAGGGGAGCCGGCTACGGCTAGCCCTCCTGAAGTTCTACGCCCGCTTCGAGGTGCAGCTGCTCAAGGTCTTTTGGTTCGTCTTCCACACCCCCCTGGTGCGCATCGGTCTTACCAGGAGGTTCCTGTACCGCGCGGTGGCCAGGTTCCTGGCGGAACACGCCATAGCGGGCCAGTTTATGACCCTGGATGAGGTCCACCGGTTCATCGACGCCCTTCCCGACCAAGAGGGCTCCGTGGCCGTGGGGCCCTGCCGGTGCCGGCTGGCGGTGGGGAAGAGGGCGAGGTGTCCCCATCCCATGGAAACGGACATAGTCATCGCCGAGGGAGCTCCCATATGGCTGGACCTTTTCCCTGGGGACTATAGGGTGATCGGGAAGGAAGAGGCCAAGGAGATCGTCGAGAGGTGTTACCGGCGAGGCATGGCTCCCGGAGTCTACCGGCACATGTACTACCGAGGCTCGCGGAACTATTTCGTCATCTGCAATTGCTGCAAGGATGCCTGCATCCCGGTGATCGGTTATCGGGTGTTCAAGCCCGAGGGGATGAAGTTCATAAATGGCCGCTATCGCTCCCTCACCGACCCCGCCCGCTGCGTGGGTTGCGGGACCTGCGTTGAGGCGTGTCCCTTCGAAGAGAGGGTTTTGAGGGGAGGCGTGGCCGTGCCCCTGAATTGCCGGGGGTGCGGCCTGTGCGCTTCCCGCTGTCCTCGTGTTGCGGCATACATGGTCGAGAGGGAGGAAGGGATGAAGGCTACTGGAGAGGTGGATCCGGGATCTGTGGGCGAGCCTGGAACGCCGAGCCGCCCCTGAGGGCAGGTCCTTGGCCCCAGAGCCCTTATATCGCCATATTCCTCGGCCTTATCTCGATCTCCAGGGAACCGTCCTCGCCGGATTCCCAGTCCACGGTGGTCTCGTATCCCCTTATACCCTCGAAGTAGCCCTGGGCAGCCCCCACCAGGACGTGGTGTAGACCCGCCTGGAACACCTTCAAGTAAGCGCCGCCCTTATAGAACTCGAACTCCCTGAGCTCCCCGAGGCCCCTTAAGGCCAATTCCGTCCTCAGCCTTTCCGGGTCTTCCGGTAGGTGCCGGAAGGCCGAGGCGCAGTAGGCCCGGTTGGCCTCCACGATGTGGCGCTCGAACCCGCTACCGTGGCGGTCCACAAGGTCCCGGAAGATGCTTTCCATCTCCGGTCCCATTATGGCCATCCTCATGCCGGTGTTCTTGTCCACTATCACGCCAGTTCCCGTCTCCCAGCGGAAGCGTTCCAGTTCCCGGGGGGCGCCGCACTCAGTGCAGCGGGCATGTTCTATGCCCCCGGGCCGGTAGAAATACATCCTCGCCTCCGCTTCCTCCCTCCTCTCCCCCGGGGTGGGAAAGGCGGTGATCTCCAGGAGGTTCTCCTCCAAGACCCGGTAAGTCACATCAAAGTCCCTACCGAGGAGGACCTCGAAGGCCGCCGCCATGTTGCCACAGGCCAGGGGACGGGAGGGAGGGTAGAGCACCGTTTCCGTGATGAAGTCGTCGGGTTCCCCCTGGAGCCGGAAGCTCACCACCTCGTAACGCCCGTAACCGGTCAAGCGGGCTATGAGCCTCAGGCCGTGGTTCAGGGGTTGCCAGTCTGTCTCCCTCTTACGCAGGGCTTCCCTCACCCGGTCTGGGAAGTGGCGGAGCAGGTATATCTTGACGTTCTTCCTCTTGCCCTCGATGATCTCCCTCTCCAAGGGGACGCCGGATAGATCTTCCATCTTCTTCCATATTAGGTCGAACCCGTCGCACTCCAGGAAGTAGGGCCTCACCGTGGGAGAGTGGGTCTGGACTATGGCCCCGCTGTCCAACCAGGAGTGCTCCCGGGCTATGTAGAGAGGGACACCGCAGCGGGGGCAGAACTCCAACCTCGGTTCCATGGGACATTCCCCTTATTGTGCACTGTTACTCGGAATATCTTAATCCTTCTTATCCCGGATCGGTACCCGGCAGGTCATCGATGGAGCCGAGCCTGCGTCCCGGAGTTCCCCAAGGCTTTATATCGTCCTTGGCGCCCCTTTCGTTGAACCAACCCCGGCACTGGGGGGACGGTTTAGGACGCGAGATGGCACGGCGGTGCCATCTCAGGGGTCGGGGAATTCCGTCAATACGGGAAGTCTCAGGGGCAATAGGTGGGAAGCGGCCTATAATGGGCCAGCGGAAAACGGGCTGAAAGCCATATCCGGCATGGCCCTACCGCTTCTGTTATAATTGGTCATACCTATTGGTTACCGGGAGGTAAGGGATCTAGGTCGGTGCAGGTTTTGAGAGAGAAAGCGAGGTAAGGGACATGGCAGAGCTGAGAGAATGCGTGCTGGTGGACGGCGTTAGGACCCCTAATTGCCGGGCTCACCAGGAGAAGGGTTGGTTCCGCAACCGGCGCCCGGACGAGCTCCTCACCTACGTTTACAAAGCCCTTTTCGAGAGAAACCCCCAGGTGAAGCCGGAGGACGTGGATGCGGTCTTTTGCGGCACCGCCAACCAGACCGGGATGCAGAACGATATCGCCCGCCTGGGGTGGCTTGCCTCCGGCTTGCCGGAGAGCGTACCCACCAATGGCATCTGCCAGCAGTGCCCCTCCGGTATGAGCGCCATCGAGCATGCCGCCCGGGCCATCATGTGCGGGGAGGGTGACATATTCATCGCCTCCGGCGTGGAGGACATGATGAACGTCCCCATGGCGATGAACATGGACATACCCCCCAGAATAGCCGAGTACTATAACCCCCTGGAGTTGCCCATGGGGATGACGGCGGAGAAGATAGCCCAGGTGTACAACATATCCCGGGAGGATGCCGAGCTCATGGCATACTGGAGCCATATCAAGGCTAAGGAGGCCAGGGATGCCGGGAAGTTCAAGAATGAGATCGTGCCCGTCCCGGGTCTGGACGAGAATGGCAACGAGATCATCGTGGACCGGGACCAATGGATCAGGGATAACCCCAGCCTGGAGCAGATGGCCCAGATGAGGCCCGCCTTCAAGCCCGACGGGATAGTCACCGCCGCCATCAGCTCCCCCCTTACCGTGGGGGCTTGTGCCGCCCTGCTTATGAGCCGGGAGAAGGCCGACGAGCTGGGGCTGGATTACCACCTCAAGTATGCCGGAGGTTGCATGGCGGGTTGCGACCCCACCATCATGGGCATCGGCCCCGTGTACGCCGTGCGCAAGTTGCTGGAGAGGAAGGGCCTCACCGTGAAGGATATCGACCTATGGGAGCTCAACGAGGCCTTCGGCACCCAGGCCCTGGCGGTCATCCGGGAGCTAGGCATCGGCTACAACGCCCCCTTCGAGAACATCAACGTTTGGGGCGGCGCACTGGCACTGGGCCATCCCCTGGGCGAATCCGGGTGCCGCATCGTCATCACCCTCAACAATATCATGAAGACGGACTATCCGGAGGCAAGGTACGGGGTGGCCACCCTCTGTGGAGGTTTCGGCAACGCCAACGCAACGCTCTGGGAGAGGGTGGAGAAGTAGGCATAGGAGTCAAACGGTAGAAGGGGCGGGGTGGCCAGCCCACCCCGTCTCTTTTATAGGGGGAGCGGTCTGGGGGAGCACACGGGGCGTCGCCTTCGGAGGACCTTTTCCTAAGCTGAGGGAGGGCTTCCCGTCGGGGTCCCTCCATCCCTTACCGGTTTTTCGCGTCGTTGAGCTTATAGATTCTTTTAGGTAGGGGCCTGCGACGTTCCCTACGCCGAGTAGGGTGGCCGTGCTTTCCTGGGCTCGTCTCCGTCACTCCCCTTCTCGTGCTTGACTCGGGTCCTCCAGACCCTCTGGGAAGGATGTCACGGGCGTTTCCACGTCCGTGCCTTGCGGGGGTAGAGGTGACCCTATGGGGCGTGGTACCCTAAGTACTGCACTGCCGCCCGGTACATTCCCTTGACCGATCCCCCTTCCGGTTACTCCAACGCCAAATCCATTACCGGGCCGGGGTTGACGATTCTACTTCCGTAAGGGGATGCCGGATACTATCCCGGAGCGGATCTGCGCGGATAGCATACGACCACGGGGACATGGGTGGGAAGGGTGATTTACCCACCCACTCCCCGGGCAATATACTTTTGGCCTGTGGAAGGGGGTTGGCATGGTCAAGCGTAGGATACTCATCATCGAGGATGAAAGGCCTCTGGCGGAAGCCCTGGCTTACAGCCTGGGCCGCGAGGGCTTCCAGGTGGAAGTGGCGGGAGACGGTGATACTGGACTGCGCAGGGCGCTGGAGGAGGATTTCGACCTGGTGCTATTGGACCTCATGTTGCCAGGCCTGGATGGACTTGAGGTTTGCAGAGAGTTGAGGAAGGCCAAGGACACCCCCGTGATCGTCATCACCGCCCGTGATTCCGACGTGGACAAGGTGGTGGGCCTGGAGATGGGGGCCGATGACTACGTGACCAAGCCCTTCAACCCCAGGGAGCTCCTGGCCCGGGTCAGGGCTGTGTTGCGACGGACGGGGCGAGGACGGGAAGAAGGCGGAGAGGATATCCTGAGGGCGGGGGACTTGGTCCTGGACAGGGCCAGGCACGAGGTGTGGCTTTCTGGGAAGCAGGTCCAACTATCCCCCATTGAGTTCCGGCTATTGGAATGCATGATGGAAAGGCCGGGAAGGGCGCTTTCCAGGAGTTATCTGATAAACCGTGCCTGGGAAGGGGATTTCTACGGGACGCCCAAGGTCCTGGACGTGCACGTCAGGAAATTACGGGAGAAGCTGGAGGAAGATCCTTCCCGGCCTCGAAGGATAGTGACCGTGAGGGGCGTGGGATACCGGCTGGAGACCTGATGGCCTTCCTACTATGGTTAGATTTCCGGGCTTGCCCGGGCAGGGCCCGTTGTCCGGGTAGGTGTGATCACGGGAAGGATCATCACCTGGGGCATGGGCATGCCAAGGGGGATGGATGATACGGTGATGAACGGGATGATGCCGGACAAAGGGCAAGAAGGCGGGGATGGCGGGCATCCCGGGGATATGGACCTTAAAGCGGTCCTGGACAGGGTGAGCGCCGGGATAATGGCCTTAAACGGCACGGGTAGGGTAACCCTGGTCAACGAGGCCATGGGAAGGATCCTCGGTTTGGTGAGGGATGCGGTGGTGGGCCGGGAAATCGACGAAACCCCTCTCCCTGCCAGGGTTAGGGTGATGGCAAAGGAAGCTTTGGGAGGGCGGGAGGTGGAGGAGGAGCTGGAGCTATCGAATCCCCCAGGCACGATGGTGCACCTGAAGGCGGCTCCCCTGGGAGTGGAGATGGGTGGGGGAACATCGGCGTTGGTGATCCTCGAGGACATAACGGCTAGGCGCAGGGTGGAGATGATCCGCCGGGATTTCGTGGCCAACATCTCGCACGAGCTGAGGACCCCAGTGGCCAACGTCACCGCGCTGGTGGATGCCCTTTCCCATGGCGCCATCGGGGAGCCCGAGTTGGCGGAAAGGTTCCTCAAAGACCTGGAGAGGGAGACCCGCAGGCTATCGCAGCTGGTGGAGGACCTACTGATCCTTTCTCGGCTTGAGTCGGAGGAGATAGCTCCCCAGATGGAAGAGGTGAGGATAAAACCGGTGGTGGAGGAGGTGCTCTCGGATAAGGAGAAGCTGGCCCGGCGGTACGAGGTAAATCTTCGGAGGGGACCTACGGAAGGAATTCGCGTGAGGGCAGATCGCAGGTTCCTCACCGTCGCCCTCTCCAACTTGGTGGACAACGCGGTGAAGTACAACCGTCAGGGAGGCCTGGTGACGGTGGAGGCGTGCCGACGGGGCGGTGAGGTGAGGATATCGGTGAGCGATACGGGGATCGGCATTCCCCGGGACCAGCTTTCCAGGGTTTTCGAACGCTTTTACCGGGTGGACAAGGCGCGCAGCCGGGAAAGCGGTGGCACCGGCCTGGGGCTATCCATAGTGAAGCACGTGATGGAGCTGCACGGTGGCCGGGTGGAGGTGGAGAGCGAGCCTGGCGCCGGCTCAACCTTCACCCTGGTGTTCCCCGCCCCATCCCTTTGACGTTGCTCGACTGGCAAGTCCCTCTCCAGTAGACCCAGGGGTCACCGGGAATGGCATGGTGGTTTTTGACCTTCAATAATGCAGGTCCTCCACGCGGTCGTAAATTATGCCGTTCCCAGACAAAATCTCCAACAACCTGTCGGTATCCTCCGCCAGGTGGCGTAGGCAGACCCCGCAGTCGGAACTCATGTACCTGGGGATGGGGATGAGTTTCACCGTGAGCCCCTCACGGCGGGCTACTGACTCGGCCTTGATAGCCCAGTGGGAGCCGTGAAAAAGGACCACCCTGCAAGGGCGGTCTCCGAAAACATCTTTCCTCTTCCCCCAAACCATGCGCCACTCCCGGCAACCCAGGGACGGTTCACGCCTTGCGGGTTATGGTGAGGATGTAGTTCCCCTCCTCAGTCTCCCTCACCGTGACCTCGCAACCTTCTTTCCTGGCCAGGCGCGATACGTTGTCCCGGGAAGTGCCCGTGTCCACGATCACCTCCAGAGATTCGCCGGCCACCAGCTTTTCCAACCTTTTCCTAGTATGCATTACCGGCAGGGGGCAGGAAAGCCCGCGACAGTCCAGCTTATCCAAGGCGTTCACCTCCTCGCTACGGTAAGAGCTTTTTCTCACCAGGGGATCCTCCCCTGCAGTGGGGTGTGCGTCTTAGCCCTCCAACGACCTGCGCATAAGGAATCCCAGCGCCAGGCAGAAGGCGAGGCCCACCAAGACCGCCCCTGTCCCCCAGCCCCAGATGGGTGGGTTGTTGGGGTAAGGGGTCCCGGCCGTGGTGAAGTTGTGGGCGAAGGCCGCCCCTACGATCATCCCCAGGACGAAGACGGCGGCATCACCGTCCCCCTCTCCGGAGAGGAATAGCTGCCTCCCAGGGCAGCCGCCCGCCAGCGCAAAGGCTAGCCCTGCCAGAAGCATCCCGCCGAAGTTCAGGAGCTGGTTTGTGTGGGCCACGGGTTGGCCGGCGAAACCCCAGTGGAACTGTCCGTATACGAGATTCATGATGAATGCCCCCACCAGCAGGGCTACCACGCCGCTTCCCAGGTGGAAGTCCCTCATCAGGATGACATCCCGGATCGCTCCCATAGTGCAGAACCTGGTCCTCTGGGCCACGAAGCCTATGACAACGGCGATGCCCAAGGCGGCTAGATAATTGGCCCTCTGGGAGCCGGGGCCCTCGGCGCTGAAGAAGGGTGCGCCGCTCGGGAGAATAGGCTTGATGATGAGGAGCAAGAGGAGGCCCAGCATCAACAAGGGGAGCATGGCCCCTACCGCCGGGTGGGTGTGGCGGCTGCGCCCTAGGTTATATCCGCTGCGGATGAACAATACTCCGATGCCGACTCCACATATCAACCCCAATAGGCCCACTATTGCGTTGCCATCCCCCCCGGCCAAGCGCAGCAGCGCCCTCCAGGGGCAACCCAGGAAAGCCAGTGCTCCTACCATGGCGAAGAAGCCTAACATGAAACGGATGATGGGAGCCGAACCCGCCCTGGCACGGTACTCGCGGAATAGGAGGGCCGCAATGAGGGCCCCGAAGGCGAACCCGATGATCTCAGGCCTAATGTACTGTACCGCGGAGGCGCGGTGCAGCCCCAGGGATCCCGCGATGTCCCTCTCAAAACAGGCCACGCAGATGCCCATGTTCTTGGGGTTCCCCAGCTTCTGGAGCGTGGAGGCGAGGATCCCGATGAGAAGGCCCGCAGACACGATACCCCAACGGGATTTCAGGAATTCGTGTAACCTTTTCATCTCCCCTCCTTTTACGATCCGTTTTGGTAGCGCCGTGCTCATCGTGCTTCTTGAACTCGCGGGTGTTACCAGCCTACGGCTGTCCCGTTAAAATCATTAATATTTATCCATATTATTATTAACACTAATTTATAGCCTGGCCAGGAAAGGAGGTTTTCGGGCGTTGACCCCTGGATTTCCTTGGTCCCCTAATTCCAGAAGTGGGAGGACACCTCATATGCTCCCGGTGGGTCACGGGCCCGGCGGGCCGAGCAGCGTGGCCGTGGAAAAAGAGAGGCTCTCCGCTTCAGGGACTCCTTGCCTGGGGCTTCCCCAGCGACTACCTGCGGTACGGTCGGGAGGAAATGGACTGGTGGAACTGGGCGTCAGCCCACCTGGGGCCGGAAGGTCTTCCTCGAGGCCACCTTCGGGGTGGCCTTCACAGATATGTTGGCTAGCATACGCAGGGACCTCTTGCGCGCGGTTCCCATCGGCACCTCCTCTCCCCTTGCCTCCCTCAGGCATTCCATTAGGTGGCGGACCGCCTGGAGGACGGGGTAAAGCCATTTCATGAGGGAGATGGTTAAATAACAACTCCTGCAAAGCAAAACACCGGCGCGAGTTCGTCCTGGAAAAGGGAGGAAACGTCTCTGGCCCCGGTATCCCTGGTCGAGTGATGGGCATGGAAACGGGTTTTCCTTAAAATGTAACCAGGGACGTCCCAATGGAGGGAGGTGGGAGATGGGATATTTTGACAAGCTTAGGGAGCAAGCGGCGAGCCTGGGTGCCCAGATAGACCAGGCCCTTGATACCACCAAGATCAAAGGCCCAGGGGGCCTCCCTGCGGAGGAATCGCGCGGAGCTCGTGGGCCAGCTCGGGGAAGCCCTGCTGGAGCAATTCAGGCGGGGGGATTTCGATGCTGATGCCCTCAAGAAAATGGCGGACCGCGTCTTCGAGCTGGAAAGGCAGATCCTGGAGTTGGAGGCCCAGGCGGAGTCCCTGCGGGCGGCCCAGGGTCCCGGCCAGTTCTTTCCCCGGCCCCCGGGGGCCCCGGGTTTGTCGGAGGGCAGAGGCACCGTTTCCCCCGCGGGTCAGCCTTACGACAGTCCTTGTCCTTCCTGCGGGGGCCGTGTTCCAGAAGGCTCGGCATTCTGTCCCCACTGTGGCGGTAGGGTTTGAGCCCGAGTACCGGTGGAGTGGCGAGGGGCACGGGCACTGAATAAGACTTTTCAGCACAGGCAGACCTCGTGGCAACGAAGGCTTTGAGGGGGTAGTCAGCGGCCGAGGGAGGAAAGGGGGCACGCTATGTCTGGGTCAGTTGGGTACCGGGTAACCATCCTGGCGGCGGTCCTTTTGTTGTTGGCATTGCCGTGGAGTGCGGGAGGATGCCGGCGTAGCCAGGCGAATTTAGGGGAGGAATCCAGAGAATCCTTCCAGGAGCAGCAGCCGCCAGCGGAGGAGGCTCAGGAGGACCAAGGGGGTGCAGATGAAGAAAGCCAAGGCGGGGTCAGGGTGCTGGACCTCGTATTATCCCCCAACCCGGTGGAACCGGCCTCGGCGCTCACGGTGAAGGTGATCCTCGAGGGAGAGCCAGCCTCCGTTTCCGTGACCCTGCGAGGAGCGGGAGGTTCAGCGGAACCGGTGGAGTCCTGGAGGAAAACCTCCACCCTTTCTCTCAAGCCGGGTGGCCCTGGCGAGTGGGTGGTGGGCACGGTGGCCCCCGGCCAGGGCGGCGTATATCCCGTGACGGTCCGGGCTGACGACGCGACCGCCTCCGAGCCAGATTGGCTCTTGAAGGTTTATCCGAAGGGTTTCCTCGCGGAGCCGGGGAGCGCCGACGCAGCGGGTGCCGTGAAAGCCCGCTTCGAGAAGGAGTTTAAGGGATGCGAACTCCGGGAAGTTAACGAGAGACCTCTGCTTGAGGATGACAAAAGGGATCCCCGTTTCCACAAGTTGTTCATGGTGGTATTTTTCAAACCCTTTGAAGGGCCGGTGCTTCCGTCCGGACAGATCTCCTACTTCTATTACGTGGTAAGGGATGGCTTAGGGGGATCCTGGAGGGTGATGCAGGGGGGAACGGGACCCTGAGGGATCGGCCCGTCATGGACGGGCAATGAGGTGTCTGCTCCATCGAACCCGTTTCCACCGGACCCGTACCCTTACACTGCTGCCTCTCCACGATCCACGGCGATGAGGGCTGTGTGAAACATCACGCGTCTCTTTCTACCTTAACCTGTCCAGGACTTTTTCCGGGCGGAAAGGGCTCTGTTCCTCGTGGTCCTTGGCCCGGGGGAGACAGGGTAGCCCCGGTTTTCAAGAAAGACCTCTCCGAATACCTCCATGACCTCAGAGGTAAGCGGTACCCCTGGATTGCCTGTGCGTGGAGGTGGGCGGGAAGGCGATCCCAAGGATTTACCGGCTGCACCTTGCCTCGGGGACGGATTCGACCTCTTCGCCCCCTGTTCCCTTCCATGCTCACGGTGAGGCCGGCGCCGAGGATCACGGCTGGTGTGCCGGGTTATTCCTTTAATCTGGGAGGAAATGGTATTTTTAAGCCATTTCCTTGTCATCCTTTTCCGGGATCGCCTTTCCATGTGTGATGGCGTTTGGACCGGGTTCCAGGCCCTGTAGCAGGAGGTCGAAGAGGAAATCCACCACCTCCCCCGGGCTCTGGTTCCCCTCCATGGCCAGGTAGAAGGCAATGAACTCCACCATACCCATAAGGGCCTTGGCCAGAAGCACCGGATCCGTCTTGCGGATGATTCCACCTTCCATGGCCCTTTCCAGTGCCCGAGCTAGCGGTTCGGCGAGCCTGGAGTGAAGTTGCGCGTACTTCTCCCTCACCTCGGGGTCCCTTTCCGTCATCATGCCCCGCAATTGGTTGAGGAGGCCCGAGTATCTGCCATAGTTTACCAGGTAGTGAGAAACCACTTTGCCGGCGCCCGCTACGAGGTCCTTTCGATCCTCCCCTGCGGCAGCTTCCCTGACGGCGTTGGAAAGTTCCTCCACAAGCTCGTCAACTGCCTCCATGAAGAGCTCCTTTTTGTCCCGGAAATGGAGGTAGAAGGATCCCACCGATACCCCTGCTCTCTCCGTGATGTCCCTTATGCGGGTGGCGGCATAACCCCTCTCCACGAAGAGCTCCAGCGCAGCTTCCTTGAGGGAACGGCGAATATCGGGTTTTCCTTTGCCAGAGGCATGGTGACTGGCGTCTCCTTTTCCCTGGAGCGTGTGCTCGCCATCCTTCTCGAGAAGCACCTTCCTCAAAAAAGAGGCGGGCACGCGTGCATCTCCCTTCAGCTCCCTTACCTGGCGCAGGATGCGAAGATGCTCCTCGCCGTAGAGGGCGGATGTGCGGGTCTTGTAGAGGGGTGGCGGGAGGACGCCCTCCCTCAGGAGCCGGTGGATGGAGTGCCGAGGAATGCCGGAGAGGCGCTCCAAATCCCTCATGCGGTAGACGCGATGGCCTTGATGGATCATTATCAAGCCGGATCACTTAATTGAATATTATTTTTATGGTAATAATTCTATAAAATCTCACCATTTTCTTCAAGTCATAATTTTAGTTGTCTTATAAAGCAGTTCATGATTATCATTCCACCTTGACCCAAGGTATCGAATAAATTATATGAATGAATGTTCAGTTATTTCGAGAAGGAGGTGGGTATGTTTCTCAAGGACGTGCTAGTCACCGCCAGCGCCCTGGTTGGTGGTACGGAGAAGTTGACCTCCCGCTTCGGGGTGGGCATGTTCCTGCCCAGGCTCTTCAAGCTCCGTTATTCGAATATGGGAGGGCTTGATCCAGGGGAGTTTGAGAGGCAAATGTCAGGGTTGAGGTCTTTCCGGGAATCAACCTGGTGCGGTTACTGGAACGGTTTCGCCGCGGATTACGAAGATAGGGGGAGAAAGTGCCTGGAAGGAGGGGATGTCGAAAAGGGGGTCGATAGTCTCATAAAGGCCATCACATACTACACGGTTAGTGCTTTCCCGGGACATACGCCGAAGAGAATGGAAGCGTATTGGAAGGCCAGGGAACTGTTCGAGGAGACCTTTCACCTCCTCGATGACAAGATGGAAAAGCATGTCATCGAAGCCGGGGGAGAGAAGGTAGAGGGTTATATCCGGTTACCTTCCCGGGAGGGCAAGTACCCCATGGTCATCGTCACTAACGGCTTAGAGGGGACGGTCCAGGAGCTGGCACATCCCCTGCTGGCTTACCGGGACGCCCCCATAGGCGTCTACCTCATGGAGATGCCCGGGACCTACGCCTACGAAAAGCCCATGGGGCCCCAGTCTGAGGAGGTTTACCACGGCGTGATCGAGGCCCTTTCCCGGCATCCCAACGTGGACCCCGACCGCATCGCCATGGTGGGGACCAGCTTCGGGGGATACTGGTCGGCCAGGATGGCGGCGAGGAGCGACCGGTTGGCCTGCGCCGTGGTGAGCGGAGCCCCCCTGGCCTATGCCTTCGGTCTCTCCAACTCCTGGGGCACACCGGAGATCTTCATCGAAGCGCTTCTCAAGGTCACCGGGGCCGGTAGCTTGGCGGAACTGCGCCGTAAGCTGTCGGAGCTCTCCTTTGACCGGGACCCGGGGCTCTGGAGACCGGGGATCCCGGTGCTGGTGCTGAACGGGGATGACGATACCCTGCTGGGCACCCGGGACTCGATACTGCTGGCCACCAGGGCTCCCCGGGGATTCCTGAAGCTTTACGAAAACGACGACCATTGCGCCATGGGGCACTATAGGGAATGGCTGGACCTCACCTTCGAATGGCTTAGCCTTCACCTTTCCCCGGCGGGAAGGACCCGGGACAAATCCTCGGCATTCCCAGGCACATAACCCCTAACGGGGATGACCAACCCGCTGGTGGGGCGCTACGGGAGTGGCTGGACCTCACCTGCGAGGGGCTGAGCCAGTGGACGCCCTACGTTTCGCGCGACAACGTTGACCGAACACATTTCTTGATTTAGTATGCCTGCCATGAGCAGGATGAAAACCGACAGGAGGGGAAGGTACCGATACAATTACCCTCTGGCCTGGCTTATTAAATTTCAATGGGCCGCCGGGGAGCGGGTTATGAGATCCCTCCTTCTCAACCGAAGGGCCCCGGAGGTAGGTGCGGTCTACCGCGATGTCCCCTATATACCCGGCGCCATTAGACTGCAGAGGCTGGACGTGTTCGTTCCTCCCGGGGAACCACCTTGGCCGGTGATGGTTTACATCCACGGCGGGGCCAACCACTTCGGGGACAAGAGGACTTACGATCGGGTATGCATGGTCTTCGCTTCCCGTGGAATGCTGGTCTTCAATACCAATTACCGCCTCTCACCCCGATGGAAATACCGGGAACAACTGGTGGATACTGCCGCCGCGGTGAACTTCGCCTGGCGGCATGCTCTGGGTTATGGTGGCGACGCCTCCAGGATATTCCTGGCGGGTGATTCGGCGGGGGCCTATCACGCCGCGATGTACGCCGCAGGCGTCATGGAACCGCGACTGGCGGAGTCCCTGGGGACGGAATATGCCGTTCCCCGGGGGGCCATCCGGGGACTGTTGCTCTTTTATGGTGTCTTCGACCTGGCCACCGTGGGCGAGTCCCGCTTCCCCCTCTCCCCCCTTTTCATCACCGGCTTCCTGGGAAGAGACCCTCGGAAGTTCGGGGAAGCGGCCAAACTGGTCTCACCGGTGCGCTGGCTGGGGCCGGACTTCCCGCCCTGCTTCCTGGCTACCAGCGAGATAGACCCCCTCCATTCCCAGACCTTGGACTTCGCACGCCGCCTCGATAAGGATGGGGTGGAAAACGAGCTCCTGGTCCTGGAGCGCCGAGAGTATCCCCTTACCTATCACGGTTTCCTCAACTTCTGGTTCACCCGGGGATCCCGCCTGGCCATGGAAAGGGCCCTCTCTTTCATCGACCGTCACGCACGCGACTGAGCGAGCCCATCCGATCCTGTCAGCCCTGGCATCTTGAACGAAGGCCCGGCTGCAAGCGTTTTTTCTTAAGGTGAGATAACCCAGAATTCCCAGAGGTCAAACAAGATCCCACGAGTTGAGCAAGTTGCTTTTACCGCCTTTACCGATATTTTTAAAGATCTTTACCATTCCTTAACTTTCCTGAAACCGCCTTTTCACCTCCCGGGAGGCATCCTTTCCAATGGTACGGGAATGCCTTAGCTGTCAGGTATGACGTGGACTTGGCCGTGGTACGAGCAAAGGAGGAAAGAGATGGTAAAAGCTGGCATGAAGGGTAAAGACGGCTTTGCGGTTAAGCATTGGAGGGCGCTGGGCCTTGCCCTTTTAATACCCTTCCTGGTTTCCCCGCTCCTTCTTGCCGCTTCCGGTTGCGGCGGAGGAGGGGATGCAAGTGAGCCGGCGAAAAAGGGTTTGAAGGGATCCCTCAAGCTTTCCGGATCTACCACCGTTTTGCCCCTGGCCCAGCAGGCGGCCGAGATGTTCATGGACGAGAACCCCGACGTGACCATCGACGTCCAGGGTGGAGGCTCTAGTGTGGGGATATCCAATGTGTCCGAGGGCGTGGTGGACATCGGCATGTCCTCCCGGAATCTCAAGAAGGAAGAGGAAGGATTGGGCCTGGTAGGACATCGCATCGCGCTGGATGTCATCGTGATCATCACCCACAAGGACGTGCCGGTGGAGGATCTGTCTCCGGAGCAGGTGAAGGACATCTTCACCGGGAAGATAACCAACTGGAAACAGGTGGGGGGCCCTGACCTCGCCATCCAGGTCGTGGTGAGGGACAAGGCATCCGGTACCAGGGAGATGTTCGACGAAAAGGCCCTAAAGAAGGAAGAACCCAAGGCCGGCGCCATAGAGTGCAACAGCAACGGCTTGGTGCGCCAGACGGTGGCCGGGACTCCGGGAGCCATCGGTTACGTCTCCTTGGGATACATCGACGGCACGGTGAAGGCCCTCAAGTATGGGGGCGTCGAGGGCAACCAGGCCAACGCAGAGGCCGGCAAGTACGCCCTCTCCCGCTACCTGTACCTGTTCACCAAGGGTGAGATGGGAGAGCTGGCAAAGGCTTTCATTGACTACATCCTCTCCCCCAAGTTCCAGAGAGAGGTGGTGGCCAAGGAGTACATCCCGGTGGTGAAGTAGTACCCGGAGCGATTGCCGCATGACATCCCATCTTAGTCGGGGAAAGATGGCCGGCCCCACCGCCCATTCCTGGGCGGGGGGGCCGGTAAACCCCTTCAAGGGACAAAGGGAGGCCGCCATCCGCTGGACGTTGAGGATTTGTGCCCTGACCAGCGTGGTGGGCCTTGTCCTGATGGTGGCCTTCCTACTCCGGGAATCCCTTCCCGCCTGGAAAGAAGCCGGTCTCGCCAACATCTTCGCCTACGAGTGGAACCCGGATAAGGGGAGATACGGCATCCTCATCTTTTTGGCGGGCACCCTGGCGGTTTCGCTGGTAAGCTTGCTCCTTGGGGCGCCGCTGGCCCTGGCCACTGCCATATACCTCCATGCCTATGCCCGTCCCGCTTGGAGGAGGGTGATCGGCAAAGGGTTGGAGGTGCTGGCCGGGATCCCCTCCATCATCCTGGGCTGGTTGGGTTTCACCACCCTGGTCCCCTTAGTAAGGAGGTTGGCGGGGGGGACGGGGATGGGAATACTGCCTGCCTCGATAGTGCTAGCGGTGATGATCTTACCGACGGTGGCCACCATCGCCCGGGACTCCTTGGATGCGGTCCCGGAATCCTTCGCGGAGGCCTCCTTTTCCATGGGCGCTACCCGCTGGCAGACCCTGCGCCGGGTGATCATCCCCACTGCCTGGCCGGGGATAGCGGTGGCGATGATCCTCGGGCTGGGCAGAGCCCTGGGGGAGACCATGGCGGTGGCCATGGTGATAGGGCCAGCCACGGCCTTTCCCAGGAACCTGACCACGCCCACCCATACCCTGACCACCAAGATCATGCTGGAGATGGGTGAATCCACCGGGGTGCACCGCTCCTCTCTCTTCGCCATGGCCCTGGTCCTGCTGGCCCTTTCCATGCTGCTCATACTCTTGGTGAGGCTACTTTCCAGGAAGGCGGTCCGGGAGTTCTCAGGAGGGGTCCTTACTTGTTGAGGTGATGATAACCGGCATGGAAGTGGGGGATATGCGAACGTGAAAGGTGAACCGGTGGTTGCGGTGAGGTCGGCGGTCCGGTCTCCCAGCGGGGCACCGCCGCTCGGCGAAGGGAACGGGTGGAGGGGTCTCCTGGAGGAGAGGGCCGCAAAGGCGGCCCGGAAGGCCAGTATGGCGGATCGGGCCGCGGGACTGGTCTTCAAGGCGGCGGCGGCCGTTTCCCTAGCGGTGCTCGCGTTCATCATAGGGATCATACTGGTGAAAGGCCTCGGTACTGCCGTGCGTCCGTCCTTTCTCTTCGGAAGGCCCCAGGCCATGAAGGAAGGGGGAGGGATAGGCCCCATGTTCATCTCCTCCCTCTACTTGACCTTCCTCACCACCGTGATCGTGGTGCCCCTGGGGGTGGGAGCCGCCCTTTACCTGGCGGAGTTCTCCCGGGATGGGAGGCTGGTGAGGTTGGTGCGTTGGGGCACGGAGTCCCTTTCCTCCATATCCTCTGTGGTGTTCGGCATCTTCGGGATGGTCTTCTTCGTCATCTACATGAGGCTCAGTTATTCCCTGCTGGCGGGTGCCCTCACCCTCACCCTCATGAACCTACCCACCGTGATGAGGGTCACGGAGGAATCGATAAGGGCGATACCCTGGTCCTACCGGGAGGCATCCCTGAGCTTGGGTGCTTCCCGATGGGAGACGGCCAGGAGGGTGGTGCTCCCTGCGGCACTGCCCGGCATCACCACCGGTGCGATCCTCACCATGGGAAGGATCATGGGAGAGAGCGCCGCTCTGGTTTACACGGTGGGGATATTCGTGCGGAAACCCCCCCTTTCCCCCCTGCAACCGGCGGCGCCCATGGCTGCCAACATATGGCATCTTTACACCGAGGGAGCGCTGATACCGGACTGGATGAGGGTGGCCTCGGGGGAGGCTGCCGCCCTGCTAGTGCTGGTATTGCTCCTGAACTTGGGCGCTGGAGCACTGGCCCGTGTTATAAGGAAGAAAATGGGAATCGTACAATGAGGAGGCTTTAAGAAGGAGGAGTTGACATGCCCTGTGAGGCGGACGAGGAAGAGGTGAGGGGATTGATAGGCTCCAGGGAAGCTCTTATGGAAGTGGTGGTGGGACAGGGCGATCTTCCTCCCGGTGGAGTGAGGGAGGAGGAAAGCCCTCGTGTCCGGGGAAACAAGATGGAGCTGGAGGGCCTTTCCCTGAGCTATGGGGAAAGGATGGTGTTGGAGGACATTAACATGCCCGTCCCGGACCGCAGCATCACCGCGGTGATTGGACCTTCCGGCTGCGGGAAGAGCTCCCTTCTTCGCTGCTTGAACCGCATGAACGAGCTGGTGGACGGAGCTCGGGTAAAGGGCAAGGTCTATCTCGACGGGGAGGACGTCTATGCCCCCGGGTATGACGTGGTTGGACTGAGGAGGAGGGTGGGCATGGTCTTCCAGAAGCCCAACCCCTTTCCCAAGAGCGTCTATGAGAACGTGGCTTACGGGCCGAGGCTTTACGGGGTGAGGCAAAAGAAGGTGCTCGACCGCATAGTGGAGGAAAGCCTAAGGAGAGCGGCCCTGTGGGACGAGGTGAAGGACAAGCTGGGGAGTTCCGCCCTGGCCCTCTCCGGGGGTCAGCAACAGAGGCTATGCATAGCCCGGGTGTTGGCCGTTCAGCCGGAGGTGATTTTGCTGGACGAACCGTGCTCCGCCCTGGATCCCATCTCCACCCAGAGGATCGAGGACCTGCTCCACGAGCTCAAGGAGATGTACACCATCGTGATAGTCACCCACAACATGCAGCAGGCGGCCCGGGTGAGCGATTTCACCGCCTTCATAACCGTCGAGGAACAGGGAAGCCCGGGGAGGCTGGTGGAGTTCGGCGAGACCGGGGAGGTCTTCACCAACCCCAGGGAGAAGAAGACGGAGGATTACATAACCGGGAGATTCGGATAAGGCCCCGGCATGGAGATGGCTGTCCTCCCGCGGGCCGGGCATGGGGGCTCCGCCTAGGTTACGCAATAGTGTCGCTAAGCGAAGGCGCGCTATGAAGCCGGGGTGGAGAGTCCGATAGGAAGGGGTAACAGTGCGCCAAGGAGTATCTTTTACGCGAAGGGCGAACGAGGAGGGCGGATGAGAACGGAAACACGCAAGGACTTCCACCAGAAGCTGGACGATCTCTTCGAGGAAGTCGTGCGCATGGGGGAAATGGTCACCCTCACCGTGAACGAGGCCAGGCGTTGTTTCGTGGACTTGGACCGGAAATCAGCCGAGGCCATCGTCCAGGGCGACGAAGTTTTCGACCGCACTAGGGACCTGGTGGAGGAGAGGGGGCTGGAGCTCCTGGCCACCCAGGCGCCGGTGGCGGTGGATTTGCGCCTGGTGGTGGCCCTGATGAGGGTGGCCCAACACCTGGAAAGGGTGGCCGACCTCTGCGTCGATGTGGCCAAGGCCACGCTGAACCTTCCCGATAGGGAGCTCCCCGGCTGGATGAAGGAAACCATCGAGGAGATGGGGCGGAGGGCGGCGGACATACTGAGGAGGTCCATCTTCGCCTTTCGCAAGCGTAGCCTGGAGGAGGCTTGCCGGCTGAACGTCCTGGACGATGCCGTGGACCGGTTGAACCGGGGTTTCTTCAAGGAGATCGACCGTGGCAGGGAGGAGGAGCTGGACGTGGCGATCCGGGTCATTATGGTGGCCAGGTTCTTCGAGAGGATCGCGGACCACGCTGTGGGCATCGGCGAGGAGACGGCCTTCCTTTTGCGGGGAAGGAAGTGAACGGCGCGCCGGACGCGATACCCAAGCCCGGGCAGGGAGGTCTCTGAGGGTTTCGAGGTCGTCCTGGTTCTAGTTTGGTGCTCGGAGTGTCAGCCTTCCCGCCACTTTTGACAGGTGTTTTTCTTATAAATCTAGGTAGAGCCATGCTTGGCGTTGCCCCTAGCGCGACGCTTCCACGAGCTTTTCTCCCCGCGGCGATGATGGCCGAACACTGACTGGCGGTCAGGATCATGTACCTGTGCCTTGACAATCAACTGACCCATGGTTAATAATGATGTACGAGAGGTCATATTTGATGAAAGGTACCAGGTAGATGGCCGGCGGTGGCGGTAAATGGAGGTGATGGAAGGTTTTCGGGCCCGGCTTTTCCCTTCCCTCCCCCTTTCTGGTATAGCCTCGGGGGTCTGCAGGGAGGAAAACGGAAACGGATGAGGGCGCTCTGCGCGGTAGTCCACCGGTAAGGTGGATAATCGCTGCGGCGAGAAAAAAGACCGGCGTGGTGTTGGCTGCCTCTACTGGGGAAGCGGTAGGCGAAACCGGGTCCACGGGGCCGCGGGGAAATTATATGGCATGTGCGACCGCCTGGGGGCGGTTTATCCCTGCGGCTATTTTTATTTATCGTGACGTTGTGGCATGGTGGATGCGAGCCCGCCGGCTCGTCCTGTCCCGGCCACGGAGGTCCTGGTTCGATAAGGCGCGATCTCCCGGGCTATCCGCGGTCAGGAAGGCGGGCGGCGGGACCCGACGCTGGGGAGGGAGTACAAAGAGTGGAGGAGAGGAAAATCGAGCAGGCTAAGGCGGGACGGCGGAGGACCAAGGGAATGCGCCGCAGGGAGGAGATCATTCGCACGGCCCGGGAGATCTTCTCCCAGAAGGGTTTCGCCGAGACCAGGGTCACGGACGTAACCGAGAAGGCGGGCATAGCCAAGGGGACTCTGTATCTCTACTTCCGCAGCAAGGAAGAGCTTTTCCTCGCCGTCATCCGCGACGCCGCCGAGAGGTTGCGACACTCCGTGGCCGAGGCCCTGCACGGGGTTGAGGATCCCCTGGAGAGGGTTCGCATCTCGGTGCCCGTCATCTTCGACACCTGCCGCCGGGAGGCCGCCCTTTACCTGGCTATATTCCAACAGTCCACGTTCGTGGACAACGAGCATGCCGCCGAGATGCAGGCACTTTACGAACCCCTGGCCTACGATTTTCAGAAGACAATCGAGGAGGGGGTCGAGAAGGGGGTATTCCACGTGGGTGACCCCCAGATACTGTCCCACGGAGTGTTCGGTTTCCTGGCCAGCCTCATCCATCGCTGGCTGCTGATGGAGGCCTCGGGGAAGACGCCGGAGGGATACGTGGAGAAGATGACGGACACGGTATCCCGCTTCTTCTGCTACGGCCTCGTAGGAACGGCCCTGCCCGAGCCGGACGAGATAGGAAGGGAGCTCCGAAAGGAGCTGGGAGAGCTACTTTCAAGGACCAGGAAGTTGAGGTCCAGGCTCGAGGAATGGGAGGATTTGCTCTCCGAGTACGAATAGGTTGAAGGCGCCTCTTCCCTTCGCTTCCACGGGTCATTCCTCTTTGTTTCTTGCCAAGCCTCGACGAACGCCCTTTAACGGAAATCATCATCCCGTTCGGTGCTTTCCGGCGCTCACCCGTTTCCGTACAGCGGTGCCGTTTTGCGTTATCATCTAATGAGTAGGGGCTGTCCGTCACAATCCATTACGGGGAGGGAGCGCCATGACCACTTTTCAAGGATTCTTTGACGAGATCCTCCGGGCCTTTGCCGATCATCCGGCTGTTATCTATGGGGAGGAGGTGATCACTTATCGGGAGCTGGACGAGCGCACCAATCGCCTGGCTCACGCCTTCCTGGACCTGGGGGTGAAACGGGACGAGAACATCGGCATCGCCGAGTATAACACCCCCGCCTTCCTTGAGACCGTTGCTGCAGCCTGGAAGATAACCGCGCGGGCGGTGACGCTCAACTTCAAGTTCAAGGAGTGGGAGCTCAAGCACGTAATCGAGGACGCCGAGATGACCACCGTGGTCTTCAACGAGGACCTCGCCGACCGCATGGCCAGGCTGAGGCCCGAGCTGCCCAGGGTGAGGAACTACATCATCATCGGGGACCGGCGCATCGAGGGGATGCACAATTACCATGATTTGGTAAAGAGCAAGCCACCAACCCGGCCCCGGCCTCCCTGGAGGGGATTCGTCGGCCAGGATGTCGTGGTCCTCATGTACACCGGGGGTACCACCGGGTACCCGAAGGGGGTCATCTACACCCACGACCAAGTCCTGAGTGCTCCCCTGGAGGCCATGATCTGCAATTTGGCAGGTGGGCTGGAATATCTTTCCAAGGCATCCCATGGGGTCTTCGAAGGGATCGAGAGGACCCTCGGCATACCAGGTGCTGCACGGGTACTGCCGTGGGTCATGTCACGACCTGCGACTCGCAGGCTCTTAGCCGCGGCGGGAAGGAAGGCGGGGCCCTTCATCTACCGTTCGCCCCGGCCGATGGTGAGGGCGCTGCTTCGTGGCATGGCCAGGCTCACCGGGGGAAAGGTCAGGGTGCTCCTGGCCAGTCCCATGATGCACGCCTGGGCCTACAACCACGCCCTCATCGGAATGATCGGCGGTTTCACCTCCATCATGCTCCCCTCCAAGTCCTTCCAGGTGGAAGAGATGCTCGATGCCATAGAGAGGTACCGGGCCAACGTGCTGGTGGCGGTGGGGGACGGCCAGTGCAGGCCTTTCGCCGATGCCCTGGACCGGGCCGCGGCCGAAGGACGCCGTTACGACCTGGGCTCCCTACTGGTGGTACTTTCCAGCGGAATGGCCCTGTCCGTGGACGTGAAACGGCGCCTCCTGGGCCACCTGCCTCAGCTGGTGATCCTGGACGTGCTGGCCTCCACCGAAGGGCATTACATATCCGTCACCCCCTATACCGCCGCCGACCGGGAGCTGGGAAAGACCGTTTTCCGCGTGACCGACATGGTGAAGGTGATCACGGAGGACGGCAGGGAGGCACGTCCCGGCGAGGTGGGGGAGGTGGCGGTGGCCCGGGAACACCAGGGATCTTCCGGTTATTGGAAGGACCCGGAAAAGACAGCGCGCACCTACCGCCAGATAGGTGGGAGGACATTCATCTTCACCGGGGACATGGCCATGGTGGACGAGCAGGGGCGCATCCACCTGATAGGGCGTGGCTCAGGATGCATAAACACGGGTGGCGAGAAGGTCTTCCCTGAGGAGGTGGAGGAGGTGATAAACCACCATCCCTCCGTGGAGATATCAGGGGTCACCTCGGTACCCCACCCCCGATGGGGAGAAGCGGTCACCGCTGTGGTCCAGCTGAAGGATGGCGCCTCCGCCACCGAGGGGGACATAATATCCTGGTGCAAGCAGCACTTGGCCGACTACAAAGCCCCTAAGTACGTGCTCTTCGTGGAGGAGCTGCCCCGCCTCATCACCGGCAAGGTCCACTACCGGGAGATCAGGAGGCTGGTGAACGAAAAGTACGAGAAGGGAGAGATCCCCGTCCCCGGCTCGTGAGCCCTCGACCGGCATGTAGCCCGCCACTCCGGGCCCTTGCCGGCGGGGGGATGCCGGCTTCCCGCGGGGAGCATCCTTCCATTGATCCCAGTCCCTTTAGGTATACAGTGTTCCCCTCTCGCTCCCCCGGTCGCCGGCGAGCCTCGGGAAGGTCTCTCCGGGATGTAACCGGCCGGCGTTCATGCCCCTCGTTATTTGTGTTATATTCTTCTGCATCCGGTGGTTGATCAGGTTTCGTGGGGGCTTAGGAACGAGTCATCCCCGGGGGCTCCCTGTGCCTGTGGTACCCGGATGTCAGGGGAGTCGCGAGGGAAAGGATGCGTTGATCGTAGCGGAAAGGAGGTTTTCGGCCATGCTCAAGTCCGAGAAGAAGAAGGACGTACGGGGTAAGGTCTTCCTGGTGACCGGCGGAGCCATGGGGATGGGCCGCCTCACCGCCGAGCTCTTCGCGCGGGATGGCGCCAGGGTGGTCCTTTGGGACCTCAACGAGAAGGAGCTGGAGAAGACCACCAGGGAGATGAAGGACCGCGGCTGGGAAGTATACTCCTACGTGGTGGACGTGACCGACCGGGCCAAGGTCTACGAGACCGCCGAGAAGGTCAAGCGGGAAGTGGGTATCGTGGACATAGTGATGAACAACGCCGGCATCATCAAGGGCGGGGCCTTCGTGGACGTGCCCGACGAGGACCACTTCCGCACCATGGATGTGAACTTCAACGCCTATATGTGGGTGACCAAGGCTTTCCTTCCCGACATGATGCGGCGTAACGAGGGCCACTTCATCAACGTGGCCTCCGCTGCGGGACTGACCTACGTGCCCCTCATGGCCAACTATTGTGCCAGCAAGGCGGCGGTGGTGAACTTCACCGATTCCCTGAGGCTGGAGATGAAGAGGAAGGGCTACAAGGGGATAAAGTTCACCTGTATCTGCCCCAGCTACGTGAAAACGGGCATGTTCGAGGGTGTGAAGGCCCCCATAGTGACCCCCTGGCTGGAGCCGGAAGACATGGCCAACCGCATCTACGAGGGTTTCCATAAGGACAAGCGCTTCGTGCGGGCGCCCTTCATGGTAAAGCTGGTGCCCTTCCTGCGGGCGATTACCCCGGGTCCCGTGTACGACGTGGCCTCCACTATCCTGGGGATCTCCCGCTCCATGGAAACATGGACGGGAAGAAGGTCACAGTGAGGTTCGCTCTGGATCCTTTACCAAGGGGGCGGGCCCGGCTCGCCCCCTTATCTTCGGGTTCCCGGTCCGTGGAACGGGAGTCTCCCCGGAAGCTGGTATTGCGGTAGCCAATACGGGGAAAGCGTGCTGGGTCAGGGCTCCCGAAGGACGTCACGTGAGGAAAACCGCGAGATCTCCCCGTTGATCCCTGTGGGGCGGAGATCGGCGCAAATGCCATCATCCTTAACCTCGGTTTTCCTAGGAAGGTGGCGCAAGGGGCGTTTAACCTATGTGCTTCCCGGCTGGATTCGGGAACCCTTTCCGAAGGCCATGTTAAAATCCGGTAAGGCGAGTACCGGAGGGGATTTCTTTGGAAGGAAATGGCATTAGGGTTCGGTTTGCCCCTTCTCCCACGGGGGAACTGCACTTAGGCTCGGCCAGGACCGCCCTTTTCAACTGGCTCTTCGCGCGGGGACGAGGAGGGCAGATGGTTTTAAGGGTGGAGGACACGGACCCCGGGAGGTCTTCCGCCACCCACGAGAAGTCCATCCTCAGCGATCTCCGGTGGCTGGGCCTGGACTGGGACGAGGGGCCGGACGTGGGGGGGCCGCGCGGGCCCTACCGGCAGAGCGAGAGGCTCGAGATATACCAGGAGTTCGCCCGCAGACTCCTGGAGGAGGGCAAGGCGTACCGTTGTTATTGCACCCCCGAGGAGCTGGAGGAGAAGAGGAGGCGGGCCCTGGCGGAGGGCAGGCCCCCTCTTTACGACGGTTCCTGTCGGGACCTGACCGAATCCCGTCGAACAGCCCTGGAGGCCGCGGGCAGGAGGCCCGCTCTCCGCTTTCGGGTGAGGGAAGGTGAGGTCGCGTTCCGTGACCTTCTGCATGGATGGGTCACCTTCCCCTCATCGGCGGTGGGGGATTTCATCATCCTGAGGTCGGATGGAAGGCCGGGTTTCCACCTGGCGGTGGTGGTGGACGACGCTCTCATGGGCATCACCCACGTCATCAGGGGCGAGGATCATCTGAGCAACACCCCCCGCCACATCCTGCTCTTTGAGGCCCTGGATCTCCATCCTCCCTTTTACCTTCACCATTCCCTTCTCCTGGACCCGGACGGGGGAAAGATGAGCAAGAGGTACGGGGCGGTGACGGTCAGGGAACATCGAGAGCTAGGTTACCTACCCGAGGCGATCCTGAACTACCTGGCGCTTTTGTCCTGGACCCCCTCGGGGGGCAGGGAGGTGATGCGCCTGGAGGAGATGGTGCGAGAGTTCGACATCTCGGCGCTTTCGACCGCCCCGGCCATCTTCGACCGGGCGAAGCTGCGCTGGTTGAACCAGAGGCACCTGAAGGCGCTTCCCCTGCCCCGCTTGGTGGAGTTGGCCCGGGGTTACGCGCCGGCCTGGGCGGGGCATCCTCAGTTCGAACTCATGGTGGAGGCAGTCCGGGACGGTATCACCGTGCTGGGAGAGCTTCCATCGCTACTGGAGCCCTTCGGCGAGCCCAAGCCCCTGGGGGAGAGGGAGGAGGAATGGGTGCATGGGGAAACCGGTAGAAAGATATTGGAAAGGGCGCTCTCCCTTTTTATGGAAAGACCCTGGTTCGACCTGGAAGGTGCCAAGGAAGCGCTATCCTCGCTGAAGGGCCCTTTCCTGGAAAAGGGGCTCCATGCCAGGGAGGTGCTGATGCCCCTGAGGGTCGCCCTCACGGGACGCGATGAGGGCCCTCCCCTTTCCTACCTGTTGGCGGTGTTGGGCCCGGAGGAGTGTGCGGAGAGGATCAGGAGGGTCCTGGCGGCCCGTTGCTGAGGGATATCCCGTCAACTGTTTTCCCGGCGGAGAGGACTGCCGAATGCCCGCAAGGCGGTAGGCGGTTGCTATCATACGGGGAAGGAGAGGG
>Ga0272449_1001288_pt1 | contig 26508 bp, 24 predicted proteins | sample YNPCB0241_FD_198679 | JGI IMG/M metagenome (GOLD analysis project Ga0272449, IMG submission 198679) | Hot spring sediment microbial communities from Yellowstone National Park, WY, United States - YNP-CB-024-1 | ecosystem: Environmental > Aquatic > Thermal springs > Hot (42-90C) > Sediment... | reverse complement strand
TTCAGCCATTTTTCGACGTATTCTTCTCCGACATCTATCCCTCCATGTCTTTCGACAACCTTTTGTGCAACTGTAACCTTGGCTTTCAATAGTTCGTCTAAATTCTCCTCAAAAATTAAGAGAAGAATATCTCTGGCATCATGGAACCTTGCCGCAGAGTCGTCCCGATCATATATACGTGCAACAGCGGGAACCACTCCTTTTAGCATGAGTTCACGCATGGCTTCGAGGGCATGGAGAAACGAGGGAAAAGCGTAAGCCCTCTTCCACTGATACTCTGGTAGAGGATAAACCTTCAATGCAACCTTTGTAATTATTCCTAGTTGCCCCTCGCTGCCTATAAAGAGCCTCTTTAAGTCGGGTCCCGTCGCGGCTCTCGGGACGAGGTTCCTCCGGAACGGGATTATTTTGCCTTCAGGCGTCACTGCTTCTAGATCTAGAACCATTTCCTCTATGCCGCCGTACTTCGTGCTAAACTGTCCTGTACTCATAGTGGCAACTAGTCCCCCTATAGTGGCTTCTGGATAGCTCTGGGGAACATGCCTTAACGTGTATTTCCGCTCGTTCAGGTATTCTTCGAGCCTTCTAAGCAACACGCCGGACTCGACTATGACAACCGCGTCTTTCTCAGAGAATGAGAGAATCTTGTTCATTCTCTTGACGTCTATCACTACACAGCCTTCACAGATGGTTCCACCAATTACGCCTGAGCCGCCGGCATATGGAACAAATGGGACCCCATACTCATTAAGCAACCTTACTATCTCTGTAACTTCCTCTGTCGACTCGGGCCAGACTACAGCTAGGGGTCTAGGTAGCTCTTCTCCCTTCGTCTCCTTTAACAAGGCAAGTGGCCAGTAGTCCCTACTGTAAAGCATCAATACTTCTTCATTGGTTGCCACTTTTTCTCCAAGCTTTTCTTTCAACTTCTCTAAAACTTCCCTCCTAACAGTGGATTTTTCTCCCATTTTACCAACACCTCTAAAACCTCTCTAAAGCTTTCAAATATTCTTTCTCGAGAAACATCATCTATTTCAGGTTTAAAAACTCGAGAAGGAGATGGGCTATTTTTGAGCTCTTTAAGAGAAATTTTCCCATCAGAATACAGGAGAAGTTTCAGGACACCCATAATCGTGGCCTCTATGCTAACAGGCCTTGCAACCTCCATTCCCGTTGCATTAGCTAGGGTCTGTAAAAACACGTTAGACTGGGAATAACCACCACTCGCCCATAATGGCTGAACAGGCTTTCCACAAGTCTCCATGATCGTCCTCAGGAGATAGGCAATATATAGCGATACGCCCCATGCCAGTCCAAGCAATACGTCCGCCCTCGACACGCTCGGGTCAAGCCCTAACATGACTCCCCTTAGCTCAGGCGCCTCCGGCACACGTAGCCCGCCAAAGAATGGTAAGAGAATAGATTTCAGCTTACCATTAGAGGCAAGTTGCTCCATTTCTTCGTATGTAGAATAGAAGCCTGCGTTTCTCAGCCAGTCAACAGCGATTCCACTCGTCCTCAAAAATCCCTCAACACCATAGTACCTTTGCCCTCTATCCCGGCAATTATCACTGGAACTAATCCTTGCTTCGGCATAGTAAAGCCACTTGTAGACTGCTCTACAAAGCTCCCAGTGCCATGTACACTCCCCACTCTTCCAGGCTCCAAGAGTCCATGGAAGACAGATGCCGACTGCTGATCAGCTATTGAGACTTTTATCTCCAAGCCGTCAAATGCTCCGAAATCCTCAACAGAATCTACTATTTCTGGATATGACTTTGGGAGCCCTAGGATGGAGGAAACAATGTCTATAGCCTTGAGGTTTTTCGGGTGGACAAGCCCGGTAAGTGTCGAGTTTGTAACATCGGAGACGTATCTGCCGGTCAGAGAGTATAACAGAAAGGAATCTAGGGTCCAGACATATGCTTCCCCAGAAAGAACTTTTTCCCTGAGGCCGTCAATGTTGTCATAGAGCCAACGCATAAGAATGGCAGGTGTATCAGGCCTAATTATTCGGCTCAGAGAAGAACTTAGAGCGGAAAATGCCTTTAGCCATGAGGGAAGCCTGTCAATTACTTCTTTTCCTCGCCCATCTATCCACGTCAAAATATTTGAAATGGGAGAGCCGTTCCTATTCCAAGCGACCACTGAAGCCCTGTAGGTTGTTAGGGCAAGTTTCCTTGCGCCTAGAGATTTTGCTTTTCTTGCATAGCCCTTAACAACTTCCGCCATTAACAGGCTGTCTTGTTCTATCCTCCCAGTCTGTAGGGTCTTGTATCCAATGCTTGTTTTTTCGAAATGTATCTTGTTTAAGCTTGCGTCGAAGACTGCTAGCTTTACATCTGTTGTTCCTACATCTATAACGCTGTACATCCAAGGCGCCTCTTATACCAAACAATAAGTATTGTTTGCATGAGGTAGATAACTAGGGTTAGGGTAGGAGGAGCTGAGAACATTAGCCTTCATAGCCTCTAAACTGCGGGAGATCAACATACCTGTCAACTAAATGATATATAAAGAATACTTAATTTTTATGCTCAATCTTTTTAGCAAGTAATTGACGGTACACAATCCCTAGACCAGTACAGGTGTATCCAATGCAAAACATAATGCAAGTTATGGATAAACCTACATGTAAACCACAAGAGTAATATACTTCCCATGCAAAATATTACCGTGGTACAAGGTGCGTAGAATTAGCCTTACCCTTCCCGATGAAGTTTATAATGCATTGGAGGAGCTGGCCGAAAAGATGAGAATAGATAACAGGTCACGTCTCATAGCAGACATAATAATGGCCCATTCGGCGTCCGTGTTAGAGGAGGAGAAAAAATATGCGGGCTCTATCGTAATTCTCTACGACCATTCTAGGGGTGAGACTGTCTACGCGGTTACAGATCTCCAACATGATTTTCCCGAAGTGCATGCTTCTCTTCATATGCATCTAGGTGAAGACCTCTGCGTTGAGATTTTAGCTGTAAAGGGAGAGGGTAAAAGGTTAAGGAACCTCCTTGCTAAACTGAGAGAGGTAAGCGGCGTCATCACAGTACAGTATACAGTTGTGCCGATCTAATACCGCTGTCTCGAGGAAAACATCAAGAAGAGAAAAGTGAGCTTCTAGATGAGGCAGTGGGCTAGCCCAGCACTATAGATGCATTCATTGCATCCAACCTCGTTTCCGTAGCAGTCGTACTCGTTTACGCGGATGTACCAGCAGTCTCTCGTAGCGAATTGGCAATCCCCACACCAGGGAACGTTTTTTGGAAGTTTCTTCCTCATGTCACGGAACCACTTGAAACTTGATGAGTTCCACACATCGCCCAGGGACTGTTTTTCCACGTTGCCGAAAACGAGCTTCTTGATGGTTTTAGGGTGGAGGTTTGTGTATAGTGGATGTGTATAGGCTAGATCCATGCATGGCACCACGTCTCCGTTCCAGAGTATTATTGCATAGTTTAGGTCTATGTAGGGGCATGACCTTTTGTTTGCATCTGCATAGACGCTTGGAAGCTTTACCTCTAGTCCATACTCTTTTGCTATGCTTGTGGCATTCTTAATATACATCTCCACCTCGCTGAGTAACTCTTTTCTTTGAACCGCGTCCCTTGAAATATCTACGTTCAGAGAGTAGCCAGAACTCCCAAGCTTGTCGACGAGCTGGAGGTATAGCTGTTTTTTCCCACTCGAAGTAAGGGTATAGTGTTGGAGCATACTGTCGTAAATCGCTTCCTTTGCAAGCTCTTCAAGGTCGCCAGCGTGTTTCTCATAGAATTCGACTACCTGCCTGCTTGCAGTCGTATAGACGGCTTCTTTCATCATTGCCTCGGTGTAGGGGACAAGATGGAAGACGGCGAGGAAGTCTAGGCCAAGCTCTCCAGCCTTCCTGGCGATGTCTGGAAGCAACTTATAGTTCCACTTCATCAGTACAACTGTTATGCCCAGCCTTACACCATAGTCATCCTTTATTTTAGCCGCACTAGAAAGGTTTCCAAGAACATCGTAGGTAGCAGTTCCTACACGTATCTTGGAAAGCAGTCCCAGCTCTGGGGCGTCGATAGAAAAGGCGACCTCATCTATCCCGGCACCGAAGACTTTTTCCGCCATTTCGCGGGTCATAAGAGTTCCATTCGTCACCGTAAGTATATAGGTAGAGTCTGAAGCTTCTCTGGCGTAGCGAACCATGTCTGGGAATCTTGGATGTGTTAGTGGCTCGCCGAAGCCGTAGAGTGCTAGGCGCTTCAGGCTACCCTGTGTCTCATCTATTATTTTTTGGTAGAGACCAAAATCCATTTGTCCGAATTTTTCTCCTCTCCAGGTATTCCTGACACACATTACACACGCAAGGTTGCACTTGTTGGTCGGCTCGATTTGGAGCCCTTCGGGAAGACTCATAAAAGTCTATTGGGGTAAGTGTATGCGATATTTATGTTTTGCCGCCGGAATATAATAGGAAAAAGCTATAGAAATATTAATTTAGGGAGACAAAGTTCTGGGATTTAATGCTCCTCAAGGATGTGCTCAAGGATCTCGTAACTAAACTTGGAGAAGAAGAACCCTTAGACAAAGTACTTGTGGTTGCTACTGGTTCCCCTGAAGTGACACATTTCCTATTGGAAACCCTCCCAGAAGATACATATGTTATCATTACGGGAGAACAAGGCCTCTCAATGCTAGGATATTCCTGGAAGGCTGAAAGGCTAGCATATGGCTACCTTTTTCCCTTCCGTAACGAGGCATTTAGCGCCATTATCTGTTTTGCTTGGGATACAAGCATCTCTGGAGACGGCTTTCCATTCAGCGATGTATGCAAGTTGGCTAGAAGAAATGGCTACATAGTCTTTGGAACATGGACTCCGCGCTCATATATAGGTTCAAAGAATAGTGAACTATATGTTAAGCAATTAGAGGATATTAAGAGAAATTTGCCCGAGAGGTTCTCATGCGTAGATGTGAGGATTACACGTGAGTATATCCTCGTAACATGCAAATGTATCCCTCCCCAAGTTTAAATTTTAAAAATAAGTAAAATGCCTGCACGCGCTGGGAACAAAATCCATAAAAGCCACAAACCTTTAATAAAGCTGTAGAGCTGTGGTGCCCGGAGACCTGCTGGAGAGGATAAGGAATGCTACGATTGAGGCTTGTAAGAGCTTCGATTGCATCTATGCCTTGCTCTTTGGTTCTAGAGCTACTGGTGTCTCAAGGGAATACAGTGACGTAGACATTGCTGTGAAATTTAAGGATTCGAGTGGTTGTCTTAAAAAATCTTTAGATTTAATGTCTCTTGTCGAAAAAGATCTTGGTATGCCTGTGGACGTTGTCCCCTTGAATATTGCGGACACCATCATTAAGTATGAAGTTTACAGTAGCGGGATAATTCTCTTCTGCCAAGATTACGACGAGTACATGGATGACCACATAAATGCGGTCGACGAGTACATGGATTTTGAACCTAGTTTTAATTGGTTTTACGAGTTAACCGTGAGGGAGATAAAAAATGCCAGCACCTGGAGTGAAGGCTAGGGTGGACAGGTTTTGGAGGGCAGTAAGGAGGCTTAAAACGATCTCGGAAGTAGGTGAGGAGCGATTTGTAGACAATGAAGATCTGATAGATGCGGCTGAGCGAAATTTGCAAGTTGCAGTTGAAGCTACAATAGATGTTGGAGAGGCACTTATTGCGTACATGAGGTGGAGAACTCCTAGGTCATATAGAGAAGTTGGTTCAATACTGCTTGAGCAGGGAGTAATAGATGAAACACTGTATAGGCTGTTCCAGGAGGCGGTAAGCATAAGGAATGTACTGGTTCACAACTACGTGTACCTGACTCCGAAGGAGCTATACGCAAACATTAAGAACTTAATCACGCCGCTAACGTGGATAATGAATAGTGTTTTAAGTTACATGAAGGAAAAGAACATTGACCCGTAAGAGATACAATGCTAGGGGCTGGAGGTATGGAGCACAAGAACAGCTCCTTCCGCCAAAATATATATTAGTTCGTGCGCGCTATAAGTGATGCCAAGCCAGTTGTGGGAGAATGCAAGGCGGTAGAAAGCGAGTCCCCGGCATGATCTACGTATTGGTTTCGTTTATTCCGTGGATCACTTACTGGGTTCTCTGCGGCTTTGGAAACACGCTGGGCATCACTATCCCCTTCGTAGCTTCCTTGATTCTAGTTGCTACCCAATTTCTCAGGCGAGAATTCAATTTCATGGATCTCTTTTCTCTTATTTATTTCGGCGTATCTCTTACTGGCACATTCATATTCAACACAAGAATATTCATGGAGAATAGCGGATTCCTAGGATACCTGGCCCTGTTCCTTATGGCTGTCTCATCCTTATCGCTTAAGCGCCCCTATACCTTGCAGGTCTCGAAGAGGGATTACCCTGAGGTTTACTGGAAGGACCCCTCGTTCCTAGCTATAAACAACATCATCACAGCTGTTTGGGCTTTAATTTTTCTAGCCAATGCTTTCATTTTTTGGCTCTTAGCTTCGCCTCTCACGATAATCTCTTCAAACATACTGATAGCGCTGGGCGTAGTTTTCTCGATCTTTTTCCCATTAAAGGCACCTGCATATCTTGCTACACGTGAGTTCAAGAAATACGACTGGAAGGTGAAAGCAACCCCGGGAAAACCTAAGGGGGAAGATGAATACGACGTAATTATTGTTGGCTCGGGAATAGGTGGTCTAACTTGCGGTGCCCTGCTCTCAAGGAGGGGATACAGGGTTCTCGTTTTAGAGCAACACTACCTGGTGGGCGGCTACTGTTCGTCTTTCAGGAGGAAGACGTTTATCTTCAACACGGGCGTGGAGAGCGTGAGTGGGCTGTGGGAAAAGGGACCAGTCACCTATCTCTTGGGAGAGCTAGGGCTAAGACAGGAGGATTTCTTTGTCAGGAATACGGAGAGACACATATACAAGGGTGAAGTAATCGACATCCCACATACACTGGAAGATTTCGTAAAGCTACTACAAGAAAAGTTTCCTGAGGAAAAAGAAAATATTGCTGCCTTTTTTGAAGATGCTAGAAAGGCGTACGAAGAATGTTATAGAGATACCGAGCCATATGGTGTCCCGCTCCCCGCTGAGCTTATAGTGAAAGTTTTTGGTGAGAAAAAGTTGCTAGACTATCCTAGGGAGCATCCACACTTCTATGACTGGATGAATAAGACTTTCAGGCAGAAACTCGACGAGTACTTCAGAAGCGAGGATTTAAAGACGCTTCTAAGCGCGCTGATAGGGTACCTGGGCACTTCGCCTGAAAAGGCTCCAGCAAGTAGTGCTCTCACCGCGTGTATAGGCTATTATCTATATGGGGGCTACTTTACAAAGGGAGGGGCACAGAGTTTTGCAAACGCCTTGAAAAACATTATTGAGAGCAATGGTGGCAAAGTATTAGTTAGTCATAGAGTCGAGAAAATACTTGTCGAGAATGGGAGGGTTACAGGAGTTAAGGCTCGTGGAAAAGTTTTCAGGAGCCCGATCGTGGTTGCAAATGCAAATGCTAAGACAACTTTCCTGGAGCTCGTCGGCGAGGAAAACCTGGATAGGGAGTTTGTCGAGTACATAAGGAATCTAAGGATGTCTCCCTCTGCTTTCATGGTGTTCCTAGGGGTAGACATGGACTTGTCTAGCTATCCTTCCTTGATTAAAAACTTGGACGAAGGCTTCGGCATAATCATCAATTCAAATGCTGACCCAAGCCTCGCGCCAAAAGGCATGGCAAGCGTCACATTGATAACTCTTGCTAATTACTACGATTTCCCTGAAAGGGGGACGAGGGAATACCTGGAAAAGAAGAAGGAAGCTACTGAAGCCCTTATCCTGAAGGCTGAAAAAGTCATCCCAGGCTTAAGCAAGCACATAGTTGTCCTAGACGCGGCTACGCCTAAGACTTTTGAACGGTACACTTTGATGCCAGAGGGAGCAATCTATGCCTTTGACCAATCTATGGGGGTCAAGAGACCCTACTTTAAGACACCTGTGAAGGGGCTATACTTGGCTAGTGCATCGACTTTCCCAGGGGGCGGCATAGAGGCCGTTGTAATCTCAGGGATAATCTGTGCAAACGATATATGTGGCTGGAAAAAATGAGAAAATTTCTAACTTTGATTTCGTTTTTTGATTGAAGCCAATTTTTGATTCACTAAAACGATAAGTATCTTCTAGTGTGAAAAGAGAGGACTCAAGCCATAGGCTATTCCTTGGATATCAAGATTGAGGTGGGTCTACAATTATGTAGCTATATGACTACATTGTAGCGTAGTTGAGTCGATACGCTTCAATTTTCCTATAAAGAGAGGTAAAAGAGCCACTTAAGAGAGAAAAAAGGTAATAAGGACTTGATTAGCTTTTTGCTAGCGCGTGCTTGCATATTTTCTTCGGGAAACGTGTCTCAGTAAATTCTACTTTTTCCCAGCGTTTATTGCATTCACGATTTTGCCTGTATTTGACATCGCATTCACCTTGTGCTATTTGGAGTTTATTTATTAGCATGTTACCATAACACTTCGACACCTAGTTTTTCAGCTACATATGCAAGATCCTTGTCTCCGCTGAGAACCGGTAAATCCCTCTCAAGAGCTATAGCTACTGTGAAGGAGTCGCATGTAGACAATCTTCTAGCGCTAAGCGAGGGGTCAGAGGCATTCCTGAGAAGATCGTCGCCAATGAGCTTCACCTCGGCTGCCTTGCGCACTACAACGTCAGTGAGCCTAGCTGTCTCGAACACACTCGATAAATAGCTGTAGAGCTCACTCTCATCCTTGAAGCCAGGCAACCTCCCCCTGCGCCATTGGTAAAGAGCCTCGAACAATATTAGAGCATGTATCACGCCCTTAACCCTCCCCTTTCTTATACTAAGAAAAACCTCATGGGCTGTTGGCGTTAGATACCCAGTAGCGGCCGCAAGGAGGGCATACGTGTCAACAATAACGCTCATCAATTGGGCTCGCCAACATCAAGCTCTAACTCAGCTTCGTCCGGACTGTAGAGGCCTTTAGCAGTATTGAACAGTTTCTCCCAGAAGCTCTCTTTACTCAGAATAATTTTACCCTCTTTCACGCTCACTCTAAGCATATCGCCTTCCTCTATGCCTAGTTCTTCTCTAATGGTCTTAGGAATTACTATTACTCCTCTTTTTCTGACAATAATAAATTCCGACTTATTTTTCATCAGTCTCAATTTCACATCAAAATATTAAAACTTTTGCAGAGAAGTCTTGTTACCTTGTACCCCTGCCAAAGGTATCCAGCCCAAAACACAGCCATCAGTTGTGTGAGGTGTTCTCCTACTTCACCTCACTCGCACTGTTGGAATAATGAGGGCTGGAACGCTGTGCGCCTTCCGCGAACGGAGTGGTGCTAGGTTTTATACTTGGTTCCAACCGCTCTGAAAGTTTACATTAAGGTATACCTTTCTTGGATAATGAGGCATAGCCTCTCAAGCCAAAAATGATAAGGAAAAAGCTTTCAATTTTTGATCTTATTCTCTTTCTCTTACTCGGAGACCTTTAATTTTTATTCCTAAAACAATTATGTCTCTTTCGTAAACATACATCGCGAGAACAATCACAACTACTGTGAAAAGGAGCTCTGTTAGGAGGGTGATAGCGATTAACATAGTGTTGCCACTTATAAAACCTTCCAGGATTATGTATGGGGCGGGAGATAGTGTCATTCCGGCAAGGATTCCAGTGTATATATTAATTGGTAAAGACGCGTAACTAAAGGCAAGAGCGACTCCCATGCTTACGAACATGATGGGGAACGCAAGCGTACTGGCAATCCTCTCGTCTGAAACTATTGAACCTATTAGCACACCCAAAGCCCCGGAGCTTATAAGACCCAGGACAATCGATAGAAGAGACATGTATATTCCTCCCGTCCCGAGTTTGCTGTAGAGTACTTCTGCGACTGTTGATGATGGAAAAATTCCAGAGAGCATAGAACTTAGACCAAAAAAGTATACGGCGCCAATAAGTAGTGAAGCAAATGTGGAACCAATTATTTTTGCTATAACAATGTTCCTCCTTGGAGTAGGCTGTGCTAATAACATTTCGAAGGCTTTTTCCACCTTCTCTGTTGCTACAAATTGCGCTGCATTTACCGAGTTAACACCTATGATCACTGCGATCAGTAAAACTACTAGATTTGTAAATTGAGAAATTGTTGAAAATTCTTCTATATTCATTAGTTTTTCATATAGTCTTACACGAGACTCCACAATAACAGGCTTAGTAACCAAAGTAGGATCCACTCTTTGCTCCGTTGCCACACTGATCACTATAGCTTTTCTGATAAGTTCTCCTAGCAGGTTTACAAAGCTCAGCTTCTTGGAAGCCTGAATTGGGGAGAGAGTTTCCACCTTTGTGTAGGCCTCTAGCTGAACATATTTACTTGTGTCTCTAACACTAGATGTGAAGTCCTCGGGTATAATGAGAACCATTCCGTAGGTGTTCAGACCGAAATCTATGCTTTCCACGATGTGCAGCCTATTGCCAGCTGTTTGGTTGGCTAAGTGTATTATTCTCTTGGCAAAATCAGAAGGATCCTTTAATATTATTCCTACCTCATTGGTACTAAGTGTTTCATTAGCCGTTTTTATAGCACTTGATGTTATCTGCCCGATAGCATTGTACAAAACGAGAATCAGAAGAAGGCTTAGGATAAATGCTGGGTTTTTAAGTATAGCCTTTACTTCACGTTCAATTAGAGGTCTTAGTGTCATAAAACGCACCTTTAATCTTTAGGAAAACTTCTTCAAGATTTCTCCCAGCAAACTTGTTCTTTAGTTCTTCGACTGTTCCCTCCGCTAATAAGTTTCCCCTGTACAATATTCCAATCCTGTCACACAGGTATTCCACCTCTAACATGTTGTGGCTACTTAATAGGACAGTTGTACCGATTTCCTTGTTGTGTTTTCTTATTCTATCTCTTATGTAAATACTATTCTCCACGTCTAATCCACTTGTTGGTTCATCAAGGACAAGTAGCCTTGCTCGAGAGGCAAGAACCGCACTTAGAGCTATTATTCTTTTCATGCCTTTACTGTAGCCTCTTATTGGCTTCTTTATGTCTTCTCCGAGACCGGCTATTTCTACCGCCTCGCTAATTGCCTCTTCAAGTCTTCTACCATTAAACCTTAGAGAAAGCATGAAACGTAAAAAATCTAGTCCCGTGAGATCCCTATAAGCTCCCGCTTCTTCAGGCAAATAATTCATATGTTTACGTGCTTCAAGTGGATTCCTAACAACATCTATCCCGAATACATGCACTTCTCCAGATGTAGGCTTCAATAGTGTAGCTATTACTCTGAGTGTCGTGGTCTTGCCACTACCGTTGGGTCCAATCAAGCCATATATTTCTCCAGGCTTTACCAGTAGGTTTAACGACTTAACCCCTATATTCCCAGTGTTATATATTTTTGTTAGATTCTTCGTTGCAACAGCATATTCTTGCATATTCATGAAGAGTTAGGTGTTGTGATTAAATTTAAGGTTTTCCAAGATTTCTTTAAACACCCCCAACCTGGAGCGAACGAGGAAAAGACACTGTTTCATTTCGGCTAGAAGAATTGCTTGTGATTTCAGTAAAGCCTCTTAACTACTAAGAGACCGAGATGTGTTGGGACAACGTGGTAGCTGAGTTCATCCTGTTGTTGAAGAAATTTTCTCGTGTCACTGTCGAGTCCTGGGATTAACGCGTTGTGGAATATTCCTATGCCTATTTTGCTTAGCTTTTTAGGCAGGAAACTGAGAACCTGTTTGTATTGGTTTTTCTCGATGTCTACAAAGACCATGTCGAGGGAGGGCTCGATCTTATCTAGGAATTCTACAGCGTCTCCGTTTATTGTTTTAACATCTATAAGTGATTTTTCCGAGAGGATATTCTTCCTTATCTTTTCTATGTTGTCTTCCAAGACCTTGTATCTCGCCGGGTTCTTTTCAACTGCATAAATATAGACCTTTTCGTTATGCTCGAAGTTGAACACGCCGTGAATTATCCACAGGGTAGAATAGCCTATTCCGGCCCCCGCGTCTACAAATATTTTGCCTCCCAGGGTTCTAACGTAGTAGGCCAACGCAGATAAGACAGCTCCGTCTTCCCGATTAATTAAGGGGATTCCGTATCGTTTTGAAAGTTTTTCTAAGAGAAATAATTCATCTGAGAGACCGTCAAAAGAACTCGGAATATCTTTTCCCTGCATGAAACATCTACCCCTATGGTTTATTGCTGGCTATAGGGTTTAATAGTTCTGCGTCTGCATGAAACACATTCCTTCTTTACGGGAGAGAATATCTTTATTAGTTTGTAATAGAGGTAAAACCCTGTGACCCTTGTATCTTTTGACGTGTGGGGTACACTGCTCTACATAGACCCTTATTATAGGGCGGCGGCCGAGGCTCTAGGCCAGCTTAGAGGCTTAAGCTTTGAGGAGGCTTACGGCTTTATAAAGCGTGGCTACGAAGAGGTAAAGAGGGCACGGAAGCTTGGGTTTATAAACGACGAGAGCATTGTTGACAGCTCGATAGGGATAGCTCTTTCAGTAGGCTCGCTACAAATTTCCAAGTACGACATATTTTCTGCTTTTGCGATTGCCGTGAACAAGGTTAGAGGAGAAGAACTACTGATCCCAGGCTGTATGGAGACCCTTGAGAGTCTGGAGAGTGACGGCTTTACGCTTGCAGTGACAAGCAATGTTATCTACTGGCCTGGCTACGTTACCAGGATACTAGTGGACAAGGCGGGACTGTCAAAGTTCTTCAAGGTACAAGTTTACGCGGACGAGGTTCGCTGCCTAAAGCCCGGGCAACGCATATTTAGGGAGGTTTTAACACTTACTGGGAGCAGGCCTTCCGAGGCATACCATGTCGGCGACAGCCCAGCCGAGGACCTTGCGGGTGCAGTTGCCAGCGGACTTGGAGGGATACTCATAGACAGCAACCAGAAAGACCCATACGTAAACAGGCCTCTCAGGATAGCTATCGTTAAAAGTATAGCAGATGTCCCTAAAGCACTTGACATGCTTTCCTAAACTGTGCCTGCAGAGCTACGCTAGAAGCTTCACCTAGTTTTTTAAATTCCACGCTTCACTGAAATTGCGTACATGGAAAATGAGCATCGTCAAAGTTGATAGGAGTGGCAGAATAACCTTGCCAAAAAAGTTAAGAGAATCTTTAGGCATTGGAGAAAAAGTCCTCGTAGTGAATTTGGGAGACCATCTTCGAATAATTCCATCCCCTCAGATCCATTTGAAGCGCTTGAGGGTACCCTTAGCATTAACAAGTCATTTTAAGAGCTGAGAAAACAGGCCGAATTGGTTGCCGAAAAGGAAGCAACCGTAGAGTTGAGTTAAATGCCACGAATAGAAAACGATGCGTGCGCCCAGATTACAATTCAAGAATAAGCATTTCAAAATCGTCTCAAATTTCACTTTCCCCCGAACTTTCTATTTTCCTTCTTTGATCCACTCTCTATACAGGTCGAGTCTAAGAAGTTTATCGATGGGTATTTTTTCCCTAGCCTGGCTTACTTCTGTTGGGTCTATGTCTACTAGGAGGCTTCTCTCTGCTTCGCCGAGGTCGACCAAGATGTGTCCCATCGGTGTTGCGACGAGGCTGTGGCCGGCAAAGTGGTCCCCGGTCTGGTCTACGGCTACGAGGAAGCTTACGTTCTCATGCGCCCTAGCGGATGTGAGCGACTTCCACTGGTCCACCTTGTGGGGGCCCTTGTACCACGCTGAGGGGACTATGAATAGGTTTGCTCCTCTTAGCATCATTGCCCTAAAGAGCTCTGGGAACCTTAAGTCGAAGCAGACTGCTAGACCTAACGTGAAGCCTTTAAGAGGTGCAGTGGCAACCTCGTTTCCCCTCGCGAAGACGTCTGATTCCCTGTAGCCGTATGCATCGAAGAGGTGGATTTTCCTGTAGACTGCACTGACTTTTCCGTTTACCGCTAGGACTGCTGCGTTGCTAACTCCGTTGTTGTCCTTTAGGTACATGCTGAATACAACTCCCACCCCGTATTCTTCGCTCTTTGAGAGAATCTTTGAGGCGAATTCCCCTTCAATGGGTTCTCCGAAGCTGTAGACAAGCTCCCTAGTCACGTTACCGTCCTTTGTGCCCATTAGATATTCTGGGAAAACGTGGAGATCCGCGTCAAACGAGTCTATCTTTTCCAGTACTTTTCTCAAGTTTTCCTCCTTGCTTCCAGAAACAACTAGTTGATGGAGAGCTACACGCATCACGAATAGATAATTCTATTGATTCCTGGATAAATTTTGCGATAAAGCCGAGACTTGCACCGGATACCAAATCTCAAGTATATGTTGAAAAGCCAGAAAGAAGAGAACAAAAATATATTGATGCGATGCTCTATATCCTTGTGCTGACGAAGAGACGAGCTGAAAAGTGATGAGGACTACCTGCTACTGAGCCCGCTACAGATTTATATCTTTGCACAGGTATTTTTCCTATGGATATCCGTGCGGAGCTTCCCGGAAAAATCGTTGTTAAGCCGGGGGCAAAGGACTCACTTCCCGAGATCATAGAGTCTCTGGGATGCACGAACATTGTCCTGGTTACTGATAGGAATCTATGGTTAATGCTTGGAAGGGAGCTTGAGAACATTTTTGGCGGGAGGGGAATAGCTTTTTCCACTGTTTTCGCTGAGGCTGCCGACGGTAACAGTGTTGAAGCCACTAAGAGGACAATTGAGAGTAGTAATGCCTGCCTCGTTCTTGGCGTTGGTGGCGGGAGGCCAATAGACGTGGCTAAGTATGCCGCGTTTCTCAGCAAGAGGTTCTTTGTCAGTTTTCCGACTGCTATTAGCCACGACGGGTTTGCAAGCCCAATAGTTGCCTTGAAGGACCCGCAGGGGAACCCTCTATCCATATTTACACGTCCCCCAACGGCTGTAGTCGTCGACACAGACATCGTAGCCCAGGCTCCTAGGCGCCTCTTGGCGAGCGGCGTTGGAGACATCATTGGAAAAGTGACAAGCGTTGCTGATGCAAGGCTAGCCATGAGGCTTGCAGGCGAGGAGATACCAGAGATCTCACTTGTGATGGCGGAGTCTGCGGCACGTATTGTGCTCAGCGAGATAGACGAGATAGCGAGGTGGAGCACGAGGGGCATAGAGCTCCTTGTGCAGGCCGGCCTGCTTGCAGGAATGGCTATGTCCATCGCTGGGAGTAGTAGGCCATGCAGTGGGAGTGAGCATCTCTTCAGCCATGCCCTTGACAAGTTTGTTCCAGAAAGAAAGAGTCTACACGGCGAGCAGGTCGGGGTCGGAACCATTATTATGGCGTATCTGCATGGGCTAGAATGGAGGGAGATACGGGAGGCTCTACTAAAGGTCGGCGCCCCGACAAGTGCCAGCGAGCTTGGGGTGCCCCGAGAAAAGCTAGTTGAATGTGTTTTGAGGGCTGGAGAGCTCAGGAAAAGATTTACGATTCTTGACGCTGTTCGGCTGAACGAGGAGCTTCTCTTGAAGATATTAAGAGAGACAAAGATTGTTGATTGATTTCGGCAGTTTTTCCCTTGAGGATCTAGCATTAAGTATTTATGTCTTTCTTTCATCACAGTAGTTGATTTCCAGAAAAATCGAAATCTGGCGAGCAAAATGAATCGTGCAACTCTGGTTTTGAAGGGTCTCCACAATGCAGACCCTAAGACGGTATACAAATCATTGATGCGGTTTATTGCAAGCAATCACCCTGCAGACCTAGTTATCTACCTGTGTGATGAGGGGGGAATCGAAATGTTGGGAAAACTGGCCTATTTTATAGGCAACAACTTCTCGATAGGTCTCGAAATATATTTGAGTTGCCCGGAATCGCTGGGGGCAGGCTACGAATTATTAGATTTTGGTAAAAACTCTGGTCTCTAAGGGTGGAAGAGGAATGTTCGAGGTAGTTTTAACAACGGAGAGAACAATGATGACCGACCATCACGGCAAAGAATTTATCGGTTTCATGGCTACGGGTCCAGCTATAGGAGTACCAGAACAGTTGTGGCTATGGGCTTGTTGTCCCAAGCCAAAGGTTGACAAGCTAGGTAGACCCTTAATTGCACCATATGGTCTTCGAAAAATAGAGGCCAAGCTACAGGACACAGGCTACAACGCGGCCATAGTTGACCCAGACCACCTAGGCAAGCATCTGGACACAATGAAGGTATTGCTGTTGAGTCATCACGACTACTTTGCCTACGGCCCGCCGAGTAGCGAGTGGTGGCTTATAACAGGCCAGGAGCCTGTTAACAGGAGAAGCTTCATAAAACTTATGGAGTCTCCCGTTGTTAGAGAGGCCAAGAAAAGGGGGGTAAGGATTATTGCTGGGGGTCCAGCGGCTTGGCAGTGGCTATGGGAGCTCGCTGCATGGGAGAAGTGGGGGATAGACACAATTGTGGATGGTGAGGGTGAAAGGGTTGTAGTCGATCTTGTGGAAAAGGCTCTTAGAGGCGAAGAGCTACCAAAATATGTATATGTATCTCCCCGAGAAGCCCCAAGTATCGAGGAGATACCCACAATTAAAGGTGCAAGTGTTAACGGGCTTGTCGAGATAATGCGTGGCTGTCCAAGGGGATGCAGGTTCTGTAGCGTGACGCTCAGGCCGCTTCGATTTATTCCCATAGAAAAGATTCTCCAAGAAATAGAAGTCAATCTTAGAGCCGGCATTAGGAATGTTGTGCTTCACAGCGAGGATGTTTTGCTGTATGGGGCTGATGGGGTGAAACCACGCCCAGAGCCCTTGATCAAGTTGCATCAAGAGGTGATGAAGAAGATTCCCGGGACGATTGCTTGGGCACATGCAAGTCTCTCGGCTGTAAAGTATTCTGAGGAAAACTATAAGCTAATCTCGACGATCATGGGAATGCTTTCAGAAAAACAGGAGATGCTGGGCGTAGAAGTGGGAATAGAGACTGGAAGCGTCAACCTTGCTAAAAAGATTATGCCCGCAAAGGCTCTCCCATACAGGGCCGAGGAGTGGCCCGAAGTGGTAAAAGACGCCTTCGCAATCATGCATGACAACCATGTGGTTCCCGCGGCTACTCTCATCCTTGGTTTGCCGGAAGAAACTCCTGACGACGTCTTGAAGACTGCCGAGCTCATCGACGACTTGAAGAGCTATAGAAGTCTCATTGTTCCAATGCTTTTTGTCCCCATGGGCGCCTTGAAGAACATGGAGAAGTTTAGGCGTGAATCTCTCACCCGTGAACACATCGAGGTTATGAAGGCATGCCTACGTCATGACTTGTACTGGGCTAGGGACATTATTGCAAAGTTTTATTTCAAGGGGCTACCCTATGCCCCCCTAAGGTTTTTCCTGCAATCATTTATATCATACGTCGAGCGTAAAACCGCCAACCTAGATGCACTCATAGAGGATTTCCTCAAGGAAAAAACAGAAAAGAAAACAGCCGCTACATCGCTCCAAAAAGTAGCGGGGGTTAGTCGCAAAAAGCAGAACGTTGTTCCTAACAACCTATTGGAGATCTTGAGTCTCTTTTTTATTGGTGTTTTCTGGATTCTTGGCTAGCCTCTTCTCTAAATATTTCCAGCAAGACCTTATAGACATCGATTACCTTTAGTGTTGCTCCACAGTAGGGACACTTTACTGTGTCTCCCTCCTTTGGTAGCTCGATGCTTGCGCCGCAATAGGGGCACCGTACCTCTGCTACAACGATTCCTTTCGAGGCGAGAAGCTCAGCCAGCTGTGCGAAGTTTGATATGTTCTTTGACTGGGACGTTTGCTGGGCGCAAGCGTCTTCTACGGCGAGTCTAAACGCCATGATAATCTTTTCGTATTGCTCGGCCGCTATGCTACCCCTCATCACTGGTGGCTCGCCATGGTATCTGATCTGTACAACCAAGTCGCCATTTTTGTCCTCAAAGAGGGCTTCCACCCTAAAGGGGCCCAAGTCTACGCCTCTAGCATAGGAGCCATATTGAGAATGCTCAATTACACTTGTTTCTAAATTCAGGTTTATGGTAAGCTTGTTACCGGAAATGTTCCATGCAATATTTTGTAGGGTGTATCTTTGAAAAAGCCTTGGAACATCCTCGGCTATTTTTCTCCACTCTCTGCCAGCATTCTTCACAGTTATTGTCTCTTGGTAAATCCAAGGCGACCTCTCCTTCCCTATCAGGATAAGAAGACCAATTATTATGAGCACGTATAAAAGAGCACCGATAAAGCCTAGAAAAACCACAGGCAAAACTAGGAAAACCAGCAGTATAAACAAGAGACCGGTTTCATTCTCTGCCTTTCGAAGCATCTCGAGGTAGGACTCTAGATTATCTTTTGGAGCCTTCTCCTTTTGAGCTCCGCCCATAACAATTTTTTGGACACGTAAAATAAAAAGACTTCTAAGAGTTATAGGCGTATTCTTTGTGCCAATACTTGTAGAGGATGTTTTTACGCTTATGTTAAATTGAAATTTAGCCAAGGGGAGCTAAGCGTTTCAAATGTTATACTGGAGACACCCCATAAAAGAATAGCTTAAGTCCCCCATGGCACCAAGTTAGGCAACGAGGAGGAAACTAGCACGAGGGGTTAGACAGGGACAACTGTGCCCCACTTTTCTAGGGCCCTTGCAAGCTCCATGTGGGTCTTAGCGTATTCCTCTAGGGTTACACCAGCCATGTATGCTTCTATTGCCTGTCTTACGGCTGCTGCTCCTGCACGCGGCCCGTCGGGGTGACCTATTGTTCCGCCCCCGACCTGTACGACTATGTCTCTGCCCATAACCTTTATTACTGCTGGTAGCGTTCCGGGGTGTAGTCCACCGCTGGCCACTGGGAATGCTGGCTTGAACATTGTCAGGGGCTGGGCTAGGTGGATGCTGTCTTCGACGTCTGGCCTGTATACGGGGTCTCGCAGTACTCTTGCGTTCCTAATGACGTCTATTGCTTTAGCCTCTAGCTTTCCAACTTCTGGTGTGCCTACGTGTAGCTGGTCTATTCCTATTACGCGGTAGAGCTTTGCAAGGGTAAACATGGATATGCCGTGGTACGGGTTTCTCGTGAATGCCGCATGGAATGCTCGGTGCCCGTGTATGGCGAGTTTGTGTTCTTCTGCAAGGTCCCTTATATAGGTTAAGGCAGACCACCCAGCTATGACGACGTCTACCATTATGTGGGGGTTACCTAGGTCTGCGATTAGCTTTAGCCTTTTCTCCATTTCCCGCACGTCTGCAGTTATGTTTGCGAGCCACGTCTTCTTTTCGCCTGTTTCTTTTTCCGCCCTGTCGATTGCCTTCATTATTGCGTTTGCCCTCGCCTCGAACCTGCAGAAGCTTGGGCTCGCAAGGTTCTCGTCGTCCTTTATGAAGTCCATGCCTCCTACAAGTATCTCGTAGGCAAGTTTTCCCACCTCTTCTGCCGTGTAGCCTTCCTTTGGTTTTGGAACTGTGCCGACTATGGGCCTATCATAAATTTTTAGTCTTTCCCTTACACCTTGGATACCCTGACTCGGACCTTTAAAGTGCTTTAGGAATTGCTCAGGCATGTATATGTCCTCGACCCTTAGGGATTTTACCCTTCTCATTCCAAAGATGTTTCCAGCGACAGATGCGAGAAAAGCGGGCATGTTACCTTCCTCGAAGAGCTCTACTGGGTAAGCTACCCTTACAATGTAGGAGCCGTCTCCGAGGCTTTCAAAGAAGTATGCCTTGCCCTTTAGCTTTTCAAGCCTGTTTTTGTCGTACCATTCGTATAGCGTTGTCCAAGTGCCTACACTACTCTCTGCAGCTATGCCGCCCGCGGCATCCTCTATCGTGAAGCCCTCTGCTGGGGTAACTCTAAAAGTGACAACGACTTCCTGTTTTAGGTCAGGAGAATAATTCTTAGCCACATGTGTGTGATAGGGCTCAAACTCTTCTGGCATGTTTATCGAGAATAGGTACTCTTTACTGCTATTTCAAGTTTATCCATAAAATCTTTGGAAGGTAAAAGGCAAATATATCTCTAAGCACAGGATACAAAGCACACGTTCGCCGATTCTAGTCAGCTAAGTTTCTAAACGATTTAGAAAACGAAAAAGAAAGAAGTCTTATTTATTGGGTTTTTAAATGGGGTTTGATTCCAAGTAGTAAACCGAGTATGAGATCTGTATTTTCCTGCTTGCTTCATCTATTTGTTGCCAGTCTTCATGGCTTAGTCTCCAGCCAACGCTTCCAGCCAGCTCCTGGACTTGTTCTGGGGACTTTGCCCCCGGTATTGGGACAACGACAGAGCTACTTGAGACCAGCCAGTTGAGAGCTACCTGGACTGGGGACTTTGAGTACTTGGCGGCAATCCTGTTGATTAGTTGGACTAGGCCCCATACGTCTTTGAAGTTGTCTGGGTGGAAGACGGCTTCCCTTGACCTAACATCCGTAAACTTTGGCAGATTTTCGGGTGTATATTTCCCTGTTAGTGCACCCTTAGCTATTGGGCTCCATGCCTGCACGGTTATCGAGTGTTTTTCCGCGTAGGGGACTATCTCGACGTCTGCCCATCTCTCAGCTAGATTGTACCTGTACTGGAAAATTTCTATGTCGCTTCTCGCAAGAGATGACCTGAAGCTCTCTACAAGCTCTACGGGGTAATTGCTTAGACCCAGGTATCTCACGAGACCAGCGTTTACAAGCTTTTCGAGCTCCCTTGCATAAACTCTGGTTGGATAGTTGTGCCAGCCTGGAGGCCAGTGGACTAGTAGACCGTCAACATAGCTTGTTCCTAGGAGCTTTAGGGAATGCTCGATAGCCTTATGGATGTCTATTGGGTTCAGAAACTCTGCAGGTATCTTGGTCGTTATTATAACCTCGTCTCTCTTTATGCCAAGCTCTTTCATTGCCCTGCCCAAGAAGCTCTCGCTCCTGCCGTTCCCGTAAACCATCGCCGTGTCAAAGAAATTAATGCCCTGTCTATATGATTCGCCGATAACCGTCTTTGCTTTCTCGTAGTCCGTCAAGCCCCATGCCTCGCTGAATTGCCAGCCTCCAAGCCCAATCCTAGAAATCTTTTCTTTTGTTTTGCCTAGATACGTATACTCCATACGCTATCTAAAAATATGTCTACATATTAAAGATTATCGAAAGCCGGGACACAATAAAAATCTTAGCCTAAAAATGGAGCAAAGTATTTTTGCTTAGCTCGTGGTTGCGCCTTGCTGGGGCTGTTGTTGCTGTTGCTGTGCTTCTTGTTCAAGCTTCTTTAGTTCTTCCTCTATCTCTTTTTCAATTTCCTCTATCGGCTTCGGGGGAGGAGTCGTGGCTAATGTATAGCCGATCCATGCAAGTATGCCGAAGACGCCAGCGATAGCTATGAATCCTGTTAGCTGTAGGAGAAAGAGTGACCATTGTGTGAAGAAGACGAGCCATCCATACAGGACTATGACTATTATGGAGGCGATTGCTAGAACCCAACCTATAAGTTGGTCTTTATTCATGTGATCAGCCAAGAAAAATCATTTAGTGGTTATATATAAATTATTTGTTCAGATAGGGTTCTATTTCTTTTCGAGCTTTTCTATCCTCTCGCTTAGCCTTCTCTCTTCCTCCTTGAGCTTGTCTATTTCTTCTCTGAGTTTCCTGTACTCCTCTCCCTTCTCAACGTGCTTGCGGACTTGTTCGAGTGCGTCCCTTGCGCTCCTTGCTACCCTTCCAGAAACGTCTAGCTGGAGTTTCTCGAGTATGGGCATCACTTTTGGAGACAGCATCCTAGTACAAGCTGAGACAACTGCTAGCTTTACGTGTGGGTGCCTGCTCCTTGAGGCCTCTTCGAGCAAAGAGATGACCCTTTGGGTGGGCGTCATGTATCCGAGCGAGGCGATTGCTGCCCGTCTGAGTGGCATGGGTGTGTCTGGCGATAGGTACTTCTCGACTGTTGCGAGGGCTTCGTCTCCTAAGAGCAGGGCTATGCTATCGAGAGAAGTTGCCGCAATTACGTGGTTGTGGGACTTTGTTTCTAGTGCTCTGGCTAGGACGTCCACGTATTCTTTTAACCCTATTTTGCCTAGACTTGCGGCTGCTTCTGCTCTTACATAGTAGCTCTCGTTTTCGTCGACGAGGATTTTTGATAGTGTATCAGCGACGGGTTTCTCCTTGAAGTTGGCTAGTGCTCTGACTATTGCTCTCCTGACCCGTGGATGCTTTACGTGGCTTAAAGCGTTCAGAAGCGTGTCTCTTGCTTTTTGCCCGCCTATTGAGCCAATGGTCTGGGCTACCTCGCTTCTGAGCCCCCAGAACTCTTCTTCTGCGAGAAGTATTTTTGCCAATTCATCGATGTGGACAGGTGAGGCTTTCTTGGATAGTTCCCTAGCCGCTATAACTCTCGGGTAAAGGTATGGACAGGAGCCTATTATGGCGAGGAGCTCTTCTGGTGGGAGGTCTAGTGAGAGGGCTTTGAGGATCTTGAATTCTGGGTCTATGCATACCGCTTTGGGTTTTGAAGGCATTTGAAGGTTTAATGTGTACTGTTTTTCCTCTATCCAAACCTTTCTCTCTTCTTTGTAGTCTTGCCCTAGAATGACAAGTTCGAGTGGAAGCCTGTATTTTGGCAAGGAGTCCTCTCCCTGCGACTGTGTAACTTTTAATTCTAGTATTTTTTGTTTGTCGTCCCACTTGTAGGATACCTTTAAGGAGGGGTGCCCCGCGTTGTAAACGTATTGCTCGAAGAACCAGTCCAGCTTGAGCCCTGAAGCTTCCTCCATGAATCTCCGAAACTCTTCTGTTTCAGCGTTTTGTTCACGCTTTGCCTCTAGGTACATCTTTATACCTTTTCGGAAGTTTTCCTCACCAATTATGCTAGCTAGGAACCAGAGGACTAGGGCGGCCTTGGGGTAGCTGTGCGAGTCAAACATTTCGTCGGGATACTTGTATACACGTGTAACTATGGGCCTGGCGTATTTCCCGTACTCAGCAAGATAAGAGTCCATCATGCCTATGAGGTCGTAGACAAACTCGTCTTTTCCGAGCTCATGCCTCCGCCATATGGCTTCCATCAAAGTAGCGAAGCCCTCGTTCAGCCACAGGTGGCTCCAGTCTTTGCATGTTACAAGGTCCCCGAACCACTGGTGTGCCAGCTCGTGTGATACTAGTGGCTCGCTCCTAAAGTCTACGTGTGCTTTCTCGTCGTGTAGTGTTGCACTTGTCAGAATCGTTATGGACGCGTTTTCCATTCCCCCAGCCACGAAGTCGTCAACACATACTTGGCTATACTTGGGGTAGGGGTATTTTACGCCCGTGTATTCTTCAAAGAGCCTTATCATGTCTTTTGTCTGCGAGAAGCTTCTCTCGATGTCTGCTTCCCTCCCCTTGGGAACGGCGTATTGGAGAAGGAGGCCGTTGTATTCCTCCTCTTTTACATGGAAGTCCCCCACGGCGAATGCGATGAGGTATGTAGGTATCTTTGAGTCAAGCCTATAGACCCACTTCTCCTTGTCTCCCTCAGTTGCATGCTCGATTAGTTTTCCATTGCTTAGCGCCTTTAGCCCCTTGGGAGCCCTGATAACCAACTCTACGACTGTCTTTCTGTTGGGGAAATCATATGTGGGGAGCCAGAACCTAGTGTCTTCTGGCTGTCCTTGGGTATATGCTAGGTAGGGCTTACCCGTATCCGTGGGGATAAACCAGACCCCAGCCCTGGGCTCGACTGTTTTGTAGCTTATTTGTACCTCCAGTATGTCTCCACTTGTAGCCTTTTCGGGGTATATTTCTAGTTCTTTACCGGTATACGTGTAGGAAGCCTGTTTACCGTTGATTCTGACTTCCTCTATCTTCATGTCTACCGCGTGGAAGACGATCTTTTCACAGGCACCTGTACACTTTAAGACGTTCAGAGCTTTGCCCTCAATCGACCTCGATGCCAGGTCAACGTCTATTTCAGCCTTTACTCTTAGTAGCTCGTAGGGAGGCTCGGGCGGATAGAATGGTTCATATTCGGGGTAGGCGAAACCCCTGCCTGTTTTTACTGCGACCACAGTTATCCTTTATTTTTACTATTGCTTCTTTATTTATGTATCGGATTTTGCTACGCTGACCTATACCCCACAAAATGATAAAAAGCTTCGTTCATAATTTTCGTATAGATGAAAAAGGCTAGGCTGTGGTTCCTTCTAGAGGACGGCAGGGTTCAATGTCTCGTGTGTGAGCGAGGGTGCCTCATACGGCCTGGTGCAAAAGGGGCGTGCGGTAACTATGTAAATGTTGGGGGCGAGCTTTTCCACTTGGGATATGGGAGGCTTAGTGCCCTTGAAAGTAGACCAATAGAGCTGAAGCCGTTGTTCCACTATTGGCCTAACTCTACTGCCCTTACTTTCTCGAGCTATGGTTGCAATTTTCATTGTCCCTGGTGCCAGAACTATCACCTTAGCTTTCGGATGCCAGACATATCACAGCCCGTTTTCTCTCCAGAGAAACTTGTCGAGCTGGCTGTACAGGGAGGGGATGAGGGGCTCTCTGCAAGCTTCAATGAGCCAGCTGTGAACTTCGACTTTCTTGTAGACGTGGCAGAGCATGCTTCTAAAAGAGGATTGTACTTCATGCTTGTGACTAATGGTTATCTTACTGAGAAAGCCCTCGACGTGTTGCTTAGAGCTGGCATAGATGGCTGGAGCATAAGCATAAAAGGTTGCAAAGGAATGCAGAAACCGCTTGGAAACATTGATTTCTATGTTCCATTCAGGAATGCCAAGACAATAAAGGAGAGAGGTGGACACGTAGAAATAATCTACCTGGTAGTCACTAACACAAACGACTATGAGGACTGTTATAGGTGGATAATCGAAAAGCACGTCACCCTGCTTGGCGTGGACACACCTCTACACATTAATAGGTATTTCCCTGCCTATGCTTGGAGAAAGCCCCCGACTCCCATTTCAAAGCTCCTTGAAATAGCCGAAGAGGCAAAAAAGAGCGGACTAAGATACGTATACATTGGAAACCTACATATCCCACGCTACGAGACAACGTATTGTCCAAAATGCGGTAGACCCGTCATAGTGAGGAACAACTATAGGGTTGTAGACTGGAAGCTTGAGAAAAGGAACAATAAATGGAGGTGTAAATATTGTGGTTACCCTGTCCCCATAAAGGGAGAATATATCCCCGAAAAGAAGTGGTTAGGGTTAATGTAGGGAAACTACATTTTCGTTAGATTCCGCATGTAGAGAAGGGAGGCCAATAGCAATGTTATTGTTGTCCATGCTGTGAGTAGTAGAGCCTCGAACTTTATGTCTATGGATGTGTAATAGTGGAAAGCCCACCTGTATATGTCTGATGCCAGCGAGACGGGTGAAACCTTTATGAAGGCTACCAAGATAGATGGGAAGCGTTGCTTTAGAACTTCTTCTGGATAGAACACGTTAGAGAAGAAAAATAGGATATAGTACGTCAGCGACCTGAAAGTGGCCTGGAGATTAAAGTCGCGTGTCGAAGTTGATATTGCTATCGCTAGGCTAGACATAGAGGCAGAAAGCAGGGTTGATGTTGCAAGGACAAGTAAGAAGCCTTCGAGTGTTGGCATGCCTACTACTAGCATTGCCAGGATAATGAACGATGCTTGATAAATAAGCCCGCGAAGGGTCCCACTCATTATGCGTCCAAATACTAGGGCCCCCCTCGACAGTGGGAGGCTCAGCAAGTAGTGAGTGAATTCTCTCCTTATCTCTATGCCTACCTCTCTGCCGATCGAGAAGGCAGACGCGAAGGTAGATAGGGCTAGGATGCCCGTGGCCAGGAACTTCACGTAGTCCGGGATGATCTGTCTGTTTACGAGATTGTTAAATATCACGGCAAAAATGACTATGTCTGCTAGGTTCATCGCTATTTGTGCGCCTAGCCAGAACTTGTATTTCCAGAATCTGTTGAGGTCCCTTAATGTGATAAGGAGTGCCTCCCTAACTTCTAGACCCTTCATTTCCAGCCACCCCCCTCTACCCTCCTCTCAACAATATATATTGCCAGGCTTGCTACCCCAGCGGCGAATCCAAATAGGTACGCCATCATGAGGTAGGGGTCGGCTACTGCTATTGTCTTGAATTCTTCGAAGAAAAAGAGTGTTCTAAGCAGGTCGACGAAGTGAGATACGGGGTTGACTAGTGAAGCATAGTAGTATGGCGCTATCTTTGCAATGATAACTGCAGGGTAAAAAACAGTGCTAAGCCTTATGATTAGTGCATCCAAAACGCCGAAGAATATATCGGTGGTGTCGCTTGATTTTAGCGATAAGACTACAGATATAACGAAGCCAGTCACACCCACAGAGAACACGAGCGCGGCAAGAATAGATATCAGCATGGCTAGTGGTTCAAAGCTCCCGAGCAACACGAATATCACGAGAAGCATTGGAATTGTAAACAGGAAAGCAGCTAGCCCTCCCCCAACTGACCGACCAAGAGCTAGAACCTTTCTCTTGATTGGTAGGCTGAGAAGATACTCTATCATACCCTCTTCGAACTCCTCTGCAACGTCGTATGCCTTCGAGACACTAATGCTGAAGAGCATAGAGGAATA
>Ga0272449_1001285_pt1 | contig 26545 bp, 27 predicted proteins | sample YNPCB0241_FD_198679 | JGI IMG/M metagenome (GOLD analysis project Ga0272449, IMG submission 198679) | Hot spring sediment microbial communities from Yellowstone National Park, WY, United States - YNP-CB-024-1 | ecosystem: Environmental > Aquatic > Thermal springs > Hot (42-90C) > Sediment... | reverse complement strand
GAAAACACATTCCTTGAGAAAACTCCTACAAGAGCTGGCACAGCACTGGAAGAGTGACGAGATAAAGAGGTTTATTGAAGAAAATAAAGAAGTTTTGAGAGACTTGAAGAGAGCTTATATTTCTTCTAGGTATTTCTACAAAGAATTTTTCGATTACGAAGTTAAAAGGGCCTTTAGTACGATTGAGAAGCTGAGGGAGATCCTGTGGAGTGGATAAAGTACTTTGAGAACTATGTAGAAGTAGCTAGGGAAATAAAGGAGATAGTAAACAAGCATGTGAAGGCTAGGGTCTTTGTGTTTGGGAGCATTGTTCGCGGCGACTACGTTGTTGGTTTAAGTGACATAGATGTGGCAGTTGTCTCTGAAGAGTTTGAGGACAGGGAGAAAAGATTAAAGGTTTACGATGAGCTTTTTTCCAGGTATTTTTATAGCCCCTTTGAATTCCACTTGCTTACTCCTAGGCAGTGGCAATACTATCTGAGATTTATTGGGGCAGACTTTATCGAGGTCTAGGCGTTTCCAGCCTTCTTCCTGTATCTCTCGAGAACCCTCATGGCTATTTCGGGGTTTTTCTTGTAGAATTCCCTTACACTTTTAATATGCGAGTCTATTAGTTTTCTTTGTTGCTCGCTCCATTCTTCATCTGGGTGCGTCTTGACGTATCTCGCCCAATAGATAATGAATTCTCTTCTATCCACTTTTAACCGCCTTTCTGTATTCCTCGAGTTTTTTCTCGTCTATTTTTTCCTTGAAGACTTCTCTTAGGTGTAGCGCGTCTTCCAGGTCTTTTTAAGATTTTAATACTTCTTCCTTGTAGACTATCTGCATCTCTAAGGGTGGAATGAATATGTATTGATTGTTTTTGAAAACAATTTTTATCCTCTCGCTTATCCTGAGAAAATCTACTACATTTCGGCAGGCCTTAAGTTCTATGTTGGGGATAATTTCACCTTTCATCGCAAACCTTATGCTGTCCTCTCTTAGAAGTTTAAGCGCAACATCGGGATTTTCAGCGTTTAGACACCAAAAGTGTTTGGTCACTTCTTTCCAGAATTCTTCAAATTTCTCTTCATCAACGTCCTTGACAAGGATATCTATGTCTTCTGTGGCCCTCGCCCTGCCAAAAAGTATGGCAACGTAGCCTGATGTGACCACATATTCGAAGTATTTTTCTAGTATCCTTACAAAGCGAAGTAAGAGCTTGTCGAGCTCGTTAAGTCTCTTTGAAGTTTTCAAGGTTCTTTGATCAACCCATTCCATACTTAGACTGCATGTCATTCTATTTATGGATATGTTATAAATATTGGCTAAAAGAGAATCATCGTTTCAAAGGCTATTCATGGGCTGGCAAGGATAATATCTGGTTCTCTTTTATCATTTTTTCCCTTTAGGAAGCTATCGAGATTTAGTTAGAGGTAAATTGGGTTTTAATTATATCTCTTACTTGCTGTATAATTGTGTCTAGGTATCTTTCTTTTACCTCTTTAGGCGTGCTATTTTTGATGAGATTTTCTACTTTCTGAAGCGTCTCTTCGCTATTAGGATATATAAGCGAGGCACCTATGGGACGATGGTTTATATAAACGGCAATCCTCTTATTTTTTATCATTCTTAGCTCTATGTTCCAGTTCTCTATATTTATCTTTTTTAATACATAGGCTTGCGAGCTTGGCTGGTTCAGCTCCATGGATTCCCCAACTATCTTGATTGCTAAAACTGTGGACACAAGCCTTAGCCACTCGTCTAGGAAAACGCTTCCAGTCCTTATTCTTACGTCTTGGTTTCCTGATAGCTTCGTGTATATCCTCTTTCTGAGTCCATCTATGCCTAGAAGCCGGGCCTCTCGTGCAAATACTACGTCTACGACTATTAGCTCATTTGTGGACTCTACCCTTATCTCGAACATAGGTAAAGGAGCTATACGCTTATAGTTTATTCTCCAACCCGAAAACTCTTGATCAAGAACCAAGTTTGGTAATCTTTTGATCGCCATGTAGGACGTAATATCTTGTAAGTGCATTGGACTCTTACCAGCGTGAACGTATTGTGAGAGAAGAACAAAGGCTACTAAACTAGAAAGAATACCTATATGATCCCTCAGCATCTCTTCTAATATCGAATATTCTTTTAAATGGTCAGAGGATAGTTCTGACAGTTTCCTCTCTAGTTGATTCAGAGAAATAACAAAGCTGTACCACCATGTGGGCGATTCGAGGGCTATGGCTTCAAGTTCCTCTGGTTTAAGGCGTAGGGCTTTGTTAGCTATTGATTCACTTATTTCCAGAATGTTTACGGCAATTCTCCAGACTAGGCTGTCTTTGGGGAGACTTCTCTCATCGCCGAGCTCGATAGCTAATTGGTTCTTATGTATTTCTTTTTCCCTTTTTCTCTGAATCTGACCACTGCTAAGCCTCTCAGCAAGTTTAAAGGCGACAACCAAAGACAGAAACCCCCGCGCTATATGCGTAATTCTTTCATTCTTTGATAACTCGTGTAGTATCAGCATTAACTCCTTCTCCTCTAGGAACCCAAGCAACCATAGAACAATAAAGTAGCTTAAAAACTTCTTGAGGTTGCTCTGTGTTTGAGAAAGAGAAAACTCGAGGATCGTGGTTATGTCGTGGTTCTCAAAGTATCTAGAAATTATATCGTTGAATTGTTTTTCTTGCTTAAATAAATCATTAAAAGCGTCAAGCTCTTCTTGCAACCCTAAGCCATGATGTGCCACTACGTATACCATGGCTTCGGAATAATAAAGTTTAGATAATCTTGTCCCAAGGAATGGTTCTATCCCGGCCTCTATGTGGGATTTTAAGAGGAATTTTCTTAGGTCTTCACGTGTGGTTATTTCTCCTGCAAGTATTTTTCCGGCGGCTTCGACGGCTATATTTACTCTTTTTCTTAGTGCTTGTCTAGTCCTCTCCAATCTACCGCCCTCATTCTGTTTTATTGGGCTACTATATAGTCTTCTATAGGTTGGATTTAAGGTTATCGGAGATAGTTAGCCGAAAACGTAGAGAAGAGTTATATCCTTGTGAGGAGAAGGATGAGAAGTGCAGAAATAAGGAGTGTGACTATCCAGGCATAGATATACTTGGACAAATAGAGCTCTCTCCTGGATGTTGGAGGGACAGGTATCGGCTTGCGGGTCTTCTTTTCCTCTTCCTCCCTGAGGATAACTGGAAGACTAGGCCTCTGTGTCTGTGAAAGGTTTGGAAATATAGTTTTCAGCACTTCGACCACGTCTTGCCTTGTCCCGTGGATGTCTCCCCGTGTAATAGCCTCTACTGGTACGTTGTGTTGGAGGAGCTTCTCCCTCATATAGCTGGCAACGTATTCTCTTAGCTCTTTTTCTTCGCCTGGAAAAGACCTGTAGGCCTCGTCAAGCGCGATCCTCACGACCCATGCGGTCCTAACAACAATCTTTGATGGCTCATATGCCAGGAGGTGTTCCCCGTACTTGTTCAGCCATTCCTCGAAGTCGCGGATCTCGGACTCTACCTGTGGATTTGTAAGTATGACATAATACTTGTCACTAGACATGCTTCATGATTAGTGTCAACAAAATAAAAAGATTGTTGATCGTTGATTTAGAGGGCAGAGTCAAGAAAAAGCATCAGCAGAAAACCCGTGATGAAGCCCGCTGTAACCTTTAGCTCCGAGTGCTCTTCGCGGTATATCTCGGGGACGAGTTCCTTGATTGTCACGTACAGCATCGCTCCACCAGCAAAGCCCATCCCTATTGGGAGCAGAATCGAAAAAGTGGTGAACAAGACTGCCCCAAGCACAGCCATGAGTGTCTCTGAGAGCCCGCTGAAAACAGCTATTATTGTTGCCTTTCTGACTCCTCCAGTTGCAGATGCGGGCAGAGCTACTGCGAGACCCTCTGGCACGTCCTGGATAGATATAGCTATACCAGTGGCTATTCCTACTGGTATTGAGTAGGCAGTCGAGACACCTATAGCTAGACCCTCGGGTAAGTTGTGTATGATCACGGCTAAGGCTAGGAGCCATATCTTCTTCAGGAGCTTTTTGCCTAGGGCCGGCCCCTCGTAGCCAGCGTAGAGGTGCTCGTGGGGAACAAACCTGTCAATTAGCCTAATCGCAACTACGCCCGCCAATATGCCGAGACTAACAATCAGGAAAGACTTCGAGATTTCAATCGCTGGCAAGATCAGGCTGGTAAAACTAGACACAAGCATTACTCCCGCCGAGAAAGCCAAAGCAACGTCCAGATGGCGCCAAGTAGTAGACCTCGAAAAGGCGACAGGTAAAGCGCCGAGGCTAGTTGTCGCCGCAGCCAACAGTCCAAGATAGAGACTAACAACTATGGGGTTATCCATGTATGGAACATCCATGCCAATATTCACAGGCGAGGAATCTCTAAGGTGAATATTTAAATTTTTCAAGGAACGCGCACATAGATTCAAATGATACTAATGATACTTTAGCCAGCAATACTATCTATATTAGCGCGCGGAGGAACAGACTATAAGTAATTCAATATATCCCTTATTAGTATCACTGGTGCGATTTTTTCTCCTTTCTTTTTTAAATCTTCGTCAGCTGTCACAAGAATAGCATTTATTTTCTTCGCGAGCAGAAGGTAGGATGAATCATATACGGTAAGCCTGCTTTGCTGTGCTAATTCAAGGAGTTCGGTTAACTCATCCCAATAGAAATTAGCCAACCTAATTCCTATGTCCTTTAGATTATTGAGAATTTCCCATGCGTCATCGATACTAATTACGCCACTTGAAAGAGCTTTATACATTACTGAGGACACTTCATATAAGAGAAGGGAGGGCGCATATGCTTCTACTTCTCCCATAACTATTTTCTGTTTTAAGAGATTAGCTTCTTTTCTCCACGGTTCTCCAGGTAGCCCCCACTTTACGACGACACTGGCATCGACTACAGCTCTTAGAGTCTTTGTCGATCCTCCCTTATCCATTTAACTATCTCCTCCGTGGGTATCTCTTTGACTCTGCTCTGAATTTCTTCTAGTCTTCGAGATGCCTTCTTTGCTAGCTCTTCTCTAACTTTGGCCTCTATAACCCCTCTAAGATATTCACTCCAGTTGATGTCTACTTCTTTCATACGTTTCTTTAGCTCTATGGGAACCTTTATTGATACATTCACAAGCCTACTCAAAGAGCTCACCCAAAAGTAATCTTATTTCAGGATATATTAAGTTTTCCTAAAGGAGAATACATGAACATTTTCTAAAAGGCTCACTCAAACTACATGCTGTGATCACATAAATTGAAGCATAACCAAAATGCGAAAAACCCTCGTCCATCATAAGAGGATGCTTTTTATAGGAAAATAAACTTTTTGCAATAGTCTGATCCAACTACAAATACGCGCGCGCATGTGTGCATCTAATGTGCTTAGACAGAGAAGCATAGAGCCCACATACGAAATAGTGGTCGCGAAGGAGGGTATCGATAAAATACCTTCTCTTGACTTCAGCGATGAAGAGGTAGAAAAAATAGCTGATAAGATTGTTAAGGAATTCCTCTCAAAGTTCACCGGGCAATAAGAGACAAAATATTAGGTTTTTCTATATAGAGTTGTTTGCCGTTTAAAAATATACAGCGCTTTAGTTCGGCAGTTAAAGACTTTTGCCTTGATTACCAGCCTGCACTTTTCAAATGTAATGGGGGATTACATTTTTGAACTTTTCAGCAAGTTTTTTAATTGATTTGATCTATAGAATCTGGAGAAGTATTGATGGGCGTCTTTAAAGTTAATGCCTGGGTTTGGAGCCCTTTGACTCCCGAGAAGAAAGTATTACTTGAGCTACTAGTAGATACTGGGGCTACATATACTGTTTTACCAGAGAGCTTGTTGAAGTCTCTCGGCGTGAAGCCCTACCGAGTAGCCCGGCTAAGGCTTGCAGATAACCGTATCGTTGAAAAGTCTTTGGGAGAAATAGGGATAGAGGTCGAGGGTTACAGGGCGAGCGCCACTCCAGTTGTTTTTGGAAAGGAGGAGGTGTATCTACTTGGCAGTGTAACTATGGAGCAGTTGGGGCTTGCCCCTGACCCTATTGCTAAGAGGCTTAATCCTGTGGAGGCCTTGCTTATGCAGATTAGAAATAGTTGATTGCGATTATGCAGTGTGGTGGGACGTATTCTGCGAGGCGTATCCTCTGTGTTGCGATGTAGACCTTGTAGCCGTTTTTCCTTAGGCATTCTGCGTCTATTGTGAGTATTGCTGTCTTCGTGCTGTGTCTAGTTGCAACCTCATAGGCATCTCTGGGGTCTGTGGTGAGGTGGACGTATTTCCTTTTCATTGGCTTTATGCCTTCTCTTACGATTCTTTCTAGGTTTTTGAGTGCTGTCCCGTGGTAGAGCACTTTAGAATCGTTGTCGACTTCGTATTGTATGTTTATGCCAAGCTCCCTGCTGTGGCCATATATTGTCCTGACCCTGTTTGCTTCGACCTGGTATCTACCCTTTGGGTCTAGGAGGGCCACTGCTAGGACGTGTTCCTGCTTGACCCAGGAGTAGTTGCCTTTGGGCCACTTGTTTCTAATTGCCTGGACGAGTTCGCTGATTTCTACCCATCCCTCTTTGTCCATTTTCAGGCCAACTATGCCTGGGTTGTGCCTTAGAAGGTAGCTCATGAGGTGGCTGAGTTTTTCTCGGGACTCGCCGCTAAGCAGTAGCCTGGTTTTTGTCCCGCAGTGAGTCGTCTTTTCTGTGAGTGCTCCGCATTTGGTACAAATGTATACTGGCCTCATGGTACAGTTGCTTTTTAGGTGCCTGGGAATCTATTAAACATTGATATCTTCTAATTGAGTTGTATTGGGAAAATTGTTCTCTTAGTAACATTTCTTAATCACTAAAGGTTTTTTAGTGAAGGCTTTCGTTACTATTACACATGGATAGCGAGCCTAAAACTATCGTGAGCATTACTCCAGAAATAGCTCTCGACCACGGCTACACCTTCGCTGGCGGCCTAGGAGTCCTGGAAGGGGACAAGTTCTATACTGCGGGCAGGCTGGGACTCGACTACTACGTGGTCAGCCTGCTATACAGGAGCGGCTACATCGACTATTCCTGGGACGAGAATGGAAATCCTATCCCTTCTCCACAGAGGCAGCCAGAAGAATTCCTAAAGTCTCTAAGCCTGTCAGGAGAATTCGAAATAACATTGAGAGGCGAGAAGGTAAAAGTCAAGGCCTGGGAGTACAGGTACAAGACGGCTAAAGCAATCTTTCTGGAGCCTGATTCGCCCGAGTGGGCCAAGCCCCTTACAGAAAGGGTTTTTATTGAGAAGAGCGAGGAAGAGAGGTTCTACAAGTATCTTTTGCTCGCGAAGGGCGCCGTTGCCTTCATAAAAGAAGTCATAGGGCTCGAGAATATAGCCTACATCGACCTCCAGGAAGCATACACGGCAATAATACCCATAGTCCTCAAGATACCTGGCAGGTACAGGCTCATAATCCACACGCCTGGCCCCTGGGGGCATCCAAGCTTCCCGAGGAGCTTCTTCGCAAAGGAGCTTGGATACCACTTTATTGACAACCCAGTCGTCCTGACAAGCATAGGTGCCGCGATGGCCAACGAGGTGATAATGGTCTCCTCTAAGCACTTTGACATCATGCGCAAGGTTATTCCACACCTCCTCTACAAGGCACGGTTCATAACAAACGGAGTAGACATCGAGAGGTGGATGAACCCCAAGCTGAGAGAGCTACTCTACCGTGGCGAGCTTGACCTATCCTCCCTCAAGACAGCAAGGAAGGAGGCAAGAAGCCAACTTGTAAAGCTTATTAGCTCAAGGAAGACGATGAACATCACGGAAGACACATTTATCTTCGCCTGGGCGAGGAGAGTCACAAAGTACAAGAGACCATACTTCCCTATAAGGCTCATAGAAGAGCTAGAAGACAGAGACGTAGTATTCGTCCTCGGTGGCAAGTCACACCCAGAAGACAAGGAAGGCATACAGTACATGAAGAAATTCAAGGAGCTCGAGAAAAAGAAGCCCAACGTAGTCTACTTCCACGACTATGGAATAGAGACCGCTAAAACAATACTCTCCGGGAGCGACGTCCTGGCCTTTACACCTTTCCAGGGATGGGAGGCCTCAGGCACAAGCTTCATGAAAGCCGCGATAAACGGCGTCCCGTCCATTGCTTCACGGGACGGCGCAGTGGTAGAGCTTCTCGAGGACGGCGTAAACTCTTGGCTCTTCGGAGAAGACATCCGAGAATTGATAGACTTCGGCAAGGACCCGAGAGTACAAGAGATAGACGAAAGAGACTACAAGGAATTCAAGGAAAAGTTCCTAGTTGCCAAAGACCTCTACATGAACGATAGGGAAGAATTCTGCAAGATATCGCTAAGCGCAGTCCTAACAACAACCTCGCGTGTAGACATGAAAAGGGTACTGAGAGAATACTATCCTGACCTCGTGGATTAAAGTGCATGTTTGAAAGAGTAAGCAAGACACATAAAGATGCTAAAATGTTTTTAACTTCTTGATTTAATAAAAAGTGACACATATGAGTATATGGAGGCTCGCGTTGAAGTTTGTCGAGAGGGACATATTGTTCAAGAAGCTGATAGCTGTTTTGACCATACTAGCCATAGCGAGTGGCGTGGCTACCTTTGTCAGCCTGAGGATTCTTAGTATCGGTAGCAGGACGGCGGCAATGAACATTGTCCAGCAGGTCTTGCCCGGCGAGGTTGTTGTCTATGGGCAGGGGCTATACGATGTTTCTGAAGACGTGTTGGCGGATATCAAGCGTCTCCCAGGAGTAAAGGATGTTACCCCAGCTATTCTGGTAACTGGCTACGTTGGGCGTAACGCAGTCTTCTTGCTGGGTGTGCGCCCAGAGGATATTGGAAACGTTGTCTCGAAGTTTGAGAGAGGCCAGGCATTTACCAGTCTCAGCGGATCCTATGCCATCGCAGATATTGGTCTAGCGAAGAAGCTGGGCCTTAAGGTTGGAGACAAGGTCACTGTTAAGCCTCCTTATGGAACATCCTTCAGGCAATACGAGATAATTGGCATAGCAGAGGTCACAATGAAGATCGAGGAGATTGGAGCTGCGGGTGGCTACCTTATCTTGCCTCTCCGCGAAGCTCAAAAACTATTAGGTAGGCCGGGCTATGTGAGTATGGCTGTAGTAAAGGTTGAGGACGGGGTGGATCCAAACGAGGTTAAGAGCCTCATATCAGTCGTGTTCCCAGGGTCGAGGGTCATGCTTCGGGAAGAAGTGATAGGCATAGTTTTCAAGGTGATGTCGTTGATCGAGGGGCTTCTCCTCTCCACCACAATGGTGGGTCTGGCTGTGGCTGTCTTCGGAACTACGAGCACTATTACTTCGACTGTCAGGGAGCATCAAAGGGAAATAGCTATTATGCGTGCTGGCGGCTCTTCGAGGAGAGATATAGCACTCATCTTTATGCTCGAGGCTCTTGTCTATGGGGTTGCAGGAGGCTTGCTGGGAATAGTTTTCGGCATCATGGGGGCACAAGTGGGAATAGAGATAGTTGCCTCGTATGGGTTCCTAAATCCTCCACTAATACTTGAGCCCCAGAGCTTGTTGCTGAGTTTTGCCTTGGCTTCCATACTCAGTGTTCTGTCCTCGATTTATCCCGTGTGGAGGGCCACTTCTATTAGACCAGTAGAGGTGCTGAAGAGTGAGTGAAGACGCACTTGTCTTGAGGGACGTATGGAAAATCTACAAGACCGAGACAGAGGAGATACCAGTACTCAAAGGCATTAATCTCTCTGTCCGCCAGGGAGAACTAGCAATCATTATGGGTCCCTCTGGAAGCGGTAAAAGCACACTTCTATCAATAGCTGGGGGCCTCGAGAACCCATCCCGTGGAAACGTGATTGTCGGCGGAGTAGACATAACTAATCTAAGCGAGGACGAGCTAACAAAGATAAGGGCTAGAAAGATCGGCTTCGTCTTCCAGTCATTCAACCTGATTAGAAACTTGACAGCCCTAGAAAACGTAATGATGCCCCTAATCTTTACGGGTATATATTCTTGGAAACAGGCTCGAGAAATAGCCCAAAAGATGCTTGAAATCGTCGGCCTAAAGGGACACGAGGAAAAGTTCCCAAGACAGCTGAGCGGCGGGCAACAGCAAAGGGTAGCAATCGCAAGGGCACTTGCACCAAGCCCAGACATCATTCTAATGGACGAGCCTACAGGTAGCCTTGATGTGGACTCTGCATCTAGGGTGCTCTCCCTCGTCAAGTGGCTTAACGAGGCCTTCGGACAAACAATAGTTATAGTTACACACAACCCAGAGATAGCTGAGCTAGCCTCGAGAACATTCTATATTAGGGGTGGACAAATCTTTGAGCAACCACCGACAACAACATTGGCAGATAAAGTAAAAGAAGTCAAAGCTTCGACAAGGAAGGGGGAACTTGAAAAGCTACAGCTGGAGCTCCTAAAAATCAAGCTCGACGCGCTTGAGTCTGCTGCCAGGGAGGGGAAGATAAGCCCGGAAATCCTAGACGCAGAGCTGAAGTCCCTAGAAGCCAGGATAGCGAGGCTTGAGAAATTTATCGAGAAATAGCTATTCCTTTTGTATTGCTGTTGATTTTTCGACAAAAAACGAATTTTTAAAACTATCAAAGAGATAGACTTAAATATATGATATACAATAAAAACATAAGACCAATATGAAGAGGCAACTGCTAGTATCCTATCTCATTACGCTACTCATACTCGTGCAAGTTTTTGGACAGCCCGTGGTAGGAGTCAAAAAGATGGTTGTTAGGCAAATGGACGTGTTGCCTGGATGCACGTACAATACTACAGCTACTGTCACATTGGTTTTCGACAGCGATACTGTGCTGAATTTTACGGACTATGTTGCCTATGGCTCCGAGGGAGACGCAACGTCAACTGTTGACATTTATGGTTCTCGGCTTGTAGATGGCTTTAGGGCCACGTCCTTCAGAAACCTAAACGTCACCAAGGGCTATACCTTGAAATATAGTGTCCCCGTCAGGAACCTGTTTAACATCTCCATAGACATATTGGCAGACGGCAAAGAGGTCACACTAAACTGCTCCAGTGGCTACTGCGTTGGTGTAGCTCTCAAGGCAAGGTCAATCAACTATTCGCTGACAATAGTGCCTCTCGACCCCATGTTCAGTAATCTCCAGTTGCCAGTCTCAGTCAGCTGGAGTGTAGACCCAACGTATCTATACCCCGTGGCTTTTTCAGATTCTCCCCAAAGCATGAGGGAGTCGGGCAGCGAGGTTAGCTTCCAGTGGAGCTCTGTAATGAACGGCTCCTATCATCTAAGCGTTGTGTTCGAGGTTAGAGGCGAGAATCCATGGGGAGAGGTTTTCGTGCCTTCACCAATAATCACTATTACTCTTGATCCTAGGGTCCAGTCGATGCTTATCTCGAAGTATAAGGAGTACACAAAGAAGTTTCTAGAAAGCAGTCTCGGAAACTTGTCGGCATTCCAGGACAACGCTACACAGCTTCGGGATCTTCTCTACAATCTTAGTAAGGGCTTTAGGGAACAGGCAAGGCTTCTCGGCGAGGCTGGTTCCCAAGCCGAGTCAGCGGCCAGCATTATGCTTACGGCTTCTTCTCAGCTCAAGGTTCTGGCCCAAATGACACAAGAGATGAGAAACAGTGTTGCTGGGCAACTTGGAAACGTATCTATATTAATAAACAGGGCCAGGGCTGTCTTGGAAAGAGTTTCTAAAAACGTTACCGTTACCGAAGAACAACTACAAGTGATACTTCAAACACTCAACTTGACTAATAGCAATGTTACCCTTGCAGAGATAAAACAAATGATAGACTCTTCACTTTCAAGCATTGGCGAAGTCGAGACGTTGCTCGAAAAATATGGGTCTACAATCCGAGACCTAGACAGGCTTATAGACCAGTCTACGGCGGCGGCAGAAAACATGGCGACAGCCGCAAACAAGCTGATATTGATGGCTAACATGCTCCGCGAGGCATCTTACAACCTTAACCAGCTTGCAGACGGCCTAGCTAGGGCGGCAGATCTCTTGGACTCTATGATTGCAAAGATGAGCAAGATCGAGACTGCAGAGTATTTTCCCGAGGGGTTCAAAAGCTTCAATGAGACGTTCTATAAACAAATAGTAGTGAGCGAGACCCCGGGCGTCTCCGTCAGGACAGATTTTATGGGTGAAGCATATTACTTTGCCTTGCCCTCTATAAAGATCAAGAGAAGCGAGCCAGACGTTTCAAATGTTACACTAGAAACACCTCAGAAAAGAATAGCTTCACTTTGGCCAGTAGCACTCATAGCGGTCGTTCTGGGTGTAGCCTTCTTTATCGGTAGAAAAGGACAACAGACTAGTAGCATCGACGAGGAGAAACTTGCCAGGCTTAATGCCCTAAGGGACAAGATCTCGAGAATCATGGGTGGGTCGAATGTCTAGCCAGAGGCAGAGGAACGTGCTGATTAGGGGTGTCGATAGCGATGCATACGAGGAAATCTCCAGCCTTGCAAAAAACATGGGTGTGAGTGTCGGCTACCTTGTCTCACAGGCATTAAAAACATTTATTGCCCTCGCAGACGCCGGTCCCCAGCTAATACGACTTAAAAAGGACACGCCCGGAATACTCAGCCGCCTCGTAGCACTGGAAAAGTCTAGGAGACCCGTATTTATCAGACACATAGGACGGCTCGAGCTTTCGAGAGAAGACCTCGAGAATGCAGAGGGCCCCCTCTTCATTATAGGCGTGGACGAGCTTATCTTTGACCCCTCTATTGACACGAGGATCTTTGAGGAAAAGGTTCTGCGTATAGTTGACTGTGGTAGGGTGGTTATTCACAGGGGCCTGGATAAGCTCGCTGTCCTGGCGAAGGCGCTCTTCATAAGGGAAGTTGTAGAGATTATCTAGGCTGGGACCTCGCCCCCAGAATAATCTCTGAATTTAAGAGTTTCTCTCGGTTTTATAAGATCCCTTTTGCCATGATCACTGACGGGGGGATGGCAAAGTGATTAGGGTTGAAGGGTTGCGCGTAGTGCTAAGGGGTAGCGAGATCCTGCACGGCGTCAGTGCAGACTTCAGAGGTAAGCACATAGTGCTGGGACCAAACGGGCATGGGAAAACTACGCTCTTCAAAGCAATAGCGGGGCTAGTCCCATATAGGGGAATAATCGAGGTAGATGGACGCCCTCTGGACAGGCTTAGGGGGGCTACTGGATTACTTGCAACAAACCTTGCAGAGGTCTACATGCTGGCTCCAGTTAGCGCCCTCGAGTTACTCTTCCTCTTCAACAACCTGGCCGGCTCGGATCCCGAGCGAGCGGTTAAGCTTATAGAGGAACTCGGAGTAAGCAGGGAGCTGCTTGCCAAGAGGAAGCTTTGGGAGCTCTCCGCGGGTACGAGGAAGGCTTTCACAACGGCTGTAGCTCTTGCCAGCGATTCGAGGAACGTTCTGCTCGACGAGCCGTTTGAGCAGCTTGATCCAGCTAAGAAGCTAAGGCTAGTGAGCGAGCTTAGAAAATATGGTGGCGTCGTGATTATGAATACTCATGAAACCTGGGTCCTCGAAGCTCTTCCCGACTGGGAAGTCCACCTCGTCTTTGATGGTCATATTTACGGCCCGGCACAGGCTGGGAAGCTCGCGAAGGCTACGCTGGTCGAGGGGAAAAGAGACGGGGCACTCGTAACAATTGAGACACAGTTTGGGCAATTTAGCCTTATCGAGGAAGGGGGCGGTAGGGCGCTTACAGAGCTCTTAACTCTGGACAGGGTATATGATTTCTTGTCCAACATGAGCCTTAAGAGGAAACTTGCTCACGGGTGACCAGCTTTGACGCTCTACCTGTACTTAAAGCTGAAGGGGCTGACGACGGACAGGAGCGTGCTCTTCTGGGGCATTTTCTTCACGCTCTTCTGGGTCTTGATGTGGGCCTATGTGTTCACGCAGTTAAAGGAGCCTCTTCCGCCCCGCGAGATACTGGAGAAGATTCACAAAGTTAACACTGCGCTCGCCTACTCTTACCTCGGGGCATTAGCAATGGGATCAGTTTCTGTCGGTCTCGCGATGTCTGTGCTCACGTCCTCGAGTGCGGTGGCTTATGCTACCCGCTTCACACGACTGACGCCCGCTAGGTACTTAGTCGAGGATTTCCTGGCTGGTGTCGCTGCTGTAACAGCATTCGCTCTCGCATGTGTGGCAATGGTGGTCGCTGTGAACTATGCCCGCTTCGGCATCCTTGTTATTCCAGAGAACTCCGTTCTCCTGGTCCTCTACCTCGTTCTCTGCGGAATCCTCTTGTACTGGTTTAGCCGGTGCATTGCATTAGCCATGCTTGCCCTTGGGAAGCCAAGGCTTCCCCTCTTGAACATGGTTCCACTCATCCTGGCCTCTTTGAACTATGCAACTCTATGGGTTGACCTCGAGAACAAGGTCTACGCGCTACCGCTCGCACCACTGCTAAGCCTAATGGTGAGCGCAGCTGCGGGCATTGAGCCGGCCACGGGCGGCTGGCTGAGTGGTGATTGGCTCTGGATGGCTCTTGCCCGGGGAGAGGCGCCGAAGCCGCCATGCCTGCTCGACGCAAAGCTAGCGCTACTGTCTACCACCGTCTGGGCATCAGTGTTTTTTGTCGCGTCTCTTGTCCTGGTGCGCAGGGCGCGGGGAGTACCCGTAGAAGAGCTGTCAACATCGTAAGGGAGCAGAGTGCACGCGGTGCGCGGCTAACCGGGAGAACAAAACCAGGCTCTTTACTTTTGCACGGCTCTTTTAATAATCGCTGGATCGTCTGTCGTGATGAAGTCTGAACCATTTTCTGCGGCGTTGAGCGCTTCCTCCTGAGTATTTACATTCCACACGTTGACTAGTAGTCCTCTTTTGTGGGCTAACTCCGAGAATTGCTCCTGGAATAGGAGGCTGTGTATGCTGATTATGTCTGCTACTCTCCCGGCAGAGATTATCGCGTGCGGTGTTGGGTTTGGTAGGTCTGCCAGCGTTGGTATGCCGGGGAGGAGCCTTTTAACGTTTAGCAGTATTCCCCAGTTGCCTGAGAGGATTACTGTCCTGTCTTCGAGGCCCCACTAGCGCGCGCTCTGTGGACACAAAGCTGTTCGAGGAGAAGATCCTAAGGATAGTTGACTGTGGAAAAGTTGTAATACATCGAGGCTTGAACAAGCTCACCGTTCTATCAAAAACGCTCTTTGTTAGAGAAATTGTGGAAATAATCTAATGAAAAGAAGTTAATTTTTAAGTTTCTTATATTTTTCTGTATATATTTAACTTAAGCCAGTTAAGTTTATTAAAATGTTTCACAGAAATATTATTGCCAGAAAAGGGTGCAAAACAATATGACAACAGAGATTAAATATAGAAGAGCTTCTGGGCTTGTAAGATCCCTTGGAGCACTAGATACCTTAAATTTAAACGTATCAATGTGTAGTCCTCCCCAAGGAGTTCTATGGGCGTGGACATGGGGAGCTGCAATGTTTCCAGGCGCACTTTTGTCGCTATCCTATTTCCTTGGCATCTTCGCTATCTTACCAATAGCACTCATTTATGTTCTCTGGACAATAGCTATGCCTAGGTCTGGTGGAGACTATGTATGGCTTAGCAGGGCATATCATCCCATTATAGGCTTCATGGTAAATTTCTTCCTGACGTTTGTTATGCTCAACTGGTATGCTATGAATCTTCAGACAACAGGTCCATTTTTCCTGGCTTCCTTCTTTACAGCCCTAGGTTACAATGACCTAGCAGAATGGGTTTCCTCGTTTGAAGGCTCCATGATTATAGGTATAATCTTCCTTATAATATACGCAGTTCTTATACTGAGAGGTATGAGGTTCTTTGCTCTATTCCTCAGAATCTTCTTCGTGTTGTCACTTGTGGGTTCAGCAGTATTCATAGTTCTAGCCCTCTTAACGCCCACATCTGTCATAATGAGCAGGTTCATGCAGTATACAGGGATGAGTGTAGAAGAACTGGTGAACAGGGCGGTAACCCTAGGTTTTACTGGAACTGCCGTCGCGCTTTTACCCACTCTCATGGGATTGATCTTTCCTTTCCAGAACTATAGCTGGGCAGCGTTCCCATCATATATAGCTGGAGAAATTAAGGAAGTAAAAAGGAATGCATGGATAGGAATTATAGGCGGTCTTTTCGCCATGGGAGCATGGTATGTAGCTCTCGGACACTCAGTCTACATGGTTCTAGGCTATCAGGGCGTATCGGCCCTCTCGTGGCTATATCAATGGAATCCAGACAAGTATCCGTTGCCCTTTGCACCCTACCCTCAGAACTACGCCTTCTTTATGACTGATAACGTTGTCTTAATTGCTTTAATAGCCTTTGGATGGCTTGCCAGTGGCATCTACCTTACACCACCTAATCTCCTAATTGTGTCTAGGAACGTTTTCGCATGGGCGGTTGACGGCTTATTACCTCAAAAACTAAGAGAAGTAAAGTGGGGATCACCAATATACAGTGTCGTAGCTCTCTCGATCATAACTATACCGTTGATGTATCTTGTAGGACTGGCTTCCTACCAAGTAATGATAGTAAATACCTTCTTCTTTATGCAACTAGCCTTGATAATTGTGGCCCTGGGATCCGCCCTTCTCCCCTATAGGAAAAAGGAGCTTCTCGAATTAATGCCTGGAACCGCCAAAAAGAAAATTGGAAACATATACATGATCACAATCATTGGTCTCCTGGCCACTGTGCTACACGCCTGGGTTGCATATTCTGCAATTACAGCCCCAGCACTAGGAGGTTTACAACTAGTCTCGTTCCTTTTCAACTTGGCCATATTTCTCCTACCAATACCACTCTACATAATAGTGAGGCACTATAGACTCGCCAAAGAGGGAATAGATATCAACCTGCTGTATAAAGAGGTGCCAGTCGAATAAGCAAAAGAGGATCCAAAAATGCCTAGAATACTCTATGCTAGCGACCTGCATGGTTCAGATACAATGTTTCGCAAACTAGTCAACGCCGCAATAGTTTACAAAGCAGATGCTATAATCGTCGGTGGCGACATAACTGGAAAGGGGATAGTCCCAATCGTTAAGAAAGGACAGGAATACTACATGAACCTCTATGGAGCAACATATAAGGCTTCTACACAGGAAGAACTCAACGAACTCATTAAGAAGGCGAGCAGTGTAGGATTTTATCCCTATGTCTTTGATAGAGAAGAAGATGTAAAAACGCTCGACAACGAGGACGCCTTCAACAAACTTCTTCTCCAGTTATCTATCGAAAGACTTAGGAGCTGGATAGAATACGCAGAATCTAAACTCAAAGACCAAAAAATAGAATTCTATATGATGCCAGGCAACGATGATCCGCTTGAAATAGACAAAACATTAAATGGGTCTCAGATTATTGTGAATCATTCCGATCGTGTAGTAGATATTCTAAATGGCGAATACCAGCTCCTTGGAAACAGCAACGCAAACATTACTCCCTGGAAATGTGTGAGGGACATACCCGAAGAGGAGCTTAAAGAAAAATTAGAGAAATTAATGGTACAGGTTCGTGACTTTTCTAGGCTTCTTTTAAATACTCATTGTCCACCTTATGGGACATCTCTAGACCTCGCACCAAAACTTGACAAAGATTTGAAACCGGTTGTTTCAGGCGGGGGGCTAGCTATGGAGCATGTTGGATGCAAATCTGTACGTGAAATCATTGAAAAGTATCAGCCATTGTTAGGATTGCATGGACATATTCATGAATCAAGAGGCGCAGAAAAGATAGGGCAGACATTGATCCTCAACCCTGGAAGTGCCTACAATGAGGGAGTCTTAATGGCTGCTCTTATAAACATAGATAAAAACAAAGTCAAAGGATACATGTTTCTAAAGTCTTGAGAGAGCCCTAAAATTATTTTTTATTTGTTTTATTCTTTAAAACATCTAGATTTCTTCAACAACGTTGTACCACCGTTTGCTGGTTCCTATTTTTGCTCTCTTCAGCCAGTTTTTTGTTTTTTGAGAAGATTCTATTTTGTGCTCTAGCTCTTCTATAGTTTTTATGGTTTCTTTGATCTTCTCGTGATAGTTTTGCGCGTGATCTTTTTCTAGGAATTCTCCTAGAAAGTTCTTTAATAGTTTAAGGTTGTTAGTTGCGTCGTACCAGAAGCCCCAGTCATCCGATAAGACTTCTACAATCCTGTTGACATTGATTTTTCCATGTTCTTCTTGTTCAGATATAGGATAGCATGAAAATATAACTGCTAAGTCTGCAAGATCCTTCCTATTTATATCGTGAATTTGAAGCTTAAGTAAAACCATGTCTGAGAGAGGTAGCGTTGGAAAGGATAATTTTAGTCTTCCTTTTTCCGGATCCTTACCTAGGTCAATAATGTGGCTAAATTCTAATGGACTAAAAAAGATGTCTACATTGTATAGTTGGTTTGGATGGTAGAATATTAGTCTCCTATCACTGAACATTGCATTAACGTAGTCGTCAGGTTTAAAAGACAGCTCTTTAAAAAACTTTTCAATGGCGTTTCTTTGCTTCCCATAAGCTACAAGGTCTAGATCCGTGAAGCCAAACTCTCCTTCGCTAAATCTTCCAATAGTTTTGTATAAATCGAGACATTTTTCATTATTCATTATACCGATATAGACGCCAAGAGCACCCATTATTCGTAGATATATGTTTTTGCCTTGGGCCGCCTCAACGATCTTGATGGCTTCCTTTGCAAAATCCTGGGGAGGCATTCTGACTCGGTGCTCGGACACTGTTATCCCCCAAATCTTTTGGATAAGGTAAAAATCCGAGTTTCCCATATAAATTTGATGCCAATGGATTTTGATGTTCTTAACAATAATTTTGGAAGAACCAATTTTTTCCTCTGCTACGGGATAAGCTTATATAAAGCCCTCAATTATATGTGAATGACATAGGAATGACGATTGGAAAAGAAATTAGGCTAAAAAAAATTCTAAGAGATGGGAAAACCATTATTGTTCCAATCGACCATCCCATTGAGGGCTATTTTAAGGAATTAGAAGATCCTAGACGTGTTGTGGAGGAAATTATTAAAGGTGGCGCAGACGGCGTTCTTCTGCGTCGAGGCTCGCTGGCTAAAACATATGACCTAGTGGCTGGCAGGCTCGCCATTGTCTACAGGATTAGTGGGGCCACGTTTACGTCTGGAGACATGGGGGACCAGAGACTGACGTCTTCGGTGGAAGAAGCGGTTAGGTACGACGCAGATGCTATCGCCTATACAGTGTATGTGGCTCATCCCAGGGAAAACGATATGTACGAGATCTTCAGTAGGCTGGTTGAGGAGGCCGAGTACTATGGACTACCCGTTATAGGCGAAGTCCTGGTTTGGGAAAATGCAAAGGTGGATACCTTCGAGTATTTGAGGATAGGGGTTAGGACTCTTGGAGAAGAGGGAGCTGCAATCGTTAAGTCTGGCTTCCCAAGCGATTTCAGCTTGTACCGGGACCTCGTGAGATATTCAATCGTTCCAGTCATCGCGGCTGGAGGGCCAAAGATGGATTCTCCCAGGAAGGTTCTCGAATTTATCAAGGCAGTTATGGATGCTGGTGCTGTTGGTACCTGTATTGGGAGAAATGTGTGGCAACAAGAGAGCCCCTCAAAGATGATAAGGGCCATGAGAAGGATAGTTAGGGAAGGGGCCTCTGTAGATGAAGCCATGAGTGAGCTACTATGAGCGTTAACAGGTCTGTCGTGGTTTACGGCATAAACAATTTTAGAGTTGAGAAGAGAGAAAGGCCCGAGCCAGGATTCGGCGAAGTACTAGTCAAAATCGAGTATTCTGGTCTCTGCCCCTCAGACATCAAGATTATTAGGCATGGTGGTCGTCTTGTAAGGTACCCCGTCGTCTTGGGCCACGAAATGGCTGGAATAGTTGAAGAAGTGGGAGAGGGCGTAAAAGGGATAGAGGTCGGGGAGAGAGTCAACGTCGCCGCTGACATTTACTGTGGCACGTGCAAGTATTGTAGGGCTGGGCGAGAAAACCTATGCGAGAGACCACTGACTTTTGGCTACAATATTGACGGGGGACATGCAGACTACTTGCTTGTGCCTCGAGAGGGCGTTCCAAAAGCGATATTCAAGGTTCCCGATGGGCTGAGCCTAGAGGTTGCCAGTATGACTGAGCCTGTAGCCTGCGTTGTACACTCGATGAACGCTGGAAAAGTTTCCCCTGGAGACTCTGTAGCCATAGTCGGCGAGGGGCCCATGGGTCTCCTCCACGTCCTTCTAGCCAAGATTTATGGAGCAAGTAGCATAGCTGTTTTAGGTCTCGTAGACAAGAAGCTTAAGCTGGCAGAAGAGCTGGGTGCAGAGAAGCTTTACAATAGGAAGAACTATCCTAATATTGAGGATATACTCCGAGAAAACCCAGACGGCTTCGACAAAGTGTTTTTGACAGTTGTTAATAAGACAACACTGGAAGAGTCCCTCAAACTAGTAAAGAGGGGTGGACGCGTAGTTATTTTTGCCGGTGTACCGGCACATTCTGTAAGCTTTTCTTTAGACCCCAACACTGTACACTACGACGAGGTTTCACTTGTTGGGAGCTCTAGCTACCTATACGTGGAATACGCGAAGGCACTGAAATTCGTCTCAATGTATCAAAGGGAACTTTCAAAAATCATTTCTCACAGGTTCAATATAGACGAATTTGAAAAGGCTGTCGCAACCTGGGACGACAAAGAGAACTCTGTAAAAATAATATTGACGAGGTAAATATGTCAAGGATGCTTTTCGCCGGCATAGATGCTGGCACAACCGTGATCAAGGGAATAATTGTAGACGAGACCGGCCAAGTCGTGAGGAGGCACAGTGTACAGGCCGAGAAGCCAATTACGCCTGAGCCAGGCTACGCAGAGGTAGATCCTGAAGCATATTTTTCCTCTTTTTTAAGCCTGTTTAACGCTCTCTTTAAGGGTCTTTCAGGCTACGATGTATACCTTGGCCTATCAGCTATGGCTCCCGTTCTTATACCAGTGGACAGAAATGGCAGGCCCCTGATGAACGGTCTCCTATACAATGATGCGAGGACTTGGAGAGAACAAGAAGACCTTAAGAGGGAATATGGAGATCTTATATTGAGAGTCAACGGTAACCCTGTAAACCAGCAACAATGGCTTCCAAAAATTCTGTGGCTCAAGAGAAAAAAACCTAAAGTGCTCGAAAACGCGTGGAAGCTTCTCGATTTAACCTCGTATCTTGTCTATAGACTCACAGGGGAGATAGTAGTAGACTCGACCGTTATGCTGGAAGAGGGGTTCCTTGACTACCGAACAAAAAAACTTTCAGGAGAGATTCTGGACATCGTGGGTCTAGATGAAAATAAACTTCCAGGGCTAGCTAACACGGTTGACGCCGTTGGAAAAATCCACAACGGAAACGACATCACGTTAAATGCTGGAACTGTGGATGCCATTGCTGGTGCAGTTTCGCTGGGACTCATGAGAGAAAACATCTTGGCAATCATATTGGGAACCACGGGTATAATATTCTATTCAACGAGGAAACCGATTCCAAGCTCTAAGCTCTTTATAGACCTTAGCCCTGTCCCAGACCTTTACTATGTTTGTGGCGCCACTTCCTCCGCGGGTAGCTTTGTTGACTTCGTGCTAGACTTGTTGAATCTAACAGGAAAACATCACATCTTGGGATCAGTGTTGAGGAGATCCAAGCCTGGAGCTGGGGGACTGGTAGCTTTACCTTACTTAGTGGGGGAAAGAACCCCTATAATGGATCCAAGAGCCAGGTCTATCTTCTTTGGGATCTCCAACACTACAACAAGGGAAGACATTATAAGAGCCTCTGTCGAGGCAGTTGCTTACTCTATTCGACACAACGTGGACGAAATAGAGAAACTTGGATATAAGACAAACATTACTCTAGTCACGGGAGGCATGACAAAGACGCCAGAAATTGTCCAAATATTGGCAAGTGTATTAAACAAGAAGATATATTTAGTCAGCGAGGCCTCTGAGCCGTTAGGGGACACAATAGTTGCAAAGGTGATGTCTGGTCTCTACAAATGGAGCGACTTTATGGGAAATATTCCAATGAGAAAAATTTTCTATCCAAAAAAGGAGGAAGTTTTTGTATATCAAGACCTATACCAGAAATACTTGAAAATATATGAGAAATTAAAGGACATTTTTTAAAAATTTATCATAGGAGAAATTCCCTTCATATTTTGATATAATATTTTTTATGTTAACTATTTAGCGCGTGCGCGCGCTAAATAAATCCCAAAAAAATTTATAAGGAGGAATATGCATAGCATTCTTGTGGCGAAGCAAGAAAATAAGAATAAACAATTAGCGACCCTCATAGCCGTTGCCATAATATTCTTGATAATTGGATATGGCATCGCTTTGTTACTTGCACCTAAGCCCACTACCCCCACGACAACTACAACACCTTCTCCAACAACCCAGACCACGGGGCTAAATGAGAAGACAGTCTACACGTATAGCTGGTCAGACATAGAAGCAATGGCTAAAAAGGAGGGCAAAGTTGTATTCGCCATCTTTGGTGGCACACATGAACAGGACGTTTTCAATCATGTGTGTCAAAACTTCCAGGCTAAATATGGTATTGAGTGTCAGGTTGTTTTAGGTGACTGGTACAGCACTGTTCAGGCCTTGATCGCTGACAAGCAGGCTGGAAAAACAGTTGGACAATACGATGTGGTCTTCCTTTGGAGCTTGCCATTCAAGATGGCTAAGGAAAACGGCGTTCTTTGGGATGTTAACCTCAGAGAAATTATTCCAAACGCAAAGAAAGTCCCCTTGCTTGCCAACATGTTCGGGACGGACATGTATCCGACAGATGGAAGGTATGTTCCTATTGTGTGGTGGCAAGTCGTAATGCTATACCGCAAAGACATTCTCGGACAGTGGCCCAACGCAGATGTTCCAAAAAGCCTCGACCAGTTGCTCGACTGGGTAAAGAAGCACCCAGGAAAGTTCACCTACTGTGACCCTAACAAGGGAGGAAGCGGTCATACCTTCCTTATGGCTCTGCTTTACAGCCAGTACGGCTATGACAAATTCTCATTTGCAGGATACAGCGAGCAAAGAGCACGCGACATAATGTATTCGCCCGGAAAGAGTGGAATGAACTTCTGGGACTATCTAAATGAGATAGAGAAATACATGTATCAGCCAGGAAACTATCCGCAAGGCAACGTTGCAGCTATACAGCTCTTTGAAGCAGGAGAAGTATGGCTGGAGCCTCAGTGGATAGACACCGTGCTAGCTGAAATCAACGAAGGCAGGCTGAAGCCTGAATGGGTCGGAATGTATATACCTGAACCTGGAATGCCAGAGCCATGGGACGGGGTAATAGTTGCCTTCAATGCACCTCACAAGGCTGCTGCACTTCTCTTCATCAACTATTTGCTTGAAGACGATGTCCAGGCTTATATCGCGGCAAACGAGGGAACCTTCCCGGTTGTTCCAAAGGCATGGGATCTCGTTCCAGCGGACGTGAAGAAGAACCCAGCATGGCCAGTGAACATCCCATATGGCGACTTTACAGCCTGGTTCTACTATGGGCCATTCTACTTTAGGCATGCAGAATACATGAACTACATGATGCAGAAATGGATCGACGAGGTTGCCAAGAAATAAAAAAATATTTTTTCTTTTATTTTTCTCGGTGGGTTTAATGTCTGAGGTCCGGCGTGTATCTATTTGGTATCTTTTGCCACTTTATGTTTACTTGGCCATATACCTTGTGGCACCTTTGATTACTGTCATCCTTGGTGCTTTCGGTATTTCGCCTTTAATTCAGGGCGGTGGACCTACTCTTGACGGATTTAAACAGTTCTTCTCGGGTGGAAGCAAATATCTCGAGTCGCTCTACTTCACGTTTTGGAACAGTGCGGTTGCGACTCTAATAGCCGTGGTGGCAGGCTACATGTTTGCGCTTTACCTTACTATTAGGAAGCCGGCATGGTGGGACAAGTTCTCCTTTATCCCATTAATCGCTATATATACGCCTTACCTTATAGCCGCATTTATGTGGTGGACCCTGCTTTGGCCCCGGGGGTATGTTGCGCTCTTTGTTAATGGCGTGCTACAAGCTTTAGGGGTTATAAAGGAACCACTATATCTGGTGAACGATCCATATGGTATAGGTATAATTCTTGGCAAGGTGTGGTATACTTTTACATTGACTTTCTTGCTTACATATGGACCATTGCAATTAATAAACCCGGAAATAGTTGAGGCGGCTAGGATGCTTGGAGCATCAACGAGGACAATTATAAGGAGAATTTACTTCCCATTATCGAGGTATGCTCTCTTTGCATCTGCTTCCATCGTATTCTTGGACAACCTGACCGGGGTATCTGTGCCACTTGTTTTGGGCGCCGCTTGGCCTCAATACTTAAGTGTTGTTATCCTCAACGACGTCACATTGTTTAACAACTTCTTGATGGCATTTACTTCGGGATTTGTTTACCTCATATTATCTATTCTTGCTGGGTACTTCTTCTTCAGGTTTACCACAAAAGCAATTGTGCACCAGGTGAGATAAGATGAAGAATAACGTCAAGGTTTGGGACTACATTGTCCTTGGGTTCCTGGCGATCTTTTATTTGCTTCCAACAGTCATGGCCATCATTTATGCCTTGGCAGAAAAATGGTATTTTGGAACAGACTTATTCCCCTCACAGCTGGGATTTGGCTGGATCCAAAAGATGATTTCCGACAGCTATGTCCAGACGGCTTTTATAAACAGCTATATCCTGGCCCCTCTCACTGCATTAGTTACAATTCTAATAAGCATCCTTCCCGCATACTATCTTGCAACAAGAAGAGACAAAGTTGCAATAATAACAGAGACTATTGTCAACTTAACAATGGCATTCCCAGCAATAGTCGTAGGAACCGGGATACTTGTCCTCTATACATTCCTGGGGCTTAGGGGCAACATGTGGGCTCTAATACCTGCACACATGTTCTTCGCCATTCCATTTTCACTTAGAAGCATAACAGCCTCGTTTATGCAGGTTCCAAAGGACTTAGAGGAGGTTGCGAGAGTGTTCGGCGCGACGAGGTTGCAGGTGATACAGAAGGTTTATCTTCCACTGACTTGGAGAGGCATGCTTTCTGCATTCATTTTCTCAATGGCGATTTCGCTCAATGAATTCGTAATGACACAGCTACTGGGAGCACCCTCAGTAAAGACGCTCACAATAGTTGTTTACGAGCTTATAAGGGGCTACGCAATTTCTCCTCCAAGGGCCGCGGCAGTGAGCCTGTTTATACTCCTTCCGAGCTTGATTGGTGGAATTTTGTCTGAAAAATATTTGCGTGTATCCCTGTCTCTTGCAGGAGGTGGTAGGTAAATGGTAAAAATAGAATTGGTAGACGTATATAAGGGGTATTATGGCGGCAAAGTGGTTGCAGCAGAGATTCCATACCTAGAGATAAGAGACAGAGAATTCTTTGGACTGCTGGGTCCCTCTGGGAGCGGAAAAACAACGACACTACGTATAATTGCTGGTTTAACGATGCCTGACAGGGGCAAGGTTCTCATAGATGGTGAAGACATAACCCATGCGCCGCCAGAAAAACGTGGACTTGGAATGGTTTTTCAGAGCTGGGCTCTGTTCCCACATCTCACGGTATACGAGAACATTGCCTTTGGCCTGAGACTGAAAAAAGTTCCAGATGACGAGATCTCTCGAAAGGTTAAGTGGGCTGCAGAGCTTCTACGCATAGAGGAGCTCTTGGATAGGTATCCCTACCAGCTCAGCGGTGGACAACAGCAGAGAGTTGCAGTTGCTAGAGCCATTGTAGTTGAGCCACGGGCTTTGCTATTCGACGAGCCTTTAAGCAATCTTGATGCAAAACTTAGGGAACAAGTTAGGTTTGAACTCAGCAGGCTACAAAAAGAGCTAGGCATAACGTCTATCTATGTCACTCATGACCAGGTAGAGGCACTTGTAATGTGTGACAGAATTGCAGTAATGAACAAGGGCAGGATAGAACAGCTTGGAACACCAGAAGAGATATACAGCTCGCCCGCCACACCCTTTGTAGCTGAGTTCATGGGGGTCACAACCCTCATCCCAGGAAATATCATAGAAGTTCTTAACCCCTCAGCTGGAATTGTGAGAGTTCAAATAGAGAACAGCGACATAACGCTTGTTGCAAGGACCCGTGTCGAGAAAGCCAGCGTAGGCAATCCTGTACTCTTAGCAGTGAGACCAGAACTCGTCGAACTAGCAAGCGGTGGAGAACAAACAAATGTTGTCGAGGCAAAGATTTTGGCTTCGTCGTATCTAGGCGACCACATGGAATACATCCTCGGTCTTGGAGAATACCAGACAAGGCTCAGAACGTCTACAAGTATACGGCTACAGCCAGGCGAAAAGGTAAGAATAACTTTAGACGCGAAAAGGCTCTTCGCTGTCCCCCGCCAATAAAGAGTCACAACTTATTTTCCTATAGTTTTTCTGATTAATTCTGGGTTGTCAGCTGTGATAAAGTCTGCTCCGTTTTCTACGGCGCTGAGGGCTTCCTCGGGAGTATTTATGT